>Ga0207646_10003008_pt1 | contig 19428 bp, 15 predicted proteins | sample KBSK5502metaG_FD_184343 | JGI IMG/M metagenome (GOLD analysis project Ga0207646, IMG submission 184343) | Corn, switchgrass and miscanthus rhizosphere microbial communities from Kellogg Biological Station, Michigan, USA - KBS K5-50-2 metaG... | ecosystem: Host-associated > Plants > Roots >...
GCCAGGTGACCGAGAACCCCGCGAAGACGGCCGTTACCGCCGAAGACGAGGTCGCGGCGCTGTGCAGCGACCTGATCAGGTTCAACACCAGCAACCCTGGCGATAACTCAGGCCCGGGGGAGCGCGCCGCGGCCGAGTACGTCGCTGCCTCGCTCGCCGACGTCGGCCTGGTGCCGACCCTCCTGGAGTCACATCCCGGCCGGGCGAGCGTGGTCACCCGGATCACCGGCGAGGACTCGAGCCGCCCGGCCTTGCTGCTCCACGGCCATCTCGATGTCGTCCCAGCGGACCCGGCCGACTGGGCAGTGCCCCCGTTTTCCGGCGAGATCGCGGGAGACGACCTCACCGGGTCCGAGATCTGGGGCCGCGGCGCGGTGGACATGAAGGATATGGACGCCATGGTGCTGGCGGTGATCCGCCAGCGCCTGCGCGAGGGGCGGCGCCCGCCCCGCGATGTGGTGCTCGCCTTCCTGGCCGATGAGGAGGCGGGCGGCCTATTCGGCGCGCGCTGGCTCACCGACAGCCACCCAGAACTCTTCGAGGGAGTCACCGAGGCGATCGGTGAGGTCGGCGGGTTCAGCGCAACCCTGGGCGGCCAGCGCCTCTACCTGGTGCAGACCGCCGAGAAGGGAATGGCGTGGCTGCGGCTGACCCTCCGTGGCGCCGCCGGGCACGGGTCCATGCTGCATCCCGGCAACGTCGTCACCGAACTGGCCGAGACGGTCGCCCGGATCGGCCGGCACGAATGGCCGACCCGGCTGACTCCCGCCGCTCAGGAGTTCCTCGAGGCCGCCGCCGACGCGATGGGGATCGAGGCACGCTCGGGACCCGACCTCGCGCGCCAGGTGCTGGAGAAACTCGGACCGCTGGCACGCATGATAGGGGCCACGATTTCCAATACGGCCAATCCCACCATTCTGAAGGCAGGCTACAAAGTAAACGTCATCCCCGGCCTGGCCACCGCCGACGTGGACGGCCGCTTTGTGCCCGGCTACGGAGACGAGTTCCTCGCCGAGATCGACGGCCTGCTCGGGGCGGGCGTGCAGCGGGAGTTCATCCACCACGACATCGCGGTGGAGACGGAGTTCAACGGCGCGCTCTGCGACGCGATGACGGCGGCGATCCTGTCCGCCGACCCGTCCGCCAGGGTGGTGCCGTACTGCCTGTCCGGCGGGACCGACGCGAAGTCGTTCAGCAGGCTCGGCATCAGGTGCTTCGGGTTTGCGCCGCTCCGCCTGCCCGCCGAACTCGACTTCTTCGGCATGTTCCACGGCGTGGACGAGCGGGTTCCCGTCAGCGCGCTCAGGTTCGGCGTGCGCGTGCTCGACGACTTCCTCGACCGCTGCTAGGGTCGGCACGTTTCCGATTTGGCCGACGTGCACATCACTGAGTCCGGACTGCGCGTATGATCTGGCGCCTCAGGGTGGCTTTCCTGCTTCCGTCCGGGTACCGCCGGAGCCGGGTGAGCTCCCAGCCTCCGTGCTCGGCGTGCTCCGTCAGGACACGCCGCGCGGCGTCTCGCGACGTGGTGCGGCTGAGGTAGACCACACGGTAGGAATACTCAGGCATTAGTGTCCCCTGTGCACACTGGCCACGGTGGCTCCATACTCAGTGAAGCCCTGTGGACCCCCGCCCGGGCTCCGTCGGTGCCCGCCGGGAACACCGGTGACGCCCGGGGGGTTGGAAACACGGATGCAGGGGACCCCAGAGTTGGTCCAGCATGACACACGCTGGGCAAGGGTACCGGGGCTAGAGGGTGAGAGAGTGCCAGCGAGGACTCAGGCTGCAAGCAGGCCGACTGCGAGCAGGAAGAACGGCGCCGGGCGGCAGCAGGCCGCCGGGCGGCGAGAGGCTGCGGGCCGAAAGGACGGCGCCGATGGTCGCGGCCGCCGTCTTGTGATCGTTGAGTCTCCCGCCAAGGCGCGCACGATCGCTGGGTACCTGGGCCAGGGATACGTGGTGGAGTCGAGCATCGGCCACATCCGCGACATGCCCGACAAGGCGGCCGAGATTCCGGTCAAGTACCGCAAGGAGCCGTGGGCGCGGCTCGGGGTCGATGTGGACCACGACTTCGAGGCCCTGTACGTAGTCAACGCCGACAAGAAGTCCCAGGTGGCCAAGCTCAAGCAACTGCTCACCGGCGCTGACGAACTCCTGCTCGCCACCGACGAGGACCGCGAAGGCGAGGCAATCGCCTGGCACCTGCTGGAGGAACTCAAGCCCCGCGTTCCCGCCCGCCGCATGGTCTTCCACGAGATCACCCCCCAGGCGATCGCGGAGGCCGTGGCGCACCCGCGGGACCTCGACCGCGGGCTGGTGGACGCCTACCAGACCCGGCGGGTGCTCGACCGCCTGTACGGGTATGAGGTCTCGCCGGTGCTGTGGAAGAAGGTTATGCCGCGGCTGTCGGCGGGCCGGGTGCAGTCGGTCGCGACAAGGCTGGTGGTCGCCAGGGAGCGGGAGCGGATCGCCTTCCGCCCCGCCGCGTACTGGGACCTTGAGGCGATCTTCACCCCGGTCAAGGAAGCCGCGGGCGACGTCTCCTCCTTCTCCGCCAGGCTGGCCGCGGTCGACGGCCGCCGGGTGGCGCAGGGGCGCGATTTCTCTCCCGCGGGGGAACTTCGCAACCCCGACCTGCTGTACCTGGAAGGGACCGCGCAGGACCAGGCCGGCCGTCCCGTCCCCGCGGGCGTTGCCCACCGGATGTCCGCGCCCGGCCTCGCCGGCCGGCTCCAGGGCGTGCCGTACGCGGTCAAGGCGGTGGAGCGCAAGCCGTACCGCCGCGCCCCGTACGCGCCGTTCCGCACCACCACGCTCCAGCAGGAGGCGTCCCGGAAGCTGGGCTTTTCCGCCAAGTACACGATGTCCACGGCGCAACGGCTCTACGAGAACGGCCACATCACCTATATGCGGACCGATTCGGTCACGCTTTCGCAGACCGCGATCAGCGCCGCCCGCGCCCAGGCCCGCGAATTGTACGGGCCCGAGTACGTGCCGGACGCGCCCCGCGTCTACACCAGCAAGGTGCGCAGCGCCCAGGAGGCGCACGAGGCGATCCGGCCGGCCGGAGACCGGTTCCGTACTCCCGCCCAGACCGGGCTGACCGGCGACGAGTTCCGCCTGTACGAGCTGATCTGGAAGCGCACGGTCGCCTCCCAGATGAAGGACGCGACCGGCGAGTCGGTGAGCGTCCGGATTACCGGCAGGTCGTCGGCGGGTGAGGAGGCCGAGTTCACCGCGTCCGGCAAGATCATCTCCTTCCACGGATTCCTCAAGGCCTACGTGGAGGACGTCGAGGACGACGCCGAACGGGACGACAGGGAGCGCCGCCTGCCGCCGCTGGCCGAGAACGACCCGCTGACCGGGGTGGTGACCCCCGCCGCCCACGAGACCCGTCCGCCGGCCCGCTACACCGAGGCGAGCCTGGTCAAGGAGCTGGAAGACCGGGAGATCGGGCGGCCGTCCACGTACGCGTCGATCATCGGCACGATCCTCGACCGTGGCTACGTGTTCAAGAAGGGCCCCGCGCTCGTCCCCTCATTCCTCGCCTTCGCCGTGGTGACCCTGCTGGAGCGGCACTTCGCCCACCTCGTGGACTACGACTTCACCGCGCGGATGGAGGAGGCGCTCGACGAGATCGCCCGCGGCGAGGCCGGCCGGGTGCCCTGGCTGCGCCGGTTCTACTTCGGCACCGACGGGGAAGAGGGGCTCAAGCAGCTCGTCAGCGACCTCGGCGACATCGACGCGCGGGACGTGAGCTCGTTCCCGCTGGCGGGCACCGACATCGTTGTCCGGGTCGGCCGGTACGGGCCCTACCTGGAACGGGACGGCCAGCGGGTGAACGTGCCCGGCGACATCGCGCCCGATGAGCTGACCCCCGCGCGCGCGGCCGAGCTGTTCGACCGCCCGAGCGGCGACGTCACGCTCGGCACCGACCCGGAGACCGGCCGGCAGATCGTCGCAAAGGACGGCCGGTTCGGCCCGTACGTCACCGAGGTGCTGCCCGAAGGCGCTTCCGGCAAGCCCAGGAGCTCCTCGCTGCTGAAGTCCATGTCGCTGGACACCGTTACGCTCCAGGACGCGCTGCGGCTGCTCTCTCTGCCAAAGGCGCTCGGCGAGCTCGATGGCGAGGCCGTCACAGTACAGAACGGAAGATACGGGCCTTATGTGAAGAAGGGCGGTGACAGCCGGTCCCTGGGTAATGAAGAGCAGTTGTTTACGCTCACGCTCGCCGACGCGAAGGAACTCTTCGACCAGCCCAAGACCCGCGGCGGCCGGTCCGCGGCGCCGCCGCTTCGCGAACTCGGTGCGGACCCGGCCTCGGGCCGCCCCATCGTGATAAAGGAGGGCCGGTACGGCCCGTACGTGACGGACGGGGAAACCAACGCCTCGCTGCGCCGGGGCGACGACGTCGAGTCGATTACAGTCCAGCGGGCGATCGAGTTGCTGGCCGAGCGCCGTGCCGCGGGCCCGGCTTCGCCCAAGCGCCGCACGGCCGGCCGTACCGGCCGGCCGTCCACGGGCCCGGCGGCTGCGCGCCGCACCGGGAACTCCCCCCGGAGCCGCCCATCCTCGACCACGACCGGCTGATCGTGGCAACCTGAATCCCACCCAGATCAGTGCAAGGTGCGCATTCCAGCCCAGGTAGGCCGCGCGGGCAGGCTCTGATCGGTACCCTAGCGCCGTGACCTTCCGATTCTCCAACGGGACAGGGGCCGCAAACGTGCTGTCCATCAGGCCGTTCCGGCGCCTGTGGATCGCCACGTCGCTGTCCAGCCTGGGGGACTGGCTGAGCCTGCTCGCGCTGACCGCGCTCGCGGCTACCCTGGCGAAGCGTGGTATTGCGGCGCAGAGCGCGGCCACCGGCGCCGTCTGGCTGACGTCGCTCCTCCCGGCCCTGCTGCTGGGCCCGCTGGCCGGGGCGGTGGCGGACCGGCTCGACCGCCGGAAGACCATGATCATCGGCGACGTGTTCCGTGCCGCGCTGTACGCGTCCATCCCGCTGAACCTGTCGCTGGGCGTGGTCAACAAGCTCACCTGGATCTATGCCGTCCAGTTCCTGGCGTCCTCGGCCTCCTTGTTCTGGACCCCGGCCAAGGACGCCTCGATCCCGAACCTGGTGCCGCCGGACAAGCTGGAGCAGGCCTATCAGTACAGCCTGTTCACGACGTTCGGCACCGCGCCGGTGGCCGGGCTCATCTTCGTACTGCTCGCCCTGGTCAGCAGGGCGCTCGGCACGATGTCGCATTACTTCGCCGCCGATCAGGTGAACCTGGCGCTGTGGTTCAACGCCCTGACCTTCGTGGTGTCCGCGCTCACGATCTACGCGCTGCGGGAGATCCCCAAGCGGCAGGCGAGCGCGCACATCTCGGCTCCCTCGGTGGCCAGGACCATCTGGGAGGGCTGGAAGTACATCGGCCAGAACGTCGTGGTCCGCGGCCTGGTGATCGGGATGGTCGGTGCTTTCGCGGCCGCCGGCGTGGTGATCGGCCTGGGTCCCTCCTATGTCAGGAACACCTTGAACGGCGGGAGCGCGGGGTGGGGAGCCGTGTTCACCGCGATCTTCATCGGCCTGGCGGCGGGGATGTTCCTCGGCCTCCGCATCCTGCGCGGGTTCAGCCGGCGACGCCTGTTCGGCCTCTCCATCGTCGGCGCGGGCGTGCCACTCGTGCTCATCGGGCTGATCCCCAACCTGGTCGTTGTGGTCTTCCTGGTGGTCCTTCTCGGAGCGTTCGCGGGCATCGCCTACGTCACCGGGTACACCATCGTGGGCAGTGAGGTGGACGACGAGACTCGGGGCCGGACGTTCGCGTACCTGCAGTCCGCTATCCGGGTCATCCTGATCGCGGTCATCGCGGCCGCGCCGTTCGTCGCGGCCGGCTTCACCGCCTTGGTCCACGGCATCACCGGCGCCAACACGCTGCGAATCGCCCACATCGACTACGACGCGATCGGGTACAACTTCGTGCTGCTGCTGGCCGCCGTGATCGCGGTCTGGCTCGGCGTCGTCTCCTACCAGCAGATGGACGACCGCCGCGGGGTGCCGCTCAGGGATGACCTGATCTCGGTCGTGCGCGGCGAGCCGTTCGAGCCGGTGCCGGGGCACCCCAACGGGGGTCAGCAGCCCGCGCCGCCGCGCCGCGGGCTGCTGATCGCGTTCGAGGGCGGGGAGGGCGCGGGCAAGACGACTCAGGCCCGCCTGCTCGCGATCTGGCTCCGCGAGCAGGGCTATGACGTGCTCGCCACGCAGGAGCCCGGCGCCACGAAGATGGGCATGCGCCTGCGCGCCCTGCTGCTGGACACCGCGCACGCGGGCCTTTCCGCGCGCGCCGAGACACTCATGTACGCGGCCGACCGCGCCGAGCATGTCGAGTCCGTGATCGCCCCGGCGCTGGCGCGAGGCACGATCGTGGTGACCGATCGTTATGTCGACTCTTCAATCGCCTACCAGGGGCGGGGCCGTAACCAGCCGGTGGCCGAGGTGGCCGGGCTGAACAGGTGGGCGACCGGAGGCGTCGAGCCCGACCTGACGATCCTGCTCGATCTGCCGCCCGCGGCCGGGCTCGGCAGGCGCGCACCGTCCGCGGACCGGCTCGAGGCCGAGCCCGCCGACTTCCATGAGCGGGTCAGGGAGGGTTTCCTCGCGCAGGCCGCCGCGAACCCGGACCGGTACCTCGTCCTGGACGCGACCCTGCCCCCTGCGGACCTCAGTGTCCGGATCCAGGAACGGGTCCGCGACCTGCTGCCCGACCCGGTGCCGCCGATGACCGAGGAATCGACCGGGAACCTCCCGGTCATCGTCGAATGACCGACCCGGGTATCTTCGACGGGCTGGTCGGCCAGGACGCGGTCGTCGCCGAATTGCGCCAAGCCGCGGCCGCCGCCGCTGCTGTGCTGCGCGGCGAGCCCCGCACCGGGATGACCCACGCCTGGCTGTTCACCGGCCCGCCGGGCAGCGGCCGGTCGGTGGCTGCCCGCGCGTTCGCCGCGGCGCTGCTGTGCCCGGACGGCGGCTGCGGGCAGTGCGCCGCGTGCCGTCAGGTCCGCGCGGGAACTCACGCGGACCTGCTCCTGGTGCGCCCCGACGGCCTTTCCTACGGCGTGCGGCAAACGCGCAGCCTGGTGCTGCGGGCCGCCGGGACGCCGTCGGCCGGCCGGTGGCGGGTGGTGCTGTTCGAAGACGCCGACCGCGCCACGGAACAGGCGGCCAACGCGCTGCTCAAGGCCATCGAGGAGCCCGCGCCCCGGACGGTGTGGCTGCTCTGTGCGCCGTCAGCGGAGGAACTGGTCACCACGATCCGCTCGCGCTGCAGGCTGGTTGTTCTGCGCACCCCGCCCGCCGAGGCGATCGCTGGCGTGCTGACCAGGGAGGGGGTGGAGCCGGGCCGTGCACTCGCCGCCGCTCGCGCGGCGCAGGGGCACATCGGCCGCGCCCGCCGCCTGGCCACCGACCCGGCCGCGGCACGGTGGCGGGACACGGTACTCGCCGTGCCGCCGCGCCTCACCGGCATCGGGCCTGCTCTTTCCGCGGCCGCAGCGCTGGTGAAGGCCGCCGAGGCCGAGGCCGCCGCGACCTCCGCCGAGCTCGACCAGCCCGAGCGCGACGCGCTGCGCCAGGCGTTCGGGGAGGGCTCGACCGGCAAGGGCGTGGCCAAGGCCCTCCGGGGCGCGGCCGGCGCCCTGAAGGACCTCGACGACCGGCAGAAGTCCAGGGCGACCCGGCTGAAGCGGGACGCGCTCGACCGCGCCCTGCTCGACCTGGCGGCGTTCTACCGTGACGTGCTGGCCGTCCAGGTCGGGGCGGACGTGGACCTGGTCAGCGCCGGCCACGAGGCCGACGTCACGCGCGAGGCGGAAAGCTCGCCGCCCGAGGTCACGGTCCGCCGGATCGAGGCCGTCATGGCCTGCCGGGAGCGCCTGGAACTGAACGCGGCCCCGTTGCTCGCGGTCGAGGAGATGACGCTGGCCCTGACGGCGGGCTAACAGGCTCCCGACGGTGGCTGGCCTGGGTCCGCCACGTCAGCTAAGTACGGAGTCCGACTTTCCCTTTGGAAAAGTCGGGGTGGCAATGGGGTGGGTGTGGCTCGTAGGACAACCCCGGTGGGAACCAGTTAAACCCCGCGCCTCGGCGGCAGAGAGGCTGGAAATCCCTCCGGCATAGTGACCGCGCCCGCGCCCGTCGTACTCTGGGGTGGTGGGCATGATGATGGCCGTCAGCTTCGAGCGGTACGGGAGGCTGTACTACCTGGACCCGGGCGGCAACCAGCCAGCGGTGGGGGCGAAGGTGCTCGTGCCGACCGACTCGGGCCCCGAGGTGGCCGAGTGCGTGTGGGCGCCCCAGTGGGTGGACGAGGATGTCGCCGGCTTGCCCGTCTGTGAGGGGATTGCCACCGAGGATCACCTGGCCAGGGACGAGGCGAACCGGGCCAAACGCGCGCAGGCGCGGGTTACCGCCCGTCGGCTGATCCGGGAGCACGCCCTGCCCATGAAGGTGATCGGGGTCGATTACGTCGACTCGCCACCGGTGATCACCGTGTACTTCAGCGCCCCGCACCGGGTCGACTTCCGCGCGCTGGTCCGCGACCTCGCGGGCCGACTCGGCGGGCGGGTGGAACTGCGCCAGGTCGGCCCGAGGGACGAGGCCAGGCTGCAGGGCGGGATCGGCCCGTGCGGGCGGGACCTGTGCTGCGCGACGTTCCTCAAGGACTTCGAGCCGGTCTCGGTGCGCATGGCCAAGGACCAGGACCTGCCGGTGAACCCGTTGCGGATCGCCGGTGCCTGCGGCCGGCTGATGTGCTGCCTCAAGTACGAGCACCCGCTCTACCAGGACTTCCACGCGAACGCCCCGCAGCAGGGTGAACTGGTGGAGACCCCGGAGGGACCGGGCGTGGTGACCGGGCACAACGTGCCCGGCGACAAGGTTGTGGTTAAGCTGACGGCCGACGGGCGCAAGTGCGCCTGCACTCGGGCCAGCGTGTGCGGTTCCCGGCAGGCCTACGAGGAGCGCTACGAGTCCGGTTCCGGGGCGGGACCGGTGCCAGGCGAGCCCGCACTCTAGGCCGGTAGACTCTTGGCGCCGCCCGTCACGGGCGGCATCGCCGCCTTAGCTCAGTCGGTCAGAGCGACGCACTCGTAATGCGTAGGTCATCGGTTCGATTCCGATAGGCGGCTCGCACGTCAGAGGCCCCTTCCGATCAAGGAAGAGGCCTCTTTGCTAACGGGTGTGCTAACAGCGGTGCGGGCTACGCGGCGCTCACCGCCTGGGCGAAGATGTCGGCGGCAGCGGTCTCGGCGGCGCGGATGACATGTGCGTAGACCCGGAGCGTGATGGCGGGGTCGGCGTGGCCGAGGCGTGCGCCGCTGATATTCAGCGACCTTGGCGAAGGAGATGCGGACCCGAGCGGTGAGTGCCTTGCTGATGAGCCCGTTCTGGCGGGCGAGGGTGCGGCGCAAGGTAATGGTGAACCGGCGCCACAGTTCGGGCGCGGTGCCGTTGAACAAGACCGCGCCGGTGTAGTCGTAGCAGTCCGGGCACAAGGGTTCCCCGAGCCGGGCGTCGTCGCGGTCGTGCCTTTCGGGACAGGACAGGCGGTTGCCGTGCGGGCAGACCTGGCCGCGTCGGCGGGGTCGGCACCGCAGTAGTCGGCCGTCTTTCTCCCGATGGAGGTGGACGGGGCCGAACGACGGTGCGGTGAGCGTGGTGAACACGCAGGGGTGGGTGGCGACGGTTTCGGGGACGCCCTTGCCGCCACTCAGCCCAGCGCGGATGAGCTGGTAGGTGTCCGCCCGGTAGACCTCGGCGCAGGGCGGGCACTGGAACGCGCGGCGGGTCTTGCACGCGATCGGCAGAACGCCGCCGGGTTCGTGGACGGTGGTGTAACGGTGGAGCAGTTCGCCGGTGGCCCCGTCGATGTGGTCGACGCGGCCCCGCAGCAGAACCGGTTGCAGGCAGCCTCCGGGGTGCCGGGTGGTGCCTGCTGGAAGGGGATCGGTGGGCAAAGGTGGTACTCCTCTCGTCGTGCCCTTGCGGGCGGGGACGAGCGGAGGCAGACCTGCCGCCAGGCTGATGAGTTGGATGGGTTCGGTGATCGCGGTGCTATGCCGCAGTGGCCTGGGTCAGGTCGCCTGCCGCTCAGGGGCCTTGGTGTGTGGCGTTGGCACCGTGACCGGGCACCTGGTGATTTCACCAACCCGGCACTTCACGGTCATCCCCCACCTGGGAGGGCTACCGCGACAATACCCGTACTTTAAGTATGCTAACTGCACTAAAAATATCAGGCGTGTGGTCTGGCCGTGCCCACTCGGGCACCCAGCTCCCGCAGCTCACGCGATGGCGGGTCTTGCATGGTATGCAGGTCGGAGACAAGCTGACGCACCAGCTCGTGCTCGCGAACCTGTTCCGGGGCGATGCCTTCGGCCTGGCGCAACGCGGCCACAGCCTGTCCGACCTGGCGACGCTGAGCACGAGCGCGCGCTAGGTCGATCAGCATCCTGGCCCGGCGCTCAGCTGACAGCCCGATCGTGTCCACTGTGGCAGCGGCCCGCAGCGCGCGGCCCGCATCGCCCAGTTCAACGGCGACCGCGATCTCATGCAGGCCTACGTTGGCCGGGCCGAACTCGGTGTTGTAGTCGTTGCGCCCCTCACCCAGCCGACCGGCGACCTGGGCCGCTTGCTCCAAGTGGGCGTAGGCACCGTCCGGGTCGTTGACGCGAGAAGCGATCACAGCACGCTGCAAGGTGAGTGCGCCCCATAGGGACATCGCCTGCGGGTCATCCTGGTCGGCCGTTGCCTGCAGGGCATCGGCGGCGGTACGGGCGGTCTCCTCCGCTTGGCCGTAGTGACGTGCGGCCAGGAAGACAAACACCAGCCGGAGCGCTCCTGCCGCCACCAGCATCGGGTTACCTGCCCGCTCAGCAGCAGCCATCGCCCGGTCCGCAGCGATCCACGCGGCCTCGGCCTCACCTAGCTCGGCCAGCGCTGCCGAGCACGCCTGGTAGGTAGCGGCCATCAACTCGAACACCTCAGCCCGCTGCGCCTCGGGAAGCGCCCGCGCAGCGGTCTCCAGATCGGGCACCAGGACGCGCAGCAGATCGGTCAACTCCATGTACCGCCCCGCGTGCGTCAGCTCCCACGCCTTACGGGCCTTGGTGCGGAGGGTGCCGAGTGCGGGTGGTCGTCGGCCATCGAGCATGGCGCGCAGCGCGTAAGCACCGGACAGCACCAGCCGCAGCCCACCCGCGCCGAGTGGCTCCTCGGTCACCGCGGCGACCACTGGTGCTTCGGCGGCCAGCTCCGCGAGTGGCACGCCCAGCGCGGCGGCGACAGCCTCCAGCACCGACATCCGGTCAACCTTGCGCACCCCGCGCTCGACCTGCGACACCCACGCCACCGACCGGCCAACCAGCCGGGCCAGCTCAGGCTGCGACAGCCCACGGCGCCGTCGCTCAGCGGCGATCTTCCGCCCCAGCGCCTGCTGATAACTCGGAGTGGTCACCCGCCAGTGCCCTTACCGGTCTGTAGCGTCAAGTAGTCCACTTCGGTGCCGGCCAGATATTGGTCACGCTCGGCCAGGTAGCGGCGGGTGTGCGGCGCTGCGCCGTGGGCCTCAAACGCTGCCTTGTCCCGGTACAGCTCATAGAAGATCCGTTGCAGCGGTTGCCCGTCGACCAAGTGGGAGGCATACACGAGCGTTCCGGGCTCGTGGACCTTGATGGCTTCGATGGTCTCCGCGGCCAGCCGGTCATACGCCTCAGCACTGGTCTCGTCCTTGCACGTGAACCGCACGCATAGACCGAACATCCCTTGTGCCTCCCAGATCGTGTGACGCCATGCTCGCACTCAATGTGTCAGGCCCGTACCTCAAGTTATACGTACTTATTATACGTGTCACTGATTCAAAGTACGCTCAGCGTCGGCAGGCATCCGTGACCGGCGCAACCAGTGAGGACCCATGCAACCGGCAGCATCCAAGACATTGGCCCTGCGCACCAGCCAGATCACCTACCCAGGAGCCGCCGAGCACATCCGCCGCGTCCGCGACGACCTGCGCCCCTTACTCACCGGCTGCCCCATGGCAGACGGCATCATTCTGTGCGCATCCGAACTCGCCGCCAACGCCGCCCTCCACAGCAACTCCGGCCTATCCGGTGGCACCTTCACCGTCCGCACCCAGATCAGCCCCGGCCACAACGTCCGTATCGAAGTTGAAGACAACGGTGGTTCTTGGACTCCAGCGATCACCAACTCAGCCGGGCACCACGGGCTCGACATCGTACGCACCCTGGCCACCGGCTGGGGCACTGAGGGCGGCCACGCTACCCGAACCACATGGGCACGATTCGACTGGCCAGACCGTCAATAGCGGGGTGTAGGTCGCGAACGCGCCCGATTTGCCGGGATTGTGAGCTGTCGGCTGATGCTTTCCAGATCGTCGTCGGGTGATGCTTGACGCAGATCCTAGATCTTGTAGTGAGGGTGGCCGCTTGCCGCTGCGGCGGGTGGCCTCCTTGATGACGGTTCGCGGATGGGCAGGCAGCTGGTTCCCCATCGTGCCGGAACCGGGGCTGGCTGTCTTGGATGACGTCGTGATCTGGCGGCCGCAGGGCCCCGAGGGTTCATCGCTGCCCTGATACGCCGTGCTGCCGGGTGTGCTGTTTGCGCGGCGGGCAGCATGGAGGCGCACGAGCGTAACGGTCGCCAGCCGAGAAACTCTGTGTTACAGTCAGTTTCTGATGTAACTCTCGGGAGGCGGTCATGGACCAGGCGGCGATCGGCCAGCTCGAACGGCAGATTGACGATGAGGTGAACAAGCGCTTCCCCGGCGCGGTGCAGCGGGTCGCCGTGTTGCAATACGGCGCTGATCCGGTGATCGAGCCGGGAGAACTGCTGGTCCGGGTCATCCTCCAGGCGGGCGAGGGACACGAGGCCCAGCGGCAGGCGCTGCAGGAGTTCGAGACCGCGCACGGTCCGGCGATCAAGAAGTTCCGGCGCGATCTGTCCGACCAGCTGCCCGAAGCCGGGCGAGTGGAATTCCGTACCAGCGACGACACCGACGGCCCGCGGATGGTGCTGGGCGGCAGGACCCGCGACTCGCTCGAGGCCCGAGCGGAAGGCGGCGAGCTGACCCCCGTAATGGCCCGGCTTGGCCCGGTGGACCTGGAAACCCTGGACGCGCTGATCACCGCGGGCATCGCGGCCAGCCGCGCGGAGGCCGTCCGCTGGGCCCTGGCCCGCATCCGCGAGCGGCCAGCATACGCAGAGCTGCGCGAGCGGGCCCGCGAGATCGAGCGGCTTAAGACCGAGTTCTAGCTCTGGGACCCCCAGTCCCGGTAACCGGGGTGGCCGCTTGCGCTGCGGCGGGTGACCTCCTTGATGACGGTGCGGGGGCAGGCGGCCAGCTGGGTTCCGTCGTGCAGGATGCGGAACTGGCTGTCCTCGATGACCACGGTGACGACCTTGCCACGGTGGACATGGCCGAGGTGGATCTTCACCCCGGCGACCATGAGGCCGCCCTGGCTGGAGACCACCCGGGTGACGCGCATCATGGGCGGGGCGCGGGCGGCGGCCCGGCGAGGCGGGCTCCGTGCAGGCGGCCGCGGGCGCCCGGTGGCAGCGGGCTGGGCAGGGTGCGGGCCAGTACGCCGTCGGCGGTGATGACGTGAATGAGCGTGGGTCCAGGCGCAGGGTGACGCGCTGCCCGGCCAGGTGGATCCCGGCTCTGACCTGCTTGCCGCCGATGCCGACGCAGCCGCCCGCGCCGACCAGGCGGCGTCCTTCGACGATGGCGCCTGGGGGCAGCGGCCCGGGCGGCAGGGCGGTGGCCGGGGATGGCCGTGCTGGCTCGCCGCCGGCGGCGCGCAGCCGGGCCAGGTCGGTGTCGGCCAGGGTGACGGGGTGGGTCTTGATCAGCTGGCCGTCATGGAACACGTGCCCGACCTCGCTTACCGGTCTCTGGGCGGACATCGCCACGCAACACAGGCGAACGACGCGGACGGTGAGAGCCATCCCGCCATGCCAACTGGCATATGCCAGGGTCGTCGCTATCTTTGCTGCAACCGATGCCAACTCCAGGCTCGCCGTTCCTCGATGCAGGGTGAAATCTCCAACTCAAGGAACTCATCCTCACCCTTCGGCAATCGAAAGGATTGGCCTCGGTCCAAGTGCAAGTACCTTGCGTGAAGCTTCATGATAGCTTTTGCCCTAATAGGCAACCGCTCAAGCTGAACGTGATCAGATTCATCCGAGGAAGGCTGCCGTTTTGTGGGAATTAGGCTAACGGCAATACTGCCCGTCAGCCTAGAGCCAAACTCGACGAACAGCTTCTTTGCGATAGTCCATTTTACCCCTTGCAATAGGCAGTGCTCTCGAGGGTGGTCGGTTACTTTCTGCACCGACCAGTCATAGCCATGCGAGGGGGGGACGCTAGTTACCTTCAGCCTCGCAATAACATCGAGGAGGGTTGCGGTACTTGCTGCAATGGGGCCGACGCCAGGCAGCCCGCTTCTTGCTGCGAGCTTACTCGCATCCTCGACGATGGGCTGAGCAGTTGCGAACGTGTGAGCCGCATCTCGAAGAATCGAAGCGTGCTCCCTGCCCGGACACAAATACTTTATCGTAGCGACTAGTTCTTGTACCCGCCAGCCGCCCGTCGTGGGGAAGTACAAATAAACCTCCGCCGCGGTGTCCGCAAGATTTCTGCCCCTAGGACCCGGGCCGCGTTTCCCATCCGCGTCTATATAGCCGACGCTCCAGTAGTATTCGTACAGAGGCACAAGGTTTGTGCATTGCTTCAAGCTCCCATTTTCTTCCGGGAGCGGAAGCTGTGCATACCCTGGAGTGATTCGTGGGCTAGCCTCACCAAACACCTCAAGGTAGAAGGGGTGGTCGGGCTCATGCTTCCCTTGCTCGATATCGTAAGGCCACGTTACATACTCAATCATTTCTGCCTCCCCTCAGACCGCCATCCTCGGCGTTGCCGCCTGCGCTTTGCGCGCATTGCGGACGATCGCATCCTCAAGAACCCGGGACGGATGCAACGCGCGACGCGCTTTCTTGAGTGCTCACGCTTACCGGACTGTTCTGGCTGGCTGGCGACGCGCAGCCGATCAGGAGCAACCCCGCCTAAGGACGCGGCGGCAACAAGCTTGTTCACAAGTCCCCCTTTGTAACTTCCAAAAGTAGACGCGCCACACCGCGACGCGGTTGTCGCCGTGGCCCTCACGTACCACGCCGAGCTCAACCTCATGGACCACACGCGGACCAAAGAGCATGTTCCAGCCCACACGCCGCAGTAGCTCCACTCGCCGCGTCAAGCAGTACGTGGCAGGTAGACGGAGCCGGTGGCACACTCACGGATTTGTGAGTGTCGTTCCTGGCGGTTCTGGGTGGACTGCCGCCAGGATCGGTGCCGGCGATGCTGGGTGACTCGCTACGGATCTGGCCGCTATGGGCGTGCCTTTCTTCTGACCTGTCCCCAGGCCGCCGACCCCGGCCTGGCCCACCGTGTTGACCTGATCAGAAGCCTGTCCGCCAGTTGGCGTGACCCATCACAGATGTGCCACCCGGTGACTCCATCCAGGCCGGTGCCGACATCGGCCCCAGACCCTGGAAGGAGACACGAGGCCGCATGACCATGCTGGCAGAGGTGGTAGATGCCGTCATCGGGACCGGCACCCACCGCGACAGCCATGAGGTGGAGATCGCCGATCTGGCCGGCAGGCCGATTGCGACGATGAGGATCGGTAACGACAGCAAGGGATTCGCGCAGCTGCTGGCCGCCATCGCCGAGGTGGTGCCCGGGCCCCGGGTGCTGGTCTTGGTGGAGGGCACCCGTGGCTATGGGATCGGGCTGGCGCGGGCGCTGGCCGCGGCTGGCCTGCGAGTGATCGAGTGTGAGCAGCCCCGCCGCAAGCAGCGCCGCGGCAAGGGCAAGTCCGGCCCCATCGATGCCCACCTGGCGGTGCTGGCCGCGCTGCGCCTGGAGGCGAACCGGGTTGCGGTGCCGCGCGCTGATGGCGACCGGGAGGCGCTGCGCATCTTGCTGGTGGCCTGCCAGGAGATCACCGTCGCCTGCAAGGCGCAGGCCAGCGGGCTGCGCGCCCTGCTGCTGGCCGGAGACGACACCGACCGCCGGGCCGCCCGCACGACCCTGAGCAAGACCGCCCTGGCCGCCCTGGCCGGGCGGGACCTGCCCGCCGGTGCCAGCCGCGAGCAGGCCGTCCGCCACGCCGAGACCGCCCGCCTGGCACTGGCGATCGGCCAGGCCCGGGGCCAGCTCAACGGCAGCCACGCCCAGCTGCTGGCCGTCGTCGGCGACATCGCTCCCGGCCTGACCAGCCGCTACGGGATCGGGCCGGTCAGCGCCGCCCAAGCCATCGTGAGCTTCTCCCACCCCGGCCGGTGCCGCCGCGAGGCCGCGTTCGCCGCGCTCGGCGGCACCAGCCCGCTCCCGGCCAGCAGCGGCAGCACCATCCGGCACCGGCCCAACCGCGGCGGCGACCGCGCGCTCAACCGCGCTATCCACGCCATCGCGCTGACCCGGATGCGCAGCTGCCCGCGCACCCGCGCCTACGCCGCCCGGCGCACCGCCGAAGGGAAGACCACGCGGGAAATCCGCCGCTGCCTCAAGCGCTACATCGCCCGCGAGCTCTACCGGCAACTCACCCGATCGATGAAACCCCTCACGAACCCTTGACAAACATAGAAGCGTCAGAAGGCTGGGGGTTCGAGTTCCTCCGAGCGCGCCCAGGTCAGCGGCCCTTCGGTCGCTTGGCGGCAGCTTGCTGCAATCTCTCCCTGCCCTCATCGCCTCTCCCTGCGCGAGGCCGCGTGGTTACTGACCCGAGGTCCCTGTCGGTCCTGGATGAGGCAGGTGGGGGGAATGAGACGGATGAGGATGAGGCTGGTGGTGCGACGGGGTAGGCGTGGGGGTCGGTGCTGGGCTCGGGCTGGGGGAGGCAGTGGGCTGCGCGGAGGGTGTTGTCACAGGTCCGGAAGGGTGCGCTCCGGCCGGGCCGGGCGGGCATCTCGTGGCTGCGCAGGAATGCTGGTGCGTGGTGCCCCCGCCACTGGCGGGGGTTCCTGGCCGGGCAGGGGTTATCTGAGTCGGGCCTGGCCCGGGGAGTTCGCCTTGCGGAGATTGCCGGTGATCGCCGGTTGCGGAAGCCGCGCCAGCGAGCGTGGAGCTGCCTTCGATTCTTGCCACGGTCTGGCTGAGCGCGACGGTCCCTGTCATCACGACGGCCGCGGTAACGGCGACCGGCAGGGCGGGCCGTAGCCAGGCGGCGGCCGCGCGCGCCCGTGCCCGGGCCTTCAGCGCCGGAGACCTGCCCCAGAAAGCGGCGGCGCGGGCCTGTCTGCGGCGGTGCTGCCCGGAGGGGATCGGCGCAGCAGCGGGCGCGTGCGACGTGAACCGCCGAAGCGCCTCGTGCGCCGAACCGCCGACGGCGGCGAGAACAGACAAGGCCCGCGCGAGCGTTGGCTGGAGCCAGATCGTGATCAGCCGGAGCAGATCCACGCAGTCGGTGGCCAGTAGCGACACCTGGCGCACCGGCCACGGCGCGGCGACCCGGCGGAAGATCTGGGTGAGCCCGTCCCCGGCAGGCTCAATACCGTCCGCCGCTGAGCGCAGCGCGCGCCGCAGGAGGTCCTCGAAGTCACCTTCCCCGGGCACTCTGGGTGCCGCGCCAGGCCAATCCCAGTCCTCGGATGCCGGTCTCACGTCTCGGTCCCCAGGACCGCCCGCAGCGCCTCAATCGCCTGGGCTATGTGGTTCTTCACCGCGCCTGGGCGGATCCCCATGGCCGAGGCGGCCTGCGCTTCCGTCAGACCGCCGTAGTAGGTCAGGACAAGTGCCTCCCGCTGTCGCAGCGGCAACGCCCGCAACGCCCCCGCCACCGCGTGCTCCGGCAGAGGCGGCGCCTGCCGCTCTGCGCTGGGCATGCCGGGCTTGCGTTCAGGTGTGTTCCGCCTGGCCACGATCCGGTGCCGCACCACCGAACGAGACCGGTTCACAAGGCACTGGCGCAGGTAAGGCAATGCCTTTTCGCTGTCCCTGAGCCGACGCCAGGCACCGTGCATGGCCACGAAGGACTCCTGCACCACCGCCTCCGCAGTGGCGACGTCACCTACTAGAAGCGCGGCCGTGCGGACAAGAGAGCGATAGTGCTCGCCAAACATCACCGTGACGGCCCGGTCCGCATCCCATCGCGCGGGCACCAGGCCAAGCGCAGCGTCTGCGGTCAAACCATCGGTCACGTCAATAGGACGAGCCGTTAACGCATCCCGTTTACCTGCGGCCATGTCAGCATTCCGCTCGCGGCCGTGGAGAACCTGGCGTCACCGGGCACCCCCTGTCGGCGTGCTGGCCCATACGCATGCCGGTCCAGGACCCGCTCCTGGCACAGCAAGCCCTCAAGTGCCGCCACCACCGTCGGGCACAAACCTGTGCCAACGATATTCCCTAACCTCCACAGAGGGAGCGTCTCTCCATAAATACTCCTGCGCGCAGCGCCCGCGTCACAGGCTGCAGTACCCGACTCCCACGAAGGCCTGATTTCGGGCCGTACAACACTGCACAACGATGGAAGACAGGCCGGCTACCAAGTGCCCAGGTCACGGACGCGCTCGGCACAGTCTACGGATCTGAAGATCGTGCCTCGGCTCGCGGTCCTCGCACCGCAGCCCTGCCCGCGCGTCATCTGATCAACCCGGACCGTCGGGCCCCGCTCCGGCCCGCACTCGCCGGATAGCAGCAACTTTGAGCAATGCATTCGACGAGAGCACGATCACATTCCGGCCCTTGCTAGCCGGACGGCCTAGACCTGGTACTGCAAGACTGCCCGCTCTAGCCGCTGAAGGGCCTGGCTGAGCTGCAGCCCGGCCCGGTAGCCGAGCACAGCGCTGTCGGCCACCTGCTCGACTACAGCGATAAAGCCGCCGAAGTGACGTTGTTGTGGCCATGCGGTTCTCCATGACCCAGTTCATCTTGCGTACAAGCAGGAGCACCGTGGCAGCCTATGATCGATCGTGATCCTTGGCGAGATTAGCCATGCCCCGATGAACAGTCATCTTGGCAGCAAGGGGCGGCATCTTGATGAGAGAGTCCGGGTGAATGACTCAGCGTGGATGGTTGCTTGGGCTGGCGGGCGCCGCCGGTCTCTTCGCATTGATCACCGTCCTGTTTGCACCGCGTCTGTTGTACCCACCGTTGTCGGCCGCGGACCTGAAGGGTGTGGTCGTCGCCGAAAAGCGCGTGGAGCTTCGCCAAGCACAGTCTCAGCTTGAGAACAGCGTTCGCTTGCTGTTGCTGCAAGGGTTCGGCGGGCTCATCTTGATAGCAGGGGCCATGGCCACGTGGCAGCAGCTTCAGGTAAGCCGTGAAGGACAGATCACTGATCGCTACATCCGGGCCGTCGACCAGCTCGGCA
>Ga0207646_10003009_pt1 | contig 19424 bp, 18 predicted proteins | sample KBSK5502metaG_FD_184343 | JGI IMG/M metagenome (GOLD analysis project Ga0207646, IMG submission 184343) | Corn, switchgrass and miscanthus rhizosphere microbial communities from Kellogg Biological Station, Michigan, USA - KBS K5-50-2 metaG... | ecosystem: Host-associated > Plants > Roots >...
GTCGGTGGCGGCGAGCAGAGTCGCCGGGCCGCCGTGCAAGACGGTCTCCGCCGCGCTCACGACGACCACGAGATCCGTCTCGACGAGCGCGCGCGCGATCCGCACCCGGGGCGCGCCGGGAGGGATTCCGATGAGCGCCGGGTCCGCGGCGTCGTGCACCTCGACCCGGCCGTGAAAACGGCGGCGCAGCTCCGGCGTCACGAGGGTTGCGATCTCCCCGCGGCTCGCGCGGCGGGCGAGGCCGCCGGCGACGAGGAGGGTCTGCTGCTCGGTGCGCACGCCGAGTTCCTCGAACGCCTCGCTCACGGCCGAGATCGCGAGCCGCCGCGGGTCGCCCAACGCGGTGGTGATCGGCAACGCGGGCGGCTCGACCACGATGGTCACCCGCGACGCGCGTGCCGCGAGCGCCTCGAGCGGCTCTCCGTCGAGCGGAAAGCGAAGCGCCTCCTTGGTGGCCGCCTCGACATCCGTGGCGCGGCCCGGCGCGGGAGGCCGCAGCACACGCGCGTCGGCGGGCGCCGACACAACGACGATGCGGGTACCCGAGAGAAGAGGGAGGCGCGGCACCAGCGGATTCAACCAGCGAGGCTCGCGGCTAAGTACGGATTGCAGCGCGTGTGCCCGAGTAGGAGGATGCGCCAATGGCGGACGAAGAGCGCTCCCGGCGCGAGGTGCGGATCCTGCCGGCGGTCCTCGCCGCCGGAGTCGCGGTCGCCATCGCGGTCGGCGTCGTTGCGTACGCGGCGGGCCACTACGGCGAACAGACGAAGACGCAGACGCTGACGATCCAGGCCGCCGGGCCGGGCGGAACGGCGGTGACGCCGACGACGGTTTCCCCGCAGGTCGCCGCCGGCGCGCATACGTTCGTCCAGTTCGCATGTGTCCAGTGCCACGGCCCCCAGGGCAGCGGCGGCGTTGATCCGGCCGTACCGGCGTTGACGACGGTTGGCCAGAGCCTCACGGTCGCTCAGCTCACGCACATCATCGACCACGGTCTCGGCGAGTCGGCGAAGCCGACGCAGCCGTACATGCCGGTCTGGGGAGAGGTTCTCTCGAAGACGCAGGTTGCGAACCTCGTCTCCTACATCCGGGCCGGGCTGCCGGCGGTCTCGGACACACAGCCGGTCTCGATTCCTGCGGGCCAGGGAGCCGCGGTTGCCGGGGCCGCGCTGTACGTCCGCTACGGCTGCATCAACTGCCACGGTCCGAACGGCCTTGGCGGGGTGCCGAACCCGCTCTCGCCGGACACGGTGATCCCGCCTCTCTCCGGCCAGGGCTTCCGCCACGATTTCCCCACCGACAAGGCGATCGCGGACGTGATCCGCAGCGGCAGCGTGATCGGGAAGGCACCGATCGTGAGCATGCCCCACTGGGGCGGGATCCTCTCCGACCAGCAGATCGCCGAACTGATCGCGTACCTGAAGACGCTCAAGTAGGGCGGAATAGACTCGGAGAGATGTCTCCGAAGACCCTCACGGGTGCCGAGCTCGACCTGAACGACGCGCCGGCACGCGACGCCGAGCTCTTCCTCGTCGACGGCAACAACCTCGCCTACCGAGCCTTTTTCGCGCTGCCTGAGGAGCTCGCGACGAGCGAAGGCTTTCCCACCAACGCGCTGCTGGGCTTCACGAACATGCTCTTCAAGCTGCTCTCCGACTACCGGCCGAAGGGCGTCGCCGTCGCGTGGGATACCCGGCCCGTGCACCGTCACGCGCAGGCCGAGGCGGTCGAGGTCGTCTACAAGGAGGGCCGACGGCCGATGCCGGACCTGCTCGCCGAGCAGTTCCCGCACTTCCGGCCGATCGTCGCCGCGTTCGGCTACCGGAATCTCGAGTTCGAGGGCTGGGAGGCCGACGACGTGATTGCGACGCTCGCGACGCGGGCCGACGAGGCCGGCATCAAGACGTGCGTCGTCTCGACCGACCGCGACGCGTTCCAGCTCGTCTCCGAGAACGTCTGCCTGATGATGACGCCCCGCGGCGTGAGCGACGTGAACGTCTACACGCCCGAGCGGGTCGAGGCGCGCTACGGGATCCGGCCCGACCAGATCCCCGACTTCATCGGTCTCAAGGGCGACACCTCCGACAACATCCCGGGCGTCCCGGGCATCGGGGACAAGACCGCCGGCCAGCTCGTCGCCCAGTACGGGTCGCTCGAGGAGGTACTCGATCACGTCGAGGAGCTGTCGCCCGCGCGGCGGAAGAACCTGACGGAGTTCGCCGACCAGGCGCGGGCGGCGAAGGTGCTCGCCACCATGCGTCGCGACCTGGAGCTCGACTCCGATCCTGCCGAGCTCGTCCTCGCTCCGCCCGACCGCGCACGGCTGCGCGAGACATTCCGGCAGTTCGAGTTCCGGGCGCTGCTCGGGCGTGTCGACGAGCTCGACGAGGCCGTGCCGGCGCGCGAGCGTATCTCGGCTGGAACGGCGGTCGCCTGGCGCGAGGGCGAGGTACCGCGCCTCGACTCGATCGCGGGAGTCGCCGCGGACGACGGACGAGTCGCAATCGCGGTCGGCGACGAGGTCGTCGTCTCGGCGCGTCCGGAACGGCTCGGGGGGATGTTCGTTGCGCACGACGCGAAGGCCCTGAATGTCGAGGCCGCCGACGACACGATGATCCTCGCCTACCTGATCGATCCCGCTCGGAGCGAGTATCTCCTCGACGATCTCGCGGCCGAGTACGCCGTCGAGGCGGTCGCCGAGCCGGAGGCAGAGGAAGAGACGGCGCGCCTGGTACGCCATGCGGCTGTCACGCTGCGCCTGCGGGATCCGCTGCTCGATCGCGTGCGCGAGCGCGGCGCCGAGCCGCTGTATCGCGACGTCGAGATGCCGCTCACCGGCGTCCTCGGTCGGATGCAGCAGGCCGGCGTGCGCATCGACACGTACCGCATGGGTGAGATCACGGCCCGCCTCGCCGACCGCGTCGAGGAGCTCGAGTCGAGTGCCTACGAGCTGGCGGGCGAGGAGTTCGTGCTCGGCTCGCCGCAGCAGCTCGGCCGCATCCTTTTCGAGAAGCTCGAGCTGACGCCCGGCCGCAAGGGCAAGACCGGCTACTCGACCGACACGAAGGTGCTGCGCTCGATCCGCGACGAGCACGAGATCGTCCCCGTGATCGAGGAATGGCGCGAGCTCTCGAAGCTCCTCAATACGTACCTCGTGCCGCTCCCGACGCTGATCGGCGACGACGGGCGACTGCACACGACGTTCAACCAGGCCGTCGCGGCGACCGGCCGTCTCTCGACCACGAGCCCGAACCTCCAGTCGATCCCGATTCGCACCGAGCTCGGGCGCGAGATCCGCTCGGCGTTTATCGCGGAGTCGGGCGCGCGGCTCATCTCGGCCGACTATTCGCAGATCGAGCTGCGCATCCTCGCGCACGTCTCGGGCGAGCCGAAGCTGCGCGAGGCCTTCGAGCGCGGGGAGGACATCCATACCGCGACCGCGGCCGAGGTGCTCGGCGTCGATCCGGCGAAGCTGACCCCGGGCGAACGGTCGATCGCGAAGATGATCAACTTCGGGATCGTCTACGGGATCTCGGCCTTCGGTCTCTCCGAGAACCTCGAGATCCCGCGCGAGCAGGCGCAGGAGTACATCGACGCCTACCTCGCGCGCTTCCCGCTCGTGCAGGACTTCATCTCCCGCACGATCGAGCAGGCGGAGCGCGACGGCTACGTCACCAGTCTCCTCGGTCGACGCCGGCCGGTCCCCGAGCTTCGGGTGCGCAACCGCGCGACGCGCGGGTTCGGCGAGCGCGTCGCTGTCAACTTCGTGATGCAGGGCTCGAACGCGGACATCATCAAGGTCGCGATGGTTTCGATCGAGCGACGGCTGCGCGAGGAGGGAAGGAGCGCACGGCTCGTGCTCCAGGTGCACGACGAGCTTCTGCTCGAGGCGCCCGACGCGGAGACCTCGGTCGTGAAGGAGCTGGTGCGCGAGGAGATGTGCAGCGCGTATCCGCTCGACCCGCCGCTCGCAGTCGATGTGGGCGCCGGCGACTCCTGGGCCGACGCGAAGAGCTAGCGGCCGACGCGCACGCGGAACGGCCTGCTCCAGGCCCGTTGCCAGACCGGTCCACCCGCCGGTTGGCTGTTCGCCTCGACGATGTAGATCGTGCGCGCCCGGGGGCGGACACCGAGGTGCCAGGCCGAGTAGACGTCGGACAGGTTGTGCGCGGGGCGACCCGGTTTCGCCATGACAACCGCGATCCGGTGGAACGGGTGGTAGCGGTCGGAGCGCGCGAGCACGGTGACCGGCATCCGAGGTCCCTGGATCAGCGGTGGGCTCAACTGCTGGATCCTGAGCTTGCCGTGGAGCAGCAGCTCCGACCCGCGAGCGATCCCGTGGCGTTTCGCCTCGAGCGTGACTGTGCGGCCCCGTGCGACGACCACGATGTCCCCTTGAGCTTTCCCGTCGACCGTGTAGGGATGGTCGCCCACGACGCCCCCCAAGCCGCTGGTGCACTGTGACTGTCCGAGTTCGCCTGGTGCAACCTGAATCGAGCAACCGCTCGCAAAGGTGACGGTGTGGGCCACCGTGTCCTGGTTCATCCAGACCGGATAAAGGCCCGCTGGGATTGTCAGCGTGGCCGGAGACGGCCCGGTCGGCGTCAAGGAGATGAACACCGCTGCAAGCGCCGAGCTGCTCGACGGGAGATCAAGCGTGGCCAGCACCCCGAGAAGAGCGACCTGCGCGATCAACGACCGGCGCCGCACCATGACCTACCGACCGTAGCCCTGGCGCTGCTGGATCACCCACGCCGTTCGGCCAGACGTTTGCTCGTCATTCGACCGAATGCGCGATAGTCGTCCGGCAGGTCCATTTGATCGTCAGAGAGGAGCCACAGATGGCGTACGGCGTCGTGCATCACTTCCCGGGCGGGACGCAGGAGCAGTACGAGGCGTCGATCGCAGCCGTCCATCCGAGCGACGGCAGTCTCCCTGAGGGACAGCTCTTCCACGCGGCCGGTCCATCAGCGGACGGCTGGACGATCGTCGCCGTCCACGAGTCTCAGGAGAGCTGGGAGCGCTTCCGCAACGACACGCTCATGCCGACGATGGGCGCGGGTATCGAGGGCGGATTCACCTCACCGCCGGACGAGACCGGCTTCCCGATCTACAAGCAGCAGACGGGCTGAGTCTCCGCGACTAGCTGTAGCCGAGTTCGGCAAGCAAGGGGCCGGCCTCGGCCTCGACGTCCGCGAGTTGCTCGGGCGTCAGCTCCTTGCGCCAGCGCCCGATCGAGGAGTCGCGGAAGCGGTCCATCGCGCGATGGGTCGAGGTCACGTTCGCGCCGAGGAACTCCGCGAGCGTGTCCGCCACGCTCGCGAGCGTCTCGTAGCGGATCTCGAGGAGACGGTCGCCTGCGCCGGCGGTCCGCGCCGCCTCAACGTATCGCCGCCAGGCCCACGCGCAGCGGCGGGCGTCGCTCACCTGCGCGAACTCCTCGCGCCGCTCGTGCTCGACCCAGAAGCGCGGCTGCGAGCCGTAGGGGAGGCGGGCGTCGTCGCGTCCCTCCGTGTCCGCGCTCAGCCAGCCGCGCTCGAGCAGCGAGCAGACGACGTCGCGGCCGTCGCGCAGCGCATGCACCGCGAGCGCTTGCGGGTAGGCCTCGAGCGCAGCACCGAGGACGTGTGCGGTTTCGGGCGTCTGCTCGACGCCGCGGAGCCCCCAGGCGAGCCCGATGCGCCGGATCCGCTCGAGGATCGTCCGCAGCTCCTCGGCCGACGGTCGCTCGGGCAGCGCCGCTTTCCACGGTGTCACCTCGCCGAAGTCGACAAAGCCGGGGAGGCCGCCGATCGCGCGGCCGACGAACGTCGTCCCGGAGCGCGGGCAGCCGACGACGAACACGAGCCGCTCCTCATGCCCGAGCCTCGGTCGCTGCACGAGGGCGCGTTCCGCGACCCGGACGCCGGCGGTGCAGTAGTCGATCAGCGCGCTCACAAAACCTCGGGCAGGGAGTCCGGCACGAGACCGAGCCCCTGGCGAAGGGTCTCGATCACGCTCTGTGCCTCGGCAAGCAGTAACGCAAGCTCGTCGACCTCCTCCCGCGGCACCTCGACCGTCACGCGGACCGGTGAGCGGGCAGTGGAGGAGAGCGCGAGCGTCTCGACGTCCTCGGTCGCGAGGGCCGTCACGTCGAGATACTCGTCCCGTGCGAGCCGTTGCCCGGGCGCGAACCGCTCGGCCGCGGCCGTGAGGCGCTCGGCGAGAACGCCCGCGTAGTGGCCGGGTATGCGGATCGTCGCTTCGCCGCTGCGCAGGCCGATCGTGGCCGACCAGCCGCCGTAGCCGTCTCCGCCGCCGTCATGGCGCAAGACCGCCACCGCGCAGGAGTCCGTGACCCCGATGGGATACCGCTCGTCCATTCGTTCGGCAGCCTAGCCTCGGCTGCCGGACGATCTCGCCGGACCGCCGGTATATTGGCTCGCCGCACATGGCGAATGAGACAATCAACGATCCGCGGCTCGAAGAAGGCGTCTGGACGACCGACCCCGAGAGCGGCGAGCTAGTCCCCGACTACGAGTCGACCTTCCCCACCATCGAGGAGGGGCAGGTCGTGAACGGCACCGTCGTTCGCGTGGACAAGGACGAGGTGCTCGTGGACATCGGTTACAAGTCGGAGGGCGTCATCCCGGTTTCGGAGCTCTCGATTCGCCGCTCGATCAACCCGGAGGACGAGGTCACGCTCGGCGACGACATCGCCGCGCTTGTGCTGACGAAGGAGGACGCCGAGGGTCGGCTCATCCTCTCGAAAAAGCGCGCGCGCTTCGAGATCGCCTGGAAGGCGATCGAGGGGGCCCACGAGAAGGGCGAGCCCGTCACCGGTCGCGTGATCGAGGTCGTCAAGGGCGGCCTCATCCTCGACCTCGGCGTGCGCGGCTTCCTGCCCGCTTCCCTCGTCGACATCCGCCGCGTGCAGGACCTCGACGAGTTCCTCGGCCAGGAGCTCGAATGCAAGGTGATCGAGCTCAATCGCTCTCGTAACAACGTCGTCCTTTCGCGCCGCGCCGTGCTCGAGGAAGAGCGCAAGGAGCAGCGGCAGCGAATCCTCGACCGCCTCAACCCCGGCGACGTCGTCGAAGGGACGATCTCCAACATCGTCGACTTCGGCGCCTTCGTCGACCTCGACGGCATGGACGGCCTCATTCACATCTCCGAGCTCTCGTGGAGTCATGTCAACCATCCGTCCGAGGTCCTGGAGATCGGCCAGACGGTGAGGGTGCAGGTGCTCGACATCGACCGCGAGCGCCAGCGGATCTCACTCGGCCTCAAGCAGACGCAGACCGACCCCTGGCAGCAGGTTCTCGAGAGCTACCAGGAGGGCGACGTCGTGCAGGGCACCGTGACGAAGGTCGTTACGTTCGGCGCCTTCGTCGAGATCCTGCCGGGCGTCGAGGGCCTCGTCCACATCTCCGAGCTCGCGCAGCACCACGTCGAGAATCCGCGCGAGATCGTCTCGCAGGGCGACAAGGTCAATGTGCGCATCCTCGAGGTCGACGCCGACCGGCGCCGCCTCTCCCTCTCGCTCAAGCGCGTGGAGGAAGGCATGCCGGTGCAGCCGATGCCCGGCGAGGAAGCCGAGCCGCCCGCGCTCGGGCTCTCCGACGAGGTCTTCGCCGACGAGGTTCCCGCTGCGGAAGCCCTTGAGGCTCCTGCAGAGGAGGCCGAGGCGGTCGCCGTTCCCGCCGCCGAGGCCGAAGCGGTGGAGGTCGTGGAAGAGGAGCCGGTGGCGGCCGAGGAAGCGCCCGCCGCTGAGGCGGAGGCCGAGCCCGTCGTCGAGGAAGAGCCGGCGGCAGAGGAAGAGCCGGTCGCCGAGGCAGAGCCCGTTGCAGAGGCAGAGGCGCCGGAAGCCGAAGCCTCCGACGAGGCCGAGCCGACCGAGGAGTGAAGCGGCCGCTCGCGGTCGCGCTCACGGGCGGGATCGCAGCAGGCAAGAGCCAGGCGCTCGGCGCGTTCGCGCGCCACGGTGCGGCAGTGATCTCGAGCGACGACGTCGTCCACCGGCTCTATCGCGACGACGAGGGGCTGCAGGCCGCTCTGCGCGAACGCTGGGGCGAGGGCGTCTTCCGCGACGGCGAGGTCGACCGAGCGGAGATCGGCCGCATCGTGTTCGCCGACCGTGCCGAGCTCGCGTGGCTCGAGTCCGAGCTCCACCCGCGTGTGCGCGCGGCCACGGACGCATGGCTCACCGAGCAGACGGCCGATGTCGCCGTCGCCGAGATCCCGCTCCTCTATGAGACCGGCGGCGAGGTGCGCTTCGACCGGGTCGTCGTCGTGACCGCGCCCGCCGAGATGCGGAAGGCTCGGCGCGGGGGTGTCTCGGAGAGAGAAGATCGGCTCGTGCCCGAAGAGGAGAAGCTGCGGCGGGCGGACTTCACCTACGTTAACGACGGCTCGTTCGAGGAGCTCGATGCATTCGTCGTGGCGGTGCTGGAGGAGCTGCGGCGGTCCTGAAACGCTGGATCGTTGTCATCGCCGTCGTTCTTGCGGCGCTCGGTGCGTTCGTCTACCTGCAACGGAGCGAGCCGCCGTGGTACGCGCGACTCTGGTATCCGCTCCACTACTCGACCAACGTTCGCGTCTATGCCTCGCAAGACCACCTCGACCCGGCGCTCCTCGCCGCGGTGATCGAGGCTGAGAGCAAGTTCAACTCGAACGCCCGCTCCAGCGCAGGGGCCATCGGCCTCATGCAGCTCACGCCCAGCACGGCGAAGGGAATCGCGCAGTACACGGGCGGAAGCCGCTTTCGCGTCTCCGATCTCACGAACCCGGACATCAACATCCGCTACGGCGCGTGGTATCTCGGGCATCTGCTGAGCAAGTACAAGAACGAGCGTCTCGCGCTTGCCGCCTACAACGCCGGTCAGGAGAACGTCGACAGCTGGCAGAGAGAGCATGTCGGGATCCAGTTCGACGAGACGCGTGACTACGTCGCCAAGGTCGAGCGCCTGAAGGAGATCTATCGCCGCGCGTACGCGAAGGAGCTCGGCTACTAGCTGAGGGGATGTGGTAGGACCGGCGGCGTGAAGATCCGGGCCGCGGTGCTCGAGGAGTTCGGTCGGCCCCTCGAGGTCCACGAGATCGACCTGGCCGAGCCGAAGGCGGGCGAGGCCCTCGTGCGTCTCGTGGCCTGCGGTGTCTGCCATACCGACCTGTACACGGCCTCCGGCGCCGATCCGTCCGGCTACTCGCCGACTGTGCTCGGGCACGAGGGCGCGGGTGTCGTCGAACGGGTCGGCGAGGGCGTCGTCTCGCTTGAGCCGGGCGATCAGGTGGTGACGCTCTTCTCGCCGCAATGCCGGGAGTGCGAGCACTGCCGGGATTCGCGCACTAACCTCTGCCTCGCGATCCGCGAGCAACAGAACCAGGGCTTCCTGCCGGACGGAACCACGCGCCTATCCCGTGACGGCGAGCCGATCCGGCACTTCATGGGGACATCCACCTTCGCCGAGTACACGGTGATGCCGGAGATCGCGCTCGCGAAGATCGCTCCCGAAGCGCCGCTCGACCGCGCCTGCGTCTTCGCCTGCGGTCTCTCGACCGGACTGGGCGCCGCTGTGAACACGGCACGCGTCGAGCCCGGCTCGACGTGCGTCGTTTTCGGCGCGGGCCTCGTCGGACTGGGGGCCGTAATCGGCTGCCGGCTGAGCGGGGCAGAACGCATCGTCTGCGTCGATCCGGCCGAGCCCCGTCTGGAGCTCGCGCGCGCTCAGGGTGCGACCCACACGATCACCGGCGGCCCGGAGGTCGTCGAGCAGATCCTCGAATTGACCGGTGGCTTCGGAGCCGACTACACGTTCGAAGCGACGGGCCTCGTCGGCGTGATGCGCCAGGCGGTCGAGTCGGCGCGCATGGGCTGGGGCCTCGCGACGATCTGCGGGGTCGCAGGAAAGGGAGAGACGCTCGACGTCGTGCCGCGGCTCCTGATCACGGGTCGCCGCGTCGCCGGCTCCTCGTTCGGTGGGGTCAAGGGCCGCGACCAGGTACCGCAGTTCATCGACCGTTACCTCGCGGGAGACATCGACGTCGACCCGCTGATCTCGCACACGATCTCGCTCGACGAGGTCAACAAGGGCTTCGAGCTCATGCACGCCCAGGACGGCATTCGCAGCGTGATTTCATTCGACACCTGAGCAACCTCGACCTCACCACGGGCGCGCCGGTACAGGGGGACCTCGATGTCCGCTGGATCCACGGCCGGCCGCGCGGAGCGCACGACACCGACCCACCAATACAGGTCCACCGCTACGACCAGCACACGTATGTGCTCAGGCAGAGCAAGACGCTTACGGCCGAGGCGCCGTTCCTGTACCTGCTGTTCGGCAGCGAGCGGGCGGTGCTCTTCGACACCGGTGCGAGCAAAAAGACCGTCGAGAATCCCCTGCGCGAGACGGTGGACGGAGTCATCGACGCGTGGCTGGCGGAGCATCCTCGCGAGGACTACGAGTTGGTCGTCGCTCACACTCACGGCCATCTCGACCACGTGGATGGAGACGCGCAGTTCGCCGACCGGCCGGCTACCACCGTCGTCGATCGTGAGTTGGAGGTCATGCAGGAGTTCTTCGGGTTCACCAGCTGGCCGGAACAGATCGTCGAGTTCGACCTGGGCGGCGGTCGGGTGCTGGAGCTCACCGGCACCCCCGGCCACCAGCGCGCGTCGGTCACGATCTACGACCCCTGGAGCGGTTTCCTGATCACCGCCGACAACGCATTGCCGGGCCGTATCTACGCGTTCGACTTCCCCGCCTACCTCGACAGCGTGGAGCGGACCGTCGAGTTCGCCCGCACCCGTGCGATCACACATGTGATGGGCTGCCACATCGAGATGACCCGCGAGCCGGGACGCGACTACCCCGTCGGGTGCAGCTATCAGCCCGACGAACGCCCGTTGCAGATGACCGGCCAGCAGCTGGTCGACCTCCGCGACGCGGCACGATCGATCAAGGACAAACCCGGCGCCCACACCTTCGACGACTTCCTGATCATGAACGGTCCGTACCGCAGGTACATCGTCCCGCTCCTCACCCGAGCGATCTGGGCCAAGATTCGACGGTAGGCCGTCGGGCCGGGGATACGCTGTCCTCAATGGCCGAGCTGCGTACGACCTCCACCTACACCCCGACCGGCGACCAGCCGCAGGCGATCGAAAAGCTCGCCGACGCGATCGTCGCGGGCGAGCGTTACCAGACGCTCGTCGGCGCCACCGGCACGGGCAAGACGGCGACGATGGCGTGGACGATCGAGAAGACCGGCCGGCCGGCGCTCGTGATCGCCCACAACAAGACGCTCGCAGCGCAGCTCTGCAACGAGTTCCGGGAGTTCTTCCCGCACAACGCCGTCGAGTACTTCGTCTCCTACTACGACTACTACCAGCCCGAGGCGTACGTCCCGCAGGCCGACCTCTACATCGAGAAAGACTCCTCGCGGAACGACGACATCGCGCGGCTGCGGCTCGCCGCGACCTCATCCCTCTTCACGCGTCGCGACGTGGTCGTGGTCGCCTCCGTCTCTTGCATCTACGGGCTCGGCTCGCCGGAGGAATGGCGCGAGCGGATGATCTACATCGAGGTCGGTGCCGAGCACGACCGAGACCTGCTGCTGCGGAAGCTCATCGAGTCGCAGTACGTCCGCAACGACACGATGCTCGGACGCGGCCGCTTCCGCGTGAAGGGCGACGTGGTCGAGGTTCAGCCGGCGAACCAGGAGACGGCGTACCGCATCTCGTTCTTCGGCGACGACGTGGAGGCGATGACGCACTTCGACCCGCTCACGGGCGAGGTGCTCGCGAAGCTCGACAACCTCTCGATCTGGCCCGCGACCGAGTACGTGACCTCGCAGCCGACGGTCGAGCGTGCCGTCGACGAGATCCGCGACGAGATGGAAGCGCAGGTCGCTCGGTTCGAGGAGGAGGGGAAGCTGCTCGAGGCGCACCGGATCCGTCAGCGCACCGAGTACGACCTCGAAATGCTCAAGGAGCTCGGCTTCTGCAACGGGATCGAGAACTACTCGCGGATCCTCGAGGGGCGCGCCGCCGGCACGCATCCGTTCACGCTGCTCGACTACTTCGCGGACGACTTCGTGGTTTTCGTCGACGAGTCGCACCAGACCGTGCCGCAGCTCGGCGGCATGCACGAGGGCGATCGCTCGCGCAAGCAGACGCTCGTCGACTTCGGCTTCCGGCTGCCGTCGGCGCTCGACAACCGGCCGCTGCGCTTCGACGAGTTCCTCCGCAAGGTGCCGCAGCTCGTGTTCGTCTCGGCGACTCCGGGGCCGTTCGAGCTCCGAAACTCGACCGTGGTGGCCGAGCAGCTGATCCGGCCGACGGGCATCGTCGATCCCGACGTCGACCTGCGCGCGACGAAGAACCAGATCGACGATCTGCTGGGGGAGATCCGGGCGCGGGAGGCGGCGGGCGAGCGTGTGCTCGTCACGACCCTGACGAAGAAGATGGCCGAGGACCTCACCGACTATCTGCTCGAGTCGGGAGTCAAGGCGCGCTATCTCCACTCCGAGATCGACACGATCGAGCGGATCCAGATCGTGCGCGACCTGCGGCTCGGCGAGTTCGACGTCCTCGTGGGCGTCAATCTCCTGCGCGAGGGGCTCGACCTGCCGGAGGTGTCGCTGGTGGCGATCCTCGACGCCGACAAGGAGGGCTTCCTGCGCGGACGGACGAGCCTGATCCAGACGATCGGCCGCGCGGCGCGGAACGTCAACGGCAAGGTGCTGATGTACGCCGACAAGCAGACGGAGGCGATCAAGGAGGCGCTCGACGAGACGAACCGTCGCCGCGCGGTCCAGCTCGCGTACAACGAGGAGCACGGGATCGTGCCGGAGACGATCGCGAAGGGCGTCTCCGACATCGCCGAGCTGCTCCAACTCGAGTCGCCTACCGTGCCCTCCTCGCGCCGCCGTCGCGGTGCCACGAAGGTCGAGGGGATGTCGCGCGAGGAGCTCGAGAAGCTCGTGGTCACGCTCGAGGAGGAGATGTATCTCGCTGCCGAAGAGCTGCGGTTCGAGTACGCGGCCAAGCTCCGCGACGAGATCAAGGACCTGCGGCGCGACCTGCAGGCGCTCGAGCAGACCGCCGCGTAACAGGACGCACTTACTGCGCCTTCACGCCGCCGCGCTACGCTCCGCGAATGCTGCTCGGAAACCTGATCGCTGCGTTGTTCCTGGCGTTCGTCACCGGCGCACTGGCGCGCTTTGCGCTGCCCGGGCCCGATCCGATGCCGCTCTGGCTCACGATTGCGATTGGCTTTCTCGGCACCTTGGTCGGCTCGACGATCGTCCTTGCCATCTGGGGCCGTCACGCCGCCTCCTGGGCAGGGCTGGCGAGTTTTCTGGTCGCGGTCGGGCTGGTCGTGCTCTACCGGCGCTTCGTTCAGAAGCGGCCGCTCTGGGGGAAGGAGGCCCACCGCTTTCCCGTCCGCGGGTTCGGCGTCGAGCAATACCGCGAGCGCCTGAAGCGCGCCGGCATCGATCCAGACCAGATCGGGACGCAGCAGCAGTTCGGGGCTCTCCAGCCGAGGCAGCCCTTGCAGCCGCAGCCGGCGAACGCCCACTTCGGTACGGGCGACAGTCCAACCGACAACCCGGCGCACTTCCTCGGTCTGCTCGAGGAGCTCCACGACACGGGCGTCCTCCAGGACGAGGAGTACACGGCGGCGCGGACACGCCTGCTCGAGAGCTTGCGGACCTAGCGCACGAAGCGGCGCTCGGCGCTCAGCGCCCAGTCGCCGTGCGACCAGCGGAAAGTGCGGACGACGATCGAGTCGGCATCCGCCTCATGGAGATGGAGCCCGCGCGCCTCACCCAGGCGCCGCGGCCGTGGCTGTCCGAGCCCGGGCGCGATCGCGATCACCGCGGTGCGCGCCCCGTCGTCGACGACTTCGAACTCGTGCCGCTCGCTGACCGCCGCCTGGTGAATGTGTCCCGCGAGGATGAGGCCGGCGCCGGCGCCGACCAGCGTGTGGAGCACGTTGTTGCGGTGCGAGACCGGCCACTTGCGCGCCGCGCGCCACGGTGCGCCGATCAGGTGGTGATGGAGCACGGCGACCCGAAGGGCTCCTTCCTGGGCAGCGGCGAGCCGTTCAGCCGCCCGCTCCAGCTGACCTCGGCTCAACGCGCCGCCTTGCTGGCGAAACGGCCGGGCCGAATTGAGCCCCACTACATGAAGGCCAGGCAGCGAAGCCGTCGGCTCTGTCGTCTCCCAGATCCGCTCGAACTCCGTCCATGGGCGTACGAACCGCGCCGGCGTGTACGGGAGATCGTGGTTGCCGGGCACCGCGAGCACCGGCGGTCCGAGAGAGCGCAGCAGCTCCGCCGCGCGTGCGAGCTGCTCCCGGCGCCCGCGGTGCGCGAGATCGCCCGAAGCTACGATGAGCTGCGGCTCGAGCCGCTCGACGAGCCGCCTGAGGGCGGGCTCGACTTTCTGCTCCTCATGTGTACCCACGTGGAGGTCGGAAACATGGAGGAGCCTGGCATCCACGACCGAACGAGGCTATAGATTGGAAGTAGTGAGCGAAGACACGGGCGAGATCTTCGACGACCTCTATCTCGGCATTCGGGCCGGCGGTGCCCTGCGCAAGCAGCGGCGCGGCGAGGAGCTGACCCACGAGGAGAAGGAGGCGCTCAGCCACTGGCAGCGCTTGTCCACGGCGCGCAAGGCGGCTGCGATCGGCGCTTTCGCGGCAGGGACGTTCGGGCTGGGCTTCACGCTGGGCGGTCTCGTGTTCGGCCGCTGGCGCCGGGCCGGCTAGCTACCGCTTCGCCTCTCCGGTTCCCGCGAAGAGAACCGTCGGCGCATCCTCCTCGGCCGGGTCGCGGCCGCGCACCACGACATCGACGAGCGTTGCGGCGATCGATGCGATCGGGATCGCGATCAGGACGTAGACGGGACCGAGCAGGTAGCCAATCGCGATCACGGAGACGAGCACGACGAGCGGCGAGAGCCCCACCGCGTGGCCCATGACGCGCGGGACGATGACGTAGTCCTCGAGCTGGCGCAGGACGAGCACCGCGATGCCCGCGCCGATCGCCACCGTCCAGCCGACCGTCAGTCCGGCTCCGATCGCTACGGCCGCCGCGGCGATCGGCCCGACGATCGGAACGAGCTCGACGAGGCCCGCAAAGGAGCCGATCAGCAGCCAGTACGGTTCGCCGTCGGCCCAGAAGGCGACCGAGAGCAGGGTCGCGACGATCACGACGAGCAGGAATTGCCCGCGCACGAAGGCACCGAGCTTCAGGTCGATCAGCACCCACGTGTCCCGCGTCACCCGCCGGTGCCTGCGGGGCAGGATCGACTGCACGAGCCCGATCGCTGCGTCCCGCTCGAAGATCCAGTAGGCGCCGACGGCGAACATGAACAGGATCCCGACGAGGATCTCGAGCAGCGTCTTCGTCACGGTGATCGCGGGGTGGAGCAGGCTCCCGCCTGACGGGAGCTGCCGCAATCGCTTGTCGACCGCGCTCAGGATCTCGTGCCGGACTCCGTGGGAGTGGACGGCGGCGTGATGCAGCTGCGACGGCGAGGTCGGGACCTCGCCGATCGCGTGGTCGATCTGCGTGATCGCTGCCGGCACCACGAGGTAGAGGAAGAGACCGATTGCCGCGAGGAAGCCGAGGTAGTGGATGACAACGCCGACGCTCCGGGGCACGTGCGCCCTGCGATGGAGCCACTCCACGCTCGGCCGCATCGCCGACGCGATTACGACGCCGAGAAAGAGCAGGGCGATGACCACCCTGAGCTTCCAAAGAGCCAGGGCGAGGACGATGATGGCGCCGGCGACGAGGGTCGCCGTCGCTGCGCGACGTGCGGTTCCAGGCATTTTTCCGAGGGTTTCCTTGTCAGAACTGGAACGAAGCCACAATGGATACGCCGGTGATCGAGGCCCATAGACACGGCGTGGCTCTCGCGCGCCCGTTCCTGCGTGCGCTTCTGCTCGCGCTGGCAGGTGCGGCCTGCTTCTTCGCGCCGTGGCCGGTGGTCGCGGCCGTCGGCGCCGTCCTCATGGCCCTGGCCGCGTTGATTGCGGTGGTCGCGGTCGTGCGCTGGGACCGGACGCACCTTGCCGTCACCGGAAGCGCGCTCGTCGTCGAGCACGGCTTTCTGAGTCGCCGCAGCGCGTCGATCTCGCTCAACGGAACCGTGTTCGAGGTCGAGCGGACGCTGCTCGGCCGGATCTTCGGCTACGGCACGGTCGTCGCCGGCGAGCTCGAAATGGACTACGTCCCGCGTCGGCTCGTACGGCTCCTGCAGCAGCGGCGATAGCTCATCCGAACGTCTGTTCGTCCCGGTAGAATGCCGTCCACATGGCTGCCGAAGAGCTTGTCGTCCACGGCGCCCGCGAGCACAACCTCAAGGACATCACCGTCCGTCTGCCGCGGAACCGCCTCATCTGCATCACCGGGCTGTCCGGCTCCGGCAAGTCGTCGCTCGCCTTCGACACGATCTACGCGGAGGGGCAGCGCCGCTACGTCGAGTCGCTCTCCGCGTACGCGCGGCAGTTCCTGCAGATGATGGAAAAGCCGGACGTCGACCACATCGACGGCCTGAGCCCGGCGATCTCGATCGACCAGAAGACGACCTCGCGCAACCCGCGCTCGACGGTCGGCACCGTCACCGAGATCTACGACTACCTGCGCCTCCTCTACGCGCGCGTTGGGCGGCCGCATTGCCCGATCTGCGGCAAGCCGATCGCCGGACAGAGCCTCGACGCGATCGTCGACCAGGTGCTGAAGCTCGAGGAGGGGACGCGCTTCACGGTCAACGCGCCGGTCGTGCGCGACCGCAAGGGCGAATACAAGGACGTGTTCGAGGATCTGACGCGGGAGGGCTTCACGCGCGTCAAGGTCGACGGCGAGCAGTACGTCCTGGAGGAGGGCGTGCCCGAGCTCGACAAGAAGTACAAGCACACAATCGAGGTCGTCGTGGACCGGCTCGTGATGCGGGCCGATCTGCGGCTGCGGCTGACGCAGTCGATCGAGACGGCGGCCGGACTCGCCGACGGGCTCGTGGCGGTAGACCTCGTCGGAGATGCTGATGGGAATGGGGGCGAACAGCTCCTCTTCTCGGAGAACTTCGCCTGTCCAGATCACGGCGTCTCGCTCCCTGAGCTCCAGCCGCGGATCTTCTCCTTCAATGCACCGCACGGCGCCTGCCCGCGCTGCACAGGCCTCGGCTCGCAGCAGGAGATCGACCCGGATCTCCTTGTCCCGGACCCGTCGCTTTCGATCGACGACGGCGCGCTCGTGCCGTGGTCGGTGGGCGGGTCGTCGAGCTTCTACGAGGCCGTGATCCAGGCGGTCGCCGACCGGTACGAGATCGACACGTCGAAGCCGTGGTCGAAGCTGACCGACGCGGAGCGGGACCGCTTCCTCAACGGCACGGACGGCGAGAAGATCTTCGTCCAGTACCGCAACCGCATGGGGCGATCACGCAAGTACATGCTCGCCTTCGACGGCATCGTCGCGAACCTCCAGCGCCGCTACCGCGAGACGGACTCCTCGCACGCCCGCGAGCGGATCGAGGAGTACATGTCGCTTCGTCCCTGCCCGGTCTGCAACGGCGCGCGCCTCAAGCCGGAGGTGCTCGCGGTCACCGTCGGCAGCCGCTCGATCCACGAGTTCACGCAGATGTCGGTCGCGAGGGCGCTCGGCTTTCTCGACGAGCTCGGCTTGACGCCGACCGAGGAGCTGATCGGGCACCGGATCGTGAAGGAGATCCGCGAGCGGCTCACGTTCCTCGACGACGTCGGAGTCGGTTATCTGACGCTCGACCGCGCGGCGGCGACTCTCTCGGGCGGCGAGGCCCAGCGGCTACGGCTTGCGACGCAGATCGGCTCGCAGCTCGTGGGCGTCCTCTACATCCTCGACGAGCCGTCGATCGGCCTCCATCAGCGCGACAATGCGCGCCTCATCGACACGCTCGAGCGGCTCCGCGACATCGGCAACACCGTGCTCGTCGTCGAGCACGACGAGGAAATGATGCGCCGCTCGAACTGGCTCGTGGACATGGGGCCGGGCGCCGGCTTGCACGGTGGCGAGGTCGTGGCGGAAGGCCCGGCCACGAAGGTCGAGCGGAACAAGAAGTCGGTCACGGGCCAGTTCCTTTCGGGAGCGCGCGAGATCGCGGTGCCCGAGCGGCGCGACGAGGACCGCGGCGCGTTCCTCGTGCGCGGCGCGGCGCAACACAACCTCAAGGACATCGACGTCGAGTTCCCGGTCGGGAAGTTCGTCTGCGTGACGGGCGTCTCCGGCTCCGGCAAGTCGACCCTCGTGAACGAGATCGTCTTCAAGGCCCTCGCAAACCGACTCAACCGCGCCCGCGTCAAGCCCGGCGCACACGCAGGTGTGGAGGGGATCGAGGTCTTCGACAAGGTGATCGAGATCGACCAGAAGCCGATCGGCCGGACGCCGCGATCGAATCCGGCCACATACACCGACCTGTTCACGCACATCCGCGAGCTGTACTCGCTGACGCCCGAGGCGAAGGTGCGCGGGTACAAGCCGGGCCGTTTCTCGTTCAACGTGCGCGGCGGGCGGTGCGAGACCTGCAAGGGCGACGGGCAGATCAAGATCGAGATGCACTTCCTGCCGGATGTCTACGTGCCGTGCGAGACCTGCAAGGGCGCGCGCTACAACCGCGAGACGCTCGAGGTGCGGTTCAAGGGACGCTCGATCGCCGACGTGCTCGAGATGTCGGTGGAAGAGGCGCTGAAGTTCTTCGCCAAGATCCCGAAGATCCGGCGCCGCCTGCAGACGCTCCACGACGTCGGGCTCGACTACATCAAGCTCGGCCAGCCGGCGACGACCCTCTCCGGCGGCGAGGCGCAGCGCGTCAAGCTGGCCTCGGAGCTCTCCAAGGTCGCGACCGGGAAGACGCTCTACATCCTCGACGAGCCGACGACGGGACTCCACTTCGCCGATATCGAGAAGCTGCTCGAGACCCTGCAGAGGCTCGTCGACGGCGGCAACACGATGATCGTGATCGAGCACAACCTCGACGTGATCAAGCAGGCCGACTGGGTGATCGACCTCGGGCCGGAAGGCGGCGAGGCCGGCGGCGAGCTCATCGCGGTCGGGACGCCGGAGGACGTCGCGCGGGTCGAGGACAGCTTCACCGGACAGTTCCTGCAGAGCGTGCTGCCGGAGCGCGCAACCGTGGCCGCGTAGGCCACGTCCGAAACGGACACTTGTCGCGGCCGGGGCTCGGCGCAAGACTCCGGGGATGGAGGCAGGCTCCGCAGCACCCGACACCGGCTACAACGGCGCGGCGGTTGCCGGGGCTGTGCTGGCGACCGTCTTCTTCCCCCTCATCGCGCTGATAGCCGCGCTCATCTTGCAGGGCAACGAGTCGGACCCTCGCAAGAAAGCGCAGCTGCGCACCTGGGCCTGGGCTTCGGGGGGGTGGCTCATCTTCGGAA
>Ga0207646_10003010_pt1 | contig 19423 bp, 13 predicted proteins | sample KBSK5502metaG_FD_184343 | JGI IMG/M metagenome (GOLD analysis project Ga0207646, IMG submission 184343) | Corn, switchgrass and miscanthus rhizosphere microbial communities from Kellogg Biological Station, Michigan, USA - KBS K5-50-2 metaG... | ecosystem: Host-associated > Plants > Roots >...
CGCTCAGCTGCCGGTTCTGCCGGAAAAGGAAAATGTTCTCGGCGAGCACTCCCAGCCCGGCAAGCCAGAGAAGGATCTCCATCAATTTGCTGAATCGGGTTTTTGGCTGAGCGCCTGCCATACTAGTGTGCTCTTAAACGCTGCCTGTATCACGGATTTGCATGAGGCTGTCAATCACGAGAGTCTCCAGTGCGTATATTTTTTGTGTATCGCGGCAAATTGTTAGGAAAGAAGGGTTGAGTAATGCGGAGGGCGACATTCGTAAGGACGAACTGACACTTTGCGGGAGCCGACAGGAGGAGTAAGCTGAGCGGGCGAGGAAATGCCACCGCAGGGCAAGGCGGACCCCATGCCCAGGCCCGAATTCGACGCCTATCAATTGGATTTGAAGCGCTATGAACTGCGCCGGGCAGACGGTATGACCGTGAAGCTCGAGCGCCAGCCCATGGAATTGCTTATTTTCTTGGCAGAACGGCGCGGCGAGCTGGTTATGCGCGATGAGATCGCCGCGAAACTCTGGACCAATGGCGTTTTTGTGGATACGGAACGCGGGATCAACAATGCCATCCGGAAGATTCGCACCGCACTGCACGATTCACCCGATGATCCTACGCAATTACAGACGGTGGTTGGGAAAGGGTACCGGTTCATCGGACAGCTCGAAGTCGCTGGCGGCTCAGCCGACTTACGCCAAGACAAGGCGCACGATGTTTCAGCAACTGCAACGAAATGGGAGCGCTGGCGACTGGTAATTTCAGCAGGAATTGCGGTCGCCATCGTTATTCTCGCAGTGGGGCTGGCGCTGTGGCGTTCACGAGCCGCAGGAAGTCAAGCCGCTATCCACTCGCTCGCCGTGCTGCCGCTAGAAAATCTTTCTGGCGACCCTTCGCAGGAATACTTTGCCGATGGCATGACTGAAGCGCTCATTACGGAGCTGGCACAATTCAGCTCCTTGCGCATTATCTCGCGCACGTCAGCCATGCATTACAAGGGTTCCCACCAGCCACTGCCTGAAATTGCAAAAGAATTGAACGTGGACGCGGTCGTTGAAGGCAGCGTGACCCGCTCGGGTAACCGGGTGCGAATCACCGCGCAATTGCTGGACGCCCATTCGGATCGCCACTTGTGGGCCAAGGCCTACGACCAGGACATACGCGAAATCATGTCGCTTCAACACGACGTGGCGAACAGCATTGTCCACGAAATCCAAGCCAAGTTGACGCCCCAGGAAAACCTGCGCTTGAGTCGAAAGCAGCAGGTCGATCCCGAGGCCTACGATGACTATCTCCGGGGCTTGTACTTCTGGCACAAATTCACCGAGTCAGGCATGAGACAGGCACAGGAGTACTTTGAAAAATCCGTACAGAAAGACCCATCTTATGCCCTGGGATATGCGTGGTTAGCGAATGCCTATGGTCAATCAGCCCGTTTCGTCGGACTTCATAAGGATCTCATGCGAAAATCGAAGGAAACTTCTCAGAAGGCTTTGCAGCTCGATGATGGCCTCGCGGATGCTCACGGCGCGCTCGGCTGGGTAAAATGGGCTTATGACTGGGACTGGCCAGGCGCCGAAAACGAGTTTAGGCGCGCGATTCAGCTCAACCCTGGCCATGCCATGTGCCACGGAATCTATGCACGATACCTCGATTCCATGGGGCGCTTTGAAGAAGCCATTCGAGAGCACCGGATTGCACGAGAACTCGATCCCCTCGCCTTAATTCTTATCCACGACACAGGGGATCACTTCCTGGTTTTGCGGCAATACGACAAGGCGATTGCGGAGTATCGCATGGTGCTCGACATGGATCCCAATTTTATCGACGCGCACGGAGGATTAGCCGTTGCCTATAAAGGCCAAGGCATGGAAAAAGAGACTATCTCCGAGTGGGAGCAAGAGGCAATGCTTGCTGGAGCACCTAATCAGGCCGAGGCAATAAAGATTGCTTCTTTGCGTGGCGGGTACAAGAGCGCATTGAAGGCACGGCTGACGTACGACCAACATCGGCGCTCCAAAGGCTCGTATGTTTCTTTCTCGCACTTTGCCCGGACGTACGCAGCATTGGGAGAGAAGGACTTGGCAGTGCAAGCGCTCGAAAAAGCGTTTGCTGAGCGCGAGCCAATGGCCTGGTTAAATGTTGACCCCGAGTGGGACCCAATTCGCGCCGATCCGCGCTTTCAGGACCTCCTGCGCCGCGTCGGGCTTCCGTTGGATACCGGGGCAGGCGTCGTCGCGCGTTAGTTACCCAGGCCTCCTTTGAGGCAACGCGTCCATGCAGATTAACCACTTCAGCTGCGGTGGGAATCCACGCACATAGAGAAAGAGAAACGCCAAAGCGTTTAGGACCCGGGACATGTCGGAAGAGGAGTGGTGTAGCCAGCGCTTCGAGTCATAAGTCCGGTCCAGGGCATTTGGAAGTTCCATTGGCGCTTGCTACCGATTGGGGGCGAATCACAGGCACGGAAGTAATGATGTCGTTTGACTGCAGCGGTCATACAGTGACCTCTTAACTGAGACAGTCACAAAGTTACACTTTGTAGGAAAGGTGGTTCTCTACAAATGGCGAACGGACGAGGGTGGCGGTACCCTGAAATATTCCGCCGAATGGCTGTCGAACGCTTCAAATCTTGCGAGAACATTGAGTGGCTGGCGAAGGAACTTGGTGTACCGCGGCAGAACGAGAACAGACCAAAAGATTTTCGCGAAGAGACATCCTGAGCGCCGGGGAGCGGTCAGGATATGGATTCAAACCATGGTCGCGTGGATAGCGTCGCTCAACATGAGGTAAAGGTCCATGTCCTCGCTGTGGTGTCATGTAGGTGTCATATGAACGGCGAGAAAAACTACAAAAAGCGAATAATAAAAGAAATGAGAAGGAAAATCTGACCAGCCCGGTTTGATCAGAACTTGCTGATTTCCCTCGATTAAGCTCAGCTCCGGCAACTTGCGATGAAATTAAATTCACGGCTGTTAACCGAAGGGTTGCTAGTTCGAATCTAGCTCGGGGAGCCAAATTCTCCTTCTCTTTCAATCAGTTACGAAAATAAATTTTTGCTGTTCCTTATTCAGAAAATCATAGTGTCATGGAAGGGTGAAGTGTAGGGTGAAGTGCGTCGCTTCGCGATTGCGGACGCGGGCTTGGAAACTCTATTGCACTGACCCTGTTGGATGATTAACGAAAACTTCTGAGCAGCCCATGTCCTGCTCCTCCAGTGTCATGTGAAATGCGGCTAATTGAGCGTAAATGCGAGGAAAGGGAAGCGCGAAGAAATATTCGTTTGAATCACGTTTGATCAGGATTTGCTTTGTTTGCCCAAATTCAGAGGCTTGCAATCGACTCTCGTTTATCACGCGTTCGGTTTTTACCCGAAGGGTTTGTCGGCAGCGAACCCCGGAGTGAGACGAATTTGGCAGCGCAAGACTTTGTCGGGATGATTCGCGATCATTCCGCGCAATGATCACAGATGAACGGCGTGCGACCATCACGTCGGAGTCGCTGACAAGCCAGGAATCAGGCCGTCAATGACCACAAGCGCGTTTGACGGTACCAATCCGACGAGCGAACAGATAACTTCCAGCTTGCCGGTCCCTCGGGCGCAATCACGAGAGACATCAAATGGCTCCGGGTGGCCAAATTCTTAGTGAGTGTAATCGCCTGATAGCAACATTTAACTTCCGGAATGCCCATCATCGCGCCGGCCATCGCTGGCAGGTGTCAGACAAAGACCGAGGGAGTCCGGCGTAGCATGAAAGAACAACAAAGGAACGACGCAGGGCGGAATCTTATGGCAAGTCCACGTCGAGTGCGTAGATTTCCTGGATACCGGTGTTCCGCAGGAACAGTGGGCTTCCATCAGGGGCCACTCCGTAGTAACTCCAGAAGCGACCAGCATTCAAGCCGCGAGTCTGCTCCAAATTTGCAACAGGTTCAACCTTGTGATCATTGATGTTCACCCGGGAGTACACCAATGGCTTGTCGTGGATGTAAAACACGTTCTTACTATCTGAGGACCACTCCGGCCAGCCGAGCGATGATCCGTTTGCGAGTTCAGACCATTTCTGGGCCTGGAAATCAAAGAGCATCAGCTTCTGATAGTCCACCGTTATGGCGACGACGTAACGACCGTCCGGCGACCAGCGTGGCGAATAAAGGCCTTCGGAACCTGGCAGCACCGAGACTTGGCGGGTGTGAAGATCAAGGACAAGAATGCGGGTGGTACGGTCGAGGCCGAGGTCATTAACTTCGAAAAAGATCACCGAATTCCCATCAGACGACCAAATAGGACCCCCTTCAGCCGGTTGAGCGGCAGAGCTGGCGGTAATAGCTTCGGGGCTGCCTCCTTCTGCGCGGATTAGATACAAGTGGGGTTTCTCTCCCGGCATCCATCCGCAAAAAACAATCTGCTGGCCGTTCGGGGACCACCGAGGCTCGGCAGCCTGGAGTGGCGGAACGGTCAACTGCTGGCGCTGAGTACCGTCGATTCTGCTTTTCCACAGCACACTTTCCGGGTAAGTGACATACGTAACCCACTGGCCATCTCGGGGAAAATTGAGCTGCTCTGCGGAAATCCCCGAGAGGTAGCGGACAAATCTTTGCGATTTAAGATCGAACCTAGTTAACTCGCCGCGAAGCTGCTCGCCAATGGCGAAAATCCGCTTGCCGTCTTTGCTCGGTAGCGGATTGGTGAACCGGATGGGGCCGGATGTCAGTTGGACTGGCCGTGAAATTGCGGTCGCAGAAGAGCGCAGGTCTTCACGGATGGCCCAGATTCCGGTGACGGCGCCGCGAGTAGCCTGAAAGACGAAATACTTTCCATCGGCAGTCCAATTTCCGCAGCATTCTTGAGGGTGGGAATCGCCCCAAGCAGGAATCAACCTATGGAGATCCGCTCCGCTACTGGAGATTTCCCAGAGAGAAGAGGACGTCGGATTGGCAAAGTTGTCCGTGGCAGTGAAGCGCAATCGGGTCCCGTCCGGGGACCATCGAATGAAGGTGGCGAAACCACTGGGCAGAGTTGCCACTTTCTGGGCCGTACTTCCATCGATGTCGGTTCGATACAGTTCATCATTTTTAGCGAATACGATTGTGCGCCCGTCGGGTGACCAGGACGCGTCGTGGCCGACCACAGCTCCTAGACGCCGCGAAGTTCCACTGGGCAGCGAAACCACCCACAAGGGACGATCCCACTGCTGGATAACGCCACCCGTGGCCAGCAACTGCGAACCGTCGGGTGAGATTCCAGTTGGGATCGGCCCCTCGAACGAAGCCCAAATCGAGCTCGTTGAACCGTCCGCTGCACCTGAGCTGGGAATTTCACTAAGCGCACGGGAGTCCAACGCCGAAGCGGCATGAGAAAAGTAGATGCTTGGGCCATTGGTCAACAACTGGATCAACCAGGGGAAATTTAGGACTACCTTCGGAAGCGCATCGTTGGTGAGTCGGGTGTATCGCAAGATTCGTGGAGGACGCGGCAACGGAGGACGGGATCGATACACAGCGGCAATGAATGCCAACGCGGCAAACCCCATGACAGCAATCCAGATTGACCATTTCCGCCAATTCACAGGAGGCACAGCTCTGGACGGCGGAATCGTGGCTGCAACGGCCTCCTGCCTGATTTGGCCAATGAAGCGGTAGCCACGCCGAGGTACGGTCTCAACGACTCGAGGATTCTCAGCCGAGTCACCCAGCGCTTCACGAATTTTGTTGATTGCGGTATTTAGATTGTGTTCAGCGTCGACGAACGTATCGGGCCACAGCTGCTTCTGTAATTCCTCCCGCGTCACCACTTCGCCGGGGTGCTCCAGCAGAATCGTAAGAACCTGAAAAGGCTGCCCAGTCAGCTTCAGCTTCACGCCACTCTTTCGCAATTCGCCCGCTTGCAGGTCAACTTCGAAAACCCCGAACCGGACGAGTCGAGAAGAATGGAGAGTCTGTTCCACAGAAGTGCGCCCCAAGGTGCGCCCAGTCTAGCACCAATTTTCCGCTAAGCAAGAAGGCGTCCAGCGCTTCCATCGACTGACCTGATGCTCCAAGCTCATTCATTCCAGCAAGTTACGTTCTGACTTTTATGCCATCCTCCAATCGACCTCCCGCGTACTGAGGTAGCCGCAGACTCAGACCAACGTCGCCCCAACGTGCAGCCGGCGCGGAGGAGGACGACGTGAATAAAGGCATAAGGGACCAGCGTTCAAGGTCTAACACACCCTCGAAGTGTAGGCAGCCGTCCTGGTTCGATAGGGGCCTCATCCTTTCATCATGCGTGCTTGGCACAATCGGACAATCTTCTTCAGTATGGTATCCGTGATCGGTGGAGTTCCTGGAACGCTTGGGTATCAGAATCGAATCGACATTCACTTCGACCCTGAGTGACGAATCTTCTGTGATGCGCTTTGCTGCGTCACGGAGTGCGATTTCAATGAGAGCTTGATTGAAATTCCTCGGTGTATCGCTTTGCCAAGCATAGAATGCAGTGATCTTTCTCATATGCTTACGTTTTCCTGGAGCGCTGAGTTATCGTGCTACGCTCGCTATTGCGATTAGGACTTTCATCCCTGTTGGGGGATTTATTGGAAGTGAGCCATAAGCTGATCCAAGAATCCGATCTGCCCCTTCGCGATGCGCTTACGGGCATGGTCCAAAGTAAACCATTCGGCGCGATCCACCTCGGGAAATTCCTGCTCGTGGCCCGACTCCGGTGGCCACTCCATAGAAAACGTGTTACTGCGTAATGTCTTCGGCAAGCAATCGCCTTCGAAAGCCCAGGCAGTAATTATTTTTCCACTCGGTTGCTTGATCTGATCAAGTGCGATGAATTCTCCACCCGGCTTGATCCCGGTTTCCTCTTCGAATTCTCTCTTCGCTGCATCTAGCGGATCTTCCCCTTGCTCGTATTCCCCTTTGGGCATCGACCATGCACCTTCATCCTTCTTTTTCCAAAAGGGTCCTCCCGGGTGAACCAGGAACACCTCTATCTCAGAGTCGCACCGTCTGAACATCAGCAGCCCTGCACTTCTTTTCCCCATGTCACGTCTCCTGGTCAGATGGCCGACTCAGCTGAAATCATTCGCCACCCAACATGCCAGACTGTTGGCCAGTCTCGCGAGTTCTGGGAATATCAGGAGCGATGCGTGTACGGTGTCGGGCGTCACGGGATCAACACTTACAGGGTGACCAGCTTCGTTTCGTGTTGTTCTAATCTGCTGCGCGAACGCCGACCAATATGCTTCAAATGGCTCACGTAAGTTCCGATCGAATCTGGTTGTTTGCGATTCAAAGAAGTTATACAACGCATCCGAAACTGTTTTGATCTTCCAATCCTTCATATCTTTCGGTACCGGCTTTTTGAGCGAGGTCAATTTTCCAGCGACTGCGTCTCGAAGATCTAGAATTACGCTCTCAGCCGCCGCACCGACCATAACGGACGATGCCTTATACAGTCCGGCAACGTAGCACTCAAGTCCCTCTGTCAGATAAGACAAGGCGACCGCACCCAGATTTGCGATCGAAGACAAATGACGAAGATATCCCGCTGGATTCGACGGATCGCGACTTACATTCTGCAAAGCCTGTTGCCCGCGTTCCGTCAGATGAAAGAAGGGCGGATTTGGATTTGAGAGATTTAAACCCCACGCAACTAGGCCCGTGCGGAATAGCTCACTCCACTGAGTAAGAATAGCTAGCTCAAGCTCAGGGTTCTGGTTAGCCTTTATTTTTTGAGCGACGGCAGAAAGAACGGTATTCTGCTGAAGGGTCGGACCTGAATAACCTTTGGGCTCTTGGGCTTTAATTTCATTGAGCAATACTTCTCTGATGTTGGTTTTTGCCGCCTGTGCCATGACGGACGATTCCTTTCAAGATCCATACAGAGGTGCCATTCACCTTCGATGACTAAGTTAGCTCGTAGTTGCCACTTCCGGCCATGCCGTAGTTGCTGCTCTTCTCTCCGTTGTGGCCCAGGCATTCTGTGGATTTTTGTTTTGAGCTGGCCAACGAAACGATTTTCCTTCCTGTGGCTCCGTATTCTGAAGCGTGTGAATTTCCCCTGTACGAGCAGTATCGCGGGATTGTTGAGGAAACAGTGTTCGATCGTTTGGGCCGACCGGCCTTTTTCGATTGAGTTAGTGGAGATGGTGATGGGGCGCGTGGCTCAGAGCGCTTCGCGCGACAGGCGCCGATTTCTCACGGAGTCGTCTCCAAACACCGGAAAACGCCCATCGCAGCTGGGATGCCGAACAAATCGCCCGAGCCACGTCCACGACATCAAAGTGGATCGCTTCCGGATCGCCGATCGCCCGGAAGTTGGCTAGATCACTCAATACAAGGGCGTTTTTCATTACTAATCCGTTTCGCAGCATTCCGAAGTCATTTGGGGACACCTGTCGTGGATGCACAAAGACTGATTTACAAATCAGCCTTGTGCGTTCGTGATCTCGACTACTCACGACTTTGACCGCGGCATTACTGTTTACGGATGCCGGGGATTTCCCCCATCTTGAGGCTGGTTGCTCGTCCGGAAGCGTCGAGAGTGAAATCAACATTCAGCCCGCTAGCGCTGAAGAAGGAGGTCGCACTCGATGGAAAGAGTTCGTACTTGGGATAAGACCCCAACCCTTTGAGTTCCGCAAATAATCTGTTCCCGGTGCGTTTCATCTCGTACGTAACTGGCTCACCCGACGGTCCCGGCGGCAAAGAGTAAACTCCGACCAAAGCATCCAGTTGCGCCGTGCTGAGCGGAACCACTTCTCGCTCCGTCTGCACGAGTGCAGGCCAGTGGTACTCACTGGCAATACTCCTGATCAGGTTGCCGATGACCCAGTCGGCTCGATCTCCGTTCGCCATGATCACGGCCCCCTTCCCAACTGCCGGGAACATCACTACCAGCGCGCGAAATCCCGCGTTCGAACCTCCATGGGAAAATTCGAGGCTTGGACCGGACCCCTGAACTTCCACTCCCAGGCCGTAGGGTGCCTTTTGAACGGTAAGCATCTCGGTTGCAATCCGTTTTGAGAAGAGTTCGTTTTGGTCTCCCTTCCACGCCCTCGTGATTTCAAGCGCCCACTTTGCAAGGTCCGTTGGCGTCGTCCATAGACCACCAGCCGCCATCTCCGGTTGAATGGGCCATTTGCCTTTCACGACGGCACCCTCGCCATCATGACCGCTGGCGGCCTCGGCCCAACGCGCTTCCGGAAGGGGTTGCTCGTAGGTGCTCAAAGTCATCTCTGCAGGCGTCAGTACCAGCTGTTTCATCAGTCCTGGAAACGGTTGGCCGGTGACATCCATCAAGAGCTGCTGGATCACTTCGGCCCCTCCGCCCGAATAGCGGAACTTCGAGCCGGGAGTGAAATCCACGCGAATCGCCGGATTATTGGCGGGCTTCTCGCCGTTCAGGATCTGTAAGAGGCTGGGGAGCGGCTCGCCAGCTCGGTACCCTGCAAAACTACCCACATTCAGCCCTGAGCTGTGGCTGAGAACTCTCCGGAGTGTCACTTTTTCCTGCGCTTGGTACTCGTTGTAAGGAAGCTTCCAAGACTTTAGGTAAACATTCGGACTCTCGTCCAGCGAGAGCCGCCCGGAATTTACTAAGACTAAGGTGGCCGTCGCTGTGACTGCCTTGCTGATAGACTGTGCCTCAAAGAGCGTTGAAGTGGTCACTGGATCGGTTGTACCGGCTTCTTTGACCCCAAATCCTCGTGCCCAGTCAATCTGACCGTTATCAATCACCGCAATACTGATTCCGGGAACATGGCTCTGAGCCATCTCTTCGGCAAGCGTCCATCTCACCGGAGGTTGCCCCTTGATCGCGATCGGCGGCCGCAATCCGCTGAGGACGCGTTCAATCCGAACATCCTCTGATCCTTGTCGGCCGATTTGCGGCTTCGCAATCCCGGTTGCTGCTAGAAACATAATCAGAACACATGCTAGATTTTTAGCACTTTGGGTTATAGTCTTGAGATTCGGACGCATAGGCTTCTTGTACTCCTGTCTTTGTGGGTGATATTTCTTTGCTGCGAACTCGTGTGCTCTACTGACGATTCCGTTTATCGGCGAAGTAGCCGAATGTTGCCGTTCACTACCATCGCGGAGAGGTTCGGACCGCCTGACCCAACAATCGCGTGAACTATCCTGGGCGCATTCGAGGCCGGTCTCTCGCCAGACGGTAATGTTGGTGTGTTGTCAATTAGAGGAAAGTCGGACTCTATCGCTCCGTCGATGACGTTTCCTTTGAAAGTCGCGCCTTGTTCAGTGGCCAATTGCAATGTGATATTCCCGTCGATGGTCGCCATGTCGATGTCTGCACTGGGGAGCTCAGCAGTGATGTCTCCGAGAACCGTGCTCCCTGCAAAGTGCAGACCAGTGGGTACATAGATAACGAAGTCTGTTGTAGGTTGGCCTTCCTGAACTCGTGATTTGTCCTGACCTTGCTCGCAGTAATTGCGTGATCCGCCAAACGTGGTAACCACGTTGCAAAACTTCACTCCACTTGGAGTGGAGACTGTCTGAATTCCGCTCTTGTGGGGACCGTCTGTACGTGCTTGGACACGAACAATATCATCCGCGCTTGGTAGAACTCGGATCGACCCGCGTGCGATATGTACTTCGACCGTCTGGTGTTCATGCATCGTCGCGGCCCAATGGAACTCTTCAGGCGGGGAATTCCATTCAGCGCTCGGCTCAGTTGGCACAGATCGCGTCTTGACCTGTGTTGCACGAGCAGAAAACTGTGCTTCGCCGGCACGAACCTCCATTGTAGTAACAGGAATCTTTATCGCCCCGACAGGAACCTGTATCGCTCTACCCGTAATCTGTATCGCGCCGGCAGTAAGCGCCGCAAACAGCATCGGGGATGCAAGGATGAACCGTCCAAGAACCGTTGTCGAGTGCCGTGGCGTTCTCGGATTCAGGATGGCAACGAGTCTTTGTTCCAATTGAGAGCGATGAAAAACTGCTAGTCCGATTGCAAACGGCGTGAACGTCCGGGTTGAACCGCCCCGCGCGATTTCAAAAAGATGTGTCGCATAATCGGCTCCGCTGGTGCCGCCCATAAGTACACTGTCATCGCACGCACGCTCGCGTTCAAGACGCAGCTGATGAGCGGCAAACCACACGAGAGGATTGAACCAGTAGGCGGCGCACGCAAGCTGAGTAAAGCTCTGTATGCGCAAGTCGTTGCGTTTTATGTGCGCGAGTTCATGCAATAGAACCGCACGAATGCGGGCCCAAGTCCATTGGGCGGCAGCCTCAGGCATAACGATGATCGGACGCCATAGGTGAAGTACAACGGGTACTGATACCTGTGCGGATTCAACGAGGCACAAAGCTCTATTAAGCCTTAGCTCCCTAGTCAACTGCTCAGCATCTTGAATCCAGCGGTTCTGCATCCTTCGTGTTGTTCGGTAGAGGCGCCACGCTGCGAAGTGACCAATCACCACATAGCAAAAAACTACGACTGCCCCCGCAATCCAGATCCAGGTCGCAATCATCGAAAGAGGTAATCCAACCGGCCGGGGATCTTTTGGTCTGAGCGTTGAATCCAACCCAGTTCGTTCCGTCGTGGCAACACTCGGATTAGTCGATGGAACAGCATCCAAGCGCGTGGTAGACGCGAGCCGTGCGAGTGGCGCGGGTGCGGTAACACTCCAACGAGGCGTCACAATCGTCGCGATGGGCAAGAGGGCTGCAATGGCGATTGCACAAGCCCACGTGAAATGACGAGTTGCGGCTGATGAGCGAGGTACCAAGCGCGTTACAGCCCAAGCTATGCAGATTGGAAAGCTGGCCCGGAAGCCGCACTCAATTAGAAGTAGAACGACATTGGATCCTGAGATCACTTATCCTCCTTGCGTGCTTGTTCGATCATCACGCTGAGTCGTTGCCAATCCTTCTCAGATAAGTGCTTCGAGTCTTCGTCAAGCAGTGCGGAGATCGCTTGGGTCACTGAACCTGCAAAGAATGTGTTCAGGACATGGCGCAGAGCCGATCGACTTGCCCGCTCTCTCTCGACGGTTGGGATGTAAACGTACCGTGCCCCATCTTGCTCGTGACGAACGAGCTTTTTATGCTCCAGGATGCGTAGAAACGTCCGAACTGCTGAATAGCTAGGCGGGTCTGTCATGGCCTTCTGGACTTCGGCGCACGTCGCCCGTCCAGCCCGGTAGAGGACGTCTAGAACCTGTCGTTCTCTTCGGCTCAGATCGGACGATGCTAGTTTTTTAGCCATCTCTGCTAAAAATTTAGCACTAAGCCTCTAAACGAGTCAACATCTCATCTCAAATCAAGAGGTACATCGGGCGTGGGAGCCGGCGATCTTAGCCTAAGCTTTGTCATTGCCTCAACCTGGATTTGTTGCTCAGGAATCGCACAATCGGTACCGAGTTGTGCTCCCGGATCAGGTAAGCACCGTTCCTGAGTTATACGGTCCATAGGCGTCAGGGGTATGGTGGTTGTCGCGGTGGTTACTGCGAGAGGTGCTTTATGCAACGCAGATCAATTCTAAAAGGGGCAGGAGTCGTTATCGTCGTCGTTGTTGGCGGTGGAGTCTGGCGCGCCTACGACCAGGGCGTCTTCAGCAGCGGTCAAGGACCGGCTTACGAACCGTGGAAAGATTGGCGTAATAATTCCAGCGAGGGAGCCCTCGCGCTGGTGCGAGCCGCGATTCTAGCCGCGAGTCCGCACAACACACAGCCTTGGCTCTTCAAGGTGACGAATTCCTCGATTGAGTTGTATATCGACACGAAGAGAAACGTCGGGGCGCTCGATCCCTATCTGCGGGAAGAGCACATCGGGATGGGCTGTGCTCTGGAGAACCTGATGGTGGCTGCCGCCGCGAATGGCTACGCCGCCACCGTGACGCTCCTTCCAGGAAAGCTTGGGCCGATTCCCGCCGAGCCCAAACCGGAGCTTCTGGCGCGCGTGGAGCTCGCCTCGGGTAGACACGAAGAAACCGAGTTGTACGATGCTATCCCGCGACGACATACGAATCGCAGTGCATACAGTCCTCAGAAACCGATCCCGTCCCAGTTCGTCGACACTCTGAGCCGCCTGGCCAGCGACGAACCCGACGTCAAGATTTTCCTCTTCACGGCGGATGCCGATCGAAAAAAGATCGTGGAAATCAGCTCCGCGGCGAACTCGGAAATCTATTCCGACCCGGATGTAAAGCGTGGTAGCGATCGATGGATTCGGATCAACTGGAGTGAGGTCCAGAAATTCCACGATGGCCTTACGATTGATGCCTTCGGCCTGTCTCCGATCGCAACTGCAGTTGCCAAGATGATGCCTTTGTGGATGCTGCGGCGGGCTGCGGCGCGAGGAGCAAAAAATGACTACTCGGACCTGATGCTAAGTGCACCGCTGATTGGCATCATTGCGGTGCATGACCGCTACGACCGGGAACACTGTCTACGCGCAGGGAGAATTTGGCAGAGGGCGCATTTGCTGGCAACTGCTCGCGGCCTGGCCGGACGCCCCTGCAACGAGTCAGTGGAAATGATCGACCATGAAAAGGCACTGGGAAAACCGGCGCTGCGGGCTGGCCTGCTTGGCGAAGTCCTGGGTGACGCCGCGTGGCAGCCGACCTTTGTTTTCTATATGGGCTATCCGAAGTGGACTGCACACCCCAGCCCGAGGCGGTCGATTGAGAGTGTAGTTCTTTAGCCGCCCGGCTCCGAGTAGTTCCCCGTTGCCATCAGCCAAAGCAATTCCGGGTGTATCGTCGGCAAACCACAAGCTATCCGCGGCAGTCGAATCATATAGCTATTGACAAGTTCGGCTTGTAGGAAGCGATCGCCGCGCTTGGCATCGATCCTGGCGTGATTGCGGGCGACGCGGAAACAACTGTTATTTAGTGTCATATAGGTGTCATGTGAATGGTGCCCAATCATGCAAAAAAGCGAACAAAGAAAGAAAAGAGAAGGAAAATCTGACTGATCCGATTTGATCAGAACTTGCTGATTTCCCTCGATTAAGCTCAGCTCCGGCAACTTGTAGTGAAATTAAATTCACGGCTGTTAACCGAAGGGTTGCTAGTTCGAATCTAGCCCGGGGAGCCAAATTCTCCTTCTCTTTCAATCAGTTACGAAAATAAATTTTTGCTGTTCTTTTATTCAGAAAATCATAGTGTCATGGAAGGGTGAAGTTTGGGGTGAAGTGCCTCGCTTCGCGATTGCGGACGCGGGCGCGGAAACTCTATTGCACTGAACCTGTTGAATGATCAACGAAAACTTCTGAGCAGCCCATGTTCTGTTCCCCCAGTGTCATGTGAAATGCGGCTAATTGAGCGTAAATGCGAGAAAAGGGAAGCGCGAAGAAATATTCGTTTGAATCACGTTTGATCGTTTGATCAGGATTTGCTTTGTTTAGCTCAAGTTCAGAGGCTTGCACTCGACTCTCCTTTATTCACGCGTTCGGTTTTTACCCGAAGGGTCTGAGCGTCATATAGGTGTCATGTGAACGGCGCCAAAGTTCGTTCCACGTGCGGAAGCCGGAGCGGGTGGCAACCGGTGTGACACGAGTCCGCGAGTGGCGCAGCGGTGTGCGAGCGGAGGCGCTGGAAATCAAGCGAACGGAGGGAACTCAGGAAAGCTGCCGCTGATCCAACGCGGGCGAATGAGACAGAATCGGGCTCTGTCGCATGGAGCTCAAGGGGCGCGAGAGCCTTCGGCATGCTGCGGGCTCAGAGTTGGTCGCGATTGCGCTGTATTACAATGGTTAGTTATGAGAATGCATGGAGTGCCGTGCAATTGTGCGTGAAGACGCCGACGAGGCGCATTCTGTATGTCTCAAGGGCCATCACTGATCTTCGACAAATCCTCGCTTGAAAGCTTGAACCTTGATGAGGCTGCGCTGCTTGACAACTTTTACGTCTCCAACATCACTCCGCTCTTTTTCGTTGAATGCCTAGCTGACCTTGAAAAAGCTATCCGAAGCAAAAGCACTCCGGAACAACTCGTAGGTTCTATCGCCACTCGAACGCCGGATATGCAGTCGAAGGCCAATGTTCACCATTCCATGATTCTGAAAGCCGAACTTTCGCGCAATCTTGATCTGAGCAAGGTTCTCGAACGGCCAATGCCGGCTGGCGGCACGCTGGTTGAGCTCGAAGGCAAGAAAGGGATGATGTTTCAGACCAACCCCGAAGAGGAAGCCTTACAGAGGTGGCGGCGCAGAGAATTCCTGAGCGTCGAGCGCGCTTTCGCCAAGGAATGGCGCGCCGCCATCCTGCGCATCAATCACGACGATCTATTGTCAATGATGCGCGCCAATATTGGTCACTGGAGAAAGCCGAAGTCACTTGAGGATGCGAAACAGATGGCCGACTTCATCATCGACAATATGGACGCGGAGTGGCTGATCGGCTTTGGTATGGAATTTCTCGATATGCGACGCGAAGCGATTGCGTGGGTTCATAACGATTGGACCACACGTCGCAAGCCAGCAATTCGAGAATATGCGCCATATTTTACCCTGCTGCTGACGGTCAATATTTTCTTCGCACTGGTCCTGCCGACGCAACTTCTGCGCGACGTGAAGCCAAGCCACCAGATTGATCTGGCATATCTTTATTATTTGCCGTTCTGCTCGGTTTTCACGTCCAAGGACCGCTTTCACGCGCAAATCGTGCCGCTGTTCCTAAATCAGCGGCAGACGTTCGTGAACGGTATAGAGTTGAAGGAAGAGATGCAAAAGCTCAACGCGTACTACTCTGCTATGCCCGATGAAGTTCTGCGCCAGGGGCTGTTTAACTTCGCCCAGACTCCCCCCGAGGACACGAGTTTTCTGACGACGAGACTTTGGGATAAATATTTGCCGCTCTGGAGAAATCCAAGCCCTGACACCCGTGATCTGAGAGACCCGGAAATCAGTCAAAAGATCCTCGACGAGGTCAATAAGCTCACATCACAAGCTAAAGAGGTTCAAAGCCATGATGAGTATGATCTCGACAAGCTCAACCATGTAACAATCAGGCGAAGTGTTTTCGCGCACAAAGGAAAATGGCGGCGATTTTCCGAGGAACAAGAACGAAGTATCGAGCAATCAAGAGAGAAACCCGGTTAATACCACCCGGCATTCACGTTGAGGTTGTGTTGGTGATTCAATGGAATTTGCTAACCATCTTTGGCAGAGCGGCAACAGAAAGAGGGCTGTTGTTTGGACTTTTGCGGTTGAACGGTGCGTGCGACAGCGGTATAAACATGCTATGTACGCGTACGCGAGTTATGCCAACGCGCGAGCGACGGATAGCCCGCTGGTTGGAGCAGGAAGAAAGAAGTTGCTACCGAGCGGCGCCCCGGAAGTATAGTGACAGTTGACTTAACTAATCACTACTGTTTGGGTAAAAATGCCTGTCAGTCAGAAAACTAAAGAACAGCTGCTCCAAATCTGACCTTACCACCAGTTGTATCCTCCCTCTAGAAATAAGAATCTCGATTCGCGAACGGACATGCCCTCTGCCCCGTTCTGCTCTCGCACCTGAATTGAACACGAAGGATTGCCGCGCATGCATAAAACGCGACTGGTGTGCCTGTCCCTCGGATTGTTTTTTGTAAGTTCACTGTTCTTATCTACGCCGGTCCAGGCTGGTGTTGGAGTCAAACCGGCTTCGCTAAGTTTCGGATCAGTCACCGTAAATACATCAAGCTCGGCGGCTACCGTTGTTGTAACTAACAACGGCGGACAGGCCGTTTCGATCCTGCAGGTTGCGAGCAGCCTTCCGGAGTTTATTGTCATCAGCCCCGCAATGCCCATCCAGTTGGGTCCTCATGGGAGCGCATCTTTCCAGGTGGTGTTCCAACCGGACGCCGCGAAGACCTTCAGCGGCAGCATCGTTTTCAGCACAGACCGTGTGAATGGCGGCGGTGGTACTCAATCGATTTCTGTCTCGGGAACGGGAACGACAGCATCGTCCGTATCGTCGACTTCATCTCAATCGTACTTGCTCTCGGCCAGTGCGAGCAGCCTGAACTTCGGCAATACCCTGGTGGGAAGTTCCGCTTCTCAAGCGATTGCGCTGACGAATACTGGGACAGCGAGCGTCAACCTTTCGCAGGTCGCCATCACGGGCGGCGGATTCACCGTAAGCGGCTTCACCGGTGCTGTAACCCTCGCCGCGGGCCAGAGTTTTTCACTCAACGTCAGTTTTGCGCCGGCCACCGCGGGCAGCGCGACAGGAAGCCTCAGCTTTGTCAGCAGCGCGACCAATTCGCCGACTACGATTTCGCTGAGCGGCAACGGCGTACAGCCGCAGATTTCCGTGATCCCCGCCAGCGTAAGTTTCGGCAATGTCACTGTGGGTGTAACCAACACCCAGACGCTCGTCATCACCAATCCTGGGACGGCGAACCTCAGCGTCACCCAGGCACCGCTGGTCGGGACCGGCTTCAGCTTCTCCGGGCTGACAGTGCCACTTTCTGTTGTCCCCGGAGGTTCCGCTACCTTCACCGTCAGCTTCACGCCTGCGTCCGCTAGCAGTTTTTCCGGAAACCTCACACTGGTGAATAACACACTCAATTCACCGTTCGTTGTTCCGCTGGCCGGCACAGGCGTGTCGCCCATTACCCAACTCACGGCATCTCCCTCCTCGCTCAGCTTTGGAAGCATCACCGCGGGCGCCAGCGGAACGCAGAGTGTGACGCTGGCAAACACCGGTAACTCCAGCGTGTCGGTTTCGCAGATCAGCATCAGTGCCGCAGGATTCAGCGCCACCGGCTTCGCGCTGCCCCTCACTCTTGCTGCAGGGCAGTCCACGTCTTTCAGCATAACTTTTGCTCCGACTACCTCCGGCAGTTTTTCGGGCAGCGTCACTGTTGCCAGCAATGCTACCAATTCCCCCCTGGCCATCTCGCTCTCTGGATCGGGCGCCGCGCCTGTGAACCACTCGGTGACTTTGAATTGGACACCGAGTACCTCATCGTACGGAGGCTTCAATGTATACCGGGGGTCGCTGTCCGGCGGACCCTACAGCAAGGTGAACTCAGCCTTGATTGCAACAACATCCTTCTTCGACACCAGCGTCGCTTCGGGACAAACCTACTATTACGTCGCGACCGAAGTGGACTCCACGGGGGCGGAAAGTGTGTACTCAAGCGAAGTCATCGCCACCATTCCCTGAATCTGCTTTGAACTCGGCTTGCATTCTTTCCTCCCTCCATCTTTCTACCGCTCGAGATAGACGGAGAACCAGGAACAGGCCTCAAGCGGAATCGCCCGTAGGCATTGCAGAACCCAAATCCTTATCGCGGGACTGGAAGGGCGGCATTCTCAGTAAAAGAACCTCGTACTCGCACTAACCCGAAACTGCTGACCCACTATGGCTTTTTCTGGTGCTTGACACATACGGTAATTAAAGGTTGAACGAAATCCCTCCATCCGACAGACATTTCGAGCACAGCGAAGCTCGATCTGACTGAAAGCAAGGCTAATTTCCCAGTGAACGGGAATCGATGTCCAATTGTCACGCTGCGGAGTGTCTCAGCAAGGGGTTCACCCGGGCCGACCATCGGTGGATTTGAGACCCCAAATAGCGCGGCGAGCGCTGAGACACTCGCTAGAATTACACTGTGTGGGGATTGATTCGCCGACCGCATCGCTCAATGCCAGCCCGGACTGTCGCCCTCTAATTTGCCGCCCACTCTGAGGAATGTCGTTTGCCACCAGGGGTTAAGTTCTAGACAATTCAAATACCGAAATCTCCGGGCGGGCGCCGAGCCGGATGGGAAAGCCCGTCGTGCCGATGCCGCGATTCACGTACAACTGCGCGCCGTTCTTTTCATACCATCCACTGTTGTAATCATATATGAGATGGCTGAGGTTGAGGCCTCGGTGGACAAAATCGAGCGACAACTGGCCGCCATGAGTATGCCCGGCCAGCATCAAATCGATGCCAAGCTCGGCAACCCGATCGAACATGTGGGGGAAATCTCCGTGGCTCAAAAGAATGTTGACCGTTTCAGGCATCATCAGCTCTTTAATCTGTCGCAGCTTCCGGTGGAGGTCACGTCGCCTCTCAGTTTGGCCATGTGGCTCGTCTATGCCGATCAGATTCAGCGTCTCGCCCCCCAATACAATGGGTGCACGTGCCTGGCGCAGGATGTGGATGCCCTGCGCCGTGAATAACCGCGTGATTGACTCCTCTGTCCCGCTCTCGGACTCGTGATTCCCCAAGCAACCGAAGACCCCGTGAGGCGCACGCAGGCCCGCCAGCGTGCGAACCACCTCTCCCTGCTGCTCCGTGTCCCAAGCGATGTAGTCTCCCGTTAGCACGATCAAGTCGGGCTTTAATTCATTGGTGATACTCACACAATGGTGAATATAGTCTGCAATAGTAAAGGGGCTGATGTGAATGTCGGAAAGCTGGGCGATACGAAAACCGTCGAAGGCTTTGGGCAGGCGCGCCAAGGGGATGCGTCGCCGAACGACTTCCACAT
>Ga0207646_10003012_pt1 | contig 19415 bp, 23 predicted proteins | sample KBSK5502metaG_FD_184343 | JGI IMG/M metagenome (GOLD analysis project Ga0207646, IMG submission 184343) | Corn, switchgrass and miscanthus rhizosphere microbial communities from Kellogg Biological Station, Michigan, USA - KBS K5-50-2 metaG... | ecosystem: Host-associated > Plants > Roots >...
TGCTGCTGTTACGAACGCCGCGGCATCCAAGCGCTGAATTGTTGGCAAGATCGATCCGCCAAAGGACGGATTCGCCGTGGCGAACAATTCTCGACCGAGTCGCAGTTATTGTGTCCGAAAACGGATTGTGTAGAAGGCGACTTCGTTCTGCCGATCGAAATACGGCGTGAGCTCAACGTTTCCGCCACTCTTTTGAAGTTGGTTCAAATAGGCGATGTCGTACTTGAGCACACTGTATTCTGCCGGATGGGCGAGGTAAATGTACTCCGGGTTCGCCGGCAACGGCGGGAGCGTTTGATTAAATCCCCAAAAAGGTTCTGCTAGTTGCGGCGCATCGGTCAGAAACATCAGTTGTTCGTTAAATCCCCAATCCAAACTGACGATTGTTAAATCAGAGCGATTTCGATTTTGGCGACAGAATTGATCCAGGCTCTCGCTCCAGCGGCCGTGACCACCGGTTTGTTGAATCAACTTTTGGGTAGCGGCGATTGAACGCAATCCGCTCAGATAAACAATGACGACCGTCAACATGCCAACTATTCGAATTGGAGTCCTGGCATTCCAAGTGAGGGCGACGAGCGCAGCGATGATTAGTTGCGGCAGGGGGTAAACCAGAACCGCATGGTGGATCCGCACGGCATCAGGCAGCAGGAACACGCCAAGAGTGACGAGTGACGCTGTGACAATCAAAAATGTAACCGCACGCGCTCTCGCAAATTTTTTGTGGTAGGCAAGAACGCAGAAGGCGATACAGACGAGAATGACCGCGATACCGATCGCGGCTTTTGGGCTGCTGTGTCCTTCATACATTCGCTCGAAAACACCTCCGACATTCATCAGTCGATAGAAATGCGAGCCGTCGTACATCGACAACATCGTTTTGAGTTTTGTGGTCATCTCGCCCGGAGCGTTTGGATGCGGACCAGAAAAAGTGAGGGTCAACATTCGCGGAATTCTGATGAGCATCGGTCCGGCGCCGAGAGCGAAACCGAGACAAGCCAGTGCCACAGCGGACGAATGTTGCCGAATCGCGGCGACAAGCTGCCGCCAGTAACAAAAGACTGCGGCTAAACTCACAGCGATTAGGAACACGGCGAAATCCGCCTTGTTAAAAAATCCCAGTCCGGCAAACAGACCGACAAAGAACGCATCCCTGAGTTTGCGCAGTTGATTCCAGCGAATCGCAAAGTAAAAACACGCGCAGCGGCAAACCAAACTCGGAACCGCTACGCCCCAGTCCAGCACCGAAAGGAAAAAAAACGTCGGATCAAAAGCGAGCAACACGCCGGCGATCAGCGCTGTTGCGAGGCCGAGCCAGCGCCACGCGCCCAGCATCAGAAAAAGTAGAGCGAGCTGTGCCCAAAATAACGTTGTCGCGCGCAGTAGTGCGACGTTCGCGCCAAAGAAGCTGAAGGTAGGCATCAGCATCCAACTTTTTAACGCGCCGAGATAAGTCTGGATAAAAAGAGGAAAAGGCCGGCTCGCCAGCGTGACAACTTGATGATCGGGCATGTGTTGACCGTGGACATTGCCGGTGATGAAATCTTTCGCCACTCCGGCGAAGACCGCTTCGTCATAATAAAGTCCAGGAACGGACAAATTCTGTTTCGCCAGGAGAACAATCGTTGCCCCGAGTACGACCCAGGCTGCGAGCAGCAAAGTTAATTCACGTCCCCGCGGGGATACCTCTGCGCCGGGGGCGTCAGGTTTTGTCGACATCATCTTCGCGCCGCGCCACGATGACAGCCTGTCGTGCACATTTCCATTTGGAAATGTGACGGCGCTCGGACGATCCCCGATTCGAGATCGACTCCACCGCTATTACTTAAGGCGTTTCAACACCGCTCAGGATTCCACCAAGATGACCGGCGATCGCCGGTTGAGAAATAATTTTATAATGTCGGCGCTCGCGGATTTAGTGCGTGACCGCCATCGTTACGGTTTCTCGACAACGATCTTTCCCGTCATCTTCGGGTGGATCGAGCAAAGGTAAGTATAGTTGCCCAGTGCGCCCGCGGTGATGGTGAATTCCTGGCCAGTGTCGAGCGGACCCGATTTCTTGAATTGTTTCTCACGCAATCGGAAATCGGCGTTTTGCAGTGCGGCACGCTAGAGCTTTCATAGTAGGAGCATAGTCGCGCGAATGTTTCGTACAAACTGATTTTCATTAGGTCGACTTCGGCTCGTGAATGCGAATACTCGATACGACACCATTCTCACCGGCCTCTAGTTGATGATAACGCTCTTGCATTGCTCGCACCCACTTCACCGCTCAGGCAAGCTATGCGCACTTCCAATATTTCCCGCGCCAGGTTTTCATGCGTTGGTTTGTCCAGTTGATGTCGGTTCGATGATGGCGACGCGATGGTGTTCGCCGTCCTGTTTTTCTCCACTGAGCAGTGTGAACTCGATCTCAGCACGTACTGGCAACCTGGCTGTCGGCAGGTCGGCAAACCAAAGTCCGAGCGCAGTTTTGCTTGCAGTTACATCGCCCGTGCAGCCGTCGCTCGCTCTCCAATAAATCATCGCCCGGTTGGCAGCGATCACTCGAAGCGTCTTGCCGACCACAATTCGCGGGAGTCGATGCGCATACGTCCACATCTCAATGTCCGAGCCGGTGCGCTGCTCGACATAGCGCTTGTGCACGGGCGCGATGCGATCGAACGGCACGCCGTCGGCACGGCTGCGCACGAGGCAGAGATATTCCGCGTGTGCCCAGCAAAGTGGCATTGCGGAACCTGTCGGCACGCTGGGCTTGAACTTGGTCCCAGCCAAATCGCCCTTGAACCAGACTTGCTCGGGCAGCATTCCACCGGCGTTGGAGAAAGCCTCGAGTGCTTTAATAAACGGCAGCGGATCTCTCCCCGCTGCTAGCTCGTAATGGCCGCGCTCACCAGTGAGCAACGGCCATGCGCCGCCGATCCCGGTGCCGTTGAACGCCGCGCCATTCTCGTGCTGGCCGTAGCAGTCGTGCTCGTAGCGCCGCCAGCATGGACCCTGCGGAAGGTCGTGCTTGATTAACGCATCCATCACCGCCAGTGAATTGATGATCAGTGGGTCCTTTGGATCGCGCAGACCGAGCCGGACGAGGCTGAGAAATTCTCCGCCGAGCACGTTGCGTGCGGGCTGCTCGCCGCCGCCATTCGCGATGCGGAGTATGGCCGTGTCTGGCTGGGGGGTCGCGTGCGGGTCTGTGGCATCGGCGGGGGTAATGCGAAGGTAATGCCGCGGCCGATCGGGAACGATCTCGCCGCGCGTTGTGACCGTCCATTGCTCGAGATGCGCCGAAAGCCAGTCGGCATAATCGAGAGAAAATTGCGCCGTATTTTCGTCGCCCCGCCTGCGCGCAAATTCCGCGACGATGACGAGTCCGGCCGTGATCGCGGCGAGAGTCGCAGGCGAGTAACCGGAAGCTTCCTCCCAGCGCTCCTGCCGCGTGATCGGGCCGTGAAGAATCAGATAGCTTGCAGCACGGGATGCGATCGTCCACGGATCGAAGAGCCCGAGCGCATCCGCTTTGTGCAGATGCCACGCGAGCAGGATTGGCGCAGCCACCTCGTCGAGCTGCAATCCAGTCCAATATCCTTCGCCGTGGATCCACGAGTTCTGCGGCAGTTCACCATTTGTCTCCTGCAGGCAGGCGAGCCAGATGAGCGCGGCGCGCGCCGTCTCAGTCTGGCCGCTCGCGAGCAACCCAGTGGCGCTCTGCATGAGATCGCGCGGCCAGACAAGATGATATCCACCGATCTCGTCGTCGCCTTTCGTCTCGCCCCACGGGATGCTCATTGAGGCGACGATCGCGCCGCGAAAGGTTTTGTCTTCGTGCGCGAGCAGGATGCAGCGGCTCAGGCGATACAGCCCACCGCCGTCACCAGTGTGCTGGCTGAGGTCGAGCTTCGCGCTGCTGCGGTGCCATTGCTCGACAAATGTTTTGCGGTGCCGCGCGAATGGCCGGGCGAGTGATTGGAGGAGCTTCGCCATCGCGCTCTGCTGGGTCCGACCAAAGGCGACGCCGAGGGTGGATTCCAGCCCGCGCGCGAGATCTAGCTCGGCGGTGAGCGCGATATTCCCATCGCACGCCTCAGGAAACTCCCAATCCATCTTGAAGTTCTGTAAATCCTGCCAACCATCGCTCGCACCCACGTAGCCGACAGAGCGGCGGATAAAATCGGGTGTGCAGCCCATGACCAGATGAAGCTCATCGCGCCAAGCCCACACCAAACTCCGCCCGTCAGTGTTGCAAATCGCTGCAGAATTATGCCAGCCGCCCCGTTTTAGATGCGGCGCGAGCAGGACGAACATACGCAGCTTTTTTCGAAGCGATTCGTCCGCGATCTCGATCCGCCTGTGCATGAGCAGTACCGAGGAATGCGGGTCGGTGGCGATTTCCTTGATGATGCGATAGCGGCCGTCGCGATCCGAATTCGTGAGCCGGCAGAGGAGCGTTCCCTTTTCCGGATAGTCGATCGCGTGCTCGAGATCGCGTCGTTCCTCGTGACAGAAAGTTTCGCCGTCTGTGATGAGGAACTGGAGGTCGCGCGTATTGGGTTGATCGACGTGGGGGTAATAAATTTCGTTGAGGATGCCGTGCGAAATCGTGAACCAGAGCCGGCAACTCGTGTGATACGCAGTCCCGATCCCTTCCTTGGTGCTGTGCGTCCAGCGCGGCTCTGCGCCCGGCGCGCCGAACGCGCCGTCCGTCGCCTGGCCGCATGCGCCAGACTTTTTCGGGGTGCGCTTGATGAGTAATTCTTGTTCAGGTTCGTGCGCTAGTTCGTCGGCCATTGCGCTCACGTTCATAATGTAACAGTTTTCAATATTGCGGTGAGCGCTTTGCACAAAAGGCAGCGCGGCCTCGTTAACTCAATAAAATCGGACAATTAGGTCAAGCACTGACAGCTGTAGATTCGTTGAATATTTGGGTCGTTTCGGCATGTCCAATCTCGGAAATGTCGTCAGCGACCTGCCGATCCTAAGACTCTTGGAGCTCGTAAAGAATCACCGAAATCAGGGTGCTCCTCCGGTCGAGCGAAGCAATCCTGCGACGGCGCTTCCTCCGTCCACCAGCGGCACGATGGTCGTGAGCATCAATACGCAAAAAACCAACGCCTCGCTTGCACCGTCATAGTGCGCTTCGCGCGCGAAATAATCCCGGCCAATAGCGCGGAAACGCGGCTTGCAATCACTTAAGCATCCACCATCGACATCATCGAGCGCCGCTGCTTGGTAATCATAGTCTGGCTTCCGAGACACGTCGCTCTTGGGCGCAGCGAACCTGATCGAGTGATATCGATGATTAATTTGGAATATTGGTTTCACGTTAATTCTTCTGTCTTCCCTTTGATCCTCGCCTTCGTGCTTCGTTGCGCGCTGCTCAGCGTCTCCGTCGGCACAGCCTTCCTCATATTGCGTGGTCCAGATCTGTGCTCTCCGTTAGGGAGCGGCGCCGGTCCAATCTTAATTGCCGGCTGTAGCGACAGACTCCGCGACAGCCTAGCAAAAAAGGCCTGGCGATCTGGATAAAACATTTGACTGATGGTTGGGTGCATTTTGATTCTTTGGTTAAACTGAAGGGCCAAGCCGTGTGACTTATGGCTCAGGGCGCTTCAACGCCGCTGAGGATTCCACCAAGATGGCCAGTGAGCGTGATCATCATCAACGCGAGCAACGTCACTGCGAAATAAGCGATACCCGGCGAGTTGCCCTTTTTCCGGAGGCGCGAGCGCATCCAGTAGAGCAAGAAGATTAGCGAAGCCGAAGTCACGCCGCAGATCATATGCAGCAGTAAGTTGCCCTTGAGTGCCGCGCCTTCGAGTTGCCATTGCCAGGCTCCGAGGCCGGTCGCGATCGCCAATGGGACTGTCAGCGCCGCACCGACAAGATTATAATAAGCGACCGACGCGAAAGCTGGTTGCTTGCGCCAGACCGCAAGTACTTCGAAGACGGCGCTGGCAATAAAGAGCGCAATCGGAAAATGAATGATCACCGGATGCTGCGCGTGTCCGGCGAGGAGCGCGGCTTTCAGATCGAAGGGATTCGGGGACGCCGCAAGGAATGGTTTCATGATCGCTTCGAGAGCCGATAAGCGGCCGCCAACCGTTCATTCCTACTTCTCAACCACGATCGTCCCAGTCATCTTCGGGTGAACCGAGCAAAAATAGTTGTAAGTGCCGGGAGCGCCGGCTGTGATTGTGAACTCTTGATCCGTGTCGAGCGCGGTCGATTTCTTAAACTGCTTCTCGACGCTGACAATGGTGTGAGGTTCTTCGTCCCGGTTAATCCAGGTCACCTTCTCTCCAGACTTCACCGTTAATGTCTTGGGATTGAACGCGAAGTCTTTGATTTCTATTTGATTTTCGTGGGCGCTAGTGCCGGCGTCCTTCATTTCGCCAGCGAACGCTAAGAGGGACAGATTGAGAAAAACGATGCCGCACAAGAGTGCCGCCATTTTATTTTTGGAAATAAGTGTAATCATAGTTTGAGTAGATCTAGCTGAGGTTTGAATCGACGACGGCAAGTGCAGATTTGCCCTGCTTGTATTGAACATTCGTTAGGCCGAGCAGGCTGCGCAGCTGTTCAGCTGGCACTTTCATTGGACCCGGCGACGGCGCCGTTCCAGGTGCGGGCTGGGGAAACGCAGTAGACATCGCAGTGTGGAACGTCACGTTCCCTTCGACCTTCTGGAGCACTTGGTGGATGTGGCCGTTGAGCACAGTCACCGAGCCGAAACGTTTTAGGTATCCAAGAGCGCGTTCGCTATCGCTAGTGCCCCAGCCCCATTGCGGATAAACCGCCCAGAGAGGGATGTGGGCAAAGACGACAATCGGCGTGTCCGCGCCAAGACCTTTCACATCGTCCTCGAGCCATTCGAGCTGGTCGTCTCCGAGTTGGCCTAGCCCGCCGGCCTGAAGGTTCAGGACATTGACCAGGCCAATGAAGTGGACTCCATTTTTGTTAAAGCTGTACCAACCTGAGCCCTTAGCTTCGACGCTCTTTAAATAACGGTCGCGGTAAAGTTTTCCCCCATCATTGAGCACATCATGCTCGCCCGGAACATAGAAAACGTCCTTGGTTCGGCAGCTCTTGAGCACTTCGTCGAAGGTGTCGAACTCCTCAGGCTTCGACAGCTGCGTGATATCTCCGGTGTGAATAAGAAAAGCCGGCGGAGTGGGCATCGCATTGATGCGATCGAGCGCAATCTTGAACGTCTCCGTCACATCTTTGTTTGCCTCTTTGCTGAAGCCGATGTGACTATCGCTAATCTGGAGAAAGCTAAGGTCCGTAGCCGCCGGCAACGAGCCTCCTGCCTTCGCGATTTCAGCAAGGGTTCTGGACGCTAGCACCCCGCCGCTTATGGTCCAAAGCAGCCCCGTGCCGGCCCATGCCATGCACTGGAGAAATCCGCGGCGATCAATTCCGTCGTGTTCGTGATCGTGAGAAATGTAATCGGACATAAATATTTGGGTTCGTTTAATTGTTTATAGTTTGCCTTACATCTCTCCTTACCGATTTGGTCTGATTTTATTCCCCGAATCTTTCGCGGTAGCGCTAAAGTCGCGGCCATCCTCCGCCGTTTCTTGCCGGACTTGCTTCTTGCGGTGCTTGTCTTTGCAAAAACGCCGCGCTGAGGCGTCGGCCCACAGCGCGGCGTTTTACAAGGCGCGAACTACCCTCAATCGCCGACTTCCCGCTCTGCCTCGTCGGCAGAGCGCGCCAGAGAATTGATTAGCTGCAGAAACTGAGGGGATTGTCCCCTGAAAAGCCCGTCCGCAATGAAGCTGTTAATAACACCCGTTGCGTCTAGCTGTCCTGGTCCAGTCGGCCGAATGATTGCACAGCGAGGTAGTTTTGAACTGATGAATTCGCACGGCTCGGGCATGATCAGGTTGGCCTGCAACGTTTCCGGCTGATTTGTAGTCAAGTCGGTAAACGTCACGCTCGAATTGTTAATTGAGTCAAAGTCAGTCAACGGAGTGGCATTGCCCGCCTTGTCCTGCCAGGTCTGAAAGTGCATGATTTCGGATCCGCCGATACTAAGGAGGATTCGTAGAACTTCTAGACTGGTTACCTTCTGAGCCAACGTGGCGTAGAGGCTGGTGCCACCTTGTTCAATATAACCGAAGTGAAATCCCGCCGTGAAGGCGATCGCCTTGACATGGTCACTGGGGTTGTTCGGGTCGCCCAGTTCGGAATTGTTTCTGGGAATCGCAGTATGCAGTCCGCTATTCAAGCTTGGGACTGCATCCGGGAACGTTGCACCAAAATCCTGGTTGGTGGTGCTGCGATAACGGGTCCACCAGCTGGTATCCACCGAGAGCTGCTTAAGGTTCGTAAGCCGGCCAGTTTGCGGGACGAACGAGACTTGGCTGGGCGCCAACTTCGCGAACTGCCTCAGGTCAACCTGCTGCTCGCCTTTGGATTTTAAATAGGCATTTAGGAAAGCCCCGTGACTCAGCTCATCGTCCGTGTTATCGGAAATATACTGAAGCTGGTCGCCATCAAGAATTTGAAGGGCGGCGGTGTAGCCTGACGTTGGCGAATTAATGCCCCCAAGCTCGTTGTACTGTTGCCAAAGGTCGGCTTCGATCAGTTCGGCAGCGGCGAGGAGCTGGAGGACCGCGACATCACCTGGTGTGAGGTTTTGGCTGCCACTAGCCGCTAAGGCCTTACCGGAGCCGCTCAGCAAAGCCGCGCCTGGCGCCAGAAGAACTGCGCCCAGCCCGAGATTTCTTAGAAAAGATCGCCGAGCGAGGCGCCTCGGTGCAGAGAATGAGGTGGCTAATTGAGATGATTCCGTCGCCTGTTGGGCGGCGTTGTCGTTCGAATGATTGGTATCAGGTTGCATGGAATATGAGTTTATTCTGATTTGTTTTTGGTGTTTGGCGTATTGCTTCACGCCGTCTCCTACCGATTCGCCGCGCTTTTATTCCAAAAATCTTTGAGCGCGCGTGAACTGAGGTTCAGGCGTTCCCTAACCGGATCACCAGTAAGATCTGTGCCCCAATGTTTGGCGCCAGAGTGAGGTTGGCGCTGCTCCATTGGGTAGCTGCGGTGGGAGTTCCAGTTGCGTTATCGGTAATGCTTTCGCTTCGTCTACCCCGTTAATGCACTTCCGTAGCCAGATCACTACGTCGGCTCCTTCACGCGCCACTGCTTCAGCAATAGCGCGCCCGACGGACTGTTTCCCACCAATCACAACCACCTTCTTTCCTCTAAGATCCAGGACCATAAGTCAGGCCTCCCGCTTTTGAACCATCGTCGCGATGGAAAAAACTCTTGATTAGATCGTATTTTCTCCCAGTGCTCTGCACCTCGATCAGGAATCGCGTTATGCCATGATCCGTTCGATGAACAACGAGATCGCATCCGTAATGGTGCAACTTCTCCTGCGCGATGCGCGCGACCGCGCCGTCCAGCGTTTCTCGCGGCATGGGTTCGGATGAACGCAATTGGTTTAACTGTCTTATCGCCGCGGCGGCCGCTTCGCGGATTCTCTCGACGCGATCTTCGTACTTTACATCAAACTCATTCCTAGCTTCGGAGCTCATGCCAGTGTTCATATAATTGAGAGGTTACGATGGGGCTTGAGCTCTCGACATGAACCGCTGGTCTACCAGGCGCCGCGAGTGCTTGGTTCGCGTTAACCGTTTCTGTATGTCCGTTTGTTCATTGTCCGGATCGACGACGGTCCGCTGCCCTGCGGTGATGACAATGGGTACGCGGATGTACCCGCGGCTCTCTGATCGGGCCTCAATCGTATAAGATCCAGTTGACAGCATCACGAGCGCGGGAATTTCATCGCTGCGCGAAATGTGATTTTCCACGTTCTTAAAAAACTTCCCGTCGGTCGTGTAAATCGAGTAGGAGCTGTGAGCGTAGTATAATACGCCACCATCATCGAATTGGTCGGTGGCCGAATACACTGTTAGGTAGCCCTGAGACAACTCGTTTCGATTGTCCAGTCCAGGTCTTATCGTTCCGGGAAATAGCGGGTCTCTATTTCCTGGTTGCGCGACCGTTGTACTGCCAAAGCACAAGGCCAGCGTAGCAATCGAGATTGCGGATTTTAAAAAAGACAAGGAGTGTGGTGATTTCATATAGTAGGTGGGGTTGATATTTACTTGGTGATGATTCCCCCTGCCAGATTGTGTGTGGACGGGAAGCGATTTTCTCTCGCAAAAAGGATTGAAGCCGGTACCGTAATTCTGCCGACGCCTGGTAAATGCAACACACACCGATGGGCTGAACGCGATTGGTCTAATTCCTTTTCCAGATCAGCGATAGTCATATCGGCTTCAGCAAAGAGGCAAACAAAGACGTGACGGAGACGTTCAAGAAATGCGAGGGCAGCTGCTTCTCGGGTTTTCAGAACGCGGCTATTACCATCATCTGCGTCAATCTCATTCTTCTTTTCGGAGTTCATAAATCGCGATTCGTCAGTTGTGTGCTACGCTCCTTTGCGTTTTCGTCTCCCAGAGATCCAAGTCGAGGATCGCCTGCTGGCCTTCCTTGATAACAACGAGGACGTGGCCGTATCCATGTCTCTCCGAGCGAGCTACAACGGTGTAAGTTCCAACGGGCAACGCTACAACCTCGGGGACTTCATCGTCCGCGGAACGGTGGTTTTCGACGTTTTTAAAGAGCCTTCCGTCGATCGTGTAGATGGCGTAAGAGCTGTGTGCAAAGTACCAGGCGTCGCCATCCTTGAATTCATCGGTGGCCGAATAGACCCTGAGATATCCTTGTGGTAACTCAGTTCGATAATCCAAATTCCCTGGTCTTACTGGGCCGGGAGACAACGGATCCTTACTTCCTGCTTCCGCGACCGTTGAACCGCCAAAGCACAAGGCCAGCGGAACAATCAAGAACGCGGCTTTCAAAAGGGACGAATAGAGTGGTGATTTCATATTTGTTGGGACGTGATGCTAGTAGCTTGACGAGGATCTGCTCGATTGACTTGATGGCGACTTCGAGGGAGCTGTCGTAGAGTCGGTTATGCCTATTCCCTGTTGGTTCGCGTATTCGATTAGGGACGGGTCATTGAATGCTTCTTTGAAGTTATTCACCATCGTAGCTGCGGATTGCCATGAAATCATCAGTGAGGACTTCTTAGGCGCGCCTGGCTTTGTCACGTCTGCGCAACCGCCCTGATCCTGGTGCCTGATGGTAAGGTCGCCAATTGTACCTTTGTCAAACAATGGCTGTTTGGTTTGGGATTCTTTGCCGCCAACGCTGGCCAGCACCGCGAAGGCGATGAACATTGCCGTGGCAAGCACGCGCATGGTCAAGTACCTGCGAAGAGTATATGGGACCGGACTCGTACCCGGATTGTGATGATTAAGAGGAGAAGCAAACATAACGTAGGTCTTTCTATTGTTTCATTAGTATGGTGGATAACATTGTCTTCGTTTATCTATACCGTTTTGCTGAGCGAATATTCCCGTCGTAAGAAGTGCTCCCGGGAAGCAGAATCTCTTCGCAACAGGTCAGATGTTGGGCAAAGCGGTAAACTCATTACGACGCAAGAAACGGCAACAGCCCTAACACCTGAGGAAAGGAACCTAACGGCCGATGCCGCAACACCTACAGAACATCAAGTGAGCACGATCGAACATTCGATCAGAATGCGCCACTCCGCGGTAATGAACTTTCCGCGATTGAGTCTCCGCGCCGTCAGTGGCGCGCAGTTCGGTCTTCAAAAACCTTTTTGAATGCCTGCAAGTCGGCTTCGCTGACGTCGGAAACAGCCCAGTAATTGATGTCGGAGTCAACCCAATGCAGAAGCTGATAGCCTTGACGCGTCATCGTCTTGGTCGTTCCTGTCGTTCCCGATTCTGCCGGCCAAGTAAACACGTTAATAAAATGCTTACGCCTCTGGTAAACCAGAGCCGCCACCGTCCTGTTATCTAGATAATCAAGACGACCACCGAGTAGAGGAAATCCCTCGCTGCCAAGATCGACCACTGCAGGGGCAAAATCGAGCTTCGCATCCAGCCACGGTTTCACGGTATGCTGGTCGGAGGAAGCGACGTCAGTGAGGTGGTTTGCCATAAGTGAACGCACATGACTCGCGATGAGTTGCGTCGCTAAGAACTGATCGGCAGCGGGTCGTCGCACCATAGGCGCCAAGTTCGAAAAGATGATCGCGGCGAAAATGATAGCGGCCGCGAGACCGAGGCCGGCGAGACCTAGCCAATTCCATGGTGTCCCCAAAAGAATGGTCCGCAGCTCTGGCCACCTTCTTCGGAACAGCACCTGAGAATCTCGCGCAACAGCAGTGCGCGCGGGCCTGTCGGCGATCCCGTCTCGTAATGAGGATTGAATTCGCTGACGTAATTCCGCTGGGGCCTTGTAATACGGGACGGCGCCGCCAGCGATCGTGCGAACCAGCGCGCGCTGCGCCGCATATGCTTGCTCGCAGGCACGGCAATCGCGCAAGTGCCGCTCGATTTCTTGGTTAGTAATGGGATCCAATTCACCATCCATGTAACCATCCATCAAATTTATAGCTTCTTCACAGTTCATCTATTTAATCCTTACCGATTATCCTTACCGATCCGAGCCGCCAAATATTCCTTTAGCTTGGCGCGTGCGCGCGCAAGCCGCGACATGACGGTGCCGGGCGCAAGCTGCGCGATGTCCGCTATTTCCTTGTAGGACAACCCTTCCAGGTGGCGCAGCACCAAGATTTCCCGGAATTCCGCAGGCAATTCATCCATCGCCTCTTTGATTAGTTCCGCGTTTTCACTGTGCTCGAGAACGGTTGCCGGACTAACCGACTCCTGGCCGGATGTGTGTATTTCCTCATCAAAAGTTGTGGTGAGATCAACCGCATGGTTCTTCTTTAGCAACGTGTAAGAGGTGTTCCGGACAATCGTCAGCAACCAGGCCCGGCCATTGGAGCCATGGAATCCGCTGAAAGACTTAAAGGCACGCAAATACGCCTCTTGAACAACATCCTGCGCATCCTGTTCGTTGCGAAGCAGCCACCTAGCTAAGTTGTGGGCCGCATCCATGTGAGGCAACATCGTTTCTTCAAAAGACGCCAATTCGTGCGCCTGAGCGGCATCTTGTTCTTGGTGCTTCTTAAGTATGGCAAACTTCACAATCTTGGCACGCGGCTCGAAATCTTCAGTGTCAAAAGCATAGTCGGCTTTCAGTGGTGCGCCCATACTGTTTTTTTATCAGTCACTTCGGTTAGAAACTGCATTTAACACCAGAGCATTTGCATCGGGCCGCCGCCGCAGCATCGGCCAGTTTCCACGGATCCTAAATCGCGGAAAGTTCGTTGCCATTGAGACCGCAGCGCGCGTGGATGCCTCCACATCACGCCTTTATGCAACAGACGTCGATGGCCTCGAAAGCTATGATCCGTCTGCCCTTCCGCCGTGCGGCCGCTCGACGCTCCAGCGTGCGCCCGGTGGTACAAGACTCCCGCTTTGGTTAAGCACGCTTGCATTCATTTAATACAACCGTCGCAGTCCCACTTTTATTCCCCGTCTTTGAAAAAAGGACCGTGGAATCGACTTCTCCTCGTGAGGGCGCATGATAAAAGGCCAGCTTCGGGGGGACATAACTCTGGCAAATCAGTAACTTGGCAGCGTTGACAGCCCGAGCCCCCCGAATCCAAATCGTTCGATGGGTCTTTACCCCAAGCCCACGGTTGGGAGCAGTTGTTGGCCGATCTTGCGATCCACTGGCAAGCCGTGAGCGCGCTCATATTCACGGATCGGCCTCCGCGCGTGTTCCACTGTCGCTCACGTTATCGATCGAACCATAATAATAGCCTGCACGAGCCAGACGGAGCTGGACTCGCCCGATCAAAGAGTCCGTATATCCGCCGCTGCCCTGGTAAACGGGTTGATTGTACCGATCACCGACCGCCACGAAAGCCACCACTGCGAAAGCCACCACCGCGAAAGCCACCACCGTGAAAGCCACCGCCACGAAAGCCACCGTATCCGTAACCATAAGGATAATAGCCGTACGGATAGTACCCGTAATATGGATCGGGATAGTAAAAGAACGGGTCCCCAAAATCGCCAAAGAAGAAGAATCGATCGTCGAAGTCGCGATTGTAGAACCGACCGCCGCGAAAGCCACCGCCGCGAAAGCTACCGCCGTTAAAGCCACCGTGAAACCCGCCACCGTTAAAGCCGCCGCGAAAGCCGCCGCCTCCACCGAAGCCGCCGCCGTGACCGCCACCGCCGCCGTGACCGCCACCACCACCACCGCCGTGCGCCGTGACGTTCGAGCCTGCAAGAGCACAAACTGTAAGAGCAATGGTTACTGCAATAAGTTTTTTGTAATTCATAAAAATTAATGCGTTTCTAAACGTTAGTTATAGTTATTGAGACGAGTGAAATAATTCGGTTCTTTGCGAAAGTCGAAATACGCGGGTTCCTGGGTGATTAAGTCAGAGGATTGCAACGAATCGGCAGGGGCAAACTGCCGAACTTCGGCGCCACTCAACTCACGGAGAATTCCCTGCCAGTGAAACCGAACCGTTTTCGGACGCCTCAACATTGCACGCATGTGCAGCGCGCACCGATAGCTTCGAGAATTATAAGACCGCTCCATTTCGTCGAATCTATCTTTGGGCAGTCCCGAGACGGTTGCGGCGTCCAGGAGTTCCATTTCGTTCATACATCTTTCCATTTGTTTAATACAACCGGCGCGGGCCCGCTTTTATTCCACTACCTCTGACGAGAAAGGCCTGGTGGATCGAACTTTCATCCCCAGAAATCGGCGGGGCACACCATGGGGAGATCACTTTCTGGGAATATAACTTTGCCAATTCGGTATGAATGGATTGAACGCTGCACAACTTTCTTACGAAACAAACATATCCGAAATTTTTTTATGCCTATTACGATCGCTTCTATCCTCAATCTCGTGGGACCGGACATGATGGTAATCCTCCTCATTGTTCTGCTTCTGTTTGGCGCGAAGAAGCTGCCTGAGCTTGCTCGTGGGATGGGTCGAGCGGTCAAGGAGTTTAGCGCAGCCCGAGATGAAATTGAGAGGGGGCTAGGTCAGTCCGACCCCGGCGGAGTAGCGCAGCCTAAACTCCTAGACACAAAAAGCTGAGCTGTCGTCTCCGCGGTAGTCCTAGCGGCCTTAACACCTTTCTCCACAGCTTGCCGCCGGCGCCCCGCAACGGAAGGAACTCAATGATCGTCCAGGTAACCCGCAGGCTGCGCAAAAAACGAATCGTCATTCTTGGTGGTGGTTTCGGCGGAGTTTATGCTGCCATGCATCTTGAGAAATTACTCACGCGCCAGAGTGCGGTGGAGATTTCCCTCGTTAGCCGCGATAATTTTTTCCTGTTCACACCGATGCTTCACGAGATCGCCGCGAGCGATCTCGAGATCACGAACATCGTAAATCCCCTGCGCAAGCTACTTCGGAAGGTTGAGGTATTGGTGGGTGATGTGAACCAAATCGATCTACCAACCAAACGGGTCCTGATTTCGCGTGGTTCCCGTAAGCCCCTACAAAAACTCGACTATGATCATCTTGTAATCGCGCTGGGATCGACGACCAACTTTTACGACCTCCCGGGCCTCGCAGAACTGGCGGTGCCGATGAAATCGCTTCGGGATGCAATTCAATTGCGCGGTCAAATCCTCCGATATTTAGAAGAGGCAAATTCAGAAGGTGATCCCGCCGAGCAGCGGTCGTTACTTACCTTCGTGGTGGCGGGTGGCGGCTTCGCCGGGGTGGAAACGGTTGCAGCGTTAAATGATTTCGTCCGGGAAGCACTGCAGTTCTACCCCAATCTGTGTGAAGATATGTTGCGGCTTATCCTGGTCCATTCTGGCCCGGCGATCCTGCCGGAGCTGGGCGAAAGTTTGGGACGATACACGGAAAAGGTCCTCGCCGGGCGCGGTGTGGAAGTTCGCCTTAACACCCGGGTTAAGAGCGTGACGGAAGACAAGGTTTTTTTAACCGATGGCGTTTCAATTCCATCGCGCACTTTGGTGTGGACTGCGGGAACTGTGCCGAGTCGCATCATCTCTTCGCTCCCCTGTGCAAAGGAACGAGGCCGATTGCTCGTAGACCAATTCTTGCGAGTTCCGGAGTGGCCTAACGTTTGGGCGGTAGGAGACTGTGCCTTTGTGCCGGACATCAGAAATCCCGGGAAATCTCATCCACCAACCGCACAGCATGCCATTCGTGAGGGCAAAGTTGTGGCGCAGAATATCGCGGCTGTACTTTCGGGTCGTCCTTTAAAATTATTTTCATTCAAAACCATTGGGCTGCTGGCTTCGATCGGCCGCCGGATGGGTGTGGCGCGGATCCTTGGTTTCAATTTCTCGGGCTTCTTCGCATGGTGGATGTGGCGGACGGTTTACCTCAGCAAGTTGCCCGGCTTGGACAAAAAGGTTCGGGTGGCATTCGACTGGACACTGGACCTTCTTTTCCCCAAGGACGTTTGCGCAGTGCACGATCTCCCAGATCGTCACGATTTCCATCGTCTGGAAACCCTAAACGGTGCGATCGGGAGTAATGGCGGTCACGAACTGGGTCCGCGCGAGGCAGTGCACTTGAATATGGGACATCGCCTGACTGGGAGTAAACCCACGGGAAGCGAAACAGGCGTGTGATTATCGGCTCGTCGCCATGCTCCGTTGTGCCGTAATCAGCCTTTCAGTCGGCACCGCCCTTCGCATATTCCGCAATCCTGGTCTGCGCTCTCCGCTAGGGAGCGGCGCCGGTCCAATCTTGACGGCTGGCTGCGGTGGTAAACTCTGTGCCAGTTTTTCAAAAAACGCCTGGCGATTCGGATATAATATCTGACTAATTGTTAAGTACATTGCTGATATAGAGCTCAAGAATCGTTATTAGGTTGCGCCCGCTTTTCCCTTCCATTACTAGAGACTGGCGCGGCCTAATTTTATTCCCTCTCTCTTAGAGGAAGACCTAGGAAGACCTCGCGGACGACACCTGACGTCACAGATTCAGGCCGGCTCAACGACGCGATACATTCCGAGAATACAAATCCGTTGTAGGGCTAATAGCGGTTCTCACTAGGGCTCACAGCAACCTCGGGAATATAAATCCGTCAGATTGGTATGAATGGGTAAAGGCATGCCAATTCAAATTATGTCTGCAACGATTGCCAGTAGCCTCAATTTTGCGGGGCCGGACATGATTGTAGTTCTCGTCATCGTTTTGCTCCTATTCGGGGCGAAGAAGCTACCCGAACTCGCCCGAGGGATGGGTCGAGCGGTAAAAGAGTTTGGTGCAGCCCGCGATGAATTAGAACGAGAACTTAGTCAGTCCGGCCCCAGAGTCGTCGGACAGCCAAAACTACTCGATGAAAAAAGCCAGGCGCCATCCGCACGGTGATACGATCGGGCGGTGGCTAACATTTAACAGAACGCCGGTGCCAATCGTAATGCTAAAAGGGTTGGCGTGCGTCGCATATCCATGGTTGCTCGTTTTGGTTAGGATCGCCCATTACATCGATCGGCCTTACACAATCGGTACGTTTCATTCGTCGAGGCGTCGATGACCAGACCGCTCGCTGTTTATTACGAACATCCGGATTGGTTCCGCCCGCTGTTCGCCGAACTCGATTCGCGGGGCATCAACTACGTGAAGTTGAATGCGTCCCGTCACTCGTTCGATCCGGCGGCGGCCGGTACAGAGTTTTCGCTGTTCTTCAATCGGATGAGCGCATCGGCGTATCTACGCGGGAACGGTCAGGCAATATTCTTCACTCAGAGTTACCTCGCGTATCTTGAAACAACCGACGCTCGCGTACTCAACGGTAGCCAAGCGTTCGCGCTCGAGATATCGAAGGCGCGACAACTCCAGTTAGTCGACTCGTTAGGCCTACGTTTCCCGAAGACTCGCATCGTCAACTGCACGGATGAAATACTGGCGGCGGCGGCGCAGATCGGCTTCCCGCTCCTGGTAAAACCAAACATTGGCGGCCGCGGCGCCGGCATTGTACGTTTTGATTCAATCGAGCACCTCGGAGCCGCTATAGACGAAGCGGGCTTGGATTTGGGGATGGATCGAATCGCGCTCGTCCAAGAGCTGATTCCGGCGCGCAACGGCCACATCACACGCGTCGAAACGCTCGGCGGCAATTTTCTCTACGCGATCGACATCTTCACTACCGGCGAAGATTTCAACCTATGCCCGGCTGAAATCTGTCAGATCGAAGGCGTCGCCGCATTTCTTGGTAGTCCGACGAAAGGCCCGGAAGTTAAATTACGAGTACGGCCAGCCACACCACCGCGCAGCCTGATCGACGCGGTCGAGAAAATTGTCGCTGTGGGCGGCATCGATGTCGGCGGCGTCGAATACATCATCGACGATCGCGACGGTCGCGCCGCTTTCTACGATATCAACGCGCTGTCAAACTTCGTGGCCGACGCAGCGCGCATCGTCGGCTTCGATCCAAATGTGCGCCTGGTCGATTTTCTCGAGCAACAACGGGGAGACAGATAATGCGTTACGGTTATTGGTTGCCAGTCTTCGGCGGCTGGCTGCGAAACATCGAAGACGAACGGATGGAAGCGAGCTGGGATTACGCAAGTAGGCTCGCCCGTCGCAGCGAACAAATCGGCTACGACTTAACGCTGGTCGCGGAGTTAAACCTTAACGACATCAAAGGCGCCGGCGAACCTACCTTGGATGCCTGGAGCACAGCAGCGGCGCTGGCTGCGGTAACCGAGCACCTTGAATTAATGGTCGCGGTGCGTCCCACCTTTCACTCGCCTGCGCTTCTTGCCAAACAGGCCGCCAATATCGATCACATCGGCGGCGGCGGCCGACTGTCATTAAACGTCGTGAGCTCGTGGTGGGCGGACGAGGCCAAAAAGTATGGAGTTCATTTCGAACAACACGACGACCGCTACGCACGCACCGCCGAGTGGTTGGAGGTTGTCGACGGCATGTGGAAGAGAGACGGATTCTCTTTCACTGGAAAATATTACTGCGTCGAAGATGGAACACTCGCGCCCAAGCCAGTGACGAAGCCGCGTCCGGTCATCTACGCAGGCGGCGAATCGGAAGCAGCCAAGAATTTAATCGCCGAACGATGCGACGCCTACGTGATGCACGGCGATCCGCCGGCGCGCATTCGTGAGAAGATCGCCGACATGCGAGCGCGCCGTGAAAAGTTCAATTTGCCGCCAATGAAATACGGCATCGCGGCCTACACTATCGTCCGCGACAAAGAAGAGGACGCAAGAAAGGAACTCGCTCGTATCACCGACGTAAAAGCGTTCGCGGCTGGATTCGACAACTACCAGCAATGGCTGAGCGGAACCAAACTCGAAGGCCAGATGTCGATCCAAGAATATTCCGTTTCGAACCGTGGTTTACGTTCCGGCCTCGTCGGCACCCCCGATCAAGTCGCAACGAGGATTGCTGAATTCGAGGAAGCGGGCGTC
>Ga0207646_10003013_pt1 | contig 19408 bp, 9 predicted proteins | sample KBSK5502metaG_FD_184343 | JGI IMG/M metagenome (GOLD analysis project Ga0207646, IMG submission 184343) | Corn, switchgrass and miscanthus rhizosphere microbial communities from Kellogg Biological Station, Michigan, USA - KBS K5-50-2 metaG... | ecosystem: Host-associated > Plants > Roots >...
GGCTGACTTCGGCCTCCACTTGATCGAGCCGCGTCGCGAGCTTGTGGTCGATGGAGTCCAGCCGCAACTGCACCTGCTCGATGTCGCCGCGAATAGTTGTCGCCTCCACCTCCAACTTGACTTCCAATCGAGCAATGTCAGCACCGAGCCGGCTTTCGACTCGTTCCAGGTCGGTTTTGGTGGCCATCTCTCCGCGCAAGGCTTCAAGCTCGGCTTTGGTGGCCATCTCTCCGCGCAAGGCTTCAAGCTCGGCTTTGGTGGCCAGTGGCTCCAGGTCCGCTTTGGTGACCATCTGATCGTGCATCGCCTCGACCGTCGCGGCGAGAAACTTAAGCAACTCGTTGTTATTTTTCGGTGGCTGATTACTCATTTTGGCCTCCTATCCCAAGCACCGTCTGATTGACCCTATGTACTCCGTGAGATGGCCTACCCAATTCTACTCGATTTCTTCCCCGCAAGAAATGCGCCTCATTAAATAACCTCCAGTGACCTTCTCCTTTTGCGGAGAATGGTCTACTATATGGCCGTTTTCCACATAAGGAGGCCGAAGCCCGATGCGCAAAAGAGTCCTGCTCGCGTTCGTGATCTCTGTCGTTTCGCTCCCGGCGGCCCTGGCCGAGAACTGGCCGCAGTGGCGTGGCCCGGGGCTGAACGGGATCAGTCACGAGAAGAATTTGCCCCTCCGCTGGAGCAAAGAAGAGAACATCACCTGGAAGCTGGCCTTGCCCAGTTGGAGCGGCGCCACCCCGATCATCTGGGGCAACCACATCTTCCTCAACGTCGCCGACGGTGACAGCCTCTATCTGTGGGCGGTGGAGAGAACAAAGGGTGAGCCCCTATGGAAAAAGCTGCTCGGCGGCGGCAACCACAAGGAGCGCAAGCAGAACATGTCGTCCCCCTCGCCGGTCACCGACGGCAAAGGCGTGTACGTCATGACCGGGACCGGCAGCTTCAAGGGTTTTGACTTCAACGGCAATGAGCTGTGGGCGCGCGATATTCAGAAGGACTACGGCCGGTTCGGCTTGAATTGGGGCTACGCCTCATCGCCGCTGCTCTATGAAGACTCGCTCTACGTCCAGGTTCTGCACGGCATGAAGACCACCGACCCTTCTTACTTGCTGCGGGTCGATAAGAAGACCGGCCAGACCATCTGGCGAGTCGAGCGCCCCACCAAGGCGATCAGAGAGTCGCCCGATTCTTACGCCACGCCGACGCTGCTGCGCTACGGCAACAACGTCGAGATCGTCGTCCTCGGCGGCGACTGCGTGACGGGTCACGACCCGGCGACGGGCAAGGAACTCTGGCGCGGCAACGGCCTCAACCCGGATAACAATCCGAACTACCGCGTCATCGCTTCCCCGGTCGTCGCCGACGGCGTCGTCTATGCGCCCACGCGGGAGAGGCCGCTGACGGCTTTCCGCAGTGGCGGCCGCGGCGACATCACCGAGACGCATCGGCTGTGGGCCTTCAGAAACGGCCCGGACGTGCCGACCCCGGTCTCCGACGGCAAATATTTTTATGCCGTCAATGATCGGGGAATCCTGTGGTGTCTGGACGCCAAGACCGGGGAAGAGTTCTACGGGCAGCAGCGGCTTAAATCCGGGACTTATAGCTCATCGCCCGTGCTGGCCGACGGGAAGCTCTACATCTCGAACGAAGAGGGGTTGACCACGGTGGTGAAGGCGGGACCCAAATTCGAGATGTTGGCTGAGAACCCGCTGGAAGATTATTGCCTCAGCTCCCCGGCCATCTCCGACGGCCAGATCTTCATCCGCACGGCCCAGCACCTTTACTGCATCGGCAAGCGGTCGGCGAAGTAGCAGGTTTGGAGTACCGCCTTCAGGCGGCTTTTTGCCACGGCCAAAGCCCGCCTGAAGGCGGTACTCCAAACTTGTACTCCAAACCACATCATTTTCTTGCCGGAAACCCCGGCGACGCCATCACAGCCTCGATCTGAGCTTGGTGCCGAGCCGCGTGCACGCCGAGGAGCACAAGCCACTCATACAGGTTGAGCGGTCCAAACGCCGGGTGCGGATAACTGACTTGCGAGAGGTCCGTCGCCTCCAGCCGCGGGCGCAGAGCAAAGATGCCGTCGAGCGATTGCCGCGCTTTGGCGAGTGACTCCGCCACCCGCACGCCGCCGCGCGGCACGGCCGAGTCGGGCGCTTTGAACTTCTCGTGCCGGCGCTCGTGGACTTGCGTGAGCGAGACGGGATTGATGCGCAAGCCGGGGCTCGCCGGCACTCCGTTCGCCTCAGCCTGCTTGAGCAGCTTGTGCGTCAGCCGCAAGAACTGATCATCAACCACGCTGATGTGCTCGGCGAGTTCGGCAATCGTCCACTGCTCGGCGGACGGCTGGAATCGTTCTTGCTCTTCACTCAACCCTGCGACCGACGCGGCGAAACGCGTCTGCGCCTGCTCGACCATCTCGAAAATTTCACCAAGGCTGTGATAAACCATCAAACCACCTCCCGGGTTATTTGAAAGGGTTCCGCTCCGGCGCCTCGTCGTGCGAGATCGTTTGCAGGAGTCCGCGGACCAACAGGTTGATCATTGGCACGCGGTGCCTGACCCAAACCCGCAACGGGGCGGGCCGGGCGCCCAGCCGCGCCTTCGGTTCGAGCGCGGTGCGGCCGAGCGAGATTCGCCGGCACCCGAGTTTGATCGCGTCCTCGACCACCGCTTGCAGCAAGCGGAAATAGATCGGGGCCTCCGCGTTGGCCTCCCGGTCAAAGCCGATATAATAACCCACGGCCGTCTCGCCATCACGCAGCGTCGTGACAAAGCCCAGGATTTGGCCGTCCCGCCTGACCACCGTGCAGCGCAGCGCCTCACCCATACTGGCCGCCAGCGCCGGGATGAACCGCGGCGAGAGCGTCACCAGCCTGAGCTTCTGGCGCTCGTGAACTTGCAGGTAGAGCGAATGGAGAGTCTCGGCCTGACCGTCGATCTCGCCGAGCGCCTCCACGCGGCAGCCGGCCGCCTCCACGTCTTTGGCGATCTTTCGCGCCGCCTTGCGATAGCTCGCCGTGAGGCAGGCGAGGTAGTCCTCGTAGCAGCGCCAGTCCGGCTTCAGCTCCAGCACCATATTCGGCTCGGTCTCGAGCTCGCGGTAGGAGAACCTCGAGAGCGCCGCCGCCGCCTGCGCGTGCTCGTCCGTGATGTCTTTGATGAGCACCAGGTCGGTATTGCCGGACAACCGGTCGGCCCGGCGGATTTTATAAATGGCTTCGGCGACGGCCGGCCAGAGCTGATGGCGGTCCTCACCCGGCGCGAAGGCGAGGCCGTGCATGCCCCAGGAGAGGAGATTGCCGCAGACCAGCAATCGCTCCTCGAGACGCTGGAGGGGAGCAACCACCTTCTTCCGCGGCGCAGCCTTCGGCACCCGCGCCACAGACACGACCACGCTCTGCGCCACGAGCGCCACGACCGGCTCGCGCCCCCGGAAGATGAGCGCGTAGCGTTGCCGCAGATTCTCCGGCCCCGCCTGCTCCAAGACTCGCAAGTACGGGCGGCTGAGGAAGACTGAAGCCGCGGCCGTCAACTCATCCCAGCGCGCGGCGTCCAGGTAGTCGATGCTGTCGGCGAGGGCGAAGCCGAAGCCGGTGGGGCGCTGGCGCTCGCGATGGCTCGCCCGCGCCTCCTGGGCTTTCCCGACGATTTGCTTGAGAGATTTGAGTTTGGACATGTAATGTGACGCTGTTGGGGCCGATGGGTCACCGCTTGTGACGCGGGCATTTTCATCCAGCCTCCCGCCTTGGCAGGACCTGACCGGAGGAGCAGCATATCGGTTTGCCTGGTCCTAGTCAATCTGGCAGTTCGACTTATACCATCCCCCACCTGCCGGTGGGGGGATTAACCAGCACCACTGCAACCTGTCGGAAAAACCGTCCGCACAGGTCGAAAAATTTTGCTGGCGTGAGCTCTCCGGCGTCTGCGCTGCGCCATGTATAGATAGGGCGGCCAAGCATCGACTCGCAAACCCAGGCCCGCCTGCTTGAAGGAGAAGTGTCATGAGAAGCTCTAGCCACCACACCCGGCGTCTGATGATTCTGGCAGCTAGCTTATTGGGCCTGACCATCCTGGTCGCGCTGCCAGATTCCTCGGCGAGCCAGCCGGCCGCTTCAGCCTCCACTGGCCAAGCCAGGTCGGCCGCACCGACCAACCCCTCCCAGGCGAATGAAGCGAGGCGGCGTTGGCTCTCCCGCTCACTCCTCCCGGCGCCGGGTCGGCCGCTGGTCTTGACATCCACGTTGGCTCTCCTCTCGCCAGCGACATCGATCTCCCCCAAGACGGAGATGTTCACTCATCTGGCGGGCGGCGGCACCGACACCGGAGACGGGATTCTGGCCACGCAAGCCAAAGTCAGGACGGTGCGCGGCATCAACGTTGGGCCGGACGGCGGCGTCTACCTCTCGACCTTCGACTTCGACAACAAATTGAGGCGCGTCGGCACCGACGGCCTCATCACGACCGTCGCGGGTGCGCTCAACAGCGGCTTCAGCGGCGACGGCGGCCCGGCCCCTCAGGCACTCATGAATTTCCCGCTTGGGAACTGCACCGCGCCGGACGGCAGCCGCTACGTCGTGGATTTCGGTCATCGCCGCATTCGCCGCGTCGGCGCCCCGCTGCCCGGCTTCACCAACGAAGATCTCGCCATTGCCTCGGAAGACGGCAGCCTGCTCTATCGCTTCAACAAGAATGGCCGCCACCTCTCGACCGTCAACGCGCTGACGGGCGCGCCGCTGCTCACGTTCAATTACGACGCGCAAGGCCGGCTCGCGAGCATTCAAGACGCCGACAATAACACGACGACCATCGAGCGCAACGGGGGCGGCAACCCAACCGCGCTCGTCGGGCCGTTCGGTGGGCGTACGATGCTCACGCTTGACGCCAACGGCTTCCTCGCCAGCTTGGCCAATCCGGCGGGCGAGACGACACAGCTTGTCACAACCAGCAGCGGGCGGCTGACCCGCGTCACCGGCCCGCGCGGAAACGTTTTCACCTTCACCTATGACGCGCTGGGGCGGCTCACGCGGGCCGAGGACCAAGCCGGCAGTTCGACCGGCCTCACTCGCACCGAGATCGCCGGGGGCCACCAGGTCACCTCGACCAGCGCGCTCAACCGGACCAACACCCTCCGCGTCGAACGCCTCGCCTCAGACGAGCAGCGGCGGATCAACACTTCGCCCGACGGCACGCAAACGACGACCCTCATCGGCACCGATGAGCACCGCACCACGACGCTGCCGGACGGGACCACCACCGTCCTGCTGCCGGGGCCTGACCCGCGCTTCAGGATGCACTCCCCGATCACGAGCAGCCAGACCATCACGCTGCCTTCGGGACTCAAGTCAACTCTGACGGAGATGCGCACCGCGACGCTGGCCGACCCGACCAATCCGTTGAGCCTGGTCTCGCAAACCGAGACCGTCAACTTCAATGGCCGGACCTATACCAGCACCTATGCGGCCGCGACCAGAACCTTCACTAGCACGACGCCGCAGGGGCGGCAAACCACTCTCGTCAGCGACACGCTGGGCCGGCCCGTGCAGGGACAGGTGGCCGGTTTAGAGCCCGTCGGCTACACCTACGACTCGCGCGGGCGCCTGGCCAGCATCACCAAAGGGAGCGGGGGCAGTGCCCGCACCACCACTTTTACTTACAATCCTGGCGGCTTCCTGGCGACGCTCACCAATGCGTTGGGCCAGACCACGAGCTTCGGCTACGACTCAGCCGGGCGGGTCACCTCGCAGACGCTCCCCGACGGGCGGGTGATCAACTTCGGCTATAACGCCAATGGGAAACGGGCCTCGATCACGCCTCCGGGCCGGCCGGCCCAGAGCTTCACCTATGACCCGGCGGAGTCGGTCACCGTCTACACCCCGCCGAATGTCGGGGCCGGCACCAACACCACTCAGTATACTTACAACGCCGACCGGCAGGTGACCCGCCTCACCCACCCCGACGGCGCGGCGATTGATTACAGCTATGACGGCGCCGGGCGGCTCAGCACGATCACCCATGGCGGCGGCGCCATGACCTACTCCTACAACGCCACCACCGGGCGCCTGACCGGCATTGCGGCCCCCGGCGGGATCGGTCTGTCCTACACCTATGATGGCTCACTCTTGATGAGCGAGACGCTGAGCGGGCCGGTGGCGGGTAGTGTCTCACAGACTTACGATAGCAACTTCCGCAATTCGGCGCGTCGCTCGGACTGGGTCTTCGCCGGCACTCTGGCCACCGCCAACACGAGGCCGCCGACCGCGGGGAGCATGTTCGTCGTGGCAGGCGGCTTGTAGGAAGGCTTGACGAGCAGTGCTGCATATTCGAGTCCGAGATGGATCTCGGTCTGCCACTTTCCCCGCTCGTCAATTGAAGTGTAAGGCGAATCGGCAAACGGCTGCACATACCAGGTGTTCGTGCGGCAAAAAATCACCACGCTATGCTCCTTGAAATCGACTCCGCCAGCCGTCCCGGCAATGGTCTCCAGGCGATCCGGGCCGCCGCCCTTGGGGGGGATGACCGTGATTTGAATGGCCGGCTCCGACGGATGACCTTCCGCCGCGGGCTGGCGAATCCGGCCTGCCACAGGCAGCGTCACCGTGACCATCGCGGCGATCATCAGCCACCTCTTCCAGGATGCAATAACCTCAGATTGATGTCTCATTGTAGGATCTCCTTAACGCTCCCAGTAGGATGAGCAGCTTCGAGAGCGGGACTCGTCGTTTGGCCGCCGCTACCTTGGCATGAGCCGCTTCACAGGCCCCGACCAGACGCTTCGAGAGCGGGACTCGTCGTTTGACCGCCGTTACGGTCCGAACCACTGCCTTGAGCGCTTGTGCCACTTCTTCAGCGGTAGAGTAGCGATTCTCCGGCTTCTTCTCCAAACAGCGCAAAATGATCTGCTCCAACTCCTTCGGCAGATCAGGATTGAACTGGCGCGGTGATGGAGGCGGGTTATTCAGGTGTTGCAAGAGAATGACCATCGGCTCGCTGTCGTCGTTGAAGGGCAACCGCCCCGTGAACATTCGATAGAGCACAACGCCGCCAGCATAGATGTCCACCCGGTGATCTACGGTCTTCTTGTCGCGCCTGGGGTCGGCGCGCTCGGGAGCCATATAATGCGCTGTGCCCATCCCGCCTGTTGCCGTCAGCGGCATAAGCACTTCCCGCGCGCGGCCGATGCCGAAGTCGATCAACTTCACTTGCCCGGCTCGGTTGAGCAGAATATTTTCCGGCTTGATGTCACGGTGAATGACTCCGGCGCGATGAGCGGCGCCCAGACCGCTGAAGAGTTGAATGCCCAACGCGCGCGCTTCGGCCAGAGGTAACGGCTCGTCCTTTTTGAGGCGTTGCGCGAGGTTCTGGCCTTCAACCAATTCCATTGCGTAGCAGGGCGGGCGCGCCGTTTCAAACAGGTCGTAAATGCAGACGACATTCTCGTGTTTGATCCGGCGGGCGAGGCGGACTTCATTGATGAAAAGCTGTTCGAATTGCTGGTTGCCGCAGTGTTGCGGCTGGAGCACCTTCAACGCGACGAAGCGGTTTCCCCATCGCCGATCAACAGCTTCATAGACCACGCCCATCCCGCCGCGCCCGATTTGCCGGCGGATGTCGTACCGCTGGTTGAAGAGCGTGCCGAGCAGGGGCAGGCGCGGCCACGTGTCAGTGGTAGTTTGCCGCTCAATCTCATCCAGGACTTCCTTGACCGAACGCGGGCGATACACCGGGTCTTTCTCTAACAGCCAGTGCACCATCTTATCCAGCCATTCAGGAATTTCCGGGCGCAGCCTTCGCAGCGATTCGACAGGAGCATCCCGGTGCAGTTCCATTAACTTTTGGAATCTCTCTGTATCGTCTTTGACATCCACCGCCTTGAACGGCAGTCCGCCGGTGAAGAGTTCGTAGGCGAGGACGCCGAGCGCATAGAGATCGCGCCTCGGGTCACGTGAATACTGCCCCCGGAATTGTTCGGGGGCCATATACTCCGGAGTCCCAATTATAGCCCTGGGCGACGTCACGCGTGACAGTCCTTGAGCAGCAGCAAGGCCGAAATCAAGAAGCTTAACAGTGCCGTCTTCCTGGATGAAGACGTTCGATGACTTCAGGTCGCGGTGAAATGCGCCGACTTCGTGGACGGCCTTGAGCGCGTGGCAGACCTGCTTGAGGATATTGAGCGCCTCGCCGAGCGCCAACTGACTTCGTTGTGTGAGTGTGATTTCCAAATCCTGCCCGACCAGCAGTTCCATCGTGTAGTAAGCAATCGTTTGCTCCGCGATCTGCCACTGGCCCCCGGCTAGCAGCTGCACGACGTTTAGATGATTGACCTTCCGTGTGATCTCAATCTCGCGTTCGACAAACCGCTTGATGGCTTCCAGGTTGGCGAGCAAATCTGGCCGGAGCAATTTTAACGCCACCCACTGGCCGTTCTCTTGATCAAGCGCTACATAGACCACACCCATTCCACCTTTCCCCAGAAGCCGGTCAATCTTGTAGTGGCCGGCGACGAGCGTTCCACGCCATAGCTTGAGCACTCCCCAATCACCCAGTAGGGTGGCGCGTAAAGACGACCCGCAGTCATGGCAGAAGTTATTGCCATCCGCGTTCTCGGACTTACAAACCTCACAAACGACCATATTCCGCCTTAAGACTTGATCTTCACCCATCGCTTGACGGAAGGGGATAGGCTGATTGGGATTGAACGTAGGTGACTTGAACTGAAGGGACCGGCGATAGAAGCGGTGCTGAGACTTCGTGGCTGCGGCTACTTCCGACAGTTCGTTCAGGCGTTCAAGCCCACGCAGTGCCTCGTTAATTCTCGGCTTGCAGAGTGAACTGCCAGTCGCCGACGTAAGTCAACGAAGTTACCATACGCGAAAACATACGAGCGCAAAGATGAATGCGGGCGAGCGAGAGCCACTTGCAACGCTTCTTGCATACCTAGAAGGAGGTAGAACCAGATCTCCCGGAAGTGATCGAGGCGATGGCCCGGTTAACCAACCAGGCATAAGCTGGTCACAACGCGATGCCGCGAACCCACTCTGCCCGTAGCCTTGCAACACCGGCGGCGCTGGGCGATGATAAGGCGGCTTCTTGCCCAGGCCCTTGAACTCGGTCAGGCAAGAAGAAGCCGCTGTCGGGCCGTCGCTTGTGGCCGGCGCAGTTGGGTCGTGACACATCATCCAAATCAGAGCCAAACAGACCTTTCAGAAAAAGGCGGCTCGTCATCAGTTCTTGAAGGAGGACCGCATGCCACTACCTCGTCTTTCGCCGCAGTTTCCCGCCCGGAGAATCTCTTCAGACAGCCGCCTCGGATGGCTGCTGTCATGGCTCAGCGGGCTCATCATCGGGCTCATCATCGCGACGCTGAGTCTCGCGCTCACGCCGCGCGAGGCGCGGGCACAAGCGCAGGCGGCCAACGGCGTGATCGAAGGCACCGTCACCGATCAGTCGGGCGCGGTCGTCGCCAATGCGAAGCTCAAGCTCACCAACCTCGACACGGGCATTGAGCGCGAGCTGGCGACCAACGAAGCCGGGTTCTATCGCGCGCCCTTGCTGCCGCTGGGCCGGTACGAGATCACCGTGACGCAGACGGGCTTCAATAAATTCGTCCAGTCGGGCGTCACACTGAGCGCCGGCCAGACGGCGACGCTGGACGTCGTCTTGAAGGTGGGCGAGGTGGGGAGCGAGGTGACGATCACTTCCGACGTGCCGGTGGCGGACCTCTCGAAGATCGAACTCGGGCGCACGATCAGCCAAACCGAAGTGCACAACCTGCCGCTCCCGTCGCGCAACCCGTATAACTTCGGGTTGCTGCAGCCGGGCGTCAACGGGTTTGAGAACGTCGAGTTCGGCGTGCCGCGCTTCAACGCCAACGGCTACAAGAGCCGCATCAATTATCAGCTCGACGGCAACACCAACACGCAGAAAGACCGCTCCGGCTTGCGCCTCTCGCCGATCTCGGAAGTCTTCGTGCGTGAGGTGCAAGTGGTCTCGAACGGGTTCGCTCCGGAGTTCGGCCAGACCTCCGGCGTAGTCTATAACGCCATCACGCCGTCCGGGGCGAATCAGTTTCATGGCGCTGCCGCCTACTTCCTGCGGCGCACGTCATTCGTCGCATTTCCATTCTTCCCACTCCCGGGCGTGGCCAAAGCTGATCCGGGATTGGATAATGTGATTGGGTCGGTCGGCGGGCCGTTGATCAAAGACAAGGCCCATTTCTATGTCGGCTACGAACGCGTGGATCGCCAGCTTCAACAGGATCGCGTGGTAAGAGTGACCGCGGACAATGTTGCTCAGCTCGGCCTTCCGCCGCAACCAGGATTCATTCCTGCTTCGCAGCTCACGAATTTTCTGATCATCAAACCGGACTGGAAGCTCAGCCAGAAGCATGAGCTCTTCGGGCGCTACACGCTCTTCACCAACAATTCGCCGAACAACATCGGCGGGGGCTTCAACACGCTTGAGCGCTCGATTGATTTCAGAGACAACATTCAGACCGGCAACGCGCAGTTGATCTCGGTCTTGAGCCCGCGGCTGCTCAACGAATTCCGCTTTCAGTTCTCGCGCCGCAACCAGCCGAGCGTGCTCAACCAGCTCTCGGGCAAGGGGCCGTCGATCACCATTTCAGGCGTGGCGAATTTCGGGGCGCCGGCGGCCGGCGACGGGCCGCTGCTGTTCAATGAGCGTATCACGCAAATCCTCGACAACCTGACTTGGAACCGCGGCACTCACAGTCTCAAGTTCGGCGGCGACGCGCAAATTATTCGCGACCGGCGCGAGGTGCCGCTGCTGAGCGCTTACACGTTCCCAAGCATTCCGGCTTACCTCGACGCCCGCAACGGCGTGAATCCGCGCAGCTATTCGACCTTCACCCAGGTGGCGGGCGAGCCGCGGATCGAATTCGGTTCGGCATATTACTTCTGGTATGTGCAGGACGACTGGCGGGTGAGGCCGAATCTGAAATTGACCTATGGCGTGCGCTACGAGCTCTACAACATTCCTGAGGCCCGCTCGAACGCGCCGCTCCCGATCTCGCACAAATTCAACCGTGACACCAACAACTTTGCGCCGCGTCTCGGATTGGCTTATAGCTTCGGGGGAACACGCAAGACCGTGGTGCGTGCGAGCGCCGGAATCTTTTACGACGCCCCGGGCCTGAGATTCTATCAGGACGCGATCCAGAACAACGGCGACCCGCTGACTCGTACTTACTCGCTCCGCTCATCCGACCCGGGGGCGCCCGCGTTCCCGAATTCAGTCAGCGTCGCCGGGCTGACGGCCGCGAAGGTCTCGATTGATGCGCTGGATCCAAAGTTTGCGAACCTCTATTCCTTCAATCAAAACTTGCAGGTCGAGCAAGAACTCGGCCGCGACTTCTCGGTCACGCTCGGCTACATTCACGTCGCGGGCACGCGCATCCCGGTGGTCCGCAAGACGAACTTGCCCCCGGTGGCCTCATCCTTGGCCGACGGCCGGGCCGTCTTCGGGACGGGTGCGCGGCCGAGTCCGAATTTCACCGACATCAGCATCACTGAGTCGGTCGGCAAGTCTTCTTATCATGCCGGGACGCTCTCGCTGAACAAGCGGTTTTCGCAGGGCTACCAGTTGAGCGCGTCTTACACCTGGTCGCACGGGATCGACGACGCGCCGGAGATCAACATCATCGATTCGACCGAGTTTCCTTCGGACCCGACCAACCGGCGGCGTGACCGCGGCCACTCGCTCGCCGACCAGCGACACACCTTCATCCTCAGCGGCGTGATCAATCCGACCTTCGACGTGTCGAACCGCGCGGTGAAGGCGCTAGTCAATCACAATCAGCTCGGGATCATCGCGCGCTTCAACACGGGCTTCCGCGTGAATGTGCGCGGCAACCGCGACTTGAACCTCGACGGCGTCTCGACCAACGACCGCCCGCTGTTTATCGGGCGCAACATCGCGACGACGGGCCACGTCAAGCAGGTCGATCTGCGCTACTCGCGCTTTATGCCGATCCGCGAGGCGATGAAAATCGAGGTAATCGGGGAATTCACCAACCTCTTCAACATCGTCAACGTGTCGGGCGTGAATCCGGTAGTAACCGTGGATGCGGCCGGTAACCCGAACCTGGCGCAGACCAATATCCTCACCACGTCGAACAGGAAACTCATCGCCACAGGCGGCTTCCCGCAGCGCATCTTCCAACTCGGGTTCAAGTTCCACTTCTGACCTGGGAGCGCAGGCACCCTTGCCTGCTGGTGTAGCGAAGAAGGCCCGGTGACATTCAACCGGACCTTCTTCGCTACAGCCGCACGCTGGAAGCGTGCGCTCCCAGGTTACACGCCATTGCCCATCGCTATATTTTCATTATGGCAGCGGGAACTTCGACGGGTCTGCGCTGATCAGGTGCAGCCCGACGGGCGAGTCTTGGCCATCAGCCAGGGCATAGAGGTTCGTGCCCATGACCACCACGCCGCGCCCGCTGCCGGGCGTGTTGAGCGCGGCCACAACCCGCGGGGCGGCGAGGTTGCTCGTGTCCACGATGATCAAGTCTCCGGATGAAGGGGAGGCACTGAACGGATTGCTCTCTTCACCCGCGAGGATCAACTGGCCGGCCGTGCTGTCGAGGGCAAAGCCTCTGGCATGGGCCTGGAGGGTTGATTTGAGCGTCGGGCTGGCCGGCGCAGAGAAGTCGACGAAGTAGAGGTTGGAGTCGGACTCGCTCGCCGCCACTACCACGCTGCTGCTGAGGAAGGCCACCGCGCTGTTGAAGGAGGCTGGCGGCATGAACTGGGTGGGCGGCGGCGCGACATACTTGCCGAGCACTTGGATGTTGGCCGGGTCGGTCGCGTTGAGCAAGTGGATCGTCCCCTCGAAAGTGGTGAGCGCCACGGTGCCCGTGCCCGTGACCGCCACGCCGCTGGTATGTTCCACCACGCCCGCCGCACTCACCGGTTTGTATACCCCTTTGAAGACGGGCGCCGACGGGTTCGAGAGATCGATGACATTCAGCACATCGGTGTGGACGTAAGCCGTCGTGCCGGACACCACGAGGTTGGAGATGTGCTCGTCGAAAGTAATGCTCGATGCCCCGCCGCCCTGCGGCTGGTTCGCCCCGCTGCTGGCGAGCGTGGCCCGCGGAGGCTGGCCCGAACCGGCCACTATCGCGACCGAGGTTTCAGAGGCGACGAAAGGCTTCGCCGGGTTGCTGACGTTGACGAGCGACAACCCCGCGGAATGCGTGTAGGGGCTGAAGCCGAAGACGACCAGGTAATCCGTCTGGTTGAGCCGCGCATAACCGAACTGATTGATGATCGGAGCGGCGTGCAATTGCCCGACCGTGACGCGGGCCGCGACGTCTCCCGTATTGGTGTTGATGATCGAGATGCCGGTGTGCGGCTCGACCACGGCGACGTAAGGGCCCGTGCCGATCTTGGTGAGCGCTTTGATGCCCGGCGTCCCGGTATTGAATGATTTGAGGCGCTTGAGCGGCCCGCCTTGATTGACGCTCAGACGAGACCCGACCCCGGCGCTGCTACTGCCGTAATTGACTTGGAGATTGAACGGCACGATCGACCCCGACGGCTGCAGGTTGGTCGGCACCTGCACTGTGACCTCGGTGATGTTGGTCGTCGGGATGTAGCTCGTCGGGTTGGCGTAGACCACTGTGGCCGGCAGCCCGTCGATCATCACGCTCAGGTCGCTCGGCCCGTTGCCGAGGTTGAACCCGCGGATCGTGATCATCTCGCCCGCCGAGACCGGGGTCTTCGGGAAGACCTCGAATTTAGGAACGCTCGCGACCGGCAGCGTGCCCGCGAACTGGATCGCGGCGATTTCGCCGTTCGGCCCTTGGGCACTATTCGAGGAGGAGCCGAGGGACTCGTTGGTATAGATGAAATTGCCGATCGAGGCCACGCCCAGCACTTCGCCCGGCGTGTCGTAGAAAGAGACCGTGAAGGGCTGGTCCGGAGCGCTGATGTCGAGGAGCATCACGCCCGCGTCCTCGCTGTTGGCGATGAGCGTGGAGCCGTTGATCGCCAGGCTCTGAGCGTAGAAATTGAGGCCCGCCGAACCCAGGACCTTGGGCGCTGTCGGCGCCCCCAGGTCGAGAGTGACGATCAGGCCGCTGACCGAGATGGCGGCGGTGGTTCCTCTCAACGTCACCGCCGAGATGTCGATGTAGGAGGAAAGGTTGAATGACAGCGTGCCGGTGTAGACGGCACTGAAGTCGCTGACCGTAGATTTCAGCGCCGGCGCGGCAGGCGATGAAATGTCGATCACTGCCAACTGGCTGCCCAGGGAGGCAATCGCGAGACTACCGTCGGCCGCCAGCGCGTTGATCTGGGACCCGAGCGCGAGGCTGCCGACCTTGATCGGGCTCGACGGGTTGGAGACATCGAAGGTGTAGATCGTTCCGCCCGTGGCGACGAGCGCCGTGTTGCCCGCGAGCGCGACCTGGACGTCAAACCCGAAGGTGGCCGGGAGCGTGAGCAGGCCGCTGAGCGAGTTGTTGTTCAGGTCGATCAGTTGCGCTGGCCCAATCGGTTGCTGCGGTGAGCCTGCGGAGAATGGCGGGGCCAGGCCGACGACCGCCAGATTGCCGGAAGCCGCGACCCCTAACGGCGACTGCCCGTTAACGTTCAGCGTCGCGAGCGAGAGCGGGTTCGCCGCATTCGCGGTGCTGATGTCGTAGAGCAGAACTTGGTTACTGCTTGAGTTGGACGCGACGAGCCGTGTCGGCGTGGCCGCGATGCTGTTTGAAACTTCGTAATACGGGGCGCCTGGAGTGAAGATTGCGGCCGTCGCCACGTAATTGGCGGCCGGCGTGACTGCGAAGTTGAGGAAGAGCGAACTCGCCGCTCCGCCCACCGCGTCGAGGCGAGCGAGGCCCGCATCCTGATTGAGCGAGCGCGCCGGGTTGCGGACGACGATCACCGGGCCGCTGCCGGCGTAACCGGGCACACGCACATGCAGCTCGGTATCAGTGGCGGAGGTCACCTTGCCATGCGCATACACCGGCTGCGTCGAGCCAGGGATGATCAGGTACGGGACGGTGAAGAGCACCGCGTTCTCCGCGAGGTTCGGGCTGAAGCCCGTGCCCGTGATCGTGACTTCCGAACCGACGGCGGCCGGGTTGGGCGAGATGCTGGCGATCTGCGGCGCCCCCGTGACATTGAAGGTCAGTTTGTTCGACGGCTCGCTCGGCACGCCGTTGCTGTCAAGCGAGACCACCGAGACCAGCGCTGGGCCGCTGCCGAGCGGCGGGACCTTGGCCACTAGCGCGGGAGCCGTGGTCGCGTTGATGACTTTGGTCGAGTCTGGTGAAGCGAGGATGATTTGTCCGCCCTGCTCGAAGGCCACCAGGTTTTGACGCAAGTTGAGGCTGAAGCCTGTGCCGTTGATGGTGACTTGAGTGCTGGTCGGCCCCGAACCTGGAGAGATCGCACTCAGCACCGGCGCCGGGCGGTTGACTAAAACGCTCGCCGCTGCCCCGCCCGAGTTGTCCGTCAGTTTCGCGCCAACCAGCGCCTTGCCCGGATTCACGCCGCTGACCGTGAAGCTCGCCGTCAACGCCCCTTCGAGGATGGTGACCGATTGGGCCCCGACCGTCGTCGTCGCCGGGTCGCTGCTGACCAAATTGAAGACGTAACCGCCTGTGGGCGCGGGCAGGGTGGCGGAGATTTGGAGCGTTGCCGACAAGCCCGGCTTCAGCACCACTGAATTCGGGCTGAGTGTGAAGACCAGAGCGGGCTCGGCTGGCAAGCGAACCGTGCCTACGTCCGTCACGCCGCCCACCACGGCCGTGGCCGTCGCTGTGGCTGTGAGCCGGCGCCCGGTCGCGCTGGTGTGCGTCACATCGACCGTCAATTGTTCGTTGGCCCTGACCGGCACATCAGAGATCGCGAAAGCGCCGTTGCCGTCGCTCGTCGCGCTACGGCCACGCACCTGAGCGCGGGCGTTGCGCACCGGATTCCCATCAGCGCTCAGGATTGTGCCCTTGACCGTCGTCGTCTGAATCTGCGCCTGCGCGGCCAACCAGATGCTCGCGCGGTCAATCACGCCCGTGCCAACGATGGTCAGTCCATCCGCGCTCACCTGCGCCGTGCCGCGTTTGGCGAAGCCTGAAGGGGTGATGGTGTTGTCGTAAGCGTATAAATCAACCACCGTGCCCGGCGCGAGGCTGTCGCTATTTGGGAAGGTGAGGTTGGCAGCCGGCGAGAAGGTCGCGTCGAACGGCGTGATCTGGACGATGGTCGAAGAGAAGACCTTCGGCGGCAACGCCACCGGCAGCAGGGAGCGTTGGACCAGGGTCAATGCGATGATCCCGCTCGTCGAGCCGTTCGGGAAATTGACTGTGCCGGGAATGTCGAGCGTCACGCCGTTAGTCGTCACTTGCACGGCCGCCGGAGTCATCCGCTTCGCATTCGCGCGGGTGCCGTCTTTGGGCGCGCTGCTGGCGCCTGCACGGCCGCCGACGCTCGTCGATGAGCCGGTGGCTTGCTGGAGCGAGACCGGCTGTGAGAGCTGATTGTCGCGGTTGGCTGAGACCACCGTCTTGAGGATCACCGACGGGTATGGCGGGGTGGATGACACAGTCCCGCCATCCATCTCTAACACGGCCGCCCCGGTTGGCACGTCGCTCATCAGGAAGAGCCCCTGATCGTTGCTGGTCGCGACCTTGCTCGTCCCCGAGAGCCGCACGGTGACGCCTTGCAGGGCCGAGCCGGTGGTCGATTGGACGGTGCCTGAGATCGAAGTTCGGATCGTGAGATTCGCATTACTCTGCCCTTCGCCCTGGCCGGTCTCGACCTTGACTTGGCCGGTCGAGACGCCGAAGGGGATGACGACGGTCAACTGGTTGGCGGTGGCCTGCGTGACCCGGGCCTCCATCGAGCCGATCCGCACGCGGTTCTGGGCGGGGTCGGGGAGGAAGTTGCTTCCCTGGATCGTGATCGTCTGTCCCGCAAGCGCGCTCTCCACGTTGAAGCCGCTGACGGCCGGCGGCGTCGTCCCGGAAGAGGTCCCTGTCATCTCGATGTTCACCGTGTTGCTCGTCACCGGGCCGATGGTGACCACCACATCCACCACACCCCGCCCCGAGAGCGAGCTCGGAATCTGGCAGTTGATCTGATCGAGGCCGACGAAATTCGGCTGGGCGCCGGCAAAGGTCACCGTGGAGTCGATGCCGCCGATGAGCACGTGCACGCTGCCGCTCGCCGCGTTGCGCACGCCGGTGCCGAAGAGGATCAGGTACTGGCCGGGTTGGACCGGGCGGGTGCCGCCGTTGCTGTTGCTGACCAACTCAAAGTTCACGCCGTCGGAGGTGACCAGGGCCGCCGCCGCCCCCGAACCGCTTTGCGTGGAAGTGAAAATGGTCGGGGCCGCAGTCGCGATCGCGAGCGTCCCTTGCGAGACCACGCCGTCACCCGAGCGCACCACCACGGAGGCCGTCCCCGATGCGACGCCTGCAGGGATGAGGAAGTTGATCTGGCCCGCCGAGACGAAGAAGAGTCCGGCGCGCACGCCGTTGATTTCGACCGTCGTGCCGCCGAGCGAGGTCGGCAACTGAATGCCGGGCGTGTTCGGGTCAGCATCGGTGGCGATCACTGTTTGCGTGGCGAGCTGGGTGCCGAAGGCCGACGCGATCCCGTTGGCCGAGAGCGTCGGCTGGTAGCTCGCGGCGTCCACCGTCACGACGGCGACGGGGTTGGCCGACTCGGCATGCGCCTTGAGCCGGACCAGGAACGCGATCATCAGCAGCGTGCAGGCGAGGCCGAGCACGAAGATCAGGGCACGGATTCGGCCCCGTGATTTTCCGGCGCCGGGGAAGCGGGGAGGGAGTTCGGCCACAGTTAAGGCAGAGATACACTTCGACAGCGAAACGGCGTAGCGGTGTGACATGCGGCAGTTCCTTGATGTTTAGTTTTCTCGGCTTGGGTTAGAGCAGGTTGATTGGAGCCAGGGGGGGCTCAACAACACTGAGATAGCGCAGGGCTAATGGCCAATAAATAATCTCGCGATTCGGCTGGCCGGGGCGGCAAGCGGGCTAATACTAGACTCACTTGTCCAAGCTGTCAATCATTTATTGAGGGATTGTTGTTCCCAAGCGATTATGTCAGTAAATTCCCAAGCGATTATGTCAGTAAGTTTCTCCTGCCGAAAGGCAGGAGGAAAATATGCTACTGACAAAAGAGGAAAAGAATCGCCTTGAAATTATCAGTGCTCTCATCGCCGGAAAAATAGCGCTGGCAGACGCCGCCCTGCTCTTAGCTCTCTCGGAGCGGCAAGTCTATCGCTTGATCGCCAAGGTCCAGGCGGAAGACCTGCGCCAAGTTCTGCATGGCAACAAAGGTCGGGAGCCTGTGAACAAGGTGGATGACGACTTCTGGGCGGAAGTTCTCGCCCTCGTCAAAAAGCGTTATCCGGGCGTCAATGATCTGCATCTCCAGGAACTGCTCCAGCGTGAGCACGAGATTGAAGTCGGACGTGAGTCGCTCCGCACACGACTGCGGGGCGCAGGTCTGCCACCCAAGCGCAAACATCGTCACCAGCAGTACCGCGCGCGCCGGGAACGCAAAGCCGCTTTTGGCATGATGCTCCAAGTCGATGCTTCCGATCACGACTGGCTGGAGGGACGGGGGCCGCGCTTGACACTGCTGGGCGCGATTGATGACGCCACCAGTTTTGCGTGGTGTCGCTTTGAGCAGGCCGAGACGACTTGGGGGTATCTCGCCTTGTTGCGCAGCATTCTGCTCACCGAAGGCGTCCCGCTATCATTATATTCAGATCGGCACACCATCTTTCATAGTCCGCGCGAGCCAACGATTGAGGAGCAGTTGCAGAACCAAGAACCACTCACCCAGTTTGGGAGAGCCTGTCGGGAGTTGGGGATGCAGATTCGCAAAGCTTACTCGCCTCAGGCCAAAGGGCGCATCGAGCGCTTGTGGGAATTTATGCAGGACCGATTAGTGGTCGAGCTGCGCCTGCGAGGCATTAAGACGCAGGCGGAGGCCAATCGGTATTTGCCGCTCTTCCTCAACAGCCGCAACGAGCAATTTACCGTCGCGGCGCGCGAAAGAGAATCGCTTTTTCGCCCGGCGCCACGTGCCCTGGAACTGGATCGCATTCTCTGTTTGAAGGAGACCAGAGTCGTCAATGCGGACCACACGATCAGCTATCAGGGATCGATTCTGCAACTGCCGCGTTCGAGCAAGTATGCCTCGATCGCCAAGCAACGAGTCGAGGTGTTGGAACTCAGAGATGGGAGCTTGGAAGTAATCTACAAACAGCAACACATCCTCCGACTGACTCGCGCGATGATGGAAAAGATGAAAGAGAAGAAGAAATAATAATGTTCAGTGGTCAGCAAGTGACCACTCACCTGCTGACTACTGACATAATCGCTTGGGAAATTTGTGAC
>Ga0207646_10003015_pt1 | contig 19395 bp, 21 predicted proteins | sample KBSK5502metaG_FD_184343 | JGI IMG/M metagenome (GOLD analysis project Ga0207646, IMG submission 184343) | Corn, switchgrass and miscanthus rhizosphere microbial communities from Kellogg Biological Station, Michigan, USA - KBS K5-50-2 metaG... | ecosystem: Host-associated > Plants > Roots >...
CACCTCGGCGACGCCGCGCTCGGTCCCCGTCAGCCGCAACACGGCGGCTGAATGCACCGTGAGTCAGAAGTTGCAGCGGTTAGTCATCGAGACCGCCACGTGCATCGCTTCCTTGGCGAGCTGCGGAAGCGACCCGTGCATGCGATAGCCGTGCAGGGTCTGCTCGTAATTGGCTTCGAGCCAGGCCGGCCAGTGCGCCTGGACGCCGAAGATCCCCGGACGCAGCACGTCTTCGGGGCGCTGGCCCATGCGCTTCGCGACCCGTTCCAGGATCGTCTGGTCGTCCGGCGAGAGGTCGGAGAGCTGACGGGTACGGAGTGTGGTCATGGCGCTCCTTTCATTCGCGTCCTCGTGTGCCCTTTACAGCTCCTTCGCGTATCAGCTCGGCCCGCGGTAACGTGGAGACCGTGAAGTATCGCACGACACTCGGGGAAGCCGCCGGTGTCGGACGGTCGGTGCTTGGGCTCGTCCTGGTTGTCCTTCTCGCAGTGCTCGCGCCCGGGTCGGGGGGGGCCGGCAAGGCCGACGTCGTCTTCGTCGAGGTCGCCCAGGAAGACGCCGACACGTGGACGTTTGCCGTCACCGTACGACATGACGACCGCGACCCCGACCACTGGGCCGACTGGTGGCGTATCCGCACGGTGGATGGGCGCGAACTCGGGCGGCGTGTGCTGCTCCACTCGCACGTCGACGAGCAACCGTTCACACGTGACGAACGCATCCGGGTCCCCCGCGACGTCCGCGCCGTCGTCGTCGAGGCGCACGACAAGGTGCACGGGCTCGGCGGCGCCGCGGTGACGGTAGACCTCTCGAAGCCTTCTGGGCCGAACTTCCGGCGGCAAGCCCGGTGATGCGCACACGCTGTGAGACTGTGACCTGAGGCAGGAGGGCGCCACGGCCCGTAGACCAACCGTGGCGCCCAAGGCCGTCGCTACTGCTTCGCCCCGCAGGGGTTCTTGGCGGCACACGGGTTCTTGGCCGCGCAGGGGTTCTTCGCGGCGCAGGGATTCGCCGCGCCCGCCTGCGCCGTCTGGACTTCCTTGATCGCGAGAACCTTCTGACCGCCCGGCGCCTCGTACAGGTCGCCCTTGATCGTCACCACGCGTTCCAGGTGCTCGCGGATCTGTGAGTTCGGATCCACGAAGGGTTTGTCGGCCATCAGCGTGTACAGCACGTTGGCCTTCTCGTCGAGCAGGGCCATCCGGACCCCGGCCTTGTCGCAGCCGATGGCACACTCCCGGTGGCCCTCGCCCTTTTGTCCCATGCTGAGCATGCAAACATTGTCGACGATCCGCCCCGTCACCGTGGCCGGCTTGCCCTTGGCCGACTGCGCTACAGCTCCGGTTGCCATCAAGACCACGAACGTCCCCGCCAGCGCCGCGACCCGATTCCACGCTCTCATAGGTCCTCCTCGGCGTTCATGTCGCTACACACGGGGAACCCGGGTGGCGGGCGTCTTATTCCGGCCGCATGCTCGCGCCCACCTGAGGCGGGTGTTCAGGAGATCCCCGCGACCAGATAACCCGTCGGTTCAGCGGCCAGGCGGGGCCGCGAGCAGGCCCGCAATCAACGCCTTTCCTGCGGGCGAAGCCCAGTCACGCGGCCCAACGATGCGGCCGAGCAGACGTCCCTCCCGGTCGATCAGGAACACGGTCGGGGTCGCGATCACGCTGTACTGCCGGTTCACCTCGCCGTCGGTGTCGAGGAGGATCGGGATCGTGACCTTCTTCTCCCTGGCCCACGCCGCGACCGTAGAGTGGCTTTCCTGAATGTTGACGGCCACAACGGACAGCCCGCGTGGGGACAGCTCGCGGTGCAATTGCTCGACGGTCGAGGGTAACTCCCTCGTGCAATGCGGTCACCAGGTCGCCCAGAAGTAGAGCAGCACCGGGCGCCCGCGGAGATCGGCGAGCGTCGCCGATGTTCCGTCGAGGCTCTTCAAGCTGAACGCCGGGGCCGCCTTGCGCTCGGTCGGCGTCACGCGGAACCCCTGCATGAGCGCGTCGAGGTCGGCGGCACGGCCGGGAGCGGTGAGCAACAGGCCGGCGAGCACTGAAGCGATCGAGATCAATCGCATGGAACGGGTCATGCTGTTTTCTCTCCTCTCGAGCCGCGGGGAATCGTTGAAGTCTCGGCACCGGCCCGCGCCCTGACGTCGACCTCGACGAGGCTGAGGATCTCCAGAAGCGCCGGCGTCATCATTCCCCGTAGACGGAGGTGGCGGGGTTGAATGCGGCCCAGGCGAACCAGAACGCGTCGACGTGAGGGACCGCGGTCAGGCGGCGGCCGGCCAGAGGGCCCTTGACCGCGTGGCCGAGCAGCGTCCACGTCGATCGCGTCTCGCGGTCTCGGAAACCGTCGGCCGTGGTCTCGAAGGTCAGCGCGCGGCCTTCGACCACGCGACTGAAGGCGCCCGTCGCCCCCACGGCGCGCGACCGCTTGATCTCCTCGTCGTCGAGCGCCGACAGTGTGCCGGGCTGGTAGAGGATCACCAGCGCCTCGTCCTCCAAGCGATCGTGCAGGACGCGACGCTCGACGAGCACGGCCCAGGGATACGCGCGGGCGGCTTCGCCGCGCTTGATGCCGACGACGCGTTCTTTGGGCGAACGGCGTGGGTCCGGACGGCCCTGGAACAGGAACGGCCGGAGTTGCGGCTGATCGTACGACGCGTAGGGATTGCGGCCGTAGCTCCGGCTGTGGCCGGTGTCGCGCGACAGCACCTTGCCGGCAGGATGTATCGTGCGCCACTCCTCGAATGAGAGCGTGTTCGCCGGGATCAGCTTGAGCCGGGTGCCGGCGCACGCGCCGACGATCGCCCGGCCTTCCATCTGGGCCCAGAGTGAGTGGCTCTGCCGGTCGTACATCACGAGGTCGCTCTTGTAGAGCTTGCCGGAGGTCCCGAAGTCCAGCGTGGTGCCATCGACCGTCCGCTCGAAAGCGATGCCCGAATTGCAGAGCGGGCAGAAGGTGATCGTAACGGGAGCGCCGCCCACGACATCGTTCACGATCTCGTGCCACATGAGGATCTGAAGCGGATAGGCGCGCGCGTCGCCCTTCATCTCCAGCGCGAGTACCGGCTCGTTCGGCACGAGCCAGGTAGCGGCCTCGGCCGGCCGGACGAATGCCGGGCGGTCGATCGCGGGGATCCCGTCGGGCGGGGGGCCACCGGAGATGATCTCCTCGAGGGGCACGAGCGCTTTCGACGTGTCCGTCCGCAACGTGCCCGCCTCGCCGGCGACGACGACCGCCAGCGATACCATCGTCAGCGCGACGATCCAGCCGAGCATCGCGTGCTACAGCCGCGTCTGCCGGGCCCGCTCTTCACGCAGCCGGTCGGCACATTCGAGAAGGGCGTCGTAGTCGAGCATCGACACGAGGCCATACACTGCTTGGCCGTCCGTCCACGAGACCGTCCGGAAGCCCTTCCGCTCGTAGGTGAAATAATCCTGGCCTCGATACCTCACCCGATCGCCCCGCAACGTTCCCTCGGAGGTCGGCGATGGGACCATGAAAACAGACAGCAACGTCCGCCCCTTCTCGTAGAGGAGATAGGCCACCTTTCGCTCGCGCGCGTCGGCGAGCCGCGCTCCGGTCAGGCGGATCCCCGACGGCGAATAGTCCGGCACCGTCACTCGCATGCCGGCGCGCGACCGGAACCACTCTGCCACTTCACGGGGGTCCGTCGAGGCGAGCTCGGTGGGGCGCTCGATCTGCGCGTAGGCGATGTGCTTGTCCACCAGATCGGCGACGAGCGGCGGTGGCGTGCGGGCCGGCGGCAGCACGGCCAAGACGATCGCCGCGGCGACGACGATGGCAGGCAGGGGGAGCCACCGACGCCCCTTCGCGACGGCGGCCTCACGCCGGACGCGGCGGAGGATCCCCGCCCTCAGCTCGGACGGCGCCGGGTCGCGCGGCTGCCGCCGGAGCAGCTGCCGGAACTCACGCTCGGCGCTGGCCAGGGCCGCGCACTGGCGGCACTCCAGGCAGTGGCTCTCGACGTCGGCGATCTCGCTCACCGTGAGCTCGCCGTCCACGTAGGCAGGAAGCCGGGTCCGGATCTCCGCGCAGTTCATTCCTGCTCCTTCACGTACCCGTGCGCGCGCGCGAACCGTACGAGTGCTCGGCGGAGCAGCGCCCGACCCCGCGACAATCGCGACATCACGGTCCCGATCGGACAGCCGACGACCTCAGCCACCTCACGGTACGTCAGCCCCTCGATGTCGACCAGCATCACCACCTCCCGGAACGCGAGTGGCAGCGTCGCGAGCGCGCGATCGACGTCCCCGTGGAGCATCGTCTGGAGGAACTGCTCCTCCGGATTCCGGTCGACCTGGGTGTCGGTCGCCATCTCCAACTGATCGGGGCCTCCCATCTCGGCTTCCAGGACCTCCCGGCCCTTCGACCGGACTCTGTTCAGGAACACGTTCCTCAGGATGGTGAAGAGCCAGGCGCGACAGTTCGTCCCGGGATTGAACCGATCGAAGCTGCGGAACGCACGCAGGAATGCCTCCTGGACGACGTCCTCGGCCTCCGCACGGTTCCGCGTCAACCGCAGGGCGACGTGATGGAGCGCGTCGAGGTGGACCAGGGCCACCCGCTCGAACTCTTCCGACCCGCCGCCCCCTGGCTTCCAGTCGATCAGGCTATCCCCCGTCGTCCCTGCTAACCCGCCGGGCTCGCCATCTATTCCCGAGGCCAAAGGGTTCGATCCCCCGAGGAGTCCCGTGCTCGACCCTCCGCGGTACCGGCTTTGCCTTGTCGGGGACCGCATAGTAGGCTACCCGGCACACGATCCCGCCCGTCGGAGGCGAAGTGCTGAACGCATCGTCACTCCGCAAAACGCTCGGCTTCCTGCTGGTGCTCGGCATCTGGCAGTCGCTCGCGAGCCTCGGCGCGATCAACCCATTCCTGCTGCCGCCTCCCACGAAACTCGTCACCGCGGCGTACGAGCTCCTCGCGGACGGCTCGCTCTTCCGGCACGTCGGCGCCAGCCTGGAGCGCGTGGTCGTCGGATTCCTCCTGGCCGCGCTCTGCGGCCTGGTCCTCGGAGTCGTGCTGGGCTCGTCGAGGATGGTCACAGATCTCATCGGGCCGCTCGTGGAGTCCTTGCGGCCGATTCCGCCGATCGCCTGGACACCGATCGCGATCCTCTGGTTCGGGGTGGGCAACGCGCCCAGCTACTTTCTCGTCTTCATCGGGGCCATCTTTCCCGTATTCGTGAACACCTTCGCCGCCGTCCGCAACATCGACCGGGCCCAGATCAACGCCGCGCTCTGTCTCGGCGCCGGGCCCTCGCTCCTCGTCCGGGACATCCTGATCCCGGCGGCGCTGCCCATCATCTTCCCCGGCCTCAAGATCGCGCTGGGGATCGGCTGGATGTGCGTGGTGGCGGCGGAGCTCATCGCCGCGCAGTCGGGTCTCGGCTACATGATCCAGCAGAACCGCGTCCTGCTGCAGACGCAGAACGTGGTGGTTGGCATGGTGACGATCGGGATCATCGGCTACGCGATGAGCGGCGCGATGAGCGCCGTCGAGCGGCGCCTGATCCCCTGGAGCCAGGCCGTCAGGTAGGATGACGTCCCAGCTCGTCATCGAGGGAGTGGCCCAGCAGTTTCCGGCGAGGGGCGCCGGCGCCCCCGTCCAGGCCCTGGATGGGATCGATCTCGAGGTGCAGTCGGGCGAGTTCGTCTCGCTCCTCGGGCCCAGCGGGTGTGGGAAGTCCACGCTACTCAACATCATCGCCGGATTCCAGCATCCGACCCGCGGGCGCGTGCTGCACGAGGGCGCCGAGGTGACCCGCCCCGACCGCCGGCGCACCGTGGTCTTCCAGGACTACGCGCTGTTTCCGTGGAAGACCGTTCAGCAGAACATCGAGTTCGGGCTGAAAGCCCAAGGGATGCCCGCGGCCAAGCGGCGCGCGGTGGCACGCGAGTTCATCACCCTGGTGCGCCTGACGGGGTTCGAGGACCGGTATCCGCACGAGGTCTCCGGGGGCATGAAGCAGCGGGCGGCGATCGCGCGGGCGCTGGCGCCGAACCCGGACATTCTGCTGATGGACGAGCCCTTCGGCGCGCTCGACGCCCAGACGCGCGTCCTGCTTCAAGAGGAGGTGGCGCGTATCAGCGCGGAGACGAAGAAGACCGTCGTGTTCGTCACCCACAGCATCGAGGAAGCGGTGTTCCTCGGTGACCGCGTCGTGGTCATGAGCGCGCGACCCGGCCGGATCCGGTCGAGTTTTCCTGTCGCCCTCGACCGCCCGCGCACGCCGGCCGTGCGGCGCGACCCAACGTTCGTGAGCCTCGTCGAGGACCTGTGGGAATCGCTCAAGCCCGAGTGGCAGGACGGGAGTGCGAGGTGAGCGGCGAAATGGCCGAAGGAGGGAACGACGATGCGTAAGGTGACATGGCTCTGGGGCGCGCTGGCCGTCGTGGCGCTGACCGGCGGTCCCGTCGGGGGCGCCGATGTCAAGCCGGTCAGGATCGGCTGGCAGCCGACGACGACCGTGGAGGCGCAGATCGCGCACACCCTGGCGAAGACCAACATCCTCGAGCTCAACGGCCTCAAGGGCCAGCCGACGATGTTCAGCTACGGGCCCGCCGTGAACGAAGCGCTCATCGCCGGGGCGATCGACGTAGGCTTCATCGGTGACATGCCGTCCGTGTCTCTGCTCGCCACCGGTGCCCCCATCACGATCATCGCGAAGCAGTCGGTCTTCCGCGGCTCGATCGTCGCGTCCACCAAGTCCGAGATCAAGACACTGGCCGACCTCAAGGGCAAGAAGCTCTACGGCCCCTATGGGAGCTCGATCTATCGCGCCGCCCAGACGATGCTGCAGGAAGCCGGCTTGAAGCCGGGAAAGGACGTGGAGCTCGTCAACATGGGCTTCGCGGACCTTTCGGATGCCCTCAAGGCCGGCAAGATCGACGCGCTCTTCGTCTGGGACCCGTGGATCGCCCTGTTCGAGAGTCAGGGCCTCGGTCGGGTCCTCAGGTCGGACTCGTCGCTGACCATGGTGGTAGCCATGCGTGACGACTACATCAAGGCGAACCCCGACGCCGCGGAGAAATTCCTGAAGGCGCACAAGGAGGCTCTGCTCTTCGCCGCCCTCAACCACGGGATCGTGAACGAGTGGTTCCGTGAGCCGGAGGCGGCCCGCCGTCTCGACGTCAAGATCATCCAGGAGGCCACCGCCTACGACCCGCAGTGGAATGCGAAGCGGCTCGCCGACCTCAAGCTCGCCTTCACCCCCGCCGAGTTCGAGCGCTACAAGGAGGTCGCGCGCTTCGCGCAGGAGCTCAAGATCACGCCGGTGCTGTCGCCCGTGGACAAGCGTACCGACATGACGATCGCGCGGAAGCTGGACGCGGCCGAATGGAAGTTCGACCCCAAGGACGTACGCGTCGAGAGGAAATGACGGGGTCGCTGCAATGGTGCGTGTTCACAAGGTGGCCGAGGATCTCTATCATCCCGATCCGGCCGCGCCCGTGCCGTGGACGGTGCGGGACGCTCGCGGATATGCCGTCGTGGGTCCACCCTGCGACCGCTGCGGTGCCTGCGAGTGCGTCCCCTGCGAGTGTCACGGCGAACCCATCCACGAGCGCGGCTGCGTCGGGCTCTCGTACGCGTTCGTCCGGCTCGATCGCTGGACCGCACTCTGCGATTCGTGCGCTCGCGTCGAGAGGATCGAGATCGTGGCGTGCACCTGTCCGCAGCCGCCGCCCGGGGAGCTGCGGGCGGGAAAAGACGTCTCCATACATTCCGATTGACACTGCGTCGGCCGAAAACGTAGGCTTCGCCCATTTCGACGAACCTCACCGTCCACAACATCGATTCCCAGCGGAAGAGGAGGGCCGTGCGATGAGTGACGGACCAGTGACCTCGAAATCTCGGTCGGAACGCCCCCGGGCTTCGGGGCGTCGCGCTTTTCTGCGAGGCGGTGTCACGCTGGCCGGCACCGCGCTGGCCGCGGGCGCCGCGGGCATCCGGCTCGCCGCCGCGCAGTCCTCCCCCGTCGCCCAGCCGCTCGAGATCCCGGAGTGGACGAAGACACCGGGGCGCCCGATCCCGCCCGAGATGTACGGGATGCCGTCCAAGTACGAATCGCGGGTCATGCGGCGCCGGACGGACGTGTTCGTGAACAGGCAGAACCTGTCGGACTGGAGCATGTCGCCGCTCCACTCCCAGCACGGCATCGTGACGCCGAATGGGTTGTTCTTCGAGCGGCATCATGCGGGGACGCCGTCCATCGATCCGGGCAAGCACCGGCTCGTGATCCACGGGATGGTCAAGCAGCCTCTCGTCTTCACCATGGATAACCTGATGCGCTATCCGGCGGTGTCGAGATTTCATTTTCTGGAATGCTCAGGGAACGGACTCACCGACTGGACGAAGGCCGCCTCCACGACGGTGCAGCAAAGCCACGGCCTGCTCTCCTGCGCGCAGTGGACGGGCATCCCGGTCTCCTGGCTGCTCGACGAGGCCGGGGTGCAGTCGGGCGCGAAGTGGGTGCTCTTCGAGGGAGCCGATGGATCGTCCCACACGCGGTCGATCCCCATCGACAAGGTGATGAACGATTGCCTGATCGCCTACGGCATGAACGGCGAGGCCCTCCGCGAGGAGAACGGCTACCCGCTGCGTCTGCTCATCCCGGGCTGGGAAGGCAACGTGTCGGTGAAGTGGCTGCATCGGATCAAGATCGTGGACCAGCCCGCCCACTTCCGGAGCGAGACCGCGCGCTATACGGACCCGATGCCGGAAGGCAAGTGGCGTCAGTTCAGCTTCGAGATGGAGTGCAAATCGGTCATCACGAGCCCGTCGGGCGGCATGAAGCTACCGGGGCCGGGCGTGTACGAGATTCGAGGCTTCGCGTGGTCGGGCAACGGCAGCATCGCCGCCGTGGACGTCACGGCGGACGGCGGCCGCAACTGGCAGCCCGCCGTCGTCGAGCACCCGATCATGGACCGCTGTCTCACGCAGTTCCGCTACCGCTGGCGCTGGGATGGCCGGCCCGCGAAGATCGCCAGCCGCGCCGTCGACAGCACCGGCTACGTGCAGCCGACCGCGGAAGAGATCAGCCGCGTCCGCGCCATCGTCGGCTTCGTGCAACATCACAACGTGATCTTTCCCTGGTCCGTCTCCGCCAACGGGGAGGTCAAGAATGCGATCGCCTAGGACCTCGGTCATGGTCGCACTGATCGTCGCCGTCGCCGCCGGCGCGACCATGGTCACCGCGCAGGAGCCGCAGATCGGCCGACCGAGCGTCGGCTTCGGCACGCCGATCACCGAGCAGGCCATCGCGCCGTGGAACATCGACGTCCGCACCTCCGACGGCAAGGGTCTACCGCCGGGCCGGGGCACGGCGACCGAGGGCAAGACCGTGTACGACGCCAAGTGCCTGGCGTGTCACGGCGACAAGGCCGCCGGCGGGTCCGTGTACGGCGCCATGGTCGGCGGGATCGGCTCGTTCACGACGAAGACGCGGGTGCTCACCCCTGGCAGCATGTACCCCTACGCGCCGATCCTGTTCGACTACACGCGCCGCGCGATGCCGATGGACAAACCGCTGACCCTCACCAACGACGAGGTCTATGCGCTCGCCGCGTACATCCTGGCCCTCAACGGCCTCATCCCCGAGACCGCGGTGATGGACGCCGAGAGCCTGCCCAAGGTGAAGATGCCGAACCGCGACGGGTTCATTCCCGATACCCGTCCCGACGTCAAGGCGACGCGGTGCATGACCGATTGCCCGCCCATCGGCGTGATTAAGTAGGAGGGCTCCTGCTCTGGCCCGGCGTGCGGGTGCTGAGCCGGCTGGAGCACCGGATGTTGGTCCCGCACTGATTGTTCGACAAGGGGGGGTGCGAGACGGGTCGCGATCGAGCGGACGCTCGATCGCGTCGGCGGACAACCGTTCAGATCCGCTGGGACGAGCACGCCGCGAGCCAGGCGATGAGCTTGTCGGGGAAGTTGACGGTCATTCCATCGGCCCCAGCCTCCACGATCTGCCGCATGAGCTCTTCCGTGCCGACTCCCCACGCGCGCACCACGAACCCCTCCGCGTGCAGGCGCTGCACGAGCTCGCGTGTCACGGACGGACCGCGTGGACACAGCTGGACGAGCCCCAGGCGACGCGCCTCGGCCATCGTCGTCTCGCTCACGTCGGGCACGAGCCACCCCGTGGGGAGCTCGGGCGCGTGGGCGCGCACTTCCTCGAGCCGTACGCGCCGGAACGACGTGAGCGTGACGTCCGACTCCATGCCATGGCGACGGATCAGATCCACGGTCCGGCGCGACAGCTCCGGCGCCCGGCCCTTGATCTCCGTGTGCAGGTGCGCGCGTCCCTGATATCGCACGAGGACGTCCTCGTACGTCGGGATCCGCTCGCCGGCGAACGCCGCCCCGAACCAGCGACCGGCATCCAGCCGTCTCAGCGCGTCGAGCGTCTGCGCCGTCACCGGCCCCGAGCCGTCGGTCGTCCGGTCCACCGTGTCGTCGTGGATGACGACGACGTGGCCGTCGCGCGTCAGCTCCACGTCCAGCTCGAGATGACGGGCGCCCATCTCGAGCGCGAGATCGAACGCCGCCAGCGTGTTCTCGGGCGCGGACGACGATGCGCCCCGGTGGGCGATGACCAGGCAGGCTCGCGGCGCGTCGTTCACGCGTGATCAGGGAGGCGCCGGCCGACGATGACGAGATCGCGCTCGACGCCATCCAGCTCGGCGACGCGAGGCAGCAGCGCCCAGCGGCGGAACCCGTGGGCCTCGAAGAGCGCGAGGCTCGACTCGTTGTGACCGAAGATGAATCCCAGGAGCGTTCGCAGGCCGAGCCCGGGGCCGGCGTCGATGGCGCGCGAGAGGAGCCGACGACCCACGCCCGCGCGGCGGCTGTCGCGAGCGACGTAGACGCTCACCTCGGCGGTGGCGCGATAGGCCGGTCGGCCGTAGAACGACTGAAAGCTCAGCCACCCGACGATCGCGTCGTCGATCGAGGCCACCCACAGCGGCCGTGACCGGGCGTCATGCTCCGCGAACCAGGCGCGCCGGCTGTCGACGGCCACGAGCTCGGTGTCCGCGGTCGCCATCCGCGCGGGGATCGCCGCGTTGTAGATCCCCACGATGGCCGGAAGATCCGCCGCGACCGCGTCGCGAATCGTCATGACACCCGAGGGTCACCGGGGATCGTCGAGCCAGACGTGCAGGACGCCCCCTTCCTCCTTGACGCGATAGGTCTGGAGGCCAGACTCGGCGTCCGCCACGGGCGCGCCCGTCCTGAGATCGAACTGCCATAGGTGCTCGAGGCAGGTGAGGATGCTGCCGTCGTGCACGCCGTCCTCGAGCTTCACTTCCTCGTGGGGGCAGAAGGCCTGAAAGGCGAAGAACTCCCCGCCCGCGTTCACGACCAGGATCGGCAGGCCGGTGTCAAGATCGAACTGCTTCATGCCGCCATCCGGCACCTCACCGCGATCACACACCCGCTTCCACATTCTCCGCTCCTCGATTAGGGTTGAGGCGCCTTGGCCGCTGCCGTCTGGCTCGCCAGTCTCGGCGCCTTCGTCTGCTCCCTGGATTCGGCGCTCAACGTCGCCTTCCCCGCGATCTCCGCGGCCTTCGGCGTCGCGCCCGGCCGCGTCGCCCTGCTCATCGTGTTCTACCACGTCCCGATCGGGATTCTTACCGTGCTCGGCGGGCTGCTGGGCGACCGCTTCGGCCACCGGCGCGTCTTCGCCGCGGGCGTGTGGACGAGCGCGCTGGCGTTTCCGCTGTGCGGGCTGGCCCCCGACTTCGGGACGTTCCTGGCCGCGCGCGCCGTGCAGGGCGTGGGGGCGGGGCTCGTGTACGGGACGGCGCCGGCGCTCGTCACGCTGGCGCTGACCCGCGACCGCCGGGCGCCCGGGCTCGGCGTGCTCAATGTCGCGGCCGGCGCGGGCCTCGCGGTGGGGCCGCTGCTCGCGGGCGTCCTCGTCGACGCGTGGGGCTGGCGCGCCGTGTTCCTGTTCCGCGTGCCCTTCGCCCTCGCGGCGGGCCTCCTGGCCCTCCGGCGACTGCCCGCGATGCACCCCGAGGCGTGGCCTCCGTCCGACGTGCCGACCTTCTCGTCGCGGCTCGCGCTCTACGACGCGCTCGCCGTCCTGGCCAATGCCGCGTTCTTCTCGATCTACGTGTTCGCGCCGTACTACCTGGTCGACGTGGCCCGATACTCCGCGACCGTGGCGGGCGCGATCTTCATGCTGGTCCCGCTCTCGACGTCGCTCGGTGGGCTGGCCGGGGGCTGGCTGACCCGGCGCTTCCCGGCCGCGGGTCTCGTCGTCGCCGGTCTCGTGTTCGAGGCCGTCGGCCTCTCGGCGATGGCGACGCTGGACGTCGTCAGCGGCGCGCTGGCGATCATGACGGCCTTCACGCTCACCGGCTGGGGTCTCGGCCTCTTCCAGATCCCCAACATGGCGCTGGTCATGGCGGCCCTGCCCGACCGCAGCCAGGGGCTCGCGGGCGGCATGATCTCGGCGATGCGGACCGTCGGGATCGTCACCACCGCCATGCTGGCGCCCTGGTTCTTCGCGGCGCGCCAGGCGAGCCACGCGCCCGGGGGCGGCGCGCCCGGCCATGTCTTCGCGGCCGCGTTTGCTGACACGTTCCTCGTGTCCGCGATCATCGCGGGAGTCGGGGTCGCGCTGGCGCTCGTCCTGCTCACCCGGACGGGGCCCGAGCGATGACAAACCCTTTCACCTGCGCCAGGTGATCCGACCGCCGCTCTCGAGCGAGGCCAGCACGGCTTTGTCGAGCGTTCGGCTATGTCGCTCGTCGCCCACTCGACGTGGGCCTGACACAGCGACTCGTTGCGGGGGACACCCACGTCTTGTTTGCAATCGCGCCATGCTTATGACCCATCCCTTGGATAGTCCGCTTTCGACGGCAGGACCTGGCGGACGCCGCCCTGGGGGCGTGGGTGGTCGCCGGCGTAGCGCGGGATCAGGTGGATGTGGACGTGGCGAATGCTCTGGCCGCCCGCGGTGCCGACGTTGACGCCGACGTTGTAGCCGTCGGGCTTCATCTCGGTCGCGAGGGTGCGCTGCTCGGCGAGCACCAGCTCCATGCACGCGGCGAGCTCCTCGGGGGTCAGGTCGAAGAAGTCCGCACAGTGGCGGCGGGGGATGATCAGCATGTGGCCCGGGCTCACCGGGTACGTATCGCGGGTCGCGTAGGCCAGCGCGTTCTCCCGCGTGACGCCCCGTGCCGTGCAGAACAGGCACGGATTGTTCGGGTCGAGCACTACGTGCGCGAGCGAGCCGACGCCGCCGCGCTCGCCGCGTAAACCATGGCCACCGTGCGATAGACCAGGTGGGCGAACTTCGAATACGGGACGTAGACGAGCAGGAAGAAGATCAGCAGCAGGTGGACGAAGTACATCGGGTAGGCCACCCGCAGCCCGGCCAGGCGGAGCCACTGGCAGAAGAAGCCGGTGAGCGTCGTGAGCAGCAGGATGGCGAGGAACAGCCAGTCCGAGTACGTGCTCTTCCCCGCCCGCGTGCTGTCGGCGATCCGCCGCCAGAGGAAGACGCACAGCGCGATGATGACCGCCGCGCCGCTCACGTTGCCGAGGATCTTCACCGGATGCCAGAAGGGCCACGGCGTCAGATAGCCGAAGCCGTAGATGCCGATGCCGACGGAGGTCGTCGTGATCACGAGGCCCAGGAAGCCGTAGAAGATCAGCAGGTGGGTCGCGTGGAGATGACTCTTGTACGTCTTCCGCGTGCCCACGGGCTCTTCATTGCACTGGCGGAACCGCGTGTGGCGCAGGATCTCCAGCACCGTGGCGACGACTCGCCGCGGCCCGTGGCCGTTGCGCCCGGCCTGCGCGTCCATGGCCCGCCAGTACCGCATGCCCGCCACGACCTCGCCGATCGCGGTCAGCGCGATCGCCAGCATGAAGATCACCTCGATGTACATGATCGGGATGAACTTCGAGAACACGATCCGCCCCTCGGGCAGCGTCGTCAGGTTCCCCAGCCAGGCCAGCACGGCGCCGAAGATCACGGCGGGCACGGCGAACAGCAGCGGGAGATACATCGGGTCGTTGAGCGCCTTGCCCATGAACGGCGGAACGGCGTAGTGCGCGATGCTGTAGTCGCGCAGCGCGGCCATGACGTTGGCCGGCTTGGCGTCGCGCGGGCAGTACGTGTTGCAGGTCCCGCACTGATGGCACATCCAGATGGAGGGGTTGCCGAGCACGCGCTCCTTGAGCCCCCACTGGACCCACACCATCTCCTTGCGCGGAAACGGGTTGTCGGCCGAGGAGATGGGACACACCGCCGAGCAGGTCCCGCACTGGTAGCAGGCCGTGAGGTCGTGGGCGTCGAGGCCGATGATCGCGCGCTTGAACTCGAGGTCGGGCTGGATCAGCGTGGCCATCAGAAGCCCTTCATGGGATTGGGGCCCACGCGCTTGATGGTCTCCACGAAGTCCGAGAGCAGGCCGGGCAGCCGGTCGGCCTCGGAGATCGCCACCTCCATCACCTGCACGCGCTCGGGCTCGAGCGCCAGGCGACCGAGCGTCTCGCGCGCGTTGTCCATCCGCGTGTCGAGCAGCTCGCTGCCGCGGATGAAGTGGCACTGGTAGTCCTCGCCGGCGCGGCAGCCCAGCAGGGCGACACCGTCGAAGCCCCGGGAGACGGCGTCGGCGATGAGGATGCTGTTGACGGAGCCCAGACAGCGCACGGGAATGACCCGCACCGATGCCGGATACTGCAAGCGCTGGATCCCCGCCATGTCGAGCGCCGGATAGGCGTCGTTCTCGCAGGCCAGGACGAGGATCCGCGGCTTGTCCTCGTTGCCCTCGGGAATCTCCACGGCCTTGATCATCGACGCCAGCATGTCGACGGAGTAATCGTTGAAGGAGATGATCTGCACGGGGCACGCGCCCATGCAGATGCCGCAGCGCCGGCACCGGTTGGTGTTGAGCACCGGGTTCTTCTTGTCGTTCAGCTCCAGCGCCCCGAACGGACACTCCTGGGTGCAGCGGCCACACGAGGTGCACTTCTGCATGAAGAAGCCGGGATACGACAGATCGCCCACGCGCGGGTGCACGGCCTGGCCGGCGGACGATTTCTCGATGGACTGCATCGCCTTGAGCGCGGCCGCCTGCCCATCGCGCACGGCCATCGTGACGTCCATGGCCTGGCGGACGGTGCCCGCCGAGTAGATGCCGGTGCGGCGCGTCTCGTACGGGAAGCAGATGAAGTGCGAGTCCGCGAAGCCGAACTTCGTGGTCGGCAGATTCTGCCCCTGCAGGTACTGCAGGCCGAGCGCGCCCTCCGTGTCCACGGTAGACGGCACCATCCCGGTGGCGAGCACGACGAGATCGACCACCAGCCGGATGTCGCCGCCCATCAGCGTATCGGAGACGTCCAGGCCGAGGCTGCCGTCGCTCTCCTCGGTGATCGCGCGTACCTGGCCCTGGGAGAAGAGCACGCCGGGATCGTCCTGCACGCTCCGGTAGAAGTACTCGTGCTGCCCCGGCGTCTGCATGTCGCCGTAGAAGACGTACGCCGTCGCGTCCTCACGCGCCTGGCGTACGTAGAGCGCCTGCTTGAGCGCGATGAGGCTGGTGACGTTGCCGCCGTACGGCAGGTGAGCGTCGTCGCCCTGGCCGTCGCACAGCAGGAACGCCACGCGCGTGGCGGGGCGACCGTCCGACGGGCGCGTGATGGCGCCGCGCGCGGCCCGGGCCTCGAGCTCCATGCTGCTCACGACATTCTTGAATCGGCCGAGCCCGTAGCGCTCGTACTTGTCCGTGGGCTCCGGACGCCAGCCCGTGGCCAGCACGATCGCGCCCACCGTGATCTCCCGCGACGTCTCCGCGGTCTCGCCGCGCCCCGACGTGATCCTCGCCGTGAACCGCCCGGGTTGACCGGAGACCGAGACGACCTCGGAGTGCAGCATCACGCGAACGCCGGGGGTCGACCGCAGCTCGCGGATCCGCGCCGCGACGTCGGTCTCCTCGAGCGCCGCGTAGGGCGGCCGCGAGGGATACTGCCGGAACAGGCGCGCGGCGTAGCCGCCCAGGCTCGAATCCTTCTCGACGAGCACGACCGGCGCGCCGCTGCGGGCGGCGCTGAGGGCGGCGGCGATGCCGGCGGCGCCGCCGCCGACCACCAGCACGGTGCGCTCGTTGGCCTCGGTGTACGGGCTCGGCGGCGTCGCCTTCTGCGCCCGCACGAGCCCCATCTGCAAGTAATCCTCGGCGAGGGACTGCGTCTCCTCGTGGTTCGGGGTGTGGCTCCACGCGACCTGCTCGCGCAGGTTCACCCGCTCCACGAAGGCCCCGGGAAAGCGGAAGACGTCGGTGTTGACGCGGCCGGAGCAGGCGGCGATCACCACGGAGTCGACGCCGCCCTCGACGTCGGCGCGGATGAGCTGCGCGTCCTCGAGGCAAAACGCCGTCGAGCGCCGCACCGGCCCGCCGGTCTTGGCCGCCGACGCCGTCAGCTTGTCGAGATCGACGGCGCCGCCGATGCCACAGCCGGAGCAGACGTACGTGCCGAGCTTCTTGCCCATCTAGTTGAGCATGGGGGGCTCCGGGCGCCCCCCATGCCCCCCATCGGCAGCTCGCGACGCCCCGGCGAAGCCGCGGCGCCGCTCGACGGCCGCCATCTGGATGGTCTCGATCGCGAGCGCCGCCGCCGCCGTCGCGTCCTGGACGGACGTCGCGACGTCGAAGGGCCCCTTGGCGCAGCCCGCCGCGAAGATCCCCGCCGCCGTCGGCGCGTCGACCACGAAGCCGTCGCGATCCAGCGCGATCGGGCCCGCCGGCGCGCCCTCGGCCAGGCTCGAGACCATGCCCGAGGCCAGCACGACCAGGTCGACGGGCAGCGCGAACTTCTCGGCGGAGAGGATGTCCTCGGCCTCCACCACGAGCTTGCCGGTCGCCGGATCCGCGCTGACGCGCGCCACCTTGCCCTTCTGCGCGGTGATGCGCTCGTCGCTCAACACCTTCTGGGCGAAGAACTCGTACGTCCCGGGGGTGCGCAGGTCGATGTAGAAGATGTGGGCGCGCGATTCGGGATTGCGCTGGCGCAAGTACGTCGCCTCCTTCAGCGAGGCCAGGCAGCAGATCCCCGAGCAGTAGCCGAGATGGTTGACGTCACGCGAGCCCGCGCACTGGATGAAGACCGCCGTCTGGACCTCCTGGCCATTCGAGGGCCGGAGGATCTTGCCCCTGGTCGGCCCGTTGGGGGCGGCCAGCCGCTCCATCATGACGTTGGTGATGACGTCGGGATACTTGCCGAAGCCGAGGTTGTCGATGCGGCCGGCGTCGTAGGGCTTCCAGCCGGTGGCCACGACGATCGCGCCCGCCTGGAGCGTGATCGTGCGCGGCTGCATGGTCAGGTCGATCGCGCCGTACTCGCAGGCGGCGACACAGCGTGCACACTCCGTCAGCTTGCAGGCCGACTCGTCGATGGCGTACTTCATCGGAAACGCCATCTCGTGGGCGAGGTAGATCGCCTTGGTCTTGCCGAGCCCGAAGTTGAATTGATTCGGCCGGTCGACGGGACAGACCTCGACGCACGCGTTACAGGCCGTGCAGCGGTCGTTGACGTAGCGCGGGTGCAGGCGCACCGTCACGTCGAAGCTGCCCGGCTCGCCGCCGATCCGCTCCACCTCCGCCATCGTGTGAAAGCGGACCCGGGGGTTGTCCTTGATGCGGCGGAAGTTGATCTCGAGCCCGCAGTACGGCGGGCAGAGCTTCGGGAAGTACTGGTAGAGCTGGGCCACCCGCCCCCCGAGGTACGGATTCTTCTCGACGATGGTGACGTCGTAGCCGGCCTCCGCGGCCTCCAGCGCCGCCGTCACCCCGGCGATGCCGCCGCCGATCACGAGGATCGAGCGGTGGAGGTCTCTCACGGGATCAGCTGGATGAAGGGCTTCTTCGACAACGTCCACTCGTTCTTCGCGGCATCGTACTTTGACGTGGTAAAGCACTTCCAGTTGGTCTCGTCGAGCTTGGGAAAATCGCCGCGGTAGTAGTAGCCGGGCCACCGCGTCTCCTCCCGGAACAGCATGTGCCGGGCGTGGGCCTCGGCGCAGTAGAACCGGTCCCAGACCTCCCACACGCGCAGGAGATCGTGCAGATCCTTCGCCCCGACCCTGGGCAGATCCTCGCGCAGCATGTGGAGCAGTTCGAGGCCGCGCTTGAGCGTGGGGCCGTTGGTGATGTAGCCGGAGCCTTGCCCGGCCACGTACTCGTCCATGATCTTCTGCAGACGCAAGAGCGCCTGCTTCGGGGTGATGACCTGGGGATTGACGTCGCCGCGCGTGACGAGCTTCTGCCCCTTCTCCTGCACGTCGAGCGGCGCGAACAGCTGCTCCCGGATCGCGGTCACCCGCTCCTCGTCGACGGTCGGCGCGCCCCCGTTGTCGTTGACGTAGGCCACGGCGGCCTTGCCGGCCAGCCGGCCCTCGGTGTACGAGCCCGACGAGAACTTGTGGGCGGAGCCGCCGACGCCGTCGCCGGCGGCGAAGAGGCCGCGCACCGTCGTCATCCGGTTGTAACCCCAGAAGTAGTCCTTGGGGGCAATGTCCTCGGGGCCGCTCACCCAGGCGCCCGTGCCCGAGGCGTGCGAGCCCATCAGGTACGGCTCGGTGAGGACGACCTCCGAGGGCGTCTTGGCGGGATCGATGTTCTCCGACGCCCACAGGAGCGCCTGCGACATCGTCATGTCGAGGAAGTCTTCCCAGGCGTCGGCCTCGATCTCGCGCACCTTCTTGGGATCGTTCTGGACGTCGGCGAACATCTTCTGGAGCGCCTCGTCGGTGCGCAGATAGTGCGGCCCGGCGCCCGCGAGGTGGTCCTGGATCATCTGATGATTACGCAGCGGCGTCGGGATCGGCTTGCCGGCACCGTAGGGCAGCCAGTCTTGCAGCAGGTTCGCCCACTTCTCCTCGACCAGCTCGCCATAGGCGTTCTTCAGGACGGCCTTGAACAGGAGGAACCACATGCCGACGGGGCCGTAGCCGTCCTTGAAGCGCGCGACGACGAGACGGTGCTCCATCTGCGTCATCTCGGCCCCGGCCGTGATGGCGAGCTGGTAGGCCGAGCCCGTGTTCCACGGCGCGTACCAGATCCGCCCCAGCCCCTCGCCCACGGAATGCGGCCGGAAGACCATGGTGGCCCCGCCGGCGGCGGAGATGACGGCCTTGGCCTTGAAGACGTAGATCTTGTTGTCGCGCACGCTGAAGCCCACGGCGCCGGCGACCTTGCCGGGGTCGTTCTTGTCGAGCAGGACGTGCGACATGAAGATGCGCTCGTAGATGTTGGCGTCGCCGATGGCCTTCTTGGCCGCCTCGGCCACGATGGGCTTGTAGGACTCGCCGTGGATCATGACCTGCCAGCGGCCCTCGCG
>Ga0207646_10003016_pt1 | contig 19395 bp, 18 predicted proteins | sample KBSK5502metaG_FD_184343 | JGI IMG/M metagenome (GOLD analysis project Ga0207646, IMG submission 184343) | Corn, switchgrass and miscanthus rhizosphere microbial communities from Kellogg Biological Station, Michigan, USA - KBS K5-50-2 metaG... | ecosystem: Host-associated > Plants > Roots >...
ACGCTCTTCCGATCTCTTGGCGGTCAGCGTCTGCGCGATCTCGTCGATGCCGGTGTCTTCGGTGAAGGAGATCACGTGGCGGTTCATGACCTCTTTGACCGAGATCACTGGTTGTCCACCAGCAGTTTGGCGATGGTGGCCAGGTTGGCGTTGCCGCCGCTGAGGATGAGGGCTGTCGGGGCGCCTTCGGGCAGCTTCTTCGCCAGATAGGCCGCGAGGGGGAGCGCGCCCGTGGGCTCGAGGGCGAGCTTGAGGCGGGTCCAGGCCGTTCTGGTGGCTGCCTTGATCTCGTCCTCGCTGACGGTGACGATGCCGTCCACCAGGCGGCGCTCGACCATGACCTCGAAGTTCTTCTGGCCGATGTGGGTGGTGCGTACGCCGTCGGCGATGGTCTCGGGGCTGTCGCTCAGGGTCTGCAGGGTGCCGGTGGCGTAGCTGCGGGCGGCGTCGTCGGCGGTTTCGGGCTCGACGCCGAAGACCTTGATATTGGGGTCGCTTGACTTGGCGGCCAGGGCAGTGCCGGTGAGCAGGCCGCCGCCGCCGCAGGGGGTGACGATGACTTTCGGTTTGGGCTCGCTCGCGTGTTCGCTGAGGAGTTCCAGGGCGGCCGTTGCCGCGCCGTGGATGATGTCCCAGTCGTCGAAGGGGTGGACCAGCGTGTAGCCGGTCTGTTCGATGGCTTGGGCGAGGCGCGCTTCGCGGTTGGCGAAGGTGACGCCTTCCTGGATCACCTGGGCGCCCAGCGCCTTGGTGGCCGCGACCTTTTGGGGATTGGCGTCCTCGGGGATGAGGATCAAGGCCGGGATCTGCGCGGTCTTGGCGGCCAGGGCCAGCGCCTGGGCGTGGTTGCCGGAGCTGACGGCGATCACGCCCTTGACCTCGGGGTGCCGTTGCTTGAGGTTGAGGATGGCGTTGAAGGCGCCCCTCGGCTTGAAGGAGCCGGTGACCTGGAAGCACTCGGGCTTGAGTAGCAGGCTGGAGTCGAGGTCGGTGGTGAGGGTCGGGGTGCGCCGGGTGTGGGGGGCGATGGTCTGGGCGGCGCGCTCGATCTCCTGCCGGTGCCGCTGCAGGAAGGTCTGGGTCGTCGCCGCGGTCGCCATCGCCTCTCAGTATCTCCGTTAGACGCGGGTCGGCCAGTCGTCGGTGGAGAGGACGATGGTGACCGGGCCGTCGTTTTCGATCTCGACCAGCATGTGCGCGCCGAAGCTGCCGGTCTGGGTGGGCACGCCCTGGGCGCGGAGGGTGTCGGCGAAGTGGGTGACCAGGGGCGCGGCCTGGGTGGGGTCGGCGGCGGTGGTGAAGCCGGGGCGGCGGCCGCGCGAGGTGTCGGCGTAGAGGGTGAACTGGCTGACGACCAGGGCTTCGCCCTGGATGTCGGTGAGGCTGAGGTTGAAGCGGCCATCGGCGTCGGGGAAGATCCTCAGGGCTGCCAGCTTGGTGGCCAGGCGCGCGGCCTGCGCCTGGTCGCTCTCAGGGCCCGCCCCCAACAGGACCGCCAAGCCCCGGCCGATCGTCCGGCGCTCCCTCCGCTCCCCCTCCTCCCACGACACCGCCGCCCCCCGCACGCGCTGCGCCACCAATCTCACGTGAGAGTTCCCCACCTCCAAGCCCCCCACCCAGGGGGTGTGCGGCGCAGCGTATTCGGGGGCGGGGGCATGGCGGAACGGCCCGCTGTTAAGAAAGGGCCGGCGTGGGCCCGGCCGCCCACTCCGCGAGATCGTCGAAGACCTGGTCGGCGTCCAGGTCGTTGAAGGTCTCGTGGTAGCGGCCGGTGTATTCCTTGACGGTCACGGCCGCGGCTGAGCCGGCCAGCTCGGCCAGGCGCCGGCCGCCGCCGGGGTCGGTCAAGCGGTCCGCCTCACCGAGGATGAGGAGAAAGGGCGTACGGATCTCGCCGGCCCGCCGGTAGAGCTCTTCGCAGGCGGAGGTCCATTCCGTGAAGAGGCGGCTGCTGATCCTGTCGTGGACCAGGCGGTCGGTCCGGTAGGCGCGCACAACTGCGGGGTCGCGGGAGACGGTCGCCGGGTCAACCTCGTTGCTCATGGTCAGCCGGGGCATCAGGTTGGTGGTCACGCGCCCCAGCGCCAGCTTCCAGCCGGGCACCTTGACCCTGGCCTGGAGGGCCGGGCTGGAGAGCACGAAGCGCCTGGCCAGGATCGACTCTCGCAGCACCGCGCTCAGCAGCACCACCCCGCCCATGGAGTGGCCCAGCGGGATCACCTCGCCCGCGCTGGGATGGTCCTGGAGCATGGCCACCAGGGCGCCCGCGTCCTGCACCCACTCGGTCCAGCGCTCGACGTGGCCCCGCGCGCCCTCGCTCTTGCCCATCCCGCGCAGGTCGACCGCGAAGGTCGAGAAGCGGCGCTTCCCCATCGCGCTCGCGAAGCGGTCGTAGCGCCCGGAGTGCTCGCCAAGGCCGTGGATGACCGCGAAGGTGGCTCGCGGCGACTCGACCTCCCAGGCCCGCCAGAAGAGGTGGGTGCCGTCGAGTGAGCGCAGCCGGCCGATGCGCGGGCCGGCCCTAGCGGTGGCCAAGCCTCCGCCAGCCGCGCAGGATCTTGAGGGCCTCCCGCTCCGCCTCCATCAGGGTGGGGGCGAAGGCGCGAAGGCCGTGGAGGCCGTAGCCCCATTCCTCGGGTCCCGCGGGCGTGGTCGTGTTCAGCCGGTGCGAGGGCGGATAGAACATGATCGCCTGGCCCATCACCTTCTTGATCACGGGCCGGCGCGCGAACATCTCCTCCAGCGAGTTGCCCGATGGCAGGCGGCCGTGCCTGAACTCCAGGTAGCGCAGCTTGGCGATCGGGTTGTCCTCGTCGCGCAGGACTGTCCGCACCCCGTGCTCGGCGCTCAGGTCGCGCACGAACAGGGTGAGGATGAGCGCGTCCAGCTCGTCGCCGGCCAGCTTTATGAAGCCGGCGGCGGAGAGTCCCTCACCGTCCACCTCCCGTTGGTGGCGCAGGAATTCCATCTCGAACAGGCCGGTGGAGCGATCGCTGGCCAGCCAGGGCGCATCGCCCCGCCATTCCCGCGCGGCCGCCAGTGCCGCGACCTGCTCATGAACTCTCTCCAGCCGATCCGCGGGCAACCCGTGAACGCGGTAATGGACGACCCGCGGCACGGCTAAAGCCTACGCCTCCTCCAGCGCCACCAACCTCGCGCCGGCAGCCGGCACCCGGACCCGCAAGGCGCCCTCGGCCAGCCCCAGGTCGTGGCCCAGCCAGAGCTCGCGCGCCCGCCGCCGGCCGTGCACGGGCACGCTCACCTCGCGCTCCTGCCAGCTCCAGTTGAAGACCCCGATCAGGCCGTCCCGGCGCCAGATGCTGCTCGGCCGGTCCGTGTCGCTGGGCTCCCAGTCGGGCACCGCCGGCGGGCCGCCCACCAAGCCCAGCACGCTGGGGTTGAGCAGCAGCCCGAGGCGCTCGGGGTCGAGGGCCGACAGGTGGTCGCTGGCGAAGAAGGGGCCGCCGGACAGCGCGGCCACGGTGACCAGCGTGCGCCCCTGCTCGGGCGTCAGGTTGCCCCCCACCAGCGCCACATCCGGGTCGAGCTGGAACCAGCTGTCCAGGAAGTGGCGTGCGGCCTGGTTGCGGCCCACTTCCACGACTTCGTCGCCGATCAGGGTCGGCTTGGGGGAGCCGAGCTCGAAGTCGAAGATCGGGGTCGCGGTGTCGCGGCCTATCCGGCAGGCATCGCAGAGCCCGACCACGGGCAGCAGAGGGGCGCCGCAGGCCAGCACGTAGGCGTCCCCGGCGCCGCGACGGATGGCCCGCAGGCCGGCTCGCAGCGCTGCCGTCCCCGCGTAAGCGCCGGCGTACAGGAAGTCGATCTTGAAGAGGTCGACGCCCTCGGCGCGGAGGCGGGCGAAGGTCTCGGTGAGGTGCCGGCGGACCGCGGACCGGCGGGCGTCAAGGATGTACATGGGCCCGAAGATGACGTGGGCGGGGTCGACCGCGCGCTCGCCGCTGACCGGGTCCTTCACGAACCACTCGGACGGCGCCCGCGCGCCCAGCTCGGAGGCGGCGCTGACCAGGAAGGGGGCGGTCCAGAGGCCGAGGAGCTGGCCGCGCGCGGTCAGCTCCTGGTCGAGCGCGGGCACCCCGCCCGGAAACTTGCTGTTGGGCACCCAGTCGCCGATCGCCTGCTGCCAGCCGTCGTCGACCAGGATCACCTGGTAGCCCAGGCTGCGCAGGTGGCCGTGGCTGAGCTCGGCGGAGTTTTCGAGCACCTCGGCCGCCGAGATCCAGGGCCCGTAGTGGTACCAGCTGAGCCAGCCTTGAGGCACCCCCGCGCGGCGCCGCCTGCCGGCCTGGCCGGCGGCGCGCCGGAGAGCCTGCCGGACGTCCGGCGCGGCCGCCAGCACGAGCTCGTCCGCCTGCCAGCGCGCGCCCGGCCGGGCGTCCCACAGAAGAGGGTTTTGCTTCAGGCCGGGGAACTCGCAGGCGGTCATCAGCAGCCGGCCCTCCGCGTAGTCGAAGCGGGTGGCGGCCTTGCCTGCGGAGCGCGCGGAGACGGCCAGGCCGGCCCCACCCGCGTCCGCCAGGCCCACCGTCCACCAGGACTGGCGCTTGGCGGCCGACGTGGCGACGCCAGACGCGTCCCAGGACTGGTAGCCGTTGTAGACCACCCATTGCGGCGGGGACTCGCCGACGCTTGGCGTGACTTCCAGGCCGATCTCGGTCACCTGCGCCGGTAGGCGGGCGCGGGCTGACAGTTCGAGTCTCACCAGGTCGGCCTTGGCCCGGATGCGCAGACCGATTTCGAGAGGTCCGCACCGGACGGACAGCTCGCCTTCGGCGCCGCTCCGTCGCCAGCGATCCGCGCGCTGCACGCTGCCGTCGGCCAGCTTGACGCACGCGCTCAGCCCCTCGGTTATGGCGGCGGGGTTCCAGTCCGCGGCCGGCTTCACGGCGACCGATTCTACGAAGCGGGCGGATCGCGACCCTGCGTCATGACATCCGCCTGCCAGGGCGAACTGCGCACGCTCACGGCCAGGCGCTCGGCGCCCGCCGAAAGCAGGAACTCGCCCCGGCGTGCGGCTTCGATGGTGGCGCGCTGCGCGGCGCTCAGGTGAAAGGCCTCCTGCAGGCGGGCCGCCTCGCCGGGCCGGGTGGCGCCGAAGAAGTGGATGGCGGGATTGGTCGCCACCACGGCGCCGGCATCGGTGGAGAGCAGGTCGCCCGGATTCTGGGTCGCGAAGACGAGCGCGCCGTCGTACTTGCGGATCCGGCGGGCCAGGCTGACCACGAAGCGGCGGATGGTGAGGTCCTCGAAGAGCAGCCCAAGCTCGTCGACGACCAGCAAGCGGCGCCGGCTCCGCGCCTTGATCCGGTTCCAGAGCGCCCGCGCGAGCAGGAAGTGGACCGGCGCCACCAGCTCCTCGCGCAGCTCGCGCATGCCGAAGACGACGATGGGAGCGTCCAGGTCGACGTTGGTGGGGGCGCTGAACAGGGCGCCCAGGCTGCCGCCGACCCAACGCCGCAGGATGGTGGCCGCGCGCGAGGGCGGCAGGCGGGCGGCGAGGTCCTGGAGCAGCGGCATCTCGAGTTGGGAGTAGGCGGAGCGGGCCGCTTCCTCGACGTCCACACGGTCGGCTTCGTCGAGCCCGCCGCAGATGACCGAGACCAGGTCGACCGCATCGGCGACCGCCGGGCCCACCTGGGCCTCGGCGCGGGGGCCGGGCGGCAGCTCGAGCACGTTGAGCGCGTGGCCCGAGCCCAGGGCCAGCCGCACCTCGGCGCCGCCCAGCGCGCGGGCAAGGCCGCCGTACTCGTGCTCAGGGTCGAGGACGAAGACCTGAGCCCCGGCGGCGTGCGCGCCGAGGGCGAGCGTCGACATCAGGAAGGTCTTGCCGGCGCCCGAGTGCCCGAACACGCCGATGTTGGCGTTGGCGAAGCGGGACTGGTCGAACGGGTCGAGCAGGACCGGGCAGCCGGTGGCGCGGCTGGTCCCCACCAGCACACCGCCCGGCTGCTGCAGGTCCGGATCCAGCCACGGAAACAGGGTGCAGAGGGCTGAGGTGTCGAGGACGCGCGGCCGGGACAGCGGGTCGTAGCCGTAAGGGAGCGTGGCTTGGCGGGCCGCCCGCATGTCAAAAGTGCAGGGTTCCAGCCTGCAAAGAGCAGCGCGCCCGGCCTGGGCCACCTGCTCGGACCCCTGGCGCAGCGCCTCCTGCGAGGTCGCCGTTAGCGTGAGGTAGAGCGCAACGTGGAAAGCCCGCTCCTGGCTGGCGACGAGCCTCCGCTGCAGGTCTTCGGCCGCCGGCAGGGCCCCCTCGAGCGCGGGGTCGGTGTGTCCGGCGGCGACGGCGCGGGTGGCGCGCATGGCCGCCAGCTGCCGCTGTAGGTAGTCGACCATCCAGGCCGTGGGCAGCGGCGAGGCGTGCCAGCTGAGGGTCACCGAGCAGCCGGTTGGAACCAGCCGCAGCAGCCAGCCCGGTTCCAGGTCGCCCCCGGGAAAGCGCTCCAGCCACCAGGTGCGATGCCAGCCGCGGTGGTCGCGGAACGCGGTGGCGGCTTCTTCCCCGAAGAGATCCGTCGGCGGGTCGCGGGTCTCGGCCAGCACCGCCGCGCCGATCTCGCGGAGGCCGGCGCGCACAGCATCGCCGGCGCTTGCCGCAGCCACCAGCTCGACCTCCCGGCGCTGGGCGCTGGCCGACTCCCGCAGCTCGTCGGCATAGGCGAGGTCGGCGGCCCGGCGCTCTGAGGGTGATGAGGGCAGGGCCGGCGCCGGCGCTGTCCCGACGCCCGGTCCGGGGTGGAACCTCAGGACCACCTGCAGCGGGCGGTCGAGGCCGTCGAGCAGGTGCCGGAAGGCGGCCAGCCAGTGCGTGCGGTCGTCGGCGCGGGCGCCCAGGTAGCCGAGAGCCGCCGTCTCGAAGCGCAGCATCGGGCCGCGGCCCGGCGCCGGCTCGGCGGCCGGGGGCCGGCGACGCAGCCGGAGCACTGTCAAGGGTCGGCCTCCCAGCTGCCGACCACCCTGAGCGAGGGCGTGGGCAGGGGCGCGCGAAGGCGGCGGGGCGTCCATTCGGCCGGCGGCCGGCGAGGCCTCGGGGCAAGGCGCAGCCGTGGGCGGCGGCGCGCTCCCGGCCACGCCAAGAGCCGCCTGAAGGCGGCCGCGTCGAACTCCAGGCGGTAGTTGCGGAGCAGGTAGCGCAGGCTGGACCACAGCCAGGCATCGAAGCCGCGGCCCCCGAAGCGGCCCCAGGCCAGCGCGGCGCCCAGCAGCCCCGCCGCCACGGCCGCCACCTGGCCGAGCAGGCCGGGGAGGCTGTGCCAGGCGGCCATCGCGGTGAGCAGCGCGAGCGCGGCGTAGCCGAACCGCTGAGGTGTGAGCCCGTAGATGAGGCGGTCTTCGAGGTCGACGTCGAGGGGCACGCGGGCGGGCACCCGGCGAGGCTACGATCGGTCCGCGCCGGCCGGGAACCCCGCCTGTTAAGGCTTTCTGCCCGGCGGTAGAATCGGTTTCCGCGCCGCCCGCCGGGCGCGCCGCGCCCCGCGCCCGCGTAGCTCAATTTGGCAGAGCAGGCGACTCTTAATCGCAAGGTTCACGGTTCGAGTCCGTGCGCGGGCACCAGCCAGGCGTGGTGCTTGATTTGAACCTCCAGGCCTCCGCCGCAATCGAAACCGCGCCGGCCGTCCTGGAGATCGGGCTCGTGCTGCTGCTGGCCGTGGCCGCGGGCTGGCTGGCGCGCCGGGTGGGGCTGCCGGCGGTGCTGGGGTACCTGGTGGTGGGCTTCGCGGTCTCGCCATTTACGCCCGGCTACGTGGCCGACCGGCACCAGCTCCAGCTCCTGGCAGACGTGGGCGTGGTACTGCTGTTGTTCGAGGTTGGCATCGAGATCAACCCGCTCCGGCTCGGCGGCGAGCAGCGCGGGCTGCTCTGGGCGGCGCCGGCTCAGGTCGTGGTGACGACCCTGCTGACGGGTGGCGCCCTGCTGGGGCTGGGCGTTGGCGTTGCGGGAGCGAGCCTGGTCGGTCTCTCGATAGCGATGTCGTCCAGCGTGGTCGTCGTCAACATCACGCGCAGCCGCAGACGGACGACCAACAAGACCACCGAAGATGCGCTGCTGAGCTGGAGCGTCCTTCAGGACATGACCGGGGTGCTGATCGCCCTGGTTCTGCTGGCGACTCTGGCCCTTGGCTCGCGACCTCCGCTCGCGGCAGGAGGCTTGATTTTCCTTTTCTTGCTGCTCAGCGTCATGGCGGCCTGGCTGCTCCCGCGGGCCTTGGCGCGCCTCCATGCCGAGCACGACCTCTTCCTGCTGCTGTCGGTGGGAAGCGGCCTCGCGCTGGCGGGCGCCGGCGCCAACTTCTTCGGTATCCCGCTGGCCCTGGCCGCCTTCGTCGCCGGCCTCGCCGTCGGCGAAAGTCCGACCGCCGCCGACGCGCGGCGCCGGATCCTCCCCTTTCGCGACCTCTTCGCGGTGCTCTTCTTCGTGGCCCTCGGCACGCTGCTCGACCCGGCCGCGATTCCCGGAGCCCTGCCCTGGCTCGGCCTCCTGCTGGCGGCACTGGTGATCGGCAAGCTGCTACCGATCCTGGTTTTGGGCCGGCTCGCGCGGCTGCGCGGCGTGAGCCGGTGGCAGCTGGCGATCGGGTTGGGCCAGATCGGAGAGTTCAGCTTCGTGTTGGCGTCGATCGTCCTGGCGCGCGCCCTGATCCCGGCGCAGCTGTTCACCGCCGTCCTGGTGGCGGTCGTGCTCACGATCGCGGTCTCCACCGTGGCGGTGCGGTTGGGAGGCCCGGCCGAACGCCGTATACTCGCCTCGAACCCGCGAGGGGAGTAGCCACCTCGTCTTTCCCGTCAGGACGGCCGTAGGCCCGGGAAGGCGGCGGAGAGATCCGCGGCAAGACCTCTGCTCAAACCGAGTAGGAGGTCGATTTGCTCAAGAACATCCTGGTCCCCATGGTCCTGATCGCGTTCACCGACGTGGCGCTTCAGCTCGACAACGCGATCGCCATCTCCGGCGTGGCGTCCGGCGTGCCCGCCGGCCAGCGCACGGCCGTGCTTGCCGGAGGCGTGCTCCTGGCGGCCCTTTGCCTGCTCGCCTTCACGATCACCGGCTCCTTCCTGATCGGGCGCATCTGGTGGCTGAAGCCGGTGGCGGGGGTGGTCCTGATCGGGATTGGAGCCAAGCTGGCCCTGGAGGTGCTCCACCGATGAGCTGGCTGGGTGGGGGCTGGCGCGCTCTGCTCCTGCTCTATCTCGAGGAATCGGGCGTCCCTGTGCTCGTACCGGGCGATGCCTTCGTCCTGTATGTGGGTCACCGCCTGCCGGACCGCTGGCTGCCCTGGCTGCTCGCCTGGCTCGCCATCATCGTGGCGGTCACCCTGGGGGCCACCAACCTCTACCTGCTGGCGCGCGTCTTGGGGCGGCGGCTGATCGAGCACCCGCTCGCGCGGCTACTGCACCTCTCGCCTGCGCGCCTTGACAAAGCCGAACGGCGCTTCAGGCGCTGGGGTCCCTGGGCAGTCCTGATCGGACGCCACATCCCCGGCATGCGCGTGCCCATCACCGTCGCCTGCGGGGTCCTGCGAATTCCTTACCGCGTCTTCGCGCCCTGCGTCGCAGTTTCGACGGCGGTTTGGGCCGGCTTGTTTCTAGGGCTGGGAGCCACCTTCGACGAGGAGGCGAAGCTGCTGCTCGCGATGCCCTTCGCACCGGCCCTGCTGGCTTCCGTGCTCGCTTTGGGGCTGGGCTCGTTCGCCCTTCTGAAGCTTCCGGACGCACCCTCGGTGCGGCGGCCCCTGGCGGCGGCTGCGTTCGCGTCGCTGCAGGGACTCCTGCTCGCGGGCGACTTCCTGGCCGGTCCGAGCGCCGCACTGGGCGTGCTGGCAGTGCTGGCGCTGCTGCCCGCCGGCTGGCTCCTGGGTCGCCGGCCGGTGGGGCTCGTGCTTTTCGTCTACGTGGCGGCACGGTTGGTCGACTACGCCGTCGGGGGCAATCTTCCGCTCACCACCGCCGCGGAGATCCTGGCCGGGGCGGCCGCACTGCTCGCCGCCCGAGTGGCTGCGGTCAGGACGTGGCAGGCACGCCGGGAGCTGGCCAAGGAGGCCTCGCACGAGCTGCGGGCACCGCTGACGGTGCTACACGGCTACGTGTCGATGGTCGAGGACGGCACCCTGCCCAACGACCAGGCTCGTGACCTGATGCCGCTGCTCGCCGGCAAGACACGCGAGCTGAACGAGCGGATCGACGGATTGCTGGCGCGGATGCACGGCTGAGGAGCGGGATCATGTAGTCCGTGCGCGGGCACCACCCCACCCTGCTGGTCGGCAACCGCCAGGCCGGCACCGGCCTCGAGGCCGGCCTCCTCCAGCGGCTGGCCGGGATCCTCGACGCCGACCTGGAAATCGTCGCCGGCCACCCGGAAGCCCGCCAGGCAACCAGCGATTGGCTGGCTACCAAACCCAAACCGCCACCCGCCGCCGTGATCGCGGGCGGGGGCGGCGGCACTCTGCGCGCCCTTGCCGAGGCCGTCTGCGAGGGGAGCGGGCAACGCCACATCAGGATCGGCGGCCTGCGCCTGGGCTCGGGCAACGTGATCCCCAAGCGCTACGGCATCCCGCGTGACGCCATCGCGGCCGCGCACCAAATCAAAGCCTGCCTGGACGCCGGCAGCACCCACCCCTGCGCGGTGATCCAGTGCCAGTTCGGAGAGGCGAACCCGCGGTACGGCATCACCATGTGCGGCCTCGGCCATTTCGGCCGCACCTCTGGCGACCTGGTGCGGTTCCACGAGCGCGCCGGCAACCTCCGCCGAGCAGCGGCCAGGGTCATCCCCCTGGAGCGGATCAACGACGCCGAATACCTGTCATCCTTTCTCGCCCGCATGACCGTGGCCGCCCTGGTCCCCACCTCCTGCGAGCTCGTGTCCACAGACCGCCGCCGCTTCCGCCTGCTGGCCGGCGTGGTGCTGACCCGTCGCGACCAGGACAGCCTGCCCTACTACCTGGTCCCGCGGTACGGCCGGCCGATCACCGGCACCCTGAACAAAGGCGAAAGCCTCACGCTCACCCTGGAGGACCGCCGACACACGGAGTTCTTCCTCGACGAGGACCCCGAACAGGCGACGCGGGCCATAACCATCACCGCGGCCGGCACCCTGGACTTCGTCGCCTGAGATGAGCACCACGAACACCCTCAAAGTCGCGGTCCTCGGCATCGACGGCAGCGGCAAGAGCTCGCTGGCCCAGGCGCTGCCGGTCGTGCTCGCCGCCGAGCTGGAGATCGTGGCCGGCGCCGCCGGCGACGACTACTGGGTCTTCGGCCCCGACCAGGACCACCTGGCGCCGCGCTTCCGCCCCAAGGGCCTCCCGTTGGCGGGCGGGCTCAGCCGGCTGGCCCGGCGCTGGGCCAAGCGCAGCACCGGCAACCCCCAGCTCTACCCATACCTCAGGCTCGCCCAGATGCTGTTCCAGGACGACGCCGCGGTCTCCATCGCCCGCCGCTACCAGGCCGCGGCCATGGTCAGCGACGGCAACCTGATCCTCTCGGCGACCGGCCGGGCTGGGAACTACCGCCAGCACAAAGAGCGCGCCACGCCGCACGACATCCAGGCCGCTTACCGCCACCTGCTGAGCAACAGCGCGCTCGACGCCGAGACCGCCAGCCGGCTGCCCGCGCTGGGCGCCGCCGCCACGGTCTCCGACTGGCTGCGCCGGATCGGATTCGACGGCGTCTGGCTGCCCGACGCGGTGATCTTCCTCGATCTGCCCCCCGAGACCGCGCTGGAGCGGATCGGCCGCCGGGACGACCACGTCGACGCGCACGAAAACCTGCAAGACATGACGCACGCCCGCGAGAGCTACGCCAAGGCCGTCGCCGCCTTCCGGAGCCTCACCGGGCGCAGCGCCTGCGTCATCCAGGCCGCCGAGAAGACGCCCGGCGAGATCCTGCGCGAGGCCTTCGACTACCTCCAGCCCCAGCTCGCCAAGGCCGCGGAAGCCGCGCGTCAAAAGGTGCTCGGCACCAGCCCCGAGGCCGGCCTGAAGACCGCCCTCAAGCCCGGCTACGTCTTCCGCTACCTGCTCCCCAAGTTCTTCAGCCACGCGTGGCGTGAGCTCACTTTCCCGCTCTCGAAGACCGGGAAGCTCCTGCTGAAAGAGGGCTACTCGGCCGGCGTCATGCGCGTGATCTACGAGCAGGACGAGACCACGTCAGACGCCGGCCTGCTCGACCACGTCTTCTACCGATACCCCCTGCACCGGGCCGTCTACGACCGGCTCCAGATCCTCACGAAACGACTGCACGAAGAAATCGCAGCCCGATTGAGAACCGGCCGCGGCCGCCTGCGCATCTTCACCGCACCCAGCGGCTTCGCCTACGACCTCTTCCGGCCCCTGGAGGAGATCATCGAAGCCAACCCCAAAGCCGCGGGCAGGATCGAGCTGGTGGCGGCCGACCTCGATCCCCACGGGGTCCTCGGGCCGGAGCTCACGGCCCGCTCGAAGAAGCTCGGCATCAAGTTCCGGATCATCCAGGGCGACATCACGGCCCGACCGACCCGTGAGGAAATCGCCAAGCAAGGCCCGTACGACATCGCCCTTTTCGTGGGCCTCTCCAGCTGGCTGCCGAAGCCCCAGACGGTGGCCCACCTGGCCTGGCTGAAGGGCCACCTGGCCCCCGACGCGGTCCTGGTCACCGACTGCTTCTCGGCCGACACCTACGCCGAGGGCGGCCGCTACGCGGGCTACCGCGCGAGCTACTACTCCCCGATCGCCTACCAGGCGCTGCTGGAGTGGTGCGGCTACGCGGGCTTGGAGGCAGCCCCGGCCTCAGGCCGGGACCGCATCAACCACGTCTTCGTCAGCCGAGCTCGGGTTGCGAAGCCGGAGCCGGCAGCGACCGGCTGACCAGCGCGCCGGCGGCGCCCAGCACCACCAGCACCAGCCCGATCAGCAGCACCAGCGGCTCGGGCACCCTGAACCCCACCAGCGCGTCGAGCGCAAAGCGCCCGGCGCCCGCGATCGCGATGGCGAGCATCGACGCCAGCATGACCAACGGGAACTCGATGCCGCCCTTCGTGGAGAAGAAGCCCTTCGACCAGTGCACGCTCACGATCGCGACCAGCATCGAGCCGATCCCGGCCAGCGGGCCCAGCGGCCAGAGGAGGCCGAGCGCGATCAGCAGCCCGCCGCCCAGCTCGGCCAGCGAGGCCACCCACGCCCACAACGGCGCCGGCTTCATGCCCAACGCGCCCAGCATCCGCGTGAAGCCGGCGATGCGCGGACCCTCGAACCAGCCGAACATCTTCTGAGCGCCGTGCGCGGCGAGCGTCAGTCCGACGACTATGCGCAGGATGAGCAACGCGATGTCCATGTCTGCAAGCTACCCCCTGGACCTGGAATCTATTCGCGAGCAGCTGCCCAGCACGGGGGCTGCCGCCTACCTGAACACCGGCACCGCTGGCCCGCTGCCCGCACCGACCGCCACCGCCATGGCCGAAGAGGCGCGTGCCGAGCTGGAGACCGGCCGCATCAGCCACACCGGCTTCATGCGCCTGTTCGAAGGCGTGACGGCGCTGCGCGCCGAGCTGGGCGCCGTGGTCGGCGCCGGGCCGCACGACGTCGCCCTCACCCAGGGCACCACGGTGGGCATGAACATCGCACTCCACGGCCTCACCTGGCAGCCGGGCGACGAGGTGGTCACCACCACCCAGGAGCACGGCGGCGCCCTGCTCCCGCTGTTCGTCCTGCACAAGCGCTACGGCGTCAAGGTCACCTTCGCCCGGGTGGGTGACGGCGAGGCCGCCCAGGCCCTGGACGCCCTAAAAAAGGCGCTACGGCCGGGCGTCAAAGCGCTGGTGCTCTCGCACGTCCTCTACACCACCGGCGCCACCCTGCCCCTCAAGGAGATCGCCGAAATGGCGCGCGCCGCCGGCTGCCTCGTGATCGTCGACGGCGCCCAGTCGGTCGGCGCCATCCCGGTGAACGCACCCGATCTCGCCGTCGACGCCTACGCGTTCTCCGGCCAGAAGTGGCTCCTGGGTCCCGAGTCGACGGGCGGCCTCTACATCGCCCCCCAAGCCCTGGAGCGATTCCAGCCGACCTACCTCAGCTTCATGGGCGTCGACCACGACCGCTACCGCTGGGACGACCCCGACGTCCTGCCCCTTTCCGAGGGGTCCGGGCGCTTCGAGTTCGCGCTCCCCTACCGGCCCAGCGTGGCCGGGCTGCACGCCTCGCTGAGCTGGGTGAACGACCAGGTTGGACGCGACGCCGGCCTCGCCCGGATCGCGGAGAACGCGCGCTACTGCTGGGAGCGCGCCCGCGAGGTCCACGGCGCGGAGGTCCTCACGCCGGGCGGCCAGCTCTCCGGCCTCACGGCCGTGAAGGTCGCCGACCAGGACCCGAGCAAGGTCGTCGAGCGCCTGGCCGCCGAGAACGTGCTCATCCGCTCGATCCCCGAGAACGGCGCCCTCCGCATCTCGACCGGCTTCTACAACACGCCGGCCGAGATCGACAAGGCGCTGGAGCTCATCGCCGCCGGCTGACCGCGAAGACCCCGATCGCCGCCGCCAGCACCCCCAGTACGATGGTGCGCGCGGGTGACCGCCGCACTCCAGGCTCCGTCGCCGGCGCCGGCACAGGCTCAACGCGCCGCGCCCACAGCACCGCGTTCAGCTCCGCCCCCAGGATCGTGATCAGGCCCAGGAAGTAGAAGAAGGTCAGCACGATGAAGAGGAAGGTGAAGCTGGCCCCGTACTGGTTGAGCCCCCGGTTGAGGGACAGGTACAGCGGGAAGAGCAGGGTCAGCAGGTAGAAGGCGATGCCCGCCAGCACCGCTCCCGGCCAGACTGCGGCCACCCGCCCCCGGCGGTTGGGCACTGCGTAGTACAGGGTTCCGAAGAGGAGCACGCCCGAGGCCACGCCCACCAGCGGCTGCACCAGGTAGAGGGTGGCGCTCTGCGTCCACCAGGCGGGGACGACGGGCAGCAGCTTGAGCAGGGGCAGCAGCGCCGAGGTGCCGACCGCCACCCCCACCAGCACCGTGAACAGCAGCATCATCAGGACGCCCATCAGCTTCTGGCGCAGGAACGCTCGCGGCGGGCACGCGTAGATCCGGTCGAACGACCGCTCCATCACCCCGAACAGAGAGGAGCCGCTCCAGACCAGGCCCGCGAATCCGACCACGAAGAAGAGCCCGGTCTGGCGCCTGATCGCGTCCAGACCGGCCAGCGCCTGCCGCCGGCCCTGTTCGTCGGGCACCAGCGCGAGCACGGTCTGGTAGACGGCGTCGGCCTTGACCCCGGCGTAGCTGAGCACCAGGCCCAGGACGGCGGCCATCGCGAGCAGCATCGGGAAGATCGAGAAGAGGACGTTCCAGGCGATCAGGACGGCCTGGTTGGGGCCGTTGTCGGCCCCGAACTTGCGGACCACGCGGCCGGGCACGGTGTCCAGCGCCCGATCACGGACCTGACGTGAATCCATACATCCTTCTTATAACCTTTTGTAGGTGCCCCTATTTGACAAAGTGGGGGCCCAAACAGGTAGCGTCGAGGCTGAGGCCCGTTCCCTTAACCCCTCCCCCCTCCCGTGAAGGGCTCCCGCAAGGGGGCCCTTCACCCCTCGCCCAGCTGCCTGAGGTAGCGCTCCGCCGAGCGTCCCACGACCTCCTTGGCCCCTGCCGGCACCAGCTTCTCCCACCAGCTCGAGTAAAGCCGGTCGTAGGCCAGCGGCTCCAGGGCGGCCACGATCCCGCCCAGCCCCCGCGGTCCCAGCGGGAGCAGGTTGGGATAGCTGCGCATGAAGCTCACCCAGCGCGGGTCCGCGGCCACCGAGACGGTATCCGCGGTGAACAGCGCCCCGCGTCCCTCGGCGCCCTCCGGCCAGAGCAGCACGGAGTTGCCGTCGAAGTGGCCGCCCGCCTGCACCAGCCGCAGGCCGGGCAGCGGCTCCGCCGACCCCTCCCACTCCACGATCCGCCCGTCGGACCGCATGCGGAAGGCGGCGTCGGCTCGGGGCAGCCAGACGGGCACGTCGAACTCCAGGGACCAGTCGGCGAACGTCGAGTAGAAGTGCGGGTGCGAGATCGCGATCGCCGCCACCCCGCCCAGCGCGGCGATGGCGGGCGGGTCCAGCAGCGGAACGCAGTCCCACAGCAGGTTGCCGGCCGGCGTGCGCACCAGCAGGGCCCGCTGCCCGATCCCCAGCGGCGGGTCGAGCCCGATCCCGTGCAGGCCGGGCTCCAGCTCCCGGATGTCGAAGCGGCGGTCCGCGCGCAGCGCCTCCAGGTGCGTCCAGCGCTGCCCGCCCGCCGCCACGTACTGACGGAAGTCGAGGCAGATCGCGCACCCCTCGGGCGGCGCGTCCGAAGGCGCGTGCTGCACGCCGCAGGTTTCGCAGATGAACGCCGTGCTCATGGGGAGAGGTCGAAAGCCAGCACCAGCGAAAGCGCCAGCCCGAGCAGCCCGAACACCGACAAGGCGACCAGCAGGAAGCGCAGCGAGCCGGGCAGCGGCGGATGCGCGGAGCCCGGCCCCTCCGCCAGCGGCCGGCGCAGGAGCATGGTCGCGCCCAGCACCACCATCGACATCCCGGCCGTGAAAAGCAGCGCCTGGTCGAACCCGCGCGCAATCGCGGCCGGCACGGCCTCGTGCGTCATGACGGGGTGGAGGTTGGCCGCGACCCGGTCGGCGGTGATGGTCGCAAGCACGGCGATGCCCAGCGAGGACGCCATCCGCTGCGCCGTGTTGGCGAGCGCCGTGGCGCGCGAGATCAGCCGCGGCTCGATCGTCACGTAGGCCGCGCTGAAGGCGGGCATCATCGAGAAGCCGACCGCCACCCCGCGCCCGGCCAGCAGCGCCACCCACTCCAGGGTCGAGGTGTCGGGCCCGACCGTCGCCATCGCGAACGAGACCATGGTCAGCAGGCAGATCCCGCTGAAGACCACGATGCGCGCCCCGTAGCGGTCGGTCAGCCAGCCCGAGACCGGCAGCGCGACCACCGAGCCCAGGCCCTGCGCCGCCACCAGGAGGCCGGCGCCCATGGCGCCGTAGCCCTGGACCTGCTGCAGGAATATGGGGACCACGAAGGTGGCGCCGAACATGCCGCCGGCCAGCAGCACGCCCACCAGGATCGAGGCCGAGTAGGCCGCGTCCCGGAACACCTGCAGGTCGAGCAGCGGGTGCCGCTGGCGCACCTCCCAGAGCACGAAGAGCACCGTGAGGACCACGCCGGCGGCCATCGGCAGCAGCGCCGCCGCCGAACCCCACCCGAACTGAGACGCCCGCGTCACGCCGTAGATGAACACGGTCACCCCCGGCGTGCAGAGCAGGAGCCCGACGGTGTCGAGCGGGCCGGGGTCGACCCGCGGCGAGTCGCGCAGCCAGAACCAGGCCAGCGGGATCGCGACCAGCCCGAAGGGGATGTTGATCCAGAAGATGTACTCCCAGCTGAAGTTCTGGATCAGCCAGCCGGCGACCGCCGGGCCCAGCGCCGGCGCCAGCAGCATGGGCACCCCGACCGTGCCCATCATCCGCCCCCGCTGGTGGGGCGGCGTGATGTGCATCAGCATCGCCATCCCGACCGGCATCACCATGCCGCCGGCCAGGCCCTGCAGCACCCTGAACGCGATCTCCGTCTGCACGCTGCGGGCGAAGCCGCAGAGCAGGGAGGTGACCACGAACACGGCCAGCGTGGCCAGGTAGACGCGCTTGGTCCCGAAGCGGTCAGAGACCCAGCCGCTGATCGGGATCACCGCGGCCAGGCCGAGCAGGTAGGCGGTGGCCACCCACTGGACGTCCGTCAGAGAGGCGTGGAAGACCTTCTCCAGGGTGGGCACCGCCACGTTGACGACGGTGCTGGAGAGGATCGAGGCCACCGAGCCCAGGGCGATGATCCCGGAGGCCGCCCAGCGGTAGCGGCCCGACGCCGCCGGGGCCGCCGCGCCCGCCGGGGCCTGGCGGGCGGCGGTTGCTCCCATGTCTTTGAATGTAGCCGTGGCAAGCCTTTCGGCGGAGCAGGAGCGCGAGCTCTACCGGCTGATGGCCTTCACCCGGCGCGTCGACCAGGAGGCGGTGGCGCTCCAACGCCAGGGCGAGCTCACGGCCTTCCCGCCGCTCACCGGCCAGGAAGCCGCTCAGGTGGGCAGCGCCTACGCCCTCGAGCCGGCAGACTTCGCCTTCCCCTCCTACCGCGAGCTGGGCGTGGCCATCGTGCGCGGGGTCGACCTGGTCGAGTACCTGCGCGCCTACCGCGGCGACTGGAACGGCGGGCTCTACGACCCGCTCCGGCACAACTTCGGCCCCATTGCCTCCTCGGTCGGCAGCCACGCGCTGCACGCCGTGGGCTGGGCGATGGGCGCCGCCCTGGACGGCGGCGGCAAGGCGGCCATCGCCTACTTCGGCGAGGGCGCGACCTCGGAGGGCGACGTGCACGAGGCCATGAACTTCGCCGGCGTCTTCAAGGCGCCGGTCGTCTTCTTCGTGCAGAACAACCAGTGGGCGATCTCGGTCCCGGTCGACCGCCAGACCGCCGCTCCCATCCACCGCAAGGCCGAGGCCTACGGCTTCCCCGGCGTCCGCATCGACGGCAACGACGCGCTCGAGGTCCACCGCGCCACCGCGGAGGCGCTCGAGCGCGCGCGCCGCGGCGAGGGCCCGACCCTGGTCGAAGCGCTCACCTACCGCATCGGAGCCCATTCCACCGCCGACGACCCCACCCGCTACCGGCGCGCGGCCGAGGTCGAGCCTTGGCGGGCGCAGGACCCGCTGGCCCGGCTCGCGCGGCGCCTCGACGACCCCGGCTTCATCCGCGAGGTCGAGGCCGAGAACGAAGCCCGGGTGGCCGAGCTGCGCGAGCGCCTGCTGGAAGCGCCGCGCGCCGACCCGGAGGAGATGTTCGAGTTCGTCTACGCGAACCCGCCCGCCCACCTGGCCGCGCAGCGCGAGGAGCTCCGGCGCTGGCGGAGCTGACGCTGGTCCAGGCGCTCAACAGGGCGCTCCGGGAGGCTCTCCGCGACGACCCGCGCACGCTGATCTTCGGCGAGGACGTGGGCCGGCTGGGCGGTGTCTTCCGGGTCACGGACGGCCTCCAGGAGGAGTTCGGCGAGGGCCGCGTCTTCGACACCCCGCTGGCCGAATCCGGGATCGTGGGCTCCGCCATCGGCCTGGCCCTGGCCGGGTGGCGGCCGGTCTGCGAGATCCAGTTCGACGGCTTCAGCTACCCCGCCCTGGACCAGGTGATCACCAACCTGGCCAAGTACCGCGGGCGCACGCGCGGCCGGGCGTCGATGCCGGTCACGATCCGCATCCCCACGGGCGGCGGCATCGGGGGCCCCGAGCATCACGGCGAGAGCCCGGAGGCCTACTACGCGCACACGCCCGGCCTGAAGGTGGTGGTGCCCAGCGGCCCCGCCGACGCCTACTGCCTGCTGCTGGCCTCGATCCGCGAC
>Ga0207646_10003021_pt1 | contig 19377 bp, 19 predicted proteins | sample KBSK5502metaG_FD_184343 | JGI IMG/M metagenome (GOLD analysis project Ga0207646, IMG submission 184343) | Corn, switchgrass and miscanthus rhizosphere microbial communities from Kellogg Biological Station, Michigan, USA - KBS K5-50-2 metaG... | ecosystem: Host-associated > Plants > Roots >...
TCAGCATGGCGTCGCCGTAGGAATAGAAGAGGTAGTCGCGGCGGACCGCTTCGGCATAGGCCGCAAGCAATTTTTCCGTGCCCGCGAACGCGCAGACCAGCATGAGAAGCGTCGAGCGGGGCAGATGAAAGTTCGTCAGAAGCGCGCGGACCACCCGGAAATCGAAGCCGGGGGTGATGAACAGGTCGGTCGGAAAAGAGACGTCTGCGGAGTCACGCGCCTCGGCGCCCGGGAGGCGCTCCCAGGCTTCGAGCGCGCGCGTCACCGTCGTTCCCACGGCGACGATGCGCCGTCCGCCCTGTCGCGCCTTCTCGAGAGACGCGACGGTCTTCGCGGGAACGACGACGTCTTCGGCATCGAGGCGGTGATTCGCGGTGTCGGGCGCGGTGACCGGCTTGAACGTGCCGGCGCCCACGGCGAGCGTGACGTCGGCGAGCTCGATGCCGCGCGAGTCGAGGTCCGCAAACGTCTCCGGCGTGAAGTGCAGACCGGCGGTCGGCGCCGCCACCGCGAGCGGCTCGCGAGCGTAGACGGTCTGGTAGCTCTCCCGGTCCTCTTCGCGGTCGGGCGCCCCGGCGTCCCGGCGGATGTAGGGAGGCAGAGGGACATGGCCGATCCTCTCGAGCAGCTCCTCGGAAAGCGGGCGATCGAACTCGACGAGCCGCCGCGCTTCCTCGTCCACGTCGAGGACGGAGGCGCGGACCTCTTCGTCGAACCGGATCGAGCGGCCGCTCTTCGCGCGCCGGCCCGGCTTCGCGAGAGCGAGCCATCGGCGGCGGTCGGATCCGTTCGGGCGAAGGAGGAAGATCTCGACCAGCCGGTCCTGCTCGTCGCGGCCGAAGAGGCGCGCCGGGCGGACCTTGACGTCGTTGCGCACGAGCAGGTCGCCCGGTTGGAGGAGCTCTGGCAGCTCGTTGAAAGAACGGTGCGCAATCGCCCCCGTCTCGCGGTCGAGGGTCAGGAGCCGGCTCGAGCCGCGCGGCCGCGGATGTTGCGCAATGCGTTCCGCCGGCAATTCGTAGTCGAAGAGGTCGACTCTCACTTCCGCTAGGTTAATCTCCCCGCGCGATGGCGAGCGACTATCCGTCGGGGCGCGGACGCGTCACGATCGAGGCCGGAGGGCTCGAGATCGAAGGGGTCTCGATCGCGGGGCACGAGTCTTTCTACAAGGTCCCGGCGTTCAAGTGTCTCCTCGAGTTCGGGCGCGCGCCGGAGGACGTCGTCGGCTACTCCACCGTCTGCCTGACCCACGGGCATCTCGACCACGCCGCGGGTCTCGCGCACCACGCGTCTCGCCGGCGGCTGACCGGTCTGCAGCCTGCGCGCGTCTTCGCGCCGGAAGACGCCGTGCCCGACCTCGAAGCGTGGCTCGCGATCTCGCAGAGGCTGGAGAACGTGGACTACGGCGCGCACATCACGCCGGCCGTGCCCGGCGAGAGCGTCATGCTCCGGAACGACCTCGAGCTGAAGTTCCTCCCGGGGCGACACAGGGTTCCCACGGTCGGGTATCTCTTTTCCGAGATCCGAAAGAAGCTCTCAGACGAGCTGATCGGTCGGCCGGGAGAGGAAATCGCGGCGCTGCGCGCCGGTGGAGCGGAAATCACGCGCCGGGAGGAGATCCCGCTGCTCGCTTATCCGGGAGACTGCGGCCCCGAAATCTTTGACGCGGCGCCCGGTCTGTTCCGCGCGCGGGTCCTCTTGATCGAGTGCTCGTTCGTGGCGCCGGAGGACCGCGACCGCGCCCGGGAGTACGCGCACATCCATTTAGACGACATCGCCGAGCGCGCTTCGCTCTTTGAAAACGAGGCGATCGTTCTCACGCACTTCTCGCTGCGCTACCGGCCGGAAGAGATCCTGGAGGCGCTCGGAACGCTGCCGGCCGGGGTCTTGGATCGGGTGATCCCGTTCCTGCCCAGGCCGGCCGCGCCCGAGTGGCCGGTCCCGCCACCGGCCAATCCGATTCGCTGACCGCGCTTTCGCAGCACCTTACTTGTGGATCTGGATGTTGCCTCCCGATCGGAACCTTACAGATCGGCTCGACGCGGAGGCAATGAGGCGCGCCACTCATTCACGCGGGACGCGCCCCCTCATTGACTGGGAGGGAAGAGAGACCGGGACTACATCTTCGCGGCGGCTGCCTTCTTGCAGGTCTCGTCGACGATCGTTCCCCACTGCCCCTTCGTCTGCAGCTCGAACTTGTGCGTGTACTCGGTATCGCTCTTTTTGACGAACGTGTCTTTGGCGGCCGCCTTCTCGCCCATCAGCATCTGATCGCCGGTCCAGACCATCGTGTCGCCCTGCCAGCCGGGCGACATCTCGGTGGCCCAGCTCCCGAAGTTGTCGAGCCAAACCATGACGTTCTGCTTGGCCGTCGAGTCATAGCCGAGGTGGAGCATGCCCTTCACCGGGTGAGTGTTCGACGCCGTCTTCATCTCGGTCAGCATTCCGTCGTACCAGAAGCCGTCGAGATCGGACTTGAGCGTCATCGAGCTCTTGGTCTTGTGAGCCGGTCCGAAGGGGCTCGCCGGCGCGTCTCCCGAGCACGTCCAGGATCCTGAGAAATATTTGACCTGCGACATTTCTGGAGCGGGCTTGGGAGGCTGCTGGGCCAGGGCCGCGGAGACAACGAGAAGGAGAACGGCAACAGAGACCAGGGTGGTTTTCCTCCTCTCCTCCTTGCCGTCGGAGTGACGGCGCAGTTCAGCTGCGGACGGAGCGTCCGCCTGATGTTCGATTTTCGCAATGTGCTCCGATGATCGGCTGCGGCGGAGCGTACCACGCGTTTTGCAGAAGGCGTGCCCCGGCGGGGCGCTCCTCTCTCTGAAAAGCATTGGCTGTGAGAGAGGGAATCGAACACATTCCCGGATCGCTAATGCGAGGGCGACCTGTGGCTGATCAGAGCGACGACCGCCGAAACCTGCGGCGCACAAGAGGGCGCAGAGGTGAGCGCGACACCACGTCTTCGGGAAGCGGGGCGGTCTCGATCATTGCCGCCCCTTCGCCATGAAGTTTTGCGCGTACCGCGTCGGGCATTCGCGCCGCGCCCGCCCGTATAATCACCCTCTCCCAGCCTCGTCCGGAAGGAGTCATCGATGCCAACCTTGGATGCCGAGAAGAAGGAAGCCACCGGCGTCGCCCCGGAGCAGAAGAAGGATGCCCTGACCGTGATCGACCGGCGGACCGGGAAGTCCTACGAGATCCCGATTGTCGACGGGACGATCCGCGCGATCGATCTGCGCCAGATCAAGATCGACGCGCAGGACTTCGGGCTGATGTCCTACGACCCCGCGTTCATGAACACCGCTTCGTGCAAAAGCCGGATCACGTTCATCGACGGGGACAAGGGGATCCTACGCTACCGCGGTTACCCGATCGAGCAGCTCGCCGAGAAGTCCAGCTACCTCGAGGTCGCGTACTTGCTCTTGAACGGGGAGCTGCCGACGATGGCGCAGCACGACGAGTGGGTTCACCACATCACGTTCCACACGATGCTCCAGGAGTCATTGAAGAAGTTCATGGACGGCTTCAACTACGACGCGCACCCGATGGGGATGCTGATCGGGACCGTCGCCGCCATGTCGACCTTCTACCCCGATGCGCACAACATCCACGATCCGGTGATCCGGCGGACGCAGGCCTGGCGCCTGATCGCGAAGATGCCGACGCTCGCCGCCTTAGCCTACCGGCACAGCATGGGGATGCCCTACATCTATCCGGACAACGACCTCTCCTACACGGAGAACTTCCTGAACATGCTGTTCAAAATCCCGTCGGCGAGCTGGCGCCCCGACCCCGTACTGGTGCACGCGCTCGACGTCCTCTTCATCCTTCATGCCGACCACGAGCAGAACTGCGGCACACATGCGATGCGGGGAATCGGCTCCTCTCACACGGACCCCTATTCGGCCGTCGCGGGCGCGGCGGCGGCGCTCTACGGGCCGCTGCACGGCGGAGCCAACGAAGAAGTCTTGAAGATGCTCCAGGAGATCAGCTCGGTCTCCCGCGTTCCGGCCTTCATCAAAGAGGTCAAAGAGGGCAAGGGCGAGAAGCGCCTGATGGGCTTCGGCCACCGCGTCTACAAGAACTATGACCCGCGGGCCAAGATCATCAAGCGCATCGCCGACGAGGTCTTCGCCGTATCGGGGCGCAATCCCCTGCTCGACATCGCTCTGGAGCTCGAGAGGATCGCGCTCCAGGACGACTACTTCGTCAAGCGCAAGCTCTACCCGAACGTCGACTTCTACTCGGGCCTGATCTACCAGGCGATGGGCTTCCCGACCACGGTCTTCACGGTGCTGTTCGCCATCCCCCGCACCTCCGGCTGGATCGCCCAGTGGGAGGAGATGCTGGCCGATCCCGAACAGAAGATCGCGCGGCCGCGGCAGGTCTATCTCGGCCCTGGCGAGCGCAACTTCGTCCCGATGGCAGAGCGCTAAAGCCCTTCCCACGCGTCGGTCTCTGCGTCTGAAGGCCGGGCGACGTACCGGTCCCGTCTCCCGCATCGAAACCTCGAGACAGGACGCCGGGAGGTCCGGAAGGACCTGCTGCTGCCGGCCGATCCGGTGGGGGTCGAAAAATCTCCAGAGTCGTCCGATTGCGAGGGCTACGACAGCTGCCATTCCGCCTTTTCTCAGGACTTTTCGTGGTCGCAGAGCCCGGGTCAAAACGGCGCTTGCCGGGCATCCGGTCTTCGTCATAGGCTCCAGGTCAAATAGCCTAGGTGCGCCATGCGCCCGAGCAACGTCAACGCCAGGGACGAGTCCACGATCCGGATGCAGGTCTTCCGCCGCTGAAACCATCTCGATTCGAGGTCACGAACCGAAAATGGAGGGGCTCTAAAGAACGTCAAGGGCTGAAAGGGAGGAGGTTCGAAAATGTCAACTGCTGGAACGCCGCGAGCCGCCGCTGTCGCAACGCCCATAGCGGGCGCGGAGATCAGCCGATGGTGGCGCGTGGTGGGCGGTCTCATGATGAATCTGGCACTGGGCTCGCTTTACGCCTGGAGCGTTTTCGTCGCACCTCTGGAAAAGGAGTTCGGCTGGAAGCGGGCCGACACGTCGCAGGTGTTCACCTGGGCCGTGGTCGTGTTCGCCATCGCCTTCATCCTCGCGGGCCGATTGCAGGACAAGATCGGTCCCTTCAAAATATCCCTGACAGGCTGCATTCTCCTGACCATCGGATTCCTGCTCTGCGCCCGGACTACCAGCCTCGGGTATCTCATCTTCTGCTTCGGCATCCTGGTCGGTATCGGCAACGGTTTCGGCTACGCGACGCCGATTCCCGTCATGGCGAAGTGGTTCCCGGACAAGCGCGGCCTGGCCGTCGGCCTGGCCGTGGCCGGCTACGGCGGCGGCTCGGCCATCTTCGGCCCCTTGTCGAACCTCTGGCTCATTCCCAAGTACGGCTGGCGCACGACGTTCGTCGTGCTGGGAGTCGTCTTCTTCGTGATGACTCTCATCGGAGCATTCCTGCTGAAGAACCCCCCTGCCGGATATCGCCCTCCCGGCTGGACACCGGCTCCGGCGTCCAAGGTGGCGGCGACGACTTACGAGTTCCGTCCGGGCGAGATGTTGCGCACCCCAACGTTCTATTTCATGTGGGTCGCTTACGCCCTGGGGACCTCGGCGGGCCTCATGGTCATCAGCCAGCTCGTCCCGTTCGCCAAGTCCGTGGGTGTCGCGGCAGCGGCGCTCGCGGCCATCAGCTTGATCATCGGCGCCGCGGGCAATGCCTCCGGGCGCATCTTTTCGGGTTGGATGTCCGACGCGCTCGGGCGGTTGAACGTCCTGCGGCTGATGATCGGAATCTCGGCCGTCTCCATGTTTATTCTGCCGCACACGGGCGCGGTCTTCACGGTGCCCATCCTCCTATACATCATGGTCTTCGTCGTCTACTGGTGCTATGGAACGCAGCTCTCGGTGAACGCCTCGACAACCTCCGATTTCTGGGGAACCAAGAACGCCGGTATCAACTACGGCCTGCTCTTCACGGCATGGGGCGTAGCGGGCATCATCGGACCCCGGATCGGCGGCAAGCTCTTCGACAAGTACAAGGACTACAAGTACGCCTTCTACGTCGCCGGTGTCCTGGCGATCGTCGCGCTCCTCTTCGAGCTAATGGCGAGGCGTCCGACGCCCCCGAAGGAGACGAGCGCGTAGCGGGCGCGTGTGCCGGTCATGACGACGAAGTCTCCTGGAGGTCTCCATTCACCGGTTGGGGTATCGCCGGCACGGGCCGGCCTTCCTGATCGACTTCATCAGGACGGCAGCTCGCGCCCTCACGAACGTGATATACAGCGGGCAGGCGCCTGCGAGCCGGGCGTTTCTCCCGGTCCGCAGGTGCCAGGCCTCCAAAACCTGAGGCCGTAGAGAGAAGAGAGATTCGATTTTGAGGGGGAGGCCCACGGTGCCGCGATCTCGCCGATCCGGCCCCGCGGGCCACGTTCCGAAAGTTCTGGATCTGCCCTATGTCCTGCGATCTGTCTTGCGACGTCTTTCCGCGCCGAACCCCTATCTGGAGGCGTCGCCCTCTCCGCGGGGATGAGGCTTTCCCAGAACCAACAGGAGGTGCGAATGGCTGACACGACGTTTCCGAAACACAAGGTCTTGCCCTGGCCGGCAGTCCCGATCCCGACACCCGACGAGGTCTACAGGGGTCTCACGGATCAGGCCAAGGAGTACCCCCTTTCGCTGGAGGCGCAGCTCCGGCAGAGCGACAACTTCAAGAAGCCCGAGAACTTGACCACGGTCCGGGTCCTCGACGTAAGCAAGGGGATGATCATCGGCAACTGGTGCTCCTCGATGCTCTCCGAGCTGGGCGCCGACACCATCAAATGCGAGCCGCCGGACGGCGATCCGCTACGTTGGCTCACGCCGTTCGGCCGCAAAGAGTACATGTTCAAGGACGCCGAGACCGGCGAGCCAATCGGGCTCCACTTCCTCCACGAGATGCGGAACAAGCAGTCGATCACGCTCGATCTCGAGAAGGAGGAGGGGCGCGAGCTCTTGAAGAAGCTCGTCGTCCACTTCGACGTCTTGATCGAAAACTATCCGCCGGGGCAGTTCGACAAGTGGGGAATCGGCTATCGGCAGTTGAAGGAGATCAACCCACGGCTCGTCTACGCGTGGGTCGGCCAGAAGGGACAGTGGGGTCCCTCCAAAGATAAGCCGGGCAACCTCGACCCGACGGCGCAGGCGTCCTGCGGCTTCGTCCACGGCACGGGCCTTCCGAAGGAGTTCGGCGGACGGCCCACCCGCTCGGCCATGTGGATGGCGGACCAGGCCGGGGGCACCTCGACGGCCATGGGGATCCTCGCCTCGCTCCTCTATCGGGACAAGGTCTCGGGCAAGGGCCAGTTCGTGGAAGGGACGGCGGCGGAAGCGGTCATCCGGATCCTGGACTACAACTGGGCGTGGTACGGGATGGACGGGAGCATCCGGCCCCGCTACGGGAACTGGGACCTGGCCATCAACATCTACGCCGTCAACCCCTGCAAGGACGGCTACTTCATGGTCGGCGGCGGACACGACCGCCTCTGGTACCGGATCTGGCGGACGGTGGGCCAGACGCGTGCCGACTTAGAGGACGAGATCTTGGACGACAAGAGCCTGCGTGTGGTCGTGGCTCGGCTTCCACACACCAAGCAGGTGAAAACCTATACGGTTCTCGCCGATTGGCAGAAAGACCATTCCCGGGCGGATGCCATGCGGGAGCTGCTCGCTCAACAGGTCGCCTCGGGAGGGGTCAACTACGTGGACGAGGTCGCCGAGGACCCGCACTTCAAGTACCGCGGGCACGTCGACCAGTTCGAGGACCGGCTGTACGGGAAGGTCCTTTACGGCACGACGCCCTTCATCCAGCACAAGGCCCCCGGGCGCCTGAAGTGGATCGGCCGGCCGCTCGGATACGACAACGAAGAGATCTACCTGAAGCTGTTGGGACTCGGGGGGGGAGATCTCGCCGGGCTCAAGAAGCGCGGCGTGGTCTAGGTTCGGGATTAAGGAGGCAAGCAAGATGGCGACTGCACCCGACTTCGAAACCTACTGTCAGGAGCTCTTCGATCACAAGACGGCTTTCGGAAAGCCGGAGGTGCTGAAGGGCTATCGCGTTCTTTCCTGCACGCAGTACATCCTCGGCCCCTCCTGCGCGAGCTATCTGGGCGAGCTGGGAGCCGAGGTCATCAAGATCGAGGCGCCGCGGCGCGGCGAGCCGATGCGCCACACGACCCCATTCAACGAGCCGCTGCTCTACCCGCTCTCCCGATGGGCTCCGGAGGCGGGCACGGGCCTGGGCTTTTTCGGGGCCAACTTCAACGAGGAGTTCGTCAGCCTCGACTTCCACCGGCCGGAGGCGAGGCAAGCCATGTCGGAGCTCGCGGCCAAGAGCGACGTCATGGTGCAGAACTACCGGCCGGGGACTTTCGACCGGTGGGGGATCGGGTATCAGCACCTCTCCAAGGTCAACCCCCGGCTCGTCTACCAGTGGCTGGGCGGGTTCGGGGGTTGGGGCCCGGGGCGCGTTCGGGCTTCGTACGACATCCTGGGTCAGGCGCAGGGCGGCGCCTTCGGGATCACGGGCGAAGCCGCCGACCGGGGTGGGACGCCGGCCAAGCACACGATCTGGCTGGCCGACTACTGGGGCGGCATGATGGCCGCGGTCCAGGTCTTGGCGGCCCTCTATTGGAGGGACACGGTCTCCGGAGAGGGGACCTTCATCGAGTACTCGCAGGTTCACGGCGTCACGCGGATGCTCGAGTATGCGTTGCCGCTCTATGGTCGGTACGGTATCCGGCGGGAACGCTGGGGCAACTGGGACACGGAGCTCTGCGTGCACGGGATCATCCAGTGCGGCAAGTCCTCCTACCCGGATTCGAAGAACCCGCAGGAAGCCGAGGTCGGCTACATCCTCGTGACCGCGCACACGGACGAGGACTTCAAGAAGCTCTGCGATGTCATCGGGCGGAAAGACCTCGCCACGACGTACGCCAAGCACGACGATCGCGTCAAGGCGCAGAACCAGGAACCCGTCTACGAAGCCATCGAGGCGTGGGCGAAGGACAAGACCAAGGAGGACGTGGCCAAGCTCCTCGACAAGGCCGGCATCCTGAACCAGCCGGTGTGGAACGCAAAGGAGGTCTCCGAGCACCCGCACTGGAAGCTGCGCGGAGCGGTCCAGTGGATCGACGATCCCATGTACGGCGACATCCACGCGCAGGGCCCGGCCTTCAAGATGTCCGACACGCCCCCGCGCGTCAAGTGGACGATGAAGCCCGTCGGCACCGACAACGAGAAGGTATACGGCCGGCTCCTCGGATGGTCGAAGTCCAAGATTGCCGAGATGGAAGACGCGGAGGTGATTTGAGATGTCGAGCGAAGCGCGTACAACGATCAAACCGGGACTGGTGCTCACGTGCACCAAGTGCTCCAGCAAGAACTTCCTCGACCCCTATCCGTTCTGGAACTTCCAGGGCAACACGAAGTGCGCCGGCTGCGACACCATCTACGCGGTCAAGTTCGTCAAGGGCCAGCTCGTGAGCGGTCCCACCGTCGGCTCCGGGAAGCCCGATCTGCTGCCGGGTTACGCCGAGGACAAGAACGGCGCCGGGATCACCGGCGAAGGGCAGATCCGGCCGGCGCCGCAGGCGCGGCCCGATCCTTTCAGCGGGAAGCAGAAGCAGATTTCGCAGAGCGTCCGGGGCAAACCGGTCAGCGGCCATCCGCTCAAGAAGGAAGAGCTGGTCGGAAGTCGGGCCAAGTTCATCGCGGATCTGCACAGGATCTGAGAGGAGACAAGACGTGGGTGAAAACCGAAGTTCATCGCGGATCTGCGCAAGATCTAAAGAGGAGACAAGACGTGGCTGAGACCGAGAAGGGAAAGGGAGCGTCGAACTACAAGTGCTGCGACTATTTCGAGCCGGCGCTGGACCCGAACATCCTGCGGGCGTACCTCGGATACTGCAAGGCGCGGGAGTGGCCCTTCACCGTGATGGTACCCATCGGCGGCCTGGAGGGCGAGTGTCCGAAGCCCCCGATCAAGAAGAAGGCTGAAGGCAAGGGATAAGGGTGGCGAAACTCCGTGAGGAGTTCGAGCGGCGTTACGGACCGCTCGGGTCCGGGGCGTCGTCTCTCGTGATCGGCGATGTCACCCACGAGCTTGCCGATGTGATGCATCGGCTCGGCTTCGGCTTCGAGGGAATTCGCATCATCGACGCGCCCGCGGTCGGGGCCGGCCGCTACGCCATCCGTTTCTTCGACGGTGAGGAGCGGCGCATCGTCTGCCTCGAGTTCGGGGCGGACTTGAACTACATAGCGGAGCATCGCGTCCACATCGCCGAGTGGCTCGGGGAGGCGTACTTCGAGACGGAATGGGAAGTGCACTGCCCGATGGATTTTTGAGGAGGAGGGGCCATGAAGGTCAAGTTCTACTATTCCAGCAAGGACAAGCCGGGCGAGCAGTACCCGTGCAACATCGAGGCCTGCCTGGAGAGGATCAAGAAGCTCAAAAATCTTGGCGTTGACGCCGAGGCGGTCGACCTGGCCAACGTGGAGGACGTGTTTCGCCTCTACCACGCGGCCCTGACCGGTCCTCCCGCGACCGTGCGGGCCGTCTTCGGCATGAAGGGCGCGCTCGAAGCTGACTTCGGCCGCCGCACGCCGGCCGTCCTCGTGTGGGGCGACCCGAACGACCGCTATCCCACGGACGCCTCCCCGCGTCAGGACCAGGCCCGGGGTGGACTCGTGGGCTGCGAGAAGGCTCTCGACGACCTGATCAAGGAAGTCACCAAGCTGCCGGCGACCGAGGACTTGGAGGAGGCGAGCAGTTGAGTACGATCCCGGCGGAGTACCTGCCCCCGAAGGAGTACCAGCCCCAGCGGATCTACAAGCTCGAAGAGTTCGAGGGCTATCCGGATCCGCTGAACAGCACCGAGGAGCTTCTCGACAAGCAGGTGGCCGCGGGAAGGGGAGACCGCCGCGCCGTCCTGCTTGGTGACCGCGTCATCACGTACAAGCAACTCCTGGGGGCGTCGAACAAGATCGGTAACGCTCTGAGGAAGCTCAACGTCGGGGAAGCGGACCGGGTCATGCTCCGATCGCCCAACGTCCCTCCCGCCCTGTTCACGAACTTCGGCGTCTTGAAGCTCGGGGCCGTGATAGTGCCGACCTCGCCCATGCTCTCTCCCAACGAGATCGCGCACATCGCCAACAACGCGGAAGCGAAGGTGATCGTCGTGGCGGCCGCATTTCTGGAGGGGGTCAGCAAGGCGCGGCCGAACTTGAAGACCGTGAAGCACGTGATCGTCTTCGGCGGACAGCCGGAGGAGGTAAAGGCGCAGGGACTCCTCTCTTACGAGGAGCTCGTAGAAAACGAGTCTCCGGCTCTGGATCCGGTCCGCCGCCCGCGTACGGCGGTTTCCGTCCTTCTCTACACGTCGGGCACGACGGGTATGCCGAAGGGAACGGCCCACTACATGGAAGAGGCTCTGATCGTCCCGGACACTTTCGGCAAATACGGATGGAACGTCGGGCCCGACGACATCATCTGCGGCCCCGCCCCCATCTCGCTGGCCGCCGGCTACTCGACCGTGGCGACGATCCCCTTCCGGTTCGGTGCCGCCGCTTCCTTGATTCCCAAGTTCACCCCCGAGGCGCTCTTCGAGACGATCCAGAGCCACAAGGTGACGGTCTTGAGCGCTCTCCCCACGGCGTACCGCAAGATGCTCGAGGTCCCGGGAGCCGAGAATCAGTACGACCTGTCGAGCCTCCGCGTCTTGACGGGCGGCGGCGAATCGCTGACGGCCAAGACCTATCTGGACTGGAAGGCTCGCTTCGGCCAGGAGATCTACGAGGGCCTCGGCACCACGGAGATGATGTACGTCTTCGTCTCGAGCGTGGTCACGCGAAAGGTGAAGCCGGGAGCGATCGGCACCGCAGTCCCCGGCTATGAGATCCAGGTCGTGACCGAGGAGGGCAAGGTCGCCAAGCCGGGAGAGCTGGGAAGGCTCTACGCGCGCGGTCCCACGGGAACAGTCTACTGGCGTCCGCTCGAGGAGGGCGGCAGCCTACTCGAGAAACAGAAGTCGCTCATTCGCGAAGGGTGGGTGCTGGTCGGTGACTTCGTCACGCTGGACGAGGACGGGTACATCAGCTTCGTGTCGCGCGAGGAGGATCTGATCAAGAGCTCCGGCTACCGCATCGGTCCCGAAGAGGTGGAGGACGCCCTCTTGAAGCACCCCGCCGTGGTCGACGCCGGCGTGATCGGGGTTCCCGACGCCATCCGCGGACAGAACGTCAAGGCCTTCGTGATCCTGAAACCCGGGCAAACGCCGAGCGAGGAGCTGAAGCAGGAGATCATCGACAGCTGCCGCGAGCACATCGCGATCTACAAGCTGCCGCGGTTGATCGAGTTCGTCACGGAACTTCCGCGCACGCTGCAAGGAAAGCTCCTGCGGCGGATCTTGCGGGACAAGGACGTCGCCGCCGCGAGTGATGTAGTTTCCCGAAAGCCAGGAGGCGCATCGAGTATCCAGCCCTGAGTCGTCCCGAGGCCGAGCTCGACATCGTCGGGCGACTTCAAAATCTCGCCGTGATCGACCTTCCGTCTCTCTTCGGGCAGATCGACATCTACCTCTTCGATCAGCTTCTCCGTGGCCGAATCGGCCCCGGAATGACCGTGCTGGACGCAGGCTGCGGTGATGGACGTAATCTCGTCTTCTTCCTCCGCGACGCCTACCAGATCTACGCCGTCGATCCCGACGCGAATGCCATCCGCGCCGTGCGATCCTTGGCCGAGAGGCTTGCCCCGCAGCTTCCGCTCTCGAATTTCCGGGAGGAGGCAGTGGAATCCAGCAGCTTTCCAGATCACGCCGCCGATGTCGTCATCAGCAGCGCCGTTCTCCACTTCGCCCGAGACGAGTCCCACTTCCAGGCGATGCTGCGCGGCACCTGGCGCCTCGTCAAACCCAACGGCCTTTTCTTTTGCCGCCTCGCATCGTCAATCGGGATGGAAAGCCGCTTCACCTCCCTGGGCGGGAGACGATTTGCCCTACCCGACGGCACGGAGCGCTTTCTGGTCGACGAGTCCTATCTCCTCGCGCTGACTTCTGAACTCGGCGGTGCGCTGCTCGACCCGCTGAAAACCACAGTGGTCCAGGATCGCCGATGCATGACGACGTGGGTCATGAGAAGAGTCGCCTGATCCGTTCTCGAGCGTCGTATAGTCCCTGCCGCCATGACCGAACCTGCCGTCAATTCCACGGCCTCCGTCCACCTCACCGTGGCGCCTTCCGATCTCGCCACTACCGTCAACCTCGAGCCCGCGGACGCCTTCCCGCCCGTGTTCGCGACGTCCCGAATGATCGGTCTCATGGAGGTGGCGGCCGCGCGGGTTCTCCGCCCCCATCTTCGTGTGGGCGAGGCCTCCGTTGGCGTCTCGGTCGACGTCGTCCACACCGCCGCCACTCCCCCTGGCGGCACCGTAACCGCCACAGCGAAGTACCTCGGGCGGGACGGGAAGCTCTTCCTCTTCGAGGTCTCGGCTGCGGACAACGCAGGCGAAATCGGTCGGGGCACACACAAGCGGGCCGTCGTCGCCACCGAAAGGCTCGTCGCCGGTGCGGCTCGTCGCGGTGCGGAGGCCTAGCAGGCTGAACCCTCGTTGGCCTCGTTGACGAGCTTCGAAGTCCTCGGACAGCTCCTGGAGTACCGCTGGATCGGACCGCCGCCCGAAGACGCGCCAACGATCGTGTTTTTGCACGAAGGCCTGGGCTGCCTCGCGATGTGGAGTGACTTTCCCGACCGTCTGGCGTCCGCGACTGGCTGCGGCGCGCTCGTTTACAGCCGGATGGGTTATGGCGCGTCCGACCCGGTCCGTGGACCGCGGCCGGTTCGCTTCATGCACAATGAAGCGCTCGACGTGCTCCCCGCCGTCATCGAACGTTTCGGGCTCGAAGAGATCGTTCTTTTCGGCCACAGCGACGGCGCGTCGATTACAGTCGTTTACGCCGGCGCGCGCCGGGGACCCATTCGCGCGCTGGTCCTCGAGGCGCCGCACGTCTTCATCGAACCCATTTGCATCGAGAGCATCACGCGAATCGCTCGAGGGTACGAGACGACGCGCCTGCGAGAGCAGCTCGCGCGGTATCACGGCGGCAATACCGACTCGATGTTCCGGACGTGGACCGACGTGTGGCTCAGACCGGAGTTTCGGTGGTGGAACATCGAGGAGTACTTGCCAGCGATCGAGAGCCCCGTGCTTGTCGTGCAGGGCGAAGACGACAAGTACGGTACCGTCAGGCAGGTCGATGCCGTCGTGACGCAGGTCAGCGGTCCGGCCAAATCGCTGGTGCTGGCGCACTGTGGCCACTCCCCACACTCCGAGCGGCCGGACGAGGTCCTCGAAGCTGCCGGCCGATTCATCCGACAGACACTCGATCTCGGTCGCTGAGAAGGAGCGTCCGCCGAGAGCACGGAGGCCGAGATCGGGCGATCCGAGTTGATTCGTTTCGATCTCGGGAGTTTGGGGAACGCCGACGAGGATCCCGCGTCCTGTGATAAGGGATTGCTTGCGCGGAGGTGAGAGGATGGCTATGAAGCTTCGACTCGGTCTTTTCCCATCCGCGATGACTCTGGAGTGAGACGTCACCAGCCCATGTTCGCAATCCGAGGCGCAATCCAGGTCGAGCGGGACTCCCTCGAAGCCATCCATGCGGCGGTTCGCGTCCTCTGCGAGCGGCCCCTGGAGGACAACCGCCTTTCTCTCTCCCGCGTCCTTTCGGCGATCTAGTCGGCCATGATCGTCGTCATGAAGGTGAAGGCGTCGGAGGAAGAGATCGAAGGAGTCCTCGCGCGCATCCGGGAGCTCGGCTTCGCACCCCACCTCTCCCGGGGCGAGGAGCGCACCATCATCGGCATCGTCTGGGACGACCGCCGCGTCGCGGACGCTGGGATGTTGAAGGCCCTGCCGGGTGTCGCCGAATGCATCCGCGTCTCAAAACCCTTCAAACTCGCCTCCCGGGACTTCATGCCCAGATCCACCGTCGTCGAGGTTGGGGAGGCATCGAACGCGGTCGAGGTGGGGGACCGGGAGATCGTGATCGCCGCCGGCCCGTGCGCCGTGGAGAGCTGGGAGCAGCTCGAGGAGGTCGCGGTCGCGGCGAAGAGCTGCGGCGTCCGGCTCTTGCGCGGCGGCGCCTTCAAGCCGCGCACGAGCCCCTACTCCTTCCAGGGGCTTGGCGAGGAGGGTTTGAAGCTTCTTGCCCGAGCCCGCGAGGCCACGGGACTTCCGGTGGTCACCGAGGTCATGACACCCGAGGCGGTGCCGCTCGTCGAGCGGTACGCCGACTGCCTCCAGATCGGCGCCCGCAACATGCAGAATTCCAACCTCCTGCAAGCTTGCGGCCGGGCGAAGAAGCCGGTGCTGTTGAAGCGCGGCCCGGCCGCGACGCTCGAGGAATTCCTGATGGCGGCCGAATACATCCTCTCCAGTGGCAACCGCAACGTGATCCTCTGCGAGCGGGGGGTGCGGACCTTCGAGAGAGCCACACGGTACACGCTGGATCTCTCGGCGGTGCCGCTTCTGAAGGAGTGGTCGCACCTGCCCGTGCTCGTGGACCCGAGCCACGGCACCGGGCACTCCTCGCTCGTCCCGCCGATGGCGCGCGCGGCGATCGCGTGCGGCGCCGATGGGCTTCTCATCGAGGTTCACCCGAATCCCGAGCGCGCCCTCTCTGATGGACAGCAGTCACTCACGCCCAAACTCTTTGCCGAGACCCTTGCCGGCGTGGCTGCCATCGCAGCCGCAGTGGGGCGAGCGTCATGAGCCGTTTCGATGCCGCTATCGGCGTGGTAGGACTCGGCCTACGCCGCCGCGATCAAGGGCGCTCGGAGGTGGCTGTTGATCAATGACTTCGCCGGTCAAGCCGTCTGAACGGGCAGGACGATACGAGCGTCCACAACCGTCAGCCCCTTCTCGTGGACGATGACCGGATTCAAGTCCATCTCCTCGATCTCCCCGTGTCTGGCGACGAGGTCGGAGACCTCGACGAGAAGGCGGCGAAGCGCCACCACGTCGGCGGGCCTGCCCCCGCGCACTCCCTCGAGCAACTTCGCTCCCCGGGTTTCATCGATCATCTCCGCCGCGTCCTTGTTGGAGAACGGAACGATCCGGAACGAAACGTCGCGGAGAACTTCGACCAAGGTGCCTCCCATGCCGAACATCACGGCATGGCCGAACTGGAGATCGCGGGTCACCCCGACGATGATCTCGTGTCCCGATCGAGCCATGGCGCTCACGAGGACTCCGCCCTGGCGCGCCCCGAGTCGTTGCACGATGCCGACAAGATCCCGGAACGCCTTCCGGACTCCCGTTTCGTCTTTCACGTTCAGGATGACTCCCCCGACGTCGCTCTTGTGCGTCACGTCCAGGGAGTTCATCTTCACGGCGACGGGATACCCGATCTCTCGGGCGGCAGCGACGGCCTCGTCCTCGGTCCGCGCCTGCCGCGAAGTGACGACGCGGATTCCCTCGCGCGCCAGGAATCCGATCGAGTCGGCCGGGGAGAGGGGCGTCCCGGCGGACGCGGGAGAGACAGTTGCCACAGAAGCCTCGGTCGCCCGTGGAAAGAGATCGCGGGCGAAATGAGCATGACAGGACAACGCCCTGACGGCGCGCTCCGGTGTGGGGAAAACCGCGATCTTCTTCTCGTGAAAGAGAAGCCGCTCGGAGCGTTCGACGTCGGCGCCGCCGAGATACGCCACGAGCTCAGGCCGGCCCGGATCCATGATCTCCGACGCGCCGGGGATCGGATCCCCGAAGATCGTCATGACGACGTCGTAGTGATCCCGTGAGGGGGCGATGACATTGCGGTAACGCTCCGCGTCGGTGTCGCCCGTCAGATCGAGCGGGTTCCCGACGATGCAATGAGACGGCAGGATCTCCCGCAATCGCGACGCCAGAGGACCGGGAAGGGGGCTCACACGAAACCCGTTCTCCTCCGCGACGTCGGTGGCGATGATCGCCGATCCTCCGGAGCTCGTGACGATGAGCATCCGCGGCCCTGCGGGAGGCGGGACATAGGCAAGCGCCTTGGAAAAATCGTACAGCTCTTCCAGCGAGTCAGCACGGTGGATCCCGAACTGCCGGAAGACGGCGTCGTAGATCTCGTCCTTACCGGCGAGCGACCGCGTGTGTGACTCGGCGGCCTTGCGTCCCTGCTCCGTCCGTCCGGCCTTGAAGATCACGATCGGCTTCCGACACTTCCTGACGGCAGCCAGGAATCTCTTGGCATCCTTTACGCCCTCGATGTACAGGGTGATCACCTTCGTGTTCGGATCGGAGGCGAAGAACTCGATCAGATCAGCCTCGTCGACGTCGACCCTGTTTCCCATGCTCACGAACGCCGAGAAGCCGAGGTTCTCCTGGGCGGCCCAGTCGGCGAGTGCGGCGCCGACGGTTCCGCTCTGCGACGCGATGGCCATCGCGCCTCTCCGCGTGATGAGGGGCCAGGACGCGCAGAGGCCGTGGTACGGGTAGTTCACGCCCTGGCAGTTCGGGCCGACGACGCGGATCCCGCATCGGGACGCGTTCTTCGCGGCCTCCTCCTGGAGACGGGCTCCGTCCGCCCCCGATTCGGCGAACCCTCCGGTGATGACGATGGCGGCCCGGACCTTCCGCTCTCCGAGCTGGAGAATGGCTCCGGGCACGGAGGATGCCGGGATGATAACGACGGCGAGATCGGTGCCGGACGGTATCTCGTCCACCGATTTGACAGAAGGGACTCCGAGGATCGCTTCTCCCTTGGGATTTACGGGGATGACCTGGCCGCCGAACCCCGCGTCCAAAATGTTCTTGAAGATCTGAAATCCTATCTTTTCCGGCTTTGCGGAGGCTCCGATGACGGCGAGGCGGTTGGGGCGAAAAAGCGCTTGGAGGGAGTCACTCATACGCACCTCGAAGGGTGTCGTAGCCTATCGCGTGAGGATGCTGGAGGCCGTGGCGGCGCTCAGGCAAGAGACGTTGTCCTGCGAGAAGCCTCCCGTCAGCTGGACCCGCTGCATCGCGGATCTCGCCGATCGTTACTTTCCAGTAGCTAGAAGGGGAAGAGCGCCGCTGCGTTGTCGAAGAGGATCTTCCGCTTGACCGCGTCCGCGAGCGGAAGAGAGAGGAAATCCTGGACGTTCTGGCGCATTGACGGGATCTCCTTCAACGGCCAGTCGGTTCCCCACAGGACGCGATCGGCCATCTCGGGAATCCTGGGGAGGACATCGAGGAGTCTTCTCGGAGGGATACCAGAGATGTCGAGCACGACGTTCGAATGCCGTCGGAGGAGGAAGAACGCCGTGTCGTACCAGAGAGGACGGCCGGCGTGGCAGAGGACGATCGTCGTCTCGGGAAAGTCGACCGCCACGTCGTCGCACGCCATCGGGTCCGCGTAGACGTTGCGAGCGCCGGGGAAGATGGACGTCCCCGTGTGAATCAAGACGGGCCGCTTCGCCTCGCCCGCCAGGCGGTAGACCTCGGCGAGAGAAGGACAATCGGTCCTGTAGGCGTTGGCGGACAGCTCCATGTGAGGCGGGTGCAACTTGATCGCGCCGAGGCGGTAGACGTCGAGAAGCCTCTTCATATCCCCGGCGACGTCGTGGGAGTAGCGCGGGTGGATCCCCCCGACCGGGACGAGCCGGTCGCGGTGGCCGTCGACGTAGCGGGCGATCCAGGGATTCACGCGGTCCGTGATCCCAGTGACTTCGGGAGCCACGGAGTTGATCAAAGCCGCCCGCGCGATCCCTTCGTCGTCCATCGCCTTGACGAGCTCGTCGGCCGAGCGGATGACCCTCCCGATGAGGTCGAGGTCGTCCCGCCCACCTATCATGACGCGGCGGGCTCTCTCGTTCATTTGGTCGTAGGGGCCGATGTGGATGTGGGCGTCGAAGACGGGAAAGGCAGAGGACACGCCCGGCATGATAGCGGGCCAGGTTCCGTGTCTCACCGGAAGGAACAGACTGCCGGTACACTACGGCGTCGCCTTCGGTTATCCGGAGCGTGGCCGACGCTTCCGCCCTGGTCGAGGCGACGATCTTCGAAGGAGCATCTCATGACCGAAACCGCTGACCACGGCTGGCTGTATCAGAGAATCGTCGAGGACAACCCGATCGCGATCCTGTTCGCAGATCGCGATGGGAAGATCCGCTTCTGGAACGCGGGAGCCGAGGCCATGTTCGGCTACACGGCGGAGGAGGCGCTTGGACAGTCGCTGGACCTGATCGTGCCCGAGCGCCAGAGAGCCCGGCACTGGGAAGGCTGGGCCAGGGTCATGGCGAGCGGGGTCACGAAGTATGGCCGTGACGCGCTGGCGGTGCCGGCCACGAGAAAGGACGGTTCGCG
>Ga0207646_10003023_pt1 | contig 19375 bp, 19 predicted proteins | sample KBSK5502metaG_FD_184343 | JGI IMG/M metagenome (GOLD analysis project Ga0207646, IMG submission 184343) | Corn, switchgrass and miscanthus rhizosphere microbial communities from Kellogg Biological Station, Michigan, USA - KBS K5-50-2 metaG... | ecosystem: Host-associated > Plants > Roots >...
TCATGGTGCTTGTACTCACCTGCATGCCATAGGCCTCCTCCCACAGGCGGCAGTGCTCTTCCAGGATCACATCGGGGTGTGCTTGCAGTTGGGCGATCAGACCCGAGTGCCTCGGGGCATATTTCTTGGAGGGTCGCCCAGGAATCGGCTTGGGCAGCACATTTCCCGTCTCTCGTCGGTGCTTGAGGTAGCGTTTGAGCGTCGCCAGGGAGACGTCAAACATGTTCACAATCTCTCTGCGGGGTTTCCCCTGATCCACCGCTCGCAGGACTTTTTCTCTCAAATCTTGGGAATAGGCTTTCATGCCTTCATTCTATCACCTGGCTCATTCCTTCCGCCAGCCGCTGTCAGGCTCCAACCTACTCCCACCGCAGATGTTCTTTCAGGCTCACGAAGCGCTGGTGGCCGATGATGAGGTGATCGACCAGCTCGATGTCCAGGATGCGGCCGGCCTCCACAAGTTGCTTTGTCGACACGATATCCTCATCCGATGGCGTCGGGTCGCCGCTGGGGTGATTGTGGCAGAGGATGAGGCCCGGGCAGTTGCGGATGATGGCGGGCCGGAAGATCTCCGCGGCGCGCAGCACCGCGCTGTTAGCGGTGCCCTGGTAGAGGCTCACCTTCTCTACCAGCTGGCTCTTGGCGTCCAGCAGCAGGATGCGCATCTGCTCGGTATCCAGGTAGGCCATGTCCAGCATCACCAGGTTGGCCGCGTCCGCGGGGGTGCTGATCTTGTAGCGGGCGTCTACTTGCAGCGTCCCCAGCCTGCGCCCGATCTCCAGGGCCGCCTTCACCTGCGCCGACTTGGCCTCTCCCATGCCATGTTCGGCACATAGCTCGCGGAAGTCGGCGCGCACCAGGCCGGGGAGTCCCCCGTACTTCGTGAGCAGCTTGTTGGCCAGTTCCAGGGCGTTATCGCCACGGGTGCCGGTGCGCAGGATGATCGCGAGCAGCTCGGCCATCGAGAGCGCCTGGGGGCCGAAGTGCTGCAGGCGTTCGCGCGGGCGCTCGTTGGTGGGCAGGTCGCGCACCGTCGCGTGGTAGTCCAGCCGGGTGTGTTTGTAGGAGTCGGTGTCGGATTCGCGGGAGAGCATGTGCTGTCTTCCTCCTTCACGTGATAGGTCTCTCTCCTCTATTCTGAAAGAGACCGGGTAAAAGTGGAAATGCGGCCTGTTTGGTCCTTCACCACATTTGGTGAAAGCTGATCGGTGTATGTAAACATCATTTGACAGCGAGATCCTTTGCGATTCTTGTGGGTGCTTTTGATCATTGTGGCTGCTTTAGCGGCCATCTACTTTTATGTGATTCCTTTTCTGGCTTCCAGTGGTAGTAGCGGTAGCAGCTTTGACCCCCATGAAGAGGCCTTGCAATTGGCCCTGAAGGTCCAGGACTACCGTAAAAACCATCGTACCATCGGAAGAAATCTGGGGATGGGTGAAATTGTTTTGGAGGCCTCGGATGGGACACTCGCTCGCTACCCCTCCCCGATCTATGTAGGGGAAAAAGCGTCAGCTTCCTATGACCCTAATGCTAACCATTCTGAGAGAAGAACCCATGACCTATTTCTTCTCCCCACCTTAAAACTTCTGCAAGATAACGGTGCGCTCGATAAAGCCCAAAATATCTCCATTCTGATTTTCTCTCAGGTGTTTGTTTGCCCTACCTGCCTGGCAGATATGCGTGGCTGGTGGAAAGCCTATAAGAGCGAGGTCAGTCCGCAGAATGCGACCAGGATTCAGCAGCCAACTGTCTGGGAATTAACCGGGAGCTATAACCCGGACCGGCCCGGGTGGCCGCAATGGACGGTCGTTGCCAATGAAGAGGATGTGGAACAGGTGAGTGTCCTTTTTGACCATTAATGAGGCATGTTGACGCTGGAACCCATGTTCGTTACAATAGAGAAGGAGAAGAAAGTATTGAACAACATCAGCAGGGAGGAACGCGCAATGTACGACAACCACTATCTGACGCAGAAAATCCGCCAGTATTGTGCGGCTCGTGGCTGGTATGGAGTCGATCTGCGAGGGCCAGAGTGGGATACGGAAGTTGCAGAAAATGACCCACGGAGGACCACCTTCACCTTTCCTCCTGCTACAGTCGACCAGTTGCAAGAGACGGAAACGCTTCTTGGTTTTGCCCTCCCCCCTTTCCTTCGAGCACTGTATGCAGAGATAGCGAATGGCGGCTTTGGGCCAACATATGGGCTTCGTGGGGCAGTGGGAGGGTTCGCAGACGCAACGGGCACGATCGTGCAACAGTATCAGGGCCTTTGTGAGGGCCGATCCCTCCTTGACTTCGACTTGGAGGCTGAGATTGCGCAGAAGCATGGTGAAATCGTGGTGCCATTTGACCAGTGGTTGCGCGGGCTTTTCTCCCTCTGTGAATGGGGGTGCGCTATTCAGATTTGCCAGAATAGCGCGACCGGTCGTCTCTATCGCGTTGAGCCTTCGGGAGATGGGTATCACATCACACATGAGGCAGAATCTCTCGAAGAGTGGTTAGAACGATGGATGCATGCCGAATTGTATACCCAAAGCAGGCAGTAAAAAGGTAAGGTGTCCGGTCTTCGCCTTTTCTCTGGATAACTGTCATTATACCCATGGTGTTGCAGATTGGTGAGACTATGGTTTTGCAGAGAGTTGAGCTTGAGGAAAAAGCCAGCTCATTGCCTTTTTGGATTTTCGGGTCGTGAGCGACCTTGATGGGGAAGCATGGTTTCGCAGAAAAACTTCACTTTAAGTAGAAATAGCTCACTGATGCGGTCAGCATTTCGCAGCGAGGACCCAAAGAAGCGACACAGGCACCTAAACCCGGAGCCATTGATTCTGGTTTCCGGTTTATGCCAGCCTGATCCGTCGGTAGACAGCATCAAAGGGGAAATGGACACCCAGTGAGGTCAGTTCCACATCATCGCCTTCGTTGTAATGGTAAGGCCGCCACTGATTTTCGCGCCGGTACACAACGATCTCCTTTTCCTCACTGCCGATGAGCAGGTATTCCTGCAGAGAGGGCAAGGCTTTATAGGCTTTGAGCTTAGCACCCCGATCTCGCTTTTCTGTGTTTGGCGAAAGGACCTCAATGATGACCGTCGGGTGAGTCAGCACTCCCTCTCCCTGCTCGGTACAACCGACCGTCACATCTGGATGCAGGTAGTGATCTTCTGCGAGTTTCAACTTCACATCAGAAGAGTAGACAACACACGGACCGTCCTGTGGCAGTCCTTGGTCAATCAGAGAGGCAAGGCGAGCGGAGAGGGCTGCGTGGGCGGGACTCCCACCTGCCATGTCAATAGGGATGTGTTGCATATAGAACGAAGAGGGTGGGCGCAACATGAGAACGAGGCCATGCCAATACTCATAGAGGCCATCGGTTGTGTCATCAAGGGCGAGATACTGCTCTACGGGCATATAAACCGCTCCATCGGTAAAGGCTGCTTCGTCAGCTACCATGATCGTGCCTCTCTTTCGTTTCGCGCATTTCCCCCAGTGTACCATAAAGTTCATCGTCGTGTCAGTCTTTCAGCCTCGAATATTCCTGTCTTCGAGCACTGGCTTGACGGACCCAGCGGAGCGTGCTGACTGGCCTGATCAGTGTGAAAAAAGCTCTTCCACTTCTTGCCAGCAGGACTATACTAGAGTGCAGAAGTAGCGATAGGTCAAGCGGACACAGACTCTGACCCCGTGCTGGCTACGTAGGATATCCGTCCCAAATTGGGGAATAAACCACCAAATAGAAAATCTCGTTCCTGCCAGTCTGGTATATTGATGCGAAGAAGTGGCACGGTAGATCCATGATTGAAGCGCTTTTTTGGAACGGATATCCTAAGTAGCCAGCACAGGCACCGCGCCATCTAACAATGGAGCTGGTCGCTCTTCGTACTGAGCAAGCGCTCTCCCTGAATCTGCAGTGGGCGGAGAAGCAGGCAACTCGCCTTCCCGAAGCGCTCTGGTGCTCGTTTCATCCGATCATCAGCGACCCACAGGGCTGGTCATTCTCCAAGCTCGGCACAACGATCACGCCCCTGGAAGTCGTTTCCCGTGGCAATCGCACTTTACATGCAGTCGACCAGGACATTGTCTATGAAGGAGTCGAGGGGAAATTCACCTTGGAGACACTGGATGCTCCGCCGATCACGCTGCTCCTCTCTGAACTTCCTCCACGCGATGTGGACCGAGAACTGGAATCTGCGAGGCACCTGGTCGAACATCCGGAAGAAAAGTCGACTCTGCCGGAAAAGAACCAGAGCACTCCAGGCACATTCATGCTACGGTAGAAACAGAAAGGCAAACGCCTGGCAGACTTCACACAGAAAGGTAGTATCCTATGGCAACCCTCACATCCGAACAAATCGTGTTTTTTCAGGAGCAAGGATATGCTCTCTCCCGCCAACAACTGTTCGCGCCTGAACAATTTGCCGAACTCCAGGCCATCTTTGAGGAACAACTGGCGCTAAAAGGCGAGAAACTCTCTGATGAGCTTGACACACCGCATTTCCGCGACGAACGTCTCCTGAGGTTTCTCTTGAGCGACGAAGTCCTGGACCTGGTGGAGCCCCTCATTGGTCCCAACATGGCTTTGTGGTCAAGCCACTTTATTTGTAAAGATCCCTATACTGGGCGCCACTCCCTGGCACGAAGACTCAGCGTTCTGGAAAGGCCGCTGCAGCGCTTATGATAAGATCGTGACCGTTTGGCTGGCCATTGATCGAAGTACGCGAGAGAACGGGTGCATGCAGGTCATTCCTGCCACCCATCTGGACGGAGGCTTCTCAGAATACATTGATGCCGATACCGCACAGAATACCTTCGCCGAGCAAATCAAAGAACTTGATATATCTCGTGCGGTCGCCTTCGAGCTACAGCCGGGGGAGTGCTCCCTGCATGATGGGCGGATTATCCATGGAGCGAATGCCAATACCAGCCCGTTCCGACGCTGCGGTTACACCATGCGCTACCTCTCCACTGAGATCCATGTCTATCCCGAACAGAATCGGGGTCACCAGATCTGGCTGGCCCGTGGAAAGGATCTGGCTGGAAATACCTACGAGATAATGTAAACTCGACAACACTGCTGAGAAAAAGAAAGGCGAGTCCATGACGAGAGGAAGGCAAGTACAGCGCTCGCTCCAGCCGCGCCTAATACTACAGTGGTAACTAAGAGCGGATCTGATAGGAAGAGGAATATCACCGTCAATTGGAACCTGTCTCAGTCTCACCTCGGTGCCCGCTTCACTATGATAGGGTTAACCTAAAATGCGCGAGCGCATCACCAAGTGCTAGGAGAGCCGCGCATGTTGTTGCAGTCCTCGTAAGAGGTGCCATCTGGTCTCGTCAAGCAACTTCTCGATTTCTAAAGTCATTTCGCATTTTTTTCATCATTTTTTTAGCGCTTCCTGAAAGACACTTTCTTTTATCTGTGTATTTTAGCAGAAAAAGATTGTATACTGCGAGCAGAAAGAGTGGACGATCATCACGGTCTCTGTCTGGGTCATCTGAAGGGAAAGACTGCTGGGGATCCTCAAACCGATAGGTGCGTCTTGAACAACCTGTCACTTCCTCCCACTATCTCGTGGTTCAAGCTCTCAGATTCAGCATGATCTCAGAGCGCATGGAGATATGACATGTCATTATACCGATGGTTTTGCAGATTGGTGAGACCATGGTTTTGCAGAGAGGTGAGCTTGAGGAAAAAGCCAACTCGTCTCACTTTTGGTTTTTCGAGTAGCTAACCGTCTTGATGGGGAAGCATGGTTTTGCAGAAAAACTTCACTTAAAGTGGAAATGGTTACTAACGAGGCTGGAGCTTCTTCAGAATTTCTCGGCACGGACTCGACGATGCATCAGGAATGCAGCCTCAGAGCTTTAGAAAATTTCCCGACTACTTCCACGGTTGAGTACCGCGAGCAGGGCCGCCTCGTCGATCAGGCTGCCTCGCGCAGTTCACCAGGATGCCCAGCGTCTTGTTGCACAGCTCGACACCCACAAAGCGGCTCTTCTCCCACCTGCCCGCCTTGAGACTGCCGCTGGCGGCGGGTATGTGCCGCGCCAACGCCAGCAGCAGAGCCATGGTGTGTTCGGCAGCCGCCGGCACATTGCCTCCAGGGGCATGCACCACCAGCACTCCTCGCCTGCCGGCTGCCGCCAGATCGATGTTGTCCACGCCCGATCCGGCGCGACCAATCACCTGCAGGCGGGTCGCTGCCGTGAGCAGGTCGTCGGTGACGCGGGTCTCTCTGCGGATAATCAGAGCGGCATAGCCGCCGATCACCTCTCGGAGCTGAGCGGGGGCTAACCCCAAGCGCTGGTCGACCAGCGCCTCCGGCAGCTCGCGGCGCAGCAGATCAACCCCCACTTCCGCAAGCCGCTACGTAATCTGGATGCGCGGCGCATCCCTGTCCTCTACTTGAAAAACGGCCATGGCGATCTCTCTCCTTTCATTCTGCCGATACGATCAGGGCGAGAAGCCCTTTGAGAAGCGAACTGTGCCCTGCTGGGTGATACTCGACGATCCCCCCGAGTTGGCGGGAGTACTGCGCGTACAACAGCATGGAAACCGGGGCGGCGAGTATGGGCCCAACACAAAAAGAAAGACCTACGCTGATGGGCACCCAGGTGGTGCAGCACTCACCGTCCCGCATTCATCCACGCTGAACTGCTGTAAGGCAGTCATGACGCGCTCGATCTCCTCTTCTTCCAGTTCTGGATAGAGCGGGATGTGCGTAATCAAACCCGCTACTGCTCTTGCCACCTCCAACGCCTCCACCCGGCAAGGCAGCCTCCCGGTCCGATACGGTCGCTGATCCGAAACCAGGGTGTAGGCTTCGGCCACCTCGATGCCTGCTGCTCTCAAGCAGCGCTCAAACTGCTCCCGCACTTCTCGGCAAGGAGACCGCACAGCATAGTTGAAGAACACGTGCGAGCGTCCCGGAGCGGTGACGGGAGCGTGGACGACCGAGTGGGCCAGCGCTGCGCTATAGCGGGCCGCGGTTGCGCGACGACGCGCGTTCCAGGTGTCCAGTTCAGCCAGTTCCAGCAGGCATTCCGCCGCCGTGAATTCATCCATGCGCGCTCGCAGTCCCCAGTCGTCGTGCAGGTAGCGCGCGTTCGAGTAGCGACCCAGATCACGCAGGCCGCGCAGACGGTCCGCCACCGCGCGATCTCGCGCCAACAGACGTGCCGAGACGGTCACCATCCCGCCATCACCCAGCCCTCCCATATTCTTGACCCCGTTCAAAGAGAAACAGCCCAGATCCCCTATGCTCCCTGCATAGTGGGCAGGGCCGCTGGAGGAAGAGGAGCAGGCGTAGGTCGCGCCGTGTGCCTGCGCGGCATCCTCGACGACGTACAGACCGTAGGTGTCGGCCAGATCCAGCAGGGGAAGCATGTCTGCCATCTGCCCAAATAAATGCACGGGAACCACGGCGGCAGTCTTTTTCGTGACAGCGGCCTGCGCTGCCCTGGGATCGATGGTGAGCGTCTGCGGGTCCACATCGACAAACACCGGAACCAGACCCGCGTCGCTGACGGCGTAGGCGGTCGAAATAAAGGTCAGGGCTGGGACGAGCACCTCACGTCCGGCTTCTATGCACAATGACTCAAAGGCCAGACGCAGGGCGGAGCTTCCGGAGTTCACCGCGATGGCAGCCGCCACGTTCCAGCGCTCCTCAATCTGCTTTTCCAGGGCGGTGACACTCGCGCCTTGCACATATTGCCCCGTCGTGGCGCCCCGCTCGATCACCGCTTCCAGGGCTGCTACCATGCGCCTCTTGCGATGAAAAAAGCGCCGACCATGTCCCTGGGCGGGAATGAGGTTCACTGTTGCCGCAGGTGAGTTTGTTGATTTCCCCAACATGTCCTTCTCCTTCTGAAATGAGCACTACTACGCTTCCAGAGCCACGGCGAGACGGCTGGTGGTTCTCTGCATCCGAGCGGCTTGCTGAAAGCTTGCGCCGAGCGCGAGCAAAGAGCACGCCAGACCCAGCGCAAACACCAGGCCAACGATGACCAGAACGGTATCGACACTCCGGCTCTCATCGATCAGCCACCCGATAAACGGCGTGAAGAGAGCCATGAGCACGCCTTCAGCCGTCGCGAACAGGCGGTTGACACACGCCTCACGCGCGTTCCCATGTGCGAGGTACAGAGAATCCAGTGGCCTCGCGCTTTGTGCGAGCGAGAGGTGACATTGTGCCGCTACCGCTACACCGAATGGAGGCCTGAGTCGTGGCAGGAGGATGCCCCACACCGCGGCGGCCAGCGTGTATCCCGCCAGGCTCACCGCCAGCCACCAGGGGGCCTGGAGGAACGGCAGGCCAAGGGCGACCAGGCCCCCAGCCATCGCCACCGGCATGAGCAGCGCCAGGGTGCGTACACGAGACCGCACCGAGACCGGCACCAGTCGACCGGGAAAACCGATGACATTGCGGGCGGCAACGAGCCACCCCGTAGCCAGTACCAGGATCACGAGCTGCCCTCCAAGCAGCCAGGTCAGCTTGTCTAGAGTATGCGTCGCGCCAAGGCTGGCCGCGAAAGGCGTCGGTACCGCTCCCCAGACGCCTCCCAGGACCACGGCAACGCCACTGGCGATCAGAGTGAGCGGCAGATACCCCTGCGAGTCCTGGGAGCGTTCGCGCAAGAAGGACCACCACCAGCGCCAGGGCAGTGTGCGCCGGTCCAGTTGCAGTTGCCAGCGGTCCGCAGTCCAGTACCTGCCAATCCAGGACGCAGCTACACCCCTCGACCTGGGTAGGGGAGCGCGACCGGAGAGGAGGAAGTCGAGTGCCAACAAGGGGAGGCAGCAGATGAGCGCGATGAGACCGGCAAAGGCGGGAAGCATCCAGGCGACCACCAGTCCGACGGTGAGGCCAACCAGGCTCCGCGCCAGCGCGAGACGCTCCCTTACTGAAGGCCAGGAGCGAGGCTTTGCGAGCCAGGCGGTGCTGCTTGCCCCAAGCAACACAGCAAGAGTTGCCAGCGCGGCCATGCTCACCAGAGCAGGCGATACCAGGTCCGCAGGCAGGTGCCACAACACCGGCGAGGGGCCCATCACCCAGAGTAGGATACAGCCAAGAGCACTGCTCCCCCACGCACGCGGAGCGTCCGGCACGCGCATCCCGAAAAGCGAGCCGAGGATCCAGGCGCTCATCAGGCAGGCGAGCGCGAGCGCGTGAGGGAGCACCAGCCAGGCCTGAGCGAGCAAGCGCATCTGGACGATCGAGATGCCCAGACTCGCGCTCAACCAGCAGGGAGTAAATATTCGCCTCCCAATTACGACATCCAGGGCGTGTTGGATGGAAGAGGTATGTTTCATATCAAGTGGCTCCTTCCTGCTAAGCAGCTCAAATGCTGCATAGGTACTTTTCTTCGTTCTGTGCTGCGAGGTGAGACGACTACACAGCCTCCCTGAGAGGGGGAAGCAGGGTCGAAGGATGTCTGGTGACAGGAGTGAGCGGTGTGTCGGTGCCCAACGTCGATGTCGCTCCACGCCGAGGCAAGGAGCGGTCGCGCTGGCGCAGCCAGTCTCGCATCTCTGCGCGTAAGGGCTCCATCTCCTCACGGGGAACCGCGCTGTAGGCGCGGCAGGCGTCCACAAACGCGGTGAACAGGCCCATTACCCAGGACAGGTGCGTACTCCACTCGGGGTGAAACTGCATCGCCACCCACCAGCGGGAGGGGGACACGTCCTCGAAGGCCTCGATCACTCCATCAGGGGCCACAGCGGACACCTCCAGCCCTGGAGCCAGCATCTCGACCGCCTGGTGGTGCATAGAGAGCACGGCATCGAGCACGGGCCGGCCCAGTTCGCCTTTCCCTTTCAAGGCCCTCGCCAGTCGGCTGTCCGGTCGCGCCAGTTGCACCGGATGCGTGATCCAGTTCGAGGAGGAGAGCCGTCCTCTGGCGCGATGGCGCAAAAGCGCGGGGCGATCCTTGGGCCACTGGGCAGGCAGATCCTGGTAGATCGTCCCGCCTAGCGCCACGTTCATGAGCTGCATACCCCGGCAAATACCCAGTGTCGGCAGGCAGAGCAGCCAGGACAGGAGCGCCAGGTAGCGCTCCCACACATCGCGCCAGAGATCGGGGGTCTCCGCCTGTGGATGGGGAGGCTTTCCATACAGGCAGGCGGAGACATCGCCTCCTCCGCTCAAGATGAGTCCATCGAGGGTGCGCACCACCGGCCAGAACACGTCAAAGAGCAGCGCGAAGGTGTGCTCATCGCCGAGGATCTGCAAGGGATCGTAGCCCTCCAGCAAGGGGAGCGCAGGGATGAGGCAGGGGAGGCCACCCGCCTCCAGGATGGCATGCGCGGTGGGCGCATCGCTGCCATAGACCGGCCACCTGCCATCGCGCAAGGTACCACCGACAGCCAGGACGCCGATGCGCGGCCGAGGGCCGAAGGCCTCATCACGCCGCCCCAGTTGTTCACCGATCCACTGCTCGAGTAGCTCGCTGACGGACGTATCCGCGAGCGCCTGCACCCCGGTTCGCATCGGCAAGACCATTTCTCTCTCCTCCTGAACAGCAAAATACTGGCGGCGCCTTCACGCACACAGAAGCCAGGGGTCCCGCTTCTCTTCTCGCAGTGAGCAGCCGTCGTGACAAAACCTGCTTCGCGACAGGATGATTGGGCAACCTTGAACAAATGTACCTGAACATGGCGGGAAAAATCGTCGTTTCTTAGCCGAATTCGAGGGAGACATTGACCGTGTTTTCGCGTGACATCAACCGATTCAGTGGTGACAGATGCTGGCGCTTCTGCTGCGCATGTGACCAGAAAAACTCGGTCAAAGTGCCTGGGGAAATAGGCCACAACATCACACCATGCAAGGGCAATGGAGGGTACAGTTGTTCCAGGCAGCGTATTTCACCGCTTGGCTTGAAGCATCGGTTCGCTGCCGGGCAAAGGAAGCGGAAGCAGCCAGCCTGAAGCGAATACATCATCATGTTACGGCCTGCACAGAGACGCTTGGTACTGAGGCCATCATTCCGATGCACAGGTTGCCTCCTGCTTCCCACTTGTCTATGGTGAGTCACTATGGAAACAGGACAGGAGATTACAACGGCGAAGCGCAAAAGGCTGCTCAAAACCTTTGGCGCATGCCCGGCAGGCTATACCCACGACGACCTGGAGCGGTTCCTCGACCTGCTCTGCGGCATGTTCAGCGATGTCTACACGATGACAGAACTGCGCCAGATTGTAGTGAGCGACCCCTTTGATCGCTCCAAACACCCGCGCCAGCTGAAGCTTGTGGAGCTAACAGACTGGCTGGAGGCGGTCGTCGCCTGAGATGGACACCCGCTCTTGCAAGCCGGACGAGGCTACGCGACTGCCTTCCCACCGACAGTGCAAAGGGCGACGACCCTGCTCTCAACGGCCAAGAGGCGTTGGGAACAGGGTACACTGCTCTTCGTTCACTCCTCGCGCTTCTACCGCCTCTGCCCTCTGGGGCGATAGCCCCGTCGCCGTGTCTTCCTCGGCCCCGGCATGCACGTCGGCAGGTGATCCCCAGGGCTGTACTTGCGCTTCTGGGACTGGATGGTCTCGTCGTTCACATGCATGTAGTTCTTGGAGGCAATGCATGCCATACAGAGAGTTCTGATCTTTCTCTGGGCAAGAAAACCCTACGAAAAAAGATACGAGATAAGGAAAGGATATTCACCATGGAGAAGCAAAATGAACTAACCCAGCAGCCGTTGTTGCTCACCGTTCCTCAAGTCGCAAAAGAGCTTAGCCTGAGCCGTACAATGGTCTATATTCTCATCAATAGAGAGGGTCTACCCGTCGTCCGTTTCGGAAGAGCAGTACGCATCTCAGCACCATCTTTGCAGAAATGGGTAGAGGAGCGCGAACGAGCATCGATGAGCGCCGCTTCTTCCTGGGATAGAGACCTGTAGATTCAAATAAAGGGCATCCATAATGAGTGCCGTAAATTGGATCGCTTTTGCCGCGCAGATCATGGAATTTCCTATAGACATATGTTCACAAATTGCCTCATTTACTGTACTATAAGAAATGATACCGCTGTGCAAATCTTGTAGTACGAACGTCAACTTCTATCAATAGAAAGAACGGAAGACTCAATAGTGCTAAGCGGAAACGGCGAAGATTTCATTGATCAGCATCGTGTTGGGATCCTATTTTTTAGGATTAGTCCAGGAGAAGGAGCGATGATCTATGGCTAAACGCGGTAATGGTGAGGGTTCAGTTTATAAGCAGAGGAATGGTCTGTGGGCTGCCAGTATCACTATAGAGGGAGGGAAGCGGAAGTACTTCTATGGGAAGATGCGTAAAGAAGTTCAAGAAAAACTGGCGACTGCGGTGCAACAACAGAAACAGGGCATACTGGTTGCTACTCCGCAACAGACAGTTGGCCAATTTTTAACAGACTGGTTGGAGAATACACATAAACAGAGCGTGCGTCCTCGTACCTATGAACGGTATGAGGAGGCTATACGCTTGCATCTCGTACCTGTTCTCGGTAAGCATCAACTCCAGAAGTTATCGGCTCAACACGTACAGGCATTTTATGCGAGGAAGCTGAAAGAAGGTCTCTCTCCGTCAACGGTCATCTACTATCATAGTGTTTTGCATAATGCTTTGAATACTGCCGTGAAATGGGGGCTTGTTGCCCGCAATGTCTGTGATCTGGTAACGCCCCCTCGTAAGGCGCGCTTTGAGATACAGCCTTTCACGGCAGAGCAAGTACAACGTTTCCTTGCTGCAATTCGAGGACATAAGTGGGAAGCTCTCTTTACACTTGCTCTGGCTACCGGAATGAGACAGGGTGAGTTGCTAGGTCTTAAGTGGCAGGATATTAATTTCTCGACCGGAACGCTTCAGGTACACCGCAACCTCACTCGTGTCCCGCCCGGGGCGTCAGGGAAGAGAGAGTTTCGTGAGACAGAACCAAAAACAGAGAAAAGCCGTCGTAGTATAACGATTGCTTCCATTGCTCTTGAGGCGCTCAGGCAGCATCGTGTGCGTCAATTAGAGATCAAGCTACGGGCTGGCCCCCTCTGGGAAGATCACGATTATGTTTTCTGTACGCTGGCTGGCACGCATCTCAGACCTAGCCATGTGGTCGATGAATTCAAAAAGCTTTTGAAAAAGGGGGGTCTGCCGGATATTCGATTTCACGATTTACGCCATAGCGCTGCTACACTCCTGCTCAGCCTCGGCGTCCACGCCAAGGTGGTCCAGGAGATGCTCGGCCATACGCAGATCAGCATGACGATGGATATCTACTCACATGTGTTGCCGAGTATGCAGCAAGATGCGGTAAGCCGGCTAAATGAACTGCTGATAAAGCGCAATGAGGATGATACTGGGGGGATCAATAAAAGCGTATAACATTACCGTTTCTTCTTTGTACTCGGTGATAAGCGAAGATCAGCGCTCATCGGTCTGCCAGGTGCTTCACCAATGGTAAGGAGTCCTTGTAGATCTTCTACTTGAAGCGAGCCGTATGCCACCTGAGAATCTTTGAAGACTGCGTGACGCAAATCGACGGGAATACGTTCATCAAGATGAACAGACACAGCAATACGTAATAACTCCACTGTATGCCTGGTGCCTGCTTTATCGATGATGTAACTACCAGACGGGGGCGTATAGTCGAGTCCGAAGAGATAATCCCCTGGCTCTATGAAGGTATGTAGAATGTATTCAACTATAGAGTCGGCTCGATATGATGAGTCAGCAATCTCGTGTAAACTCCCCATTTGTAGGCCTTCATGTGTAAATAGCTCCAATTCCGCTTTGTGCAGAGCCGTTGGAGTGAAACCTGATCCAGAAACAAGGACGAGTTTATTATCAGTCAGATCTCGATGCTTCTCAATCATCCGCTCAACCCATTCAATAGTTGCTGGTCTCCTGGATTTACTGCACTCTATACCTAAGAATAATATCAAAGCGCGTTGCTGTACAGTTGCTGTACAGAGGGATAAACGCCAAAAACAGAAACGTCCCAAGCCGCTTCTGATCTGGCTTGAGACGGTTCGAAATGCGTGTTCGGTAGCGCATACGGGATTCGAACCCGTGATCTTCGCCTTGAGAGGGCGATGTCCTAGGCCGCTAGACGAATGCGCCCTACTGGTGACCTAATAATAGCGTTTCTTCTATCAACTTGTCAATAGCATCTTTAAAGACCGGCCGGCAGGTGTTCATGTGATTGCTACAGCGGCGATGCCCGCCAGGGTTCCGATGAAGATGCTTTGCTGGGAGAGCGCCGGCGTCGCGAAGCGCGAGGTTGTGCCGACGGAGAGTGTGGCACGCACCTCACCTGTTGCGGCGTTGAGGGCATAGAGCACCCCACCACCAGGATCGAGGCTATAGACGGTCTGTCCTCCTATGACTGGTGAACCAGCCACTTGCTGGGGAGCATGCCATCCAGCGACGAGGTGCGCTCCTGCTGCGAGCTGGAGCTGTCGCAGCCCGTCGGTGCAGGGAATGAAGAGTGACGGACCACTCACGGCAGCTCCACCGAAAGCGCTGCACAGAGAGATCATCTGGATTTGTCCGCCTACTCCTCCCAGGTGATCTGCCCGCAACAAGTAGCCCTGGCCAGACTTCCCATCAGCATAGATCAAACCATCAGGCAGGAGGACTGGTCCCATCGAGCCGAGATCGGCATCTGACGCATTATCGCTCTGCCAGCTCTGCGGCGCAAAGCCATCTTCCAGCTGGAGCGTGGGGGACAGGCGTAGGACGGAATCGCTGTGATCCCAGCCCCCTTGGGTGACTGCGCCGTTACCGACTGAGACGTAGAGGTTTCCCTGGGCGTCTATGGCCGGTCCCGCAGGAGCCCATATGCCTCCCTCGCGTGGAGTCGGAACCTGGTACGCGAGCAAGGCTCCTGTCCCATCGGTGCGCGAGGCAACGACCCGGCCTTGGTAGTTGCCGCAGTCGCCATCCAGCCCACCGAAAGCAATATAGACTCTGCCCCCGGAGAGGGCCAGGGCAGCACGTTGCTGGTGTGCTTGCGGGTCCATGCCGGGGGGATCCACCAGGCGGCGGACTTTGATCTGTCCCGTTTTGACATCAAGGCCAACCAACATATGGGCCGGTCCCTGGATCTCTGCCACAGCGAAGACCAAACCCGTCTGCGGGTCGTACACCGGCGTGCCAGTGATGCCGAGGGGATCAATGTTACCACACGGCAAATCCGAGAGCGGGACAGGGGTACCCACAGTGGTATGCCAATATACCTGGCCGGTACGTGCATCAAGCGCGTAGAGCGTATCATGTTCCGTCGCCACAATCACCTGTCCAGCGACCACGAGTGGCTCAGCATAGACGGCTCCGTCGAGTGGTTGCTTCCAGAGGCGCGTGAGGCGGGTAGGATCAGGCACGCCTGCTACAAACCCGGTACGAGCGTTGTCAGCGTGGTACATGGTCCAATCGGCACTGGTCAGCTGCCCAGGTGTCGCAGTGCTTGGAGGGAGCGTTAACGGCGTGATATGCACAGGTTGAGGTGGTGGTACGCTCAAGGCCTGGAGGAACTGGTGGATCTGGTGACGCTGGCTGTAAAGGAGGCCAGCCAGCAGTACAATGACGACGAGTAGAATCGTCAGGATGATGCGCCCGCGTTTTGGGGACCGGGGCGGGGGTCTCTGTGTGTTGTGCGTTTGGTTCGGTTCTCTCATAGGTGAGAGCATACCTTGTGTTGGTATCAGAGTCAAGGTGCCGTGGGAATACAAATCATAACCCATGCGAATGAAGCTTCTTCCTCGCATGATGATTATTTATAACTTGCAGGAATGCTTTAAATAAACTGTAGGAATGATACGAATCGGGAACCATGCCAATATTTCATAACAAGTTGGAATGATTTAAATAACTTGTAGGAATGAGAAAAATATGTTACTGTGGTTTCAAATGCGGATGAGTTCCTTGAGATGATAGTTTCGTTAACCCAAGGAGGTGCCCCATGGATTACCGGTTTTCGTTTGTCGGATTGGTGGTCGGCTTTCTCGTAGGACTCACCGGTATGGGGGGAGGTTCTCTCCTTGCTCCTATTTTGATTCTGATCTTCCGTGTTCCCCCGGTGTGGGCGGTTGGGACGGATCTTGCGTACTCGACCGTCACCAAAGCGCTCGGCTCGGTTGTGCATATCCGGCAGAAACAGGTGAATTTTAAGGTGGCGCTGTGGCTTGCCTGTGGCAGTGTTCCGGCCACTTTACTGAGCGTCGGCCTCGTACAGTATATCCACAAACATTATGGGAATGCGGTCAACAACGTCATTGTGCATGCCATTGGTTTTACGCTCGTGTTTGTCGCGGTGCTGCTCGTCTTGAAGCCTTTTATCATGCGGCGCCTGGAGCAGAGGCAATTGGAGGCGCGCAAACAAGAGGCATTACAAGGGGGCACTAGTTCCAGCACGCGCTCCGACCTGTGGGAGAAACGCTATCGTCCGCTTGTGACGGCCCTGGTTGGTGCAGTCGTCGGGTTCCTGGTCGGCCTGACTTCGGTAGGAAGCGGGACGCTGATCATCGTATCCCTGGCTTTCCTCTTCCCCAGGCTCACTGCGAAAGAACTGGTCGGCACCGATATTTTCCAGGCTTTCATGTTGCTGGCAGCAGGGGCAATAGGATACTTGAGCGCCGGTACCATTAACTGGACTATAGCGGGTCTGCTCTTGATTGGCTCGCTTCCAGGTGTCTACCTGGGCAGCAAGTTGAGCAAGTTCATTCCTGATCGCTACTTGCGGCCCATGCTGGCGACTGTGCTGGTCATCTCCGGGCTGAAATTGATTTAGGTTCCGAGGGTGGTTTCGCGTTTTACAGCCGGGCCGGCCAGAAATGAGGCGGTGATGGCGATGATGCTGAAAATCAGGATTGAGCCAAAGGCAAATATAAAATTGCCGGTGTGCTCAAAAAGAAAACCTATGATCGGCGGCCCCAACAGCACTGTTGGAGACGAGATAATGCTGACCAGGCCTTGAGCGATACCCCTGCCGACACCACGCAGGTGCGCCGCCTCGTTGAAGACGGATGTGTAGGGGATAGTAGCCCCGATGGCAATCAAACCCATGCCAGCAGCCGCCAGAGGTGGGAAACGCAGGGGAATGGCAAGCAGTGCTACGCCAGCGAAGCCCATAATTGTTCCCACACGTAGCAACGGAATAGCTCCTATGATTTTGCGGGCCAGCAAAATGCCGCCCAGGGGTCGGAAGAACATGCCCGATAAGAGAGCGATTGAACCGAGTGTTGCGGCCAGGCCGAGTGTCAGGCCGTATTGATGCACGAGATACACGGCGTACCATGCTGCAATGGCGTTGCCCAGGCCGAACGTTCCTAAGTGTGAGAGACCGAGCGTCCAGACCGATGGTGAACGCAGACCTGCTTTAATGTCCACTTTCGTTGGTGTGTGAGCCTCCTGACCGCCAGTGACGAGCAGCCAGGCGATGATAGCGGAGATGCCGAGCAGTCCCCAGAAGAGAAACGCACCGCGCCAGCCAAGCCAACCATACAAGAGAGGAGTGACCAGCAGGCCCAGGCCGGAGCCGATCTGTACGGAGCCGCCGTAGAGGCCCTGTGCCAGCGGTGCATGTTTACCCATGCCGGCGGCGACACCGGCTCCTGCAACAAAGGCTCCTCCCGCACCGATACCCGTGATAAAACGGCACAGGAGTATCCAGGTGATATTGGGAATGAGCGGGAGTAGTACGCTCCCCAAGACGATCAGGGTAGACGAACCAATAAGTACGGGTCGTTGACCGTAGCGGTCTGCAAGCGCTCCGGCGGGAAGATAGGCAACGGCCAGCCCCAGAAACAGTAAGGTTGACATCAGGCCTGCCTGAGCACTATTGATATGTAAGTCCGATTGCATGATGGGGATGAGCGGGCCGTAGTTGGTATAGTGGACAGCAGTCACAGTCGAGGTCAGGCATGCTGCAAAGATGAGCGGAGCGATGCTGCCTGGTAGCCGGTGCTGTGCCTGCTCTTGACGAGTTCCGGCTGAAAAGATGGATGGGCCAGGTTGGGACAATGGGTGACTTCTCCTTGGTTGGTGGCGTATTGTTCCTTCTAGCCTGAGAGCCTGTAAGAAGAAGGAGCGCGGCAAATCCCTGCTATATTGCTATTATAGCATCCAGGTGCACTATAGCCCGAACACGTAGAGTTTATCATCCACGGAGGGAACATACACCAAGCCGTTGAGGACCGTGATGGCTCCTTTAATGGAATTGCTGGGGAATGTGTAGGAGAATAAAAGATTGCCATTGCTCTGGTCTCTGACTTCAAATGTCTTCCCCTGCCCATCGAAGAGCAGGCCGTTGGCGGTAGTAAGCGAGGCAAAAATGCGGCCTGGCAAACCAAAACGCCAGAGCGGCTGGCCTGTCAGGGCGTCGAACGCGCCAATCGATGAGGCGTAGCTTGTGCCGTTGATGGTAGTGAGTGCGCCCGCGATGAAGAGCGTGCCGTTGACATAGGCGCTGGAGGCGAAGCTAGCGTTGATGCCGGCAAGGGCGCCACCTACGCCCAGGTTTACCTGCCAGACCGGGCCAGCGGACACATTCGCCTCGTCAAATACGTAGTAGGTACTGTTTTTATTGAAGCAGCCGAAGTAAGTCTTCCCGCCTGGACCTGGGAAGAGTGTTGGCGTAGCTCCCCAGTCGGCGTCCTTGATTCGCTGTGAGGCTGGTACCTGCCAGAATTGTTTGGCAGCGAGCGTATTCCAGTCGAGTGTGACTACCGAGGCGGACATGCCGGCAAAGGGAGGAGATTTTTCGACAGAGCCTGTCGAGACGATCACCGTGCCGGTGGCTGCATCGATGGTGGGGGCCGACCAGATGCCTCCGCCCACAAAGCCATCCGGTACCATTTTTGCCGAAGCAACGATACTTCCGCTGTTCTCATCCAGGGCGTAGAGTATGCCCTGGATCAGTGGTTTATCACAGTCGGAGGCCAGGCCGATATAGACTTTGCCGTTAGCAACGGCGGGAGCGCCCCAGAGAACATTGTCGGCCAGGTTAGAGTTGATTGCCAGAGAAGTCTGCCAGGCGATCTGGCCGTTTGAGGTATTTAAGGCATAAAAGGTGTACCCCTCACCGATAAAGACCATGCCATTGTCTACCGCGGCTGTGCCTGTGATACCATAGGAAACGGGGCAGGTTGAAATAGAGTGTCTTCCCAGGAATGTTTGCCAGAGCTGCTGGTGTGTAGTGGCGTCAATGGCGTACATGTTTCCATCATTGGAACCCTGGTAGATGATGCCGTTGACGATAATTGGCTCGGCTATCAGGGAGCCTGGCGTCTTGAAGTGCCACTTCAACGTGAGTGAGGAGGCGTTGCCTGTATTGAGGATGGTTTCGTTAGGGTTGTTTCCCTGGTGCATGTCACTATACATGAAGCGTGACCAGTCTCCTGATGAAGCGAAA
>Ga0207646_10003026_pt1 | contig 19360 bp, 16 predicted proteins | sample KBSK5502metaG_FD_184343 | JGI IMG/M metagenome (GOLD analysis project Ga0207646, IMG submission 184343) | Corn, switchgrass and miscanthus rhizosphere microbial communities from Kellogg Biological Station, Michigan, USA - KBS K5-50-2 metaG... | ecosystem: Host-associated > Plants > Roots >...
GCGCGCTTGCCAAAAGAGGGATCAGGCTTGCGCAACGGGCGCCCAGGCGCTGCAGGTCTACAGCGTGGGCTTGGCAACGACGGACGCCAACGGCCGCGCACAGACGCCGCCTTTGCCTCCAGGCCGTTACTGGGTGCTCAGCGATGCCAAGGTCGACAACATGCGATTGATGTGGAATCAGCCCGTCGATGTGAAAGGCGTCGACACGTCTGTCACGCTGGATAAGCGCAATGCCATGCCGGTCGAATGACAGGGCGTGATGCCGCACCGACAACTTGGAGAGGCCGCATGGTCGCGATCGGTGTGTGGAAAGATGCGGAGCCTGGCGTTCGCCGTCGAATCCTGCAAGCCCAGGGAAGGCTGCTGCTCCTGGAGGTGCAGTTCGCCGCTTCCGCCGCAGGCTACGAGCACAACCACGTGCATGAGCAGATGAGCTATTGCCTCGCACGACCAGCTCTGTTTGTATTGCCGATGGATGATCGGCTCAGCCGTCGAATCGAGGAAAGTTGCACATGAGCGAAGTCCGATCCCCGGAAACCCTCGGTTTCCAGGCCGAGGTCAAGCAGCTCCTGCACCTGATGGTGCACTCGCTGTATGGCAACAAGGAAATCTTCCTGCGCGAGCTGATCTCCAACGCGTCGGATGCCTGCGATCATCTGCGCTTCGAGGCGCTCGCCGACACGGCTTTGTGGGAGAACGATCCGGACCTGAAGATCCGCGTCGCCTACGATAAGGCCGCGCGCACGCTGAGCGTGTCCGACAACGGCGTTGGCATGTCGCGCGACGAGGTGATCAGTAACATCGGCACCATCGCCAAATCCGGCACGCGCGAGTTCTTCCAGAGCCTGACGGGAGACCAGGCGAAGGACGCGCACCTGATCGGGCAGTTCGGCGTCGGCTTCTATTCGTCGTTCATCGTGGCGGACAAGGTGACGCTCGTCACGCGGCGCGCCGGAATGACTGCCGAGCACGGCGTGCGCTGGGAGAGCGACGGCCAGGGCGACTATACGGTCGAGACGGTGACGCGCGAGGGTCGCGGCACCGAGGTCATCCTGCACCTGCGCGAAGGCGAGGACGAGCTCCTCTCCGGGTTCCGACTGCGCTCGATCCTGCGCAAGTACTCCGATCACATCACCATTCCGATCCTGATGAAGAAGGAGCGATTGGAAAATGATTTGGACAAGGACAAGAACGAGCCGGCGCTCAAGGACGAAGACGAGCAGATCAACCAGGCTTCCGCGCTGTGGGCCCGCCCCAAGTCGGAGATCACCGAGGCGCAGTATCAGGAGTTCTACAAGCACGTCGGCCACGACTTCGAGGCGCCGCTCGCCTGGACCCACGCACACGTGGAAGGGAAGCAGGAGTACACGTTACTTCTGTACGTACCCGCGCACGCTCCGTTCGATCTGTGGGACCGCGAGCACCGCCACGGCGTCAAGCTTTACGTCCAGCGCGTGTTCATCATGGACGACGCGGAGCAGCTCATGCCGGCGTACCTGCGCTTCGTGCGTGGCGTGATCGATTCCAACGATCTGCCGCTCAACGTGTCGCGCGAGATCTTGCAGGAGTCCAAGACGGTCGAAGCGATCCGCGCCGGTTGCGTGAAGCGCGTGCTGTCGCTGCTCGAGGACCTCTCCGAGAAGGGCGTAGCCCGGGCTGAGCGAAGCGATGCCCGGGACGGCGAGAACGACAAGTACGCCACGTTCTGGAACGAGTTCGGGCGCGTGCTCAAGGAAGGCGTGGCCGAAGACCATGCGAACAAGGAGCGCATCGCCAAGCTCCTGCGCTTCAGCTCGACACGCGAGGAGAAGGAAGACGAGACCGTATCGCTCGCCGACTACGTGTCACGGATGAAGGAGGGCCAGGACAAGATCTACTACATCACCGCCGACTCGTTCGGCGCGGCCCGCAGCAGCCCGCATCTGGAGATCTTCCGCAAGAAGGGCGTGGAGGTCCTGCTGTTGCACGACCGCATCGACGAGTGGGTCATGGCCAACCTCACGGAGTTCGACGGCAAGAAGCTGCAATCGGTGGCGAAGGGCGACCTCGATCTCGGCAAGCTCGAAGACGAAGCGGAGAAGAAGGAGCAGGAAAAGGAGGCGGGCGAGTTCAAGGAGCTGACCGACAAGATCGGGAAGGTACTGGGCGAGAAGGTCAAGGAAGTGCGCGTCACCCATCGCCTCACCGAGTCGCCCGCGTGCCTCGTCGCGGACCCGGCGGCGATGAGCACGAATCTGGAGCGCATGCTGAAAGCGGCGGGGCACAAGGTGCCGGAGACCAAGCCCACGCTCGAAGTGAACCCCCATCACCCGCTGGTGCGAGCGCTCAAGGACGAGTCGGACGAGAAGCGTTTCGCGGACTGGAGCCACATCCTGCTCGACCAGGCGGTACTGGCCGAAGGCGGACAGCTCGACGAGCCGGGCGCGTTCGTGAAAAGGCTCAACGAGCTGATGCTGGAGATGGCGGGAACCGGGAAGAGGATATGGACGCCGGGGAGTTGAGGTGAAGTTCTTTCGTGTGGAGTCGGAATGAGGCGGCGGGATTTCGTGGCGATGGTCGGCGCAGCAGCGCTGGCGAACCCGACTTTGACGCGAGCGGAGCGGCTTGCAACGCCTGCGATCGGATTCCTTAGCGGCGGGTCGTCCCGCGGCGCTCATGCGCCCGACATCGATGGCTTGCGACAAGGCCTCGTGGAAGGGGCTACATCGAGGGCCGCACCGTGGCCATCGAATACAGCTTTGCCGACGGTCACTTTGATCGCCTGCCAGCGCTGGCCAGCGATCTCATAAGCCGCCGCGTTGCTGTGATTGCCACGGTCACGCTGCCCGCCGCGATGGCTGCAAAAGCGGCGACGCCGACTATCCCCGTTGTATTCGTGATCGGCGAGGATCCGGTTAAAGCCGGCCTGGTTGCGAGCCTCAGTCGGCCCGGAGGCAACGCGACCGGCGTGAGCGACTTCATCAACCAGCTCGGCGCGAAGCGGCTGGAACTTATTCTGCAAGCTGTGCCACGGGTTGCATTGATCGGACTTCTCGTCAATCCGAGCAATCCCAACGCTGAACCCGATGCCAAGGAGGTTGAAGCAGCCGCGAACGGGCTTGGACAAAAGCTGCTCGTCGTGAGGGCGACGAGCGACCGCGAGCTGGATGCAGCATTCACGACGCTTGCACAGCAGCGGGCCGGCGCCCTCTGCGTCAATATCGACCCGTTCTTTTTCGGCGCCCACGATCAGATCATCGCGTTAGCCGCCCGGTACAGATTGCCCGCGATTTGTTCCCTAGGCGAATTTGTCAAAGCAGGCGGGCTCATGAGCTACAGTCCGAACCGTTTCCGCTCATGGCCCAAGCGGGGCTGTATGCTGCGCGAATCTTGCATGGCGAGAAGCCGGCCGATCTTCCAGTTCAACAGGCGACGAAGGTCGAGTTGGTCATCAACGTCAAAACCGCCAAGTCACTCGGCCTTACCATCCCGCCGACGCTTCTGGTGCGAGCGGATGAGGTGATCGAATAGGGGGAGAACTGCTGTGCCGGTGCGGATCGCCGCAATCGCCCTGTTCGCGTCGATCGTTGCTTCCGTCGCGCCCCAAGGCGTCGCGGCGGATTGGGCCGATCCCGCGAAGGTTCTCAGGATCGCGTTCCCGATCGACGTCTCGGGACTCGATCCCGCTGGCACCCAGGAGACCTACGCGAGCCTCGTCGAGCAACGGATCTTCGACGCTCTCTACGTCTGGGACTATCTCGCGCGGCCGTACAAGTTCGTGCCGAGCATCGCCACCGGCATGCCGGAGATCTCGGCGGATGGCCGCGTGTGGACAATTCGCATCAAGCAAGGCATCTATTTCGCCGACGATCCCGCGTTCGGAGGCAAGAAGCGCGAATTGACCGCGGCGGATTTCGTCTACGCTTGGAAGCGCGTCGTCGATCCGCGCGTGCGCTCGCCCAATTCGGATCTGCTCGAGCACAAGATCGTCGGGCTCGACGCCGCGGTCGAGAAAGCGAAGTCTTCAGGCCGTTTCGACTACGACGCGGCGATCCAGGGCCTGCGCGCCACCGACCGCTACACGCTGAGGCTGGAGCTGGTCAGCCCGGACTACACGTTGCTCGAGCTTCTCGACGGTTCGTCACTGCGAGCCGTGGCGCGCGAGGTGATCGAGAAATACGCCGATGAAAGCGGCCGCGCGATGCACCATCCAGTCGGCACCGGTCCGTATCGCCTCAAGGAGTGGCAACCCGGTCGTCGGATCATTCTCGAAGCCAACCCCGGCTTTCGCGACGAGCGCTTCCCGCCCGCGCCTGCGAAAGCCGACGCGGCGATCAAGGCCGTCGCGGATGCGATGAAAGGCAAGCGTCTGCCGCAGATCGGACGCGTCGAGATCGCGATCATCGAGGAGACGAATCCGCGGCTGCTCATGTTCAACGCGGGCGAGCTCGACATGCTGGACGTGCCGGGCGACGTCGCTCCCAAGATGATCGACGGCAGGGGAAATCTGCTGCCCGAGTTCGCCGCGCGCGGCATCCGGCTCGAACGCGCGACCGAGCTCGGCGTCACCTTCTCCTACTTCAACATGGAAGATCCGGTCGTGGGCGGCTACACGCCGGACAAGATCGCATTGCGGCGCGCGATCTGCAGCGCGTACAACCTCCCCGACGAGATCCGCGTCATCCGCAACGGACAGGCGCTGCCGGCCACACAGCCCATGCCGCCGGATATCGAGGGGCACGTGCCCGGATACAAGGGATTGTCGCCGTACGATCCGGCGACCGCGCGCGCGCTCCTCGACAAGTTCGGCTACCGCGATCGCGATGGAGACGGCTTCCGCGAGTTGCCGGACGGCCGGCCGCTCACCCTTCACCAGCTCACATTCGTCGGCGCCGTGTATCGCCAATTCGATGACTTGTGGCAGCGAAGCATGCGCGAGATCGGCATCCGCATGGATTTCGAGATTCGCACGTTCCCCGAAGGATTCAAGGCCGCGCATGCGGGGCAGTTGCAATTCTCGGGCTTCGGTTGGAACGGAGACGTCGCGGATGACTACATGCGTCTGTTCTACGGGCCCAATGCAGGCGCCGGCAACCTCTCCCGGTTCAGGAATGCCGAGTTCGATGCTCTATACGACAAGAGCCGCCGCACGGCCGACACCGCGGAACGCAACAAGCTCTACGAAGCGATGACCAAGATCGTCTCCGCCCAGGCACCGTGGTGCACGAACTCGTACCGCATCAGCAACACCGTCGTCGCGCCGCAGATTCGCGGTTACCGCAAGAACGTGCACTACTTTTTGACGCCGTGGGATTATCTGGATATCGATATGGCGGCGAGAGGGACAAGGCGGCAGTGAAAGTCACGGTCGCCGGAAGCAGTCGCCAAAACCGGAACGAGGGGCAGACCATGAGCGGATCTGTCGCCGTCGGGCGGACCTCCCGCCTGACCCTGGTGGGCCTGGCCGCGGCCTTGTTGATTGTTGTCACTTCGGTCGTGCCTACTTCAGGCTCCGGCGCGACGGTTCGGATCGCCTACACCGTAGGACTGGAAACTCTCGATCCGGCCCGAGCGCCCGACGTGTTTACGCAGGCTGTTGCCGGCATGCTCTTCGATCAGCTCTACATTCCTGATTATCTCGCCCGGCCGGTTCAGGTGCGCCCTCTCGCGGCATCCGGCATGCCAAGCGTTTCGCCGGATGGCCGTGAGATCACCATTGCGATCCGGCCCGGGATCCGTTTTGCATCGCATCCTGCGTTCGGCGGCCGCCCGCGGGAGATGACCGCCGAAGACTTCGTTTATTCCATGAAGCGGTTCATGGACCCGGTTCTGCGGTCGCCTATCGTGTCGCTAATCGCCGGCAAGATCGAAGGACTCGACGATCTAGGGTCGCGTGCGTCCGCCGGCAAGGCAAGGTTCGACTACGACGAGAAGGTTTCCGGCTTGATGGCGGTCGGTCGTTACACGGTGCGTATCCGACTTATGCAACCCGACCCAACGTTTGTCTATTTGTTAGCCAATCCGGACCTGAGCATCGTTCCCCGCGAGGCGGTCGAGGCCGACGGCGACGAATTCGCGCGCAGGCCGACGGGCAGCGGTCCCTATGTGGTGCGCGAGTTCAAGCCCGGGGCTCGGCTCGTATTGGAGCGCAACCCGGATTATCGAGCGATGCGCTGGGAGGACGTCGCCACGGCCGGTCCGAATGACCCTGAATGGGCGACCGCGTTGCGCGGACGGAGGTTCCCATTACCGGATCGCGTTGAGCTGCTGAACATCCCCGAGGCCACCACGCGACTACTTGCCCTCGAACGGGGCGAAATCGATGTTGCGCCGGCACCGGCGGCAGCGATCGAGAACAACAAGCTCGCCCCGCGGCTTGCGAAGGCTGGATTCAAGCTTGTGCGAGCAGCAGCCCCCATCCTCAACTGGTTCTCTTTTAACATGCGCGATCCGCAGATCGGCGGCGCCGCACCGGCGAACATCGCCTTGCGGCGAGCTATCGCCTTGGCGGTCGACGACGATGAATACATCCGGGTGCTCGAAGACGGAGCCGCAACTAAAGCGGAATTTTGGATTCCGCCTGGCATCAGCGGGTACGATCCGAGATATCGCAATCCGGTTCGGTACGATCCCGCGACGGCCAACGCGCTTCTCGATCGCTTTAGTTATAGAAAGGGCCGTGACGGCTATCGGCGGCGCCCCGACGGCAGCGAGCTCGCGCTCACGTTCACCGTCGGAACGAGCTCCCGGCAGCGCCAATGGTCGGAGTTCATGAAACGCAGCTTCGAACGCATAGGCGTGCGAGTGAAGTTCGACCCGGTGGCTGGTTCCGAGCAGGTCGCCCGCGTCGAGACTTGCCGTTTTCAGATACAGAACACGGGGGGTTGGATCTTCGACTGGCCCGATGGCTCGAATCTGATGCTTGCATTCTATGGGCGGGCCAACGGATCAGTGGGCATGGCCTGCATGCAAGATCAGGAATTCGACACCGTTTATGAGCGCCTGCTCATCACACCGCTCGGACCTGAGCGGGTGCCGCTGTATCGGCACCTGGTCGAGCGCCTGAATGTGCTCACCCCCGTCCGGCTCTTGCCGGTGCCCGACGAGATCTATCTGACCGCGCCGACGATTCGAGGGCTCCTGGTCCATCCTGCACCGGGCCCGAATTACGCTCCATTCCCCTATCTCGACATCGCCGCAAAGGCGAGATGAAACCCGGAGACTATCGCCGACGACTCCATGCGTCTTTTCTAGGGACCGTACGCCGGCGCCGGAAACTTGTCGCGATTCAGGAATGCCGAGTACGACGCCCTCTACGACAAGAGCCGCCGCACCGCGGACGCTGCGGAACGCAACAAGATTTACGAAGCCATGACGAAGATCGTCTCCGCCCAGGCGCCGTGGTGCACGAACGTCTACCGCATCAGCAACACCGTCGTCGCGCCGCAGATTCGCGGTTACCGCAAGAACGTGCACTACTTTTTGACGCCGTGGGAGTATCTGGACATCGATACAGCGGCGCAAAGAGCGAACCGGACGTGAAAGCCCTCCGCTCGCGATTCGGAGCGAACACTCGCGATCAACCGATCCGGCGCTCGACGGTGAACTGTTCGACTTCCACTCGGCGATTCGGCTCCAGGCATTTGATGAGAGCCGCGCGGTCGCTGTCCTCGCACCGGACGCGCAGATCGGTTTTCCCTTTACCGATGGCGATCAGACGGCTGGCGGCGACGCCTTTGCTGACCAGATACGCCTTGACTGAGTCGGCCCGGCGTTGTGAAAGTCCCAGGTTGTAGGCGTCGGACCCGAGTCGATCCGTGTAACCCTTGATGGTTACGGTCTTGATGCGCTGATTGGCGACCAACACCTTCGCGATTTCGTCGAGCTTCGGTTGCGGCATGCGCAGGTAACGCGATCGAATGCGAAAAGCTCCTGCGCCGACAGCGTATAGCGCTCCAGTCGCGGGGCGGGTCGCGATGGCGGCGTGTGCGCGATGACGGTCGGTCGCCTCTCGACGTAGATGGGCGGGCGGGGGGAGGGTAAACCGGATACGGATAATAGCCCGGGTACGGGTAGTAGCCGGGGTAGTAAGGGGGTAAGGGTAGTAACCGGGATAAGGATAACCAACGTAAGGTGGGGCCGACCATCCCGGCACGCCAACGTAGAACGCTAGCCTCGAGCCATGCGCTGACGCGGTGCTGCAGGCGATGACCCACATCGCCGCGACCGCCAACAACGATACCGTTCGCGTCATGGGTTTCCCGTCGATCGTCCGCCGTGAATCCCAGGAAAACTCGAAACACGCTCTCTCCCCGCTCCAGGGCCGGCGCTGGCTAAAGTCCTGTCCGATAATGTTCGGCGCTATAGGATCTCGGCGATGTTCTCGCGCCGATCCATCTCGGATACGAACTCCTTGAGCTCGGGGCCGAGCGCGTGGTGCGCTGAGACCATGCCTATCAGCCGCCCGTTCTCCACCACAGGCACATTGCGAAACCCGCCCTCGTACATCATGTGCAGCGCGTGCCCGAGCGGTTTGTCGGCGCCGATCGTCCGTGGGTTTGGCGTCATCACGTCGGCGAGTAAAGTGGTTTTCGGATCGCATTCCTCCGCCGTCACGCGAAAGAGCGCGTCGCGCTCGGTGAACACGCCGACAAGTCGCCCCTTGTCACATACTAGTAGTGCGCCGGTCTTGTGCTGCTTCATCAAGCGCGCAGCGTCGCCAACCGTCGTTGTGCTCGGAGCAGTCAGAACCTCTTGATTCTCGATGATCGTTCTGATCGGTCGGTGTGGCATAGCAGCTCTCCTCTGTGAAGAAGCCAACAGGGTCAACACGGAATGCCTGTTGGTTATGGGTGGATAAACCGTTTGAAGCGATAGCCCGTCAAGGGCGGGAACTTGTCGCCGCTTCCACTATAAGTGGACCGGGCCCGCAACAAGTAGTTCGGATATGACGATGCAAAGTTTGGATTCGAGCTCGTCCATTTCAAAGTAAGCCTATGAAATCGCGTAATTAACCCCGAGCATCGGGACTATCCTCCGGCGGCTAAGCGAACTGGGGCCGGATCAATCAACATTACGCTGGTGCACGGACTCGTGGCTTCGCCGTTCAAGTCCGCCTATGTAGCCGCGAAGCACGGGGTGCTTGGCTTGACCAAACCGTTGCATTGGAGGCGATTGATCGCTATCGGCCAAAAGGAGCGGTGCAGCCGAAGTCGCCGAGAGCGGTCGCAGTCCACCCGCGTGGGGAAGCTGCAAAGCGGTCACAGCGGCGAGCACATTTCCACGGCATTTGGCCCGAGGCCCTCCGGCACCCAGCCCTGGCCGATCATCTGCGCGCGTACTGTGACGTCGGTCGTGTAGCGGTGGCTGGGCGCTCCTCCCTGGCCGTTGTTATACAGACGGTAAACGGGCGTCAAGCCTGCAGCGCATGACCCGTCAGCAGCAGGAACAGCGATGTCGAATGCGTCGGCGCTCTCGAGTGTCCACGCGGGATCCGCTTGCCTGATGGCGCACTCCGTGGGGAAGGGCGTATAGAAATGGGAGCTCTTTGGCGCGAACGCCGCGCTGAAGAAGCGGCAGACCGGCGCGGAATTCTCGTTCGGCGCCGCATAGGCGTTGAACTGGAGTCCCGTGCGCACCCAGCAGGTGGAGCCTTCGTTGTCGAGCTTGCTGATCTCGTCGGGATTCGACGTGATGAAGTAGTGGTCGAATGCCGCGTAGTAGTATTCGATCACCGGCACCGTTCCCAAGGGTGACGGCACAAAGACCTGGTACTCGAAAAGACCGGCTGCTGTCGCGGCCCGCAAGATCGAACCGGTTCGATCAATCGAAAGACTCCAGACGTGCAGATTTGTCAGACCAGAATTGATTGACGTCCAGCTCGCCGCGGCGTCGATGCTCCTGAACACGCCTTGTTGCGTGGCGGCATAAATCCGCGCGGGTGCGCTTGGATCGATCGCCAGCCCATTTACAAAAATCGTGTCGGGCAGTCCGTTTTGCGCGGCGATCCACGTCTCGCCGCTGTCGATGCTCTTGAATACACCGCCGCCGTTACATCCACCTGCATTGCAGTAGGTGTACCCAGCATAGACGATGGACGGTGTCACTGGATCGATTGCGAGAGACCATATGGTCACTCCAGCAGGGATAGGAATCGGGACCTGCCGCCATTGCCCGCCGCCGTCGGTCGACTTGAAGATCTTGCCCGTGTCAGGGCCGGAGAAGGTGGCCACCTGCTGGGCGGCATACACGACGTCCGCATTCGTCGGGGCGACGGCCAACGCGGAAACGTAAAACCCGGGCAGCCTGCTACGCATTTCCCAGGACAACCCGCCATCGATGCTTTTGAAGACCGCGTCGTTTGCTCCGGCGTAGAGCGTTGAGCTCAGCGATGGCGCAATGGCCACCACTGATGTGGGCCGGCCGTTGAACTCAGCCGCCTCCGCCGCCCAATGCGCCCCTCCGTCGATACTCTTGTAGATGGGAACGTCAGCCAAATCCCAGGGGTACCCTAGGGCGGCGTAAATCGTGGCTGTGGAGCGGGGATCGATTGCCAGGGAGTTGACACTGTCGACCGCGAAGACTGCCAAGTCGGCCCAATGGCCGCCGCCATCGGTGGTCTTCGTGACGGCATTGCTATTCACCACCGAATAGATCGTGGACGGCGACGAGGGATCGACCGCAAACGGGTACGCGACGGGTCCGATCGGCGTCCAGCTATTCGTGCCGGCGGTTGCGGGCAAGACCAGTAGCGCAGTGGCGAGACCACCAACGCAAGCGATGGCGAACGAAATCACAAGACGAATATTGCTGCCCATGGGCACCTAGGGCGTCGAGGGCGCGGTGGACGACGGCACGCACGCGAAGGCGAACGTTCTGCCGTCGCCTTCGAACACCCAGCCTTCGGCAAGCATTCGGTTGAACGTTCCTAGATTCGTGGTCAATCGGTGAACGGGCCGGCCGCCCATGCCGTTGTTGTACAGACGATAGAGGATCGTTGTGCCGAGCGGGCAATGGCCGCTTTCGTCCGGGATTTGCAAATAGAAGGCGATCCCCTCGTATAGCCAATGCCAATCCGCATGGGCTTGTATCGCGGCGCACTCGGCGGCATACGGTGTGTAGAAGTGGTCGAAGAAGGTCGGGTTGAAGAAACGGCAGGTTGGAAGCGCGCCGCTCTCGGGCCCACTCCACACGTTGAACGTTTCGTATGTGCGGAACCAATGGCAGCAGTACGGCGAGCCAAGACCACCTGCGTCCAATACCGCGATCTCGTCGGGGGACGAGGTGACGAAGTACGAATCATAGTAGAGACACAAGATTTGCCCGGTGCTCGTGTCGGGGCCGCAGGACCACACGTCTGAGTAGCCATACTCGACGACGGTTTCTACTTGGCCCGCCGCGGGTATTGCGACGCCGAGCAGACTCCAAAACGCGCATGCAACCATCGCGGCTGCCGCCGATACTTCCTTCGCGAAGAACTGGACGGACATAACGCCTCCCTCGACGCTATCACGCCCGGTTTCGAATACGGGCCCCGATCAATAATCCGCCGATCGGCGCTTCGGGTCATTGTGGCGGGCATTAATCTTTATTAATCGTGCAGACGGGCACTTTCCGCGCGACATCAACCGGCCTAATCTGACGGCCATGGACGACGTCAGACCGATCGGATCCAACAGCAGGTACCGGAGCGGCGCCATCGAAATCGATGCCATGCAGCGGAGTGTGTTGATCGATGGGACGCCTGCCAAGGTCGGTGCGCGGGCGTTCGATCTGCTGCTTGCACTCGTGGAGCGGCGTGAGCGGGTGGTACCCAAGCGCGAGCTGATGGATTTGGTGTGGCCCAAGCTCGTGGTCGAAGAAGGCAACCTGCTGGTGCATATGGTGGCGCTGCGCAAGCTGCTCGGGCCGCGAGCGATAGCCACCATCCCCGGCCGTGGCTATCGGTTCGTGATGCCGCTCGACGCGGTGGACAGCTCCGGATCGGCCGAGGCCGCGCCGTCCGCAGGGGCGACTCGCGGCAACCTGCCGGCCTCGCCGGCGCTGTTCGGTCGTGCGCAGGATTTGGACGCCGTGGATGCACTGCTGCGCGAACACATGGTCGTGACGATTGTCGGCGCCAGCGGCATCGGCAAGACCCGCCTCGCACTCGCTGCTGCGGCGGGTGCCCGGATCGAATTCTCCGACGGACGCTGGTGGGTAGAGCTCGCGCCGGTCACGGAGAGCAGCCAACTCCCGACCACCATCGCCGGAGCGCTCGGCGTGCAGCTTTCCTCGGGTCGGTCGCCGAATGAAATGCTCGCCATGGCCTTGGCGGGCAGGAATTTGTTGTTGGTGCTGGACAACTGCGAGCATCTTGCGGATGACATCGCTCCGTTGATCGACCTGCTGCGCGAGCGTGCACCGAATGTGCGACTGCTCGTGACGTCGCAGGAGTCTTTGAAGTGTCGCGACGAGCACGTCTATCGGCTCGGTCCGCTGGCAGTACCTGCGGGCGCAGAGCTCGAAGAGGCCGCCCAGTTCGGCGCCGTGACGCTGTTCGTCGAACGCGCGCATGCGGTCGACTTCCGGTTTCGACTCGCTAACGATAATGTCGATGTAGTGGTCGACATATGCCGGCGATTGGACGGCATTCCGCTGGCCATTGAGCTCGCTGCGGCGCGCGTGCCACTGCTCGGTGTGCATGGCCTGCACGCGCGGCTCAACCAGATGTTCAACGTACTGACCGGCGGCACGCGCATGAAGCTGCGGCGGCACCAGACGCTGCGTGCCGCACTCGAATGGAGCTACGGTCTGCTGGCCGAGGACGAGCGACTCACGTTCCGGCGAGTCGGTGTGTTCGCCGGCGGCTTCACTCTCGAGCTGGCGCAAGAGGTCGTCAAGGATGACCGGATAGATCAATGGCTCGTGCTGGATCTGCTCGGCCATCTGATCGACAAATCGCTGGTGATCGCTGACGGCGAGCCCGAGCCGCGCTACCGCCTGCTTGAGACTACGCGCGCATTCGCACTCGAGCAGCTCGCGGCCGCAGGCGAGTCCGCAGCGATGCTCCGTCGTCACGCGCAAGTGTTGTGCGATCTGATGGCGAAGACGGATGCGAATTGCTGGAACCTGTCGCCCGCCGAACGCAGACGCGCGGTGCACGAGCTGGGCAATCTGCGCGCGGCGGTCGATTGGGTCATGGCCGATGCGGATGACCGCACGCTGGCGTATGAGCTGCTGGCCAAGTGCTGGCTCGTGTGGCTGCACAACGGTCTGAGCGGCGAGGGTGTGCAACGCATGTTGCAGCTATGGCCGCCGGCATCGGATCTGGCGACCATTATCGAGGCGGACTTCTGTCTGGCCTTGGCGCGGCTCAATGAGGGCGCTGGGCGCGAAGAACACTGGCAGGCCGCGCGGCGCGCTGAAGCGTTGTATCGACAGCTCGGCGACACTGACCGCCTTGGCGATGCCCTGCTTCTTATCGGGACAATCGGTGTGAACCGGAACCACATGCCCGAGGCCGAGCGGGCGCTTCGTGAGGCCGAGGAACTGGTTACTGACGCTACAGAGTTGCGCAAGCAGGCGGCGCTCGCGGCAACGCAGGGAGAGTGTTACGGGTATCTCGGCGAGGATGAGCGGTCGATCGCGGCTTTTCGGCGGCAAGGCGAGTTGTATCGCCGTGCAGGGGCAGAACTTGGCGAGTACCTGGCACTCGGCAACGTCGGTAGTGCCCAGCTCCAGGCCGGCAAGTTAGATGCGGCGATCGAGTCGCTGCGCAAGGCGGTCGATGGTCTACGTCGAATCAACGCGCCTTACGGCCATGGATTTCGCATCAGTATGCTGTCGATTGCGCTCGCTTTGCGCGGCGATGCCGTCGATGTTCTTGGGCTCGCGCGCGAAGCGTTCGATCAACTCCAAGCGCTCGGCGCGACGAGTGGTCCCGTGCTGGCCGCCGCTCTGCATCACGCCCGACGCGATGATCTGCAGCGTGCCGTTCTGCTTGCCGGCTACGCACTCAGCGCGCCAAAGAAGAACCCGGCGCCGGTCTGTCTGCCGGTCCTTCTGAAGGTGCAGCAACAAGTGCGCGATCGCGCTCTGGTCGAGCATTCTGCAGCGACGGTCGAAACCCGGCTGCGCGCTGGCGAGCGACTGACCGAAGCGCAGGTGGCCGCGATCGCGTTCGATGACGCCCCACTGGACGGGCTGCCGTGAAATTACGCCGCGCCGCTGGTGCAATCGCGTCGCTTACATCCCGTGCAGCGGATTAATCTCCATGACTTCTATGGAGGCTTGGGGAATCTGCAAGTGCGGATGGCCCTCGAATGTCTTTGCTGCCGCTTCGTGTGACTCTGCGTCTACGATCGCATACAGCATGATGTCGTTTCTTGCGTCAGTCGTGCCTTGCGAGGTGACACGTTTGGTCTTTCCGACCCCGGCTCCCTTGTCGGCGAACATCTTCATATGATCGCCCATCCATTTTTTCCAGTCCGCCTGCATCTTCTCCTCGGCTTCCTTTCTCCGCTTGGGCTCGGTTTTCTTCCAGTCGTCAATTACCGACGCGGGCGCAAGATAGGTAACAAGAAACTTTTTCATTTTCAGACTCCTCAAGGATGAGGCCGCACAGGATTACCCGCTGATTCGTCGCTAGCGTACCGGAAGCCGGACGATTCCCTTCGCCGGGGTGCGCGACCTTCATGCATTAGGCCTGTGCACCCGGCGGCGAGTTCAATAATAACCTGTGGCTCAAGAGCCGAGATTGAAAAAATGCCTGATGCGGTGGCGGCGTGCCGTCGAACACCGAGCGACACGCACGTCCCAATGCAATGCTATGCAAGAGCCATCTTGTACAGAGCGACCAGCTTGCTCCACGCGCGTTCGGCTTCGGGCCTGCTGTAGATCGGCGCGCCGTTTTCAGTCGGCATATCGGGCACGCACCAACCGTGCCGGGCTGGATAGACTTCGATTTCCGCCGGAACCTTCGCCGCGGCAAACGCTTCTCTGAGCTTGTCTTTCGCGTCCGGTTCGCCCTGGTCATCGTTCGATGCGATAGCGAAGTACATCCGCGCCTTGATCTTCGGCGCAAGCAGATGCGGGCTGTCAGGCTTATCCGTGACCAGACCGCCTCCGTGGAAGGAGGCGCCGGCGCCAACACGATCTGGAAGTGCGGCGGCTGTCTTCACGACCAAAGGTCCACCCATGCAGTAGCCTTGGGTCCCGATCTTCTTCGCCTTGTTGATCTGTGATTGCGCGTCCAGGAACGCGATATAGGCGACGGCATCCTTCTCCGCCGCGCCCGGAGCGTTCACCGACGCCATGAGTGGCTTGAGCTTCGCCATGTCAGCCTGATTTTGAAAGTCGAAAGACGAGGGGTTGTCGAACACCGGCGCCTTGGCTACGCGATAAAAGGGGTTCGGCACGAGCACCGAGTAGCCTTCGGCAGCGATGCGCTTACCGATGTCGCGCATGGCGGGGCGCAAGCCGAATGCGTCCGCCCAGATCAACACGCCCGGATGCGACCCGCTCCGCGGATGGATGAACGCAGCGTCGCACGTTCCATCGGGCATCTTGATCGTCACGTCGGTCTCGACAACTTGCTGCGCGGCCGCTAGCGTCGAACCGGCCGCTGCAGCGAGACCGGCAGCTACGGACAACGCGAGGAAATCGCGACGTGAGAGATCGGCGCCGTCCTTATGCAGTTTTTCGGAATCCTGTTTGTCATCCATCGTTGCCTCTCCTTAGAACGCCTCGTTGAATGGAGGCCTCGCAGGATTGAGTGCTCGCCCCTCGTGCATTAGGCCTTATACCCGGTGGCGAGTTCAACGAGATGCTTCTGAGGCAGCTGGGACAAGCCGTTCGCCTGAGCCGCCGATCGTTGTCTCTGGAAGAGGCGAGCGCGTCTTTCAGCCGCGTCCGCGCCTACGCTGCAGATGCGCCTCGAGCTGCCGCAGCAGCGCATCGATGGCGAAGCCGACGATGCCGATCGCGATCATGCCGGACATCACGATCGAGGTGCTGATGCTGGCCTGGCCCTTCACCAGCACATATCCGATGCCGCTCGAAGCGACGATCAATTCGGCGCCAACGAGCGACTGCCAGCCCAAGCCGGCGCTCACGCGTAATCCAGCGACGATCGAGGGCACCGACGCGGGCAGAAGCACTTCGGTAATGATGTGCCAGTGGCGCGCGCCCAGCGTTTGCGCGGCCTCGATCAGGCGCCGGTCGACATACCGCGCCCCGCGGTGGGCGTTGATCAGGCAAGGCGGAAACGCGCCCGTGAAAATGACCAGCACCGGGCCGCCGATCCCTGTCCCGAACCACAGCGCTGCAAATGGAACCCATGCGATCGGAGCGACGAAACGCAGGGCATCGAATAACGGGGAGACGATCGCGTCGATCCAGCGAAACCATCCCATGATCAGACCGAGCGGCACGCCGATCAGCACCGCCAGACCGAATCCCATGCCGAAGCGCATGAAGGACGAAAGCAGATGCTGCTGCAGCGTAAAACCGGAGAAAGGCTCACGCATCAACTCCACGAACTTCGCTGCGACCGACCACGGCGGTGGCAGGAACTGACGTGGTACCAGGCCCGTCACCGAAGCCAGCGCCCAGATGCCGAGGAACCCGAGCAGGCCCGCACAACTCAACACGATGAACTCGCGCCGGGTGGGCGCCGCGCGCACGCTCATCGCGTATGCCACGGCATCGCCCGTGTCTCGAGCCACGCCAGCGCCATCGTCATCAGTGCGCCGGCGATCGCGACGCCGATCATCCCGACGACGATCATCGCCGGAAAGATGTCGAGCCCGGCCTGATAGAGCGCGTGCCCGAGCCCGACGATGGCGCCGAGCAGCTCCGCGGCCACGAGCGTGGTCCAGCAGGCCTGCAGCGAAAGGCGCAGCCCGGTGAATATCAGGGGCAGGGCGCCGGGGATCAACACCTCGCGCACGAGCATCGCGCGGCGGGCGCCCAGCGAGCGCGCCGCCTCGATCAGGTACGGCTCGATCGAGCGCACGCCCGCGTAGCTGTTGATGACCGCGGGAACGAACGCGGCGAACCAGATGACTAATATCTTCGCGGCATCGCCCAGACCAAGCCAGACGATCGCGAGCGGAATCCAGGCGAGCGGCGGAATCGGACGTAGCAGGAGAAAGACCGGATTGATCAGTGCCTCGGCGCGGCGACTCCAGCCCATCAGCATGCCGAGCGGGACGCCGGTGGTCACGGCCACCGCGAAGCCCATCAGCACGAGCCAGCAGCTATGCAGGAAATGCTCGTGCAGGCGGCCGTCGGCGTAGCCCTGTATCGTGATCTGCTTCGCTGCCTGCAGCACTTCCGCCGGCGTAGCGAAGTACACCGACGGAATGATGTGCGTGGCCTGCGTGAGCACGTACCATAGCGCGACGACGCCGACGAGCGTCGCCGCGCCCACCGCGAGCCGCGAGGGCTCCGAGCGCTTAGGCATCGAATTCGACCGACACGCTCGGATCCCGGCGTTCCGTCGGGATCACCGGGCGTCAGTCGGCGCGCTGCGCGAACGCCTTGAGCTTGGGATCGCGGTCAACCATCTTCATGTATTCGTCGGTGATGTAGGCCGATGCCTGCGGCACCTCGGCGATCGAACCGGTACCTTTCATGAACTCGCCGATCTGCGTCATCCACTTGTCGACATCGGATGGACCCTTGGAGCGGTCCATGATCCTGAGCTGCCCCGCGAGGTCGTATGTCGGCCGGGTGTCGAATTCCTTCTTCATCGAGGCCTCGGTGATGCTGACGCCGCCGATGTCGTAGAACTTTTTCATCATCGCGATCGCCTCGGGCTGGTGCGCATTCATCCACTTCCACGTGCGTAGGTACACCGCCAGGAACTTGGCGACGTTCTCCGGGTGCTCCTTAGCGTATTCCGCCCGGACGAACAGCGCGCCCGGCACGACGGCGCCCGCGTCTTTCCCGGAGCAGATCACCTTCGCACCGGCCTTCTCCTCCATAGTGTAGATGTTGGGCGCCCACAAGCCCCCAAGATCGGCGTTGTTGGACGACATCGCGGAGATGATCTCGGCCTGACCCATGCTCTTGACGATGACGTCGGCCTTCTTGAGTCCCCATTTCCCGAGACACGACTGCACCGCGTAGTCGCCGGTGGAGTTGGCCGTGAGCACGATCGTTTGGCCCTTGATCGACTGCGGATTCTTCACGAACGCGTCCGCCTTCGCGGCGGTGGCGAGCAGCGCATTGCCCGCCGACTCGTCGTTGGTAAGGCCGATAGTGAGAAGGTTGTAGCGCACCGCCCCGAGAACCGCCGGCACCGAGCCGACGCCGCCGACGTCCCAGGACTTCGATGCCGAGGCGGCGATCTGCGGCACGCCCGCGGGGAAGGTGCTGAACGTCGGCTTCAGGCCCAGCTCGGCCCACCAGCCCTTCTGCTCGGCGACGTAGAACGGCAGCGACCAGTAAAGCGCGGGCTGGTAGCTCACCTTGATCTCGGTGAGCTGAGCCTGCGTTGCGGATGCGGCGGTGCAAAGTGCCGCCGCGAATAACAGTTGGCGTAGATGCTTCGTCATGGTTCGTTCCTCCTCGTGATGTATCAGCTCCGCAAAAGCAAGTTCAATGCTCGGTGCGCTCCTGCTGCTCGCGCAGCAGGCGCCAGATATGCGTGCGCAAATGGACGAACGACGCCTCGTCCATGACGTCCTCGATGCGGTCGTGCCGATCCCAACGTTTTTCCTTTCGCACGGTTGCCACGTCGATGATTTCACCGATCCGGCCTGGCCGACGCGTCATGACGACGACGCGATCGGCAAGGTAGACGGCCTCGTCCACCGCGTGCGTGATGAACAGGACCGTGCGCGGGCTCACCCTCGCAAGCTTGATGAGCTCCTCCTGCATTACCACGCGAGTCTGCGCGTCGAGCGAGCCGAAGGGCTCGTCCATCAGTAGCACGTCGGGATCGAGCACATAGCTGCGCGCGATCGCAACACGCTGCTGCATGCCGCCCGATAGCTCATGCGGAAACGCCGATTCATAGCCCTGCAGACCCATCAGCTCGACATAGCGCGCAACGCGCGAACGGCGCTCCGGCAACGCCACGCGCGACGCGCGCAAGCCGAAGTCGATGTTCTCGACCACCGTCTTCCACGGGAAGAGCGCGAATTGCTGGAACACCACCGAACGATCGGGGCCCGGTCTGGTAACGGGTTTGCCTCCCACCGTCACCGATCCGCGGGTCGGAAACTCCAGCCCCGCGGCCATGCGCAGGCACGTCGTCTTTCCGCATCCGGACGGGCCGACGATGGCGACGAACTCTCGCGCGCGCACTTCGAAGCTCACGTCGTCGACCGCCGGAATGTCCTTCCCGTCGCGACGAAAGTGGCGCGCCACCCGGTCGAAAACGATGTCGCTC
>Ga0207646_10003027_pt1 | contig 19358 bp, 17 predicted proteins | sample KBSK5502metaG_FD_184343 | JGI IMG/M metagenome (GOLD analysis project Ga0207646, IMG submission 184343) | Corn, switchgrass and miscanthus rhizosphere microbial communities from Kellogg Biological Station, Michigan, USA - KBS K5-50-2 metaG... | ecosystem: Host-associated > Plants > Roots >...
GGTCGGTCGCGCGCTGGTGGGCAAGAAGAAGGGCGACCGCATCACGGTCAGCGTTCCTTCCGGCACGCTCACGCTTTCGGTCAAGGCGGTCAAGTAGGCAGACGGCGCAAGACCTGAACATCGACGCCATCTCCGACCGGACGACGGTCGGCGTTTTCTTCCGCCAGGCGGCGCGGTTCGGCGATCGCCCGCTCGTGCACTACCGAGCCGCGGGCACGTCGTGGGCAGTCGCCACGTGGGCGGACATGAAGCGATGTGTGCTCGCGGTCGCCTCCGCACTTGTGGAGAGCGGCGTCAAGCCGGCCGACACCGTCGTCCTCATGTCAGAGAACCGGGTCGAGTGGATCTATTGCGACCTGGCGATTCAGTCGCTGGGAGCGGTGACGGTTCCAATCTACCCAAGCAGCCCGCCTGAGCTCGCCCAGAAGATCGCAGGTGACAGCGGCGCGGTGTTGGCGATCGCATCGGGCGTGAAGCTGGCCGCCAAGCTCACCACCACCACACAACTTCGACGCATTGCCCGCATCGATGCCGAGGTCGCGCAATGGGTGACTCAGGGACCCGACCACATCGGCGAGATCGCATCACGGCTCGAGAAAATCCAGCCTGACGATCTCTGCACAATCGTCTACACCTCTGGCACGACAGGCGAACCGAAGGGGGCGGAGCTCGCGCATCGCAACCTCGTCGATATGTCCCGCGCCATCCTGAAGGTGTTTCCGCTGGGCCCGGACGATTCGACGCTGTCGTTCCTTCCCTACTCGCACGTCTTTGAGCGCATCAACGGCATTTTCATCGGCCTCATGTTCGGAGGCCAGGCCTGGATTTCCGAGGGCACCGATCACCTCGCCACAGAGCTGGGTGAGGTCATGCCCACCGTGATGAACTCCGTGCCACGCGTGTACGAGAAGATGCACGCTGCGGTCATGGCGCGGGTTCGCGAGTCGCCCGCCATACGCCGCGCGATCTTCAATTGGGCGGTCGGTGTGGGAACGCGATTCGCCCACGAGCCCAATCCGGGCCCGCGGCTCCGATGGCAGCACCAGGCTGCCGACCGCCTGGTGCTCGCGGCCCTCCGGCAGCGGCTCACCGGGGGCCGGCTGCGTTTCTTCATCAGCGGCGGCGCGGCTCTCGCCCAGGAGATCGAGGAGTTCTTCTGGGCCATCGGGGTGCCGATCCTCAACGGCTGGGGCATGACGGAGGTCTCGTCGGGGGCTTGCTCGAACACGCTGGCCGCACACCGTTTCTTGACCGTCGGCAAGCCGTTCCCGGACGTCCAGCTGAGGATCGCCGAGGACGGCGAGATCCTGATCAAGAGCCCAGGCACCATGCTCGGATACCACAACAATCCGGAGGCAACCTCCGACATGATCCGCGACGGCTGGATCTACTCCGGCGACATCGGCGAGATCGACGGCGACGGCTTTCTCAAGATCACCGACCGCAAGAAGGCTCTCTTCAAGACCGCCGTCGGCAAATACGTGGCGCCGCAGCCGCTGGAGTTCGAGCTCATGCGCGATCACCTGATCGACCGCGCGGTGGTGGTTGGCGAGGGCAAGCCATACGTAACCGCCCTGGTGGTTCCCGATTGGGACGCCGCCCGCAAGGAAGGCCTCGACGAGAACGGGCTCAAGGCACATGTCCAGAAGCTCGTCGACGCGGTCAACGCCTCCCGCGGCAATTGGGAGGCGATCCAGTACTTCACCCTCCTCCCGCACGACTTCTCCGAGGCCAATGGAGAGCTTTCGCTCAAGCTGGACGTCAAGCGGAAGGTCGTCCAGGACCGTTACCGGGACCAGATCGAGTCCATGTACGCAAGGAAGAGATCCTCGTAATCTGGAGTGATGGCCGGTCCGGCGGACATGTCCGAACTGCACGCGGCGCTCGATCGCTTGCGCCCGCAGCTTTGCCACTGCGGCCTCAAGGGGGAGTGCCTGGGCTGCAAGGGCATCGAGATGGTTCGGGTCCAGGCGGAGGCGGTCGTGGCCGCCGCGAGCCAGCCCATCCTCATCCAGGTGGCACAGGAGGCGTCGATGAAGGACATGTCGACACGCTTCCAGGCCATGTCCGAGCGTCTGCTGTCCGACCCTGACATCCGCCGCTCGGCCGAGGAGATGCAGCAGCGGTTGATGTCAGACCCCGAAACCCGGCAGCTCCTCGAAGAGCTCATGCGCCGGCTCGGCGCCCCGCCCGAAGAAGGTTTCTCCGGCTAGGTCGCGGCCGGACTCGCTGTCGCGGGCTTCTTGAGCGGGGGCATGGGTTTGTCCCAGAACGGGATCGGCCCGGTCTTGAGCTGCTGGATGATGGCCTGCTCCTGTGCGGAAGTGAGCTGCTTGTTCGTGACCGCGGCGTCCAGCAGCGGTGTCAGCTTGGCGATGAGCCGATCGCGGAACTGCGCCTCGGTCCCCGGCGGGTTCTGCGCCGCAGCGATCTGCGACAGCGTCATTCCTTGAGCGAGGTCGGTCGTCAACTGCTGGTCGGTGATCCCGAGAGCGGACGCGGCGGCGCCAAGCAACGCCTGCTTGTAGGCGCCCAGCTCTGAGCCGGCGTGGGCTTTAGGGGCCGGCGGCATCAGTGCGCAGGGAGCCTGGCCCGCGATCTTCTTCTTTATGGCATCCGCCTGGGCCTGCGTGATGTCGCCGTTCTTGACCTCGTCGTCAAGCGTCTGGCCGACCGCTTTCTGGAACGCGGCGTCGACCTTGCTCTGGGTGCTCCCAAGGTCTGACGCGAAGTGCGATATGAAGTCGTTGCACACCGCGGACGCCTTGCCGGAGTGTTGGCCGGTGCTCGCGGTCGGTGCTCCGAGGCTGGGCGTGGAGGTGGACGCAGCCGGGCGGAAGCCGACATTGAGACCGGCGGCGGAAGCGGTGATCCAGACCGCTCCGGCGGCGATAGCTACGGCCCCGACTGCAAATCCGAGAACGCGAAGGTGGCGGAAGGTGGCAATGCTCTTGATCACGCAATAACTAGACCCCCAATCGGTCGTTCATTTCGGCACCTGGACGTAAAGATTTTGTAAGGGGTGGCAGGACTCTAGACTCACCGGAGCATGGAGTCGCCCACACGAACCGGTTGGACCGGGAAGCAGGCGGTCGAGCTTTACGTCCGCACCTACACCACGATGCTGCAGAGCTCGGGCGACATCAAGATCGACTCGCTAGCCCACGCCCATCTCGCCATGGGTTCCGTCCTGCATCCGCTTGCGGGCGAGCCACAGGTCGACATGGGCGCGTTCCTCTATGCCGTCCGGCGCCTCCCGGGCGCCATCGTTCGCTGCCGGCGGGTGGTCATGGGCCAGAGCCCCCAGGGTTTCCGGGCGGTGTTCGGCGCTGACATCCTCAGCTGGCAGGCCGTCAAGGCGCCGGCCCGCCGCCGCCGGTGGTACCAGCACGGCGACACGCTCGCCGTCCTCATCGCATCCCCATCGGACATCGACGACCTGGTCCCGACTCTGGTGGCCTTCGAGATCGAGTGGAACAAGATGCATCGCCTGCTCCAGGACGTCCCCCTCAACGACGAGGATGCGCGACTGGCGGCGGGTGCGGGCGAGGAGGACTGGCGGCGCCTTCGCCTGACCTGGGGCGACGAGTTCGACGCGATCCTGGCCAAGATCAAACGCGAGGAATGCCGGATCGTTCTACGGCTGATCGGGGGCAGCCACCTCGGCTATGCGCGCAATGCCAGCCGCTGGTGGCAACCCATTGCGGCCGCGATGGACGAGATGGGAGTGCGTGAGTCGCCGATCTATTTCGTGTCGTCCAACACACACAGCCTTGTCAACGTCCTCACCGGAGTCGCGCGACATTTCGAGAAAGACATCCTCGATTTCGTCCGCACCAACGACCCGGATCTCGATGAGGAGCGGCGCAAGCTCGAGGCCGGCCACAGCCGCGCTTCGCGCTCGAACTGGCTCTACTTCGGGGCGCGCCAGCTCTTCGACCAGCATCCCGAGCGCACGAAGCTGCGCGCCCAGCGTGCGGAGATGGAGACTGCGAACGGCATCCGGCACATACCTGCGAGGGGGACCGGCGTCGACTCGGCGGCCCAGGTGTTCAAGATTTCGCAGCTCGACCCGGCGACTATCGACCCACGCGTCGGGCCGGTCGACGAGAAGCGGCTGCGCGCGTCCGGCGCCTGCATCGTCAACGTCGACTACCCGCTGGGCCTGGCCGCGTATCACATCCTCCGGCAGGTCGCCGAACACAGCGCCTGGGTCGCCGGAGTCTACGTGCTGGGCAAGGCTGCCACCCTCAACGCCGAGGTGGGCGACGTGATGATCCCGAACGCGGTTTACAACGAGCATTCGGGCAACACCTACTGGCTCGACAACAGCATCGCGGCGGCCGACGTCCAGCCCCACCTTGTCTACGGGTCGGCCCTCGACAACCAACGCGCGGTCGCGGTGCGAGGAACGTTCCTGCAGAACCGCGAGTACCTCGACATGTACTACCAGGGCCGCTACACGGTCGTGGAGATGGAGGCAGGCCCCTACCTCGACGCCTGTTACGAGATCACGCAGCCGGATCGTTATCCGCTGGGTGAGAGCGTGAACATGGCGAAGCTCGGCTTCGACCTGGGAGTCGTCTTCTACGCCTCTGACACGCCTTACACGCAGGCCCGCACGCTGGGCGCGCGGGGGCTGAGCTATCGCGGCATGGACTCGACTTACGCGGCGGCTATCGCCCTGGCGAGGAGGATCCTCCAGCAGGAGGAGACGCTGCCGGCTCAGTCGATGAGCTGACCAGCACCACGTGTTCGTGCGGGTGGTTGTGCTCGCCCGCGCCGTGATGGATCTCGCCGCATGGGTGGCAGCTCTCCACCTGGATCGTCGTGTGTCCGATCGCAAACCGGCCGCAGAGCCGGCCCTCCAGGTCGCGCACGACGTGCTCGGCGTCGCTGAGCGGGCACTCCTCCAGGACGACGTGGGCGCTGAGTGCCATCTCTTCAGATGAAAGCGCCCAGACGTGGAGGTCGTGGACGCCGATGACACGCTTGGTGTTGGTGATCTCGCGCGTCACGTCGCCCAGGTTGATGTCCGGCGGGGTGCCTTCGAGCAGCAGGTTGACGGTCTCACGCACGATCCGCCAGGCGCCATAGGCGATGAGCACCGCAATGCCCAGTGAGAGGATCGGGTCGATGTACAGCCAGTTGGTCAGAAGGATCACCGCTCCAGCCACGACCACCCCTGCCGATGCGCCGATGTCGCCGGCGACGTGGAGGAGCGCGGCTCGAACGTTCAGATTCTTGCCATGTCCGCGCAGGCCGAAGACGACGTAAACATTGACGGCGATGGCGACCAGCGCGGAGGCGATCACGACCAGGCCCTGCACCGGCTCGGGATGGGTGAGCCTCCGCACCGCCTCGAAGGCGATGGCTAGCACGATCACGACCAGAATCACCGAGTTCACCAAGGCGGCGAGGATGCTGACTCGCTGGTATCCGTAGCTGCGCCGGCGGTCTGCGGGCCGCTTGGACTGCTCGACCGCGAACCAGGCGAGGCCGAGCGCGAAAACGTCGGTGAGCACATGCCCGGCGTCGGACAGCAGGGCCAGAGAGTGCGAGACCACGCCGCCGGCGAGCTCGACCACGAGGATGACGCAGGTGAGGGCCAGCGCCTTCTTCAGCGTCGCTCCTTGGTCGGTCACTCGTTCCATTGAACTCATCCTACCCACCGCCTAACGCTCTAAAGCCACCAATCTTCGCCGCGCTCCAGGTAGGCAAGGAGCATTCCGTGGCGGAGGCCTTCGTGGCTGATTTGAAGCAGCGCCAGGCCGTACCAGTCGAGGAAGAGGAGCAGCGCCTCCACCCCGGCGCGCATCGCCTTGACCCGGTTGGGCGGCAGGCCCACCTTCGCGGCCACCTTCGCGGCCCGGCCGCGGTCGAGGCGGCCCTCGCAGGCGAGCAGGTCGGCGGTGGTCAGGACGCTGGGCGGGTTGCGACGTGCCAGCACGAAGGGAAGGTTGGAGGCCGTCCCGCCCGTCGCCACCAGGCGTTCGACATCGCCGTCGGGGGCGTGGGCAAGCTCCCGCAGCGCGGCCCGGCGCATACGGGCGCGCTCGTCTGGGTGGGGCGGATCCGACAGGTAGGTGCTCGCCAGGACCCCCGACCCGATGGGCAGCGCGACGGAGCGGAGCAGGTCGTGTCCTCGCGCGATCACGACCTCGGTAGAGGCGCCGCCAAGATCGACCATGACCCATTCCCGCCGCGCGGCATGGCGGCTCGCCACACCGAGAAAGCTCAGCTCCGCCTCCCGCCGCCGCGAGATGATGCGCACGGGGACGCCGATCGCCTCGGCGGCCTGCTTCGCAAAAGCCTCTCCATCCGAAGCCTGGCGAACCGCTTCCGTGGCTGCGGCGATGAGCGTGTCGTAGCCGTGCTTGCGGGCCCGGGCGATCACCAATCGGAGCGCGCGAATCGCGATTCTTCCTTTGGTGCCGATTGCGCCGGTGCGGGCGACCCGCGCGCCCAGCTCCGGCATCTCGACATAGTGGGCGACGTCTTCGAGCTTGTTGCGCACGACGTCCACGACCAGCACGTGAACGGTGTTGCTCCCGATGTCAACGGCTGCGAGCCGCATATGAGCCCACTCTAGAATCTCCGTGGGTGTCGGAAAAGAAAGGAGTTCGGATGGAACGCGACTCGATGGGCGAGATGGAGGTGCCCGCGGACGCGTACTACGGTGCGTCCACGCAGCGCGCCGTCCTCAACTTTCCGATCTCTGGCCAGCCTTTCCCGCGCCGGTTCATCCGCGCCCTTGGGCTGGTCAAGAAGGCCGCAGCCCAGACCAACAGCGAGCTAGGCCTCCTGTCGAAGCGCCGCGCGATCGCGATCGCCAGAGCCGCGCAAGAGGTCATCGACGGCAAGCTCGACGATCAGTTTCCCATCGATATCTACCAGACCGGCTCTGGCACGTCGACCAACACCAACGCCAACGAGGTCATCGCCAACCGCGCATCCGAGATCCTCGGCGGCAAGCGCGGGTCCAAGCTCGTGCATCCGAACGACCACGTCAACCTGTGCCAGTCGTCCAACGACGTCATCCCAACCGCTATCCAGGTTTCGTCAGCGGTCGCCATCGCCGACGAGCTGATCCCCGCGCTGCAGCAGCTGCAGAGAGCGCTGGAGGCGAAGAGCAAGGAGTTCTGGCCCGTGATCAAGACCGGCCGGACCCACCTGCAGGACGCGACCCCCATTCGGCTGGGCCAAGAGTTCAAAGGCTACGCGGGACAGGTGGAGGAGTCGATCCGCCGGGCGCGCGCGGCGTTGGACGAGCTGGCGAGAGTGCCGCTGGGGGGGACGGCGGTCGGCACAGGCCTCAACTCGCACCCGCGGTTCGCGCGGCTGGCGTGCGCACGTCTCGCCAAGGCGACCGGGCTCCCGATTCACGAAACGCGCAACCACTTTCACGCGCAGGCCACACTCGACGCGCTGGTCGCGGCCCACGGCGGGCTACGCACGATCGCGATCAGCCTCTGGAAGATCGGCTCCGACATCAGGCTCATGGGCACCGGACCGGTGGCCGGCCTCGGGGAGCTGCGCCTGCCGGAGACGCAACCGGGTTCCAGCATCATGCCGGGCAAGGTCAACCCCGTCATCGTGGAATCGTTGACGATGGTGGTGGCTCGCGTCCTCGGCAACGACCTCACGGTCACGATGTGCGGCCAGTCCGGCAGCCTGTTCGAGCTCAACGTCATGATGCCGGTCGCCGGAGTTGCCGGCCTCGAGTCGATCGCGCTGCTGGCAGCATCCGCCCGCAACTTCCGCGAGCGCTGCATCGAAGGACTGCAGGCGACCGAGCGCGGCCCCGAGCTGGTCGAACGCAGCCCCATGCTCGCGACCGCACTGAACCCCGTCATCGGCTATGACGAGGCCGCCAAGATCGCCAAGGAGTCGATCCGCACCGGCAAGTCGATCCGCCAGCTGGCGGGCGCCCGCGGCGTTTCCGAGTCGGCGCTGAACAAAGTGCTCGACCTCGGCAAGATGACCAAACCTGGCCTGGAAGGTCCCGGCGGAGGCGGCTAGACGGCCGCACGCGATTGAAGAAGCGCCTACCGCATCCGCTGCGTCGGTTCGGGCTGCCGGCGGTGCTGCTGGGGGTGGTGATCGTCTACGGCATGTTGGGCTACATGCTCATCGAGGGGTGGAGCCTCCTGGACTCGTTCTACATGACGATCATCACGATCTCGACGGTCGGCTATTCGGAGGTCAACAAGCTGTCCGACGCGGGCAGGATCTTCACCTCCACGCTCATCGTCGTCGGCGTGGGTACGATGCTCTACGGGTTCGGCGTCTTCGCCGAGACTCTCACCGACAACAGCTTCATCCACTACAGGAGAGAGCGGCAGTTGGAGCGTTCGTTGAATCAGCTCCGGGATCACTTCATCATCTGCGGGTACGGCCGTATCGGGACGCAGATCGTCGCCGAGTTCGAGGCGCACAACATTCCTTACGCCGTCATCGACCAGACCGAGGACGCGGTGCTGCGTTTGCGCAACGAGGATCGGCTCCACGTCGAAGGGGATGCGTCCAGCGAGGAGATCCTCAAGCTCGCGGGTATCGAGCGCGCGCGCGGACTGATCTCGGCCGTCGACTCCGACGAGCGCGCCGTTTACATCATCCTCGCCGCGCGGGCGCTCAAGCCTGAGCTCTACCTGATCTCCCGCGCCGGCAGGCCCGAATCGATCCGCCGCCTGGAGCTGGCCGGCGCCAATCGGGTGATCTCCCCGTACCAGATGGCCGGCCATCGCATGGCCGAGCTCGCCGTGCGGCCGGCTCTCGTTGACGTCATGGACAGCCTTCATCACGGCGAGTCGGAGATCGCGGTCGAGGAGCTGCTCGTCCAGCCGAGGGTGGCGGCGGTGGGCAAGACCATAGCAGGCGCCGGATTGGTGAGCTCGGACGCGGCCAAGGTGCTGGCGGTGCGCCGCAGCGATGGCACGCTGCACGCCAACCCGGCCCCCGACCTGCTCCTGGAGGAAGGCGATCTTGTGATTGCGCTTGGCTCTGAGGAGCAGCTTTTCGCCTCAGCGGCGAAGCTCAGGTAGCCTGGCAGCAGGTTCGCGGGCGGACCCAAAATCCGCCCAGTAGAGTTGGTGCCATGAAGGCGCTCGGACGCCGGCCGGAGCTCGTCGCGCTGATCTCGGTCTTCATCGGCGCGGCCATCGTCGTGGGCAAGCTCGTGGTCGGGCTGCTGACCGGCAGCCTCGGGATCATCAGCGAGGCGGTCCACTCGCTGCTCGACCTCGCCGCGAGCGGGTTCGCGCTGGTCGCCGTTAGGACCGCGCGCAAGCCGGCCGACACCGAGCACCCATACGGCCACGGCCGCGCAGAGAACCTGGCCGCCTTCGCAGAAGGCGTCCTGCTCATGATCACCGCCGCGGGCATCGCGTTCGAAGCCGTGCACAGGCTGACCATGGGCGGCGCCGCGGTGAACGCCGCCGGCTATGCATTCGCGCTGCTGATAGCGACGCTTTTCATCGAGCTCGGCCGGGCTGCCGTGCTGCGCAGAGTCGGGCGCGACGCGGACAGCGACGCCCTTAAGGCTGACGCCACCAACCGCTGGTCTGACGTGCTCGCGACCGTCGGCGTCCTGGCGGGCCTGATCGGCGTACGCATGGGTTTCGCGTGGGCCGACTCGGTAGCAGCTCTGCTCGTTGCCGTGATCATCGCGCGCGCCGCCGGGCTTCTGGCATGGCGCTCAGGCGACATCCTCATCGATCGCGCGCCGGCGGGCGCCGAGCGCAAGCTGCGCGCGGCCATCCAGGGCGTCAGCGGCGTCCGCGAGGTGCGCTCGGTGCGGGTTCGGCGCTCGGGACCCAACCTGCTGGGCGACGCCGTCATCGCCACCGCGCGGATGCTTTCACTCGAAGCCGCGGGCAGGCTTGTGGACGAGGTCAAGCGGGTGGCCCGCGCCGAGCTTCCGGAGCTCGAACTGACCGTACTCGTCGAGGGCCAGTCGCGCCCCAGCGACCTGGTCGAGCGCGTTCACGCCGCCGCCGCCCGCAATGGCGGTGTGCGCGATCTTCACAACGTGACCGTCGAGCGCGAGAGCGATGGCTCGCTGCATCTCACGATGCACGCCAAGCTCCCAGGTGACATGACGCTCGCGTCCGCCTCGCTGGCCAGCGCCGGCCTCGAGAAGGCGCTGCGCGCCGAGCTGCCCGACGCCACGCGGATCGACATCCACCTCGAGCCGATGGAGCCGCACGTCGTGAGCGGTGAGGACGTCACGCAGCGCCGCGCATTGCTCGCGGAGCGGATGCGGGAGATCGTCGAGTCTCACCCCGCGGTGAAACGAGGCGTCGACGTCGAGCTGAGCGACCGGCACAACCGGATCCACGCCCACGTGGTGGCGGAGCTGGCCGGCGACGTCAGCCTCGAGCAGGCTCATCAGGTCGAGACCGAGCTGGAGGAGCAGATTCGCCGCGCGCTGCCCGAAGTCAGCGAGGTCACCGCCAGGGCGACGGCGTGAAGCCGCGCATGAGGCCAGGTCGCGCAGACGATCTGCCCGCGGTGCTGGGGCTCATGCAAGCCGAGGTCCGTGCGGGTCGGCAGGACTGCGTGCCCGGCGAGGCCTACCTCCAGCGGATGCTGGCCGGCTTCGACTGGAGCTCGCGCTCGCGGGTGGTCGACGCCGCACGTGGCCTGGAGGGTGCCGTCCTGGTCGCGGGGCGATCGACCCCGGCGGGCACCGTGACTCGGGTGTCCGTCGCATGCGGCCCATCGGACATGAGGCAGGAACTGATTCGCTGGGGCCTCGATCTGTCGAAGGCGGCCGGGGCGATCGCCTCACAGATGTGGTGCGGCCGCGGCCACAGCGAAGGCATGGCGGAGCTGGGCGCGGAGTACGTCCGCCCGTGGTGGCGCATGGACGTGAACCTTGCAGGCGACCCAACGGCGCCGAGGGCCGTGCGTGGCTACGGGCTGCAGGATGGCACCCAGGTGGCGGGCCGGAGCTGGTCGGACCTTCACAACCTATCCTTCGCAGACCACTGGCGGTTCTCGCCGAGCCAGGAGGCCGAGCTGGTGATCGGACGCTCGCCCCACCTGTCCGTGATGGCGATCACCGAAGAGGGATCGCCGGCCGCGCTCGCGTGGGGCCAGGTCGAGTCCTACCTCGAGGATTCCCGACCGCAGCCGGTGGGCATCGTGAGCTCGGTCGGCACCGTCCCGGAGCATCGACGCAAGGGATTGGCCACCTGGCTGACGGCCGAGCTTCTGAAGCGCCTCCGCGATGAAGGCGCCCGTTCGGCATCGCTATATGTCGACCGCTGGAACCGCACGCGGGCGTTCGAGGTGTATCGCAAGCTCGGGTTCCAACCGGCATTCGACTTGGAGGTCTGGGAAGCAGCGTTCAGGCGTGGCGAACCGCCACACTGAGCCGATGCGGGGGTTGGGGGCGCTGGCGGCCCTTGTGATCGTGGCCGCGGCGGCATGCAGCTCGCCGCAGTCAACCCCACCCGCGCCATTGAGCCAGAACCTGAGCTCCCGGACCCCCTTGCTCATGACGGCGATCGCCCAAGCGGCTCACCTCGGCCGCGCCGGCACGGCCACCCAGGTCGACCTCAGCCTCGGCCTCAAGGGGCGTTCGGCAGACCAGCTGGCCAGGCTCATTGCTTCGGGCCAGACCGTCACGCCGGAGCAGTACGCGGCCGAGTTCGGACCTGACCCGGTCAAAGTTCAGGCGGCGGTCGATGCGCTCATATCGGACGGCTTGCATGCCGTGTGGCGCACCGGCTCTGCATTGATCGCGGCCGCTGGTCCCGCGCCCGCGGTAGCGGCCTTGTTCGGGGTCGACATCGAGTCCTACCGGCTCGCCAACGGGACCACCTTTTACGCCTCGCTGGACACCCCCACGATTCCGCCTGCGATTGCGGGCGTCGTCAGCAGCGTGACCGGTCTCGACAACTACAGGCACGAAAGCACTTATGCCGTGAGACCGGGCGGCTTGACGCCGACGGACGTGCTCGCTTTCTACAACCTGAAGCCTCTTCGCGACTCTGGACTGGACGGCTCCGGCATCACCATCGTCCTCCCCGAGATCGACGATCTCCCCAACCTCACCGACCTGGACAAGTTCGCGGCCATGTTCAGCCTGCCGCCGTACGAGCCGCTGCTGACGCTCAAGCGAGACCCTTCGTGGGGGACGCCCATGAAGCCGCAGGGCGAGAGCGTCCTCGACCTCGAGATAATCCACCAGGTCGCGCCGGCCGCGAAGATGGTCGTCTACTTTTCCGCCCCTGACTTCGCACACTCAGACCGCGCGTTCGACCAGATGATCAGCGAGCATCTGGGCTCCGTCATCTCCGAGAGCCTGGGCGCATGCGAACCCGAAACGCCTATTGGGCATCGGGCTGCGTACGCGAGCATCCAGGACCGCTCTGTCGCGCAAGGGATGTCGCATTTCATCGCCAGCGGCGACAGCGGCGCCTACACATGCGGCCAGTCCGCGCCTCCAGCGGCGAGCTTCCCATCGACGCTTCCGAACGTGACCGCGGTGGGCGGCACAACGGTGTTCGAGTCGGTGCAGGGGATCTATTTCAAAGAGGCGGCATGGGGCGGCCCGGTGGCTGAGATCGGTTCGGGCGGCGGCGCCAGCCAGTTCTACCCGGTACCCGATTACCAGAAGGTCGTCGCCCTGGCCGCGGGCCATGGGTTGAGGCAGGTACCCGACGTCGCCGCCGATTCGGATCCAGACACCGGGTTCCACATCGTCTTCAGCGGACAAGAGGGTGAGGCCGGCGGCACGTCGGCGGCGGCGCCGCTGTGGGCCGCGACGGTCGCGCTCATCGACCAGGACCTGAAGCGCAAAGGCCTCCGCGAGACCGGGTACGCCAATCCCGCCATCTACTGGATGGGGGTGAACGCTTCCAGGCTGCCCGCGCCGGCGTTCCACGACGTCACGTCCGGAAACAATCTCGCGTACGACGCCACCCCTGGCTGGGATTTCGCGACCGGGTGGGGGAGCATGGACGCAGCCGCGCTCGACGCCGCGTGGATCCTCTACATAAAAGGAGGGGGAGCTTGAGCGCCAAGGGCGACGAGCGGCGGCGTGGTCCTGATCGCCGCGGCCCTGACCGCCGCCAGCAACCGCCAGCCGAGCCCGTCGGACCGCAGCTCGTCTTGTGCCCGCACTGCGGGTCGATGGTGCCGGCCGGAGAGTTTTGCGGGCACTGTGGGGCCCACCTCACCAGGGGCAACGCCGGGCGCCGGCACGCGTTCGCCGCCGTGCCGTCGGAGCCGGTCCTGCACCTGTCCATCGTGTCGACTCTCTTCCCGCACCTTCCACACCGGCGCGGAGGCGCCTTCCGCTGGGCATTGCTCACCGGGGGCGTGGTTGTGAATCTACTGGCGGCGCTTCACCTGTTCGCCCCGGCGACGATTGCCGCGGTCTTGGTCCTCCCGGTCCTCTACCTGCTCTACATCTATGAGGTCGAGGTTTACGACTCCGAGCCGTTGCTTCTGATCGCCGCTACGATGGTCACCGGCGCGGTACTCGGCTACGCCTTCACGTCTGTGACCGGCGCCACCGTGTCGGGCTTCGAGATCAGCGGCGACACTGAAAGCAACTTTATTTTCGCGGGCGTTGTCATCCCCATCGCCGCCCAGGCTCTGATGCTCCTGGGCCCGCTCTTCCTCTTCCTGTTTCGAGCGGGGTTGCGCGAGCCGCTCGACGGACTCACATTCGGAGCCGCTTCGGCGCTCGGATTTACCTTCGCGACGACCCTCACCGCCACATGGCCGTTGATCACCGGTCCCCTGATCGGGAGCGGCTCACCTATCGACTGGGCCTTGCGCCTGCTGAACGCGGGGATCCTGGTCATGCTCATCAACGCCAGCACCACGTCTCTAGTGACCGCGGCGATATGGCTTCATCGGTATGACCTGCGTCGAGCCGGAAGCGGATGGCAGGCGAGCGTGCTTACGACCCTGGTGATCGCCATCGGCGCCCAGGTGATCCTCGGCATCCTATCCGTGGCCGTGCCCGACCTGTTGCTCCAGGTTGGCATTCGCTTTGTGGCGATCGTGGCTCTGCTCATGTACGTGAGGCTCGTCATCCACCAATCGCTGCTGGCCGAAGGCGCGGCGCACGAGATCGGCCCTGAGGCCCCGTGCCCCGAGTGCCACCGGATCGTGCCCACCATGCTGTTCTGCCCGGCTTGCGGTGTCGCCCGCGCTGCAGCCAGGCAGACGCGCATGCATTCGGCCGGGAAGTCATAGTGCGTTTCTGCGGGAATTGCGGCGCGCAGGTCCCGGCGGGCGCGCCCTTCTGCGGGCGGTGCGGGGCGCCTCAAGCACCGCTCCCGGTCGCGACCATGCCCGCCTACGCTTACCCCTCCGCGCCCGGACTCCCGCGGACGGGGTCGGGCAGGATCAGCAGCTCGCAGGTCATGGTGGTCGCGGGGCTCCTGATCATCCTCTCGGTGGTGACGGTGGCCCTGAGCTCGTTCGCGGTCTCGCAGGTGCTCGGCACCCACAAGCCATGCACCTCGAACTGCGGCGCGCGGATCGTGACCCCCTTGCCGGCGCCCGCCGCATACAAGAGCACTGCCTACGGTTTCGAGGTCGACTACAACCCGAACTGGACGGTACGCAACCAGGACGCGCAGAGCGTCACCCTCGCCACCAAGCTCGGGCTGCTGTCGGTGGTGGGGGCCAAGTCGGGCCAGCCTCTCGACCAGGTGATGCAGGCCGCCATCGGCGCGCTGCCGACGTCGCAGTGGCAGGACGTCGCCCACGTCAGCGACCTCAAGGGAGCCCACATCGGCGACCAGGATGGGATGGGGGCTGTCTACTCCGCGAACCTGGTGGGGTCGAACGCGACCGCCGCCAAGGTCCGATTCGTGATCATCGCGGCGACCAAGAACGGCGTCACCGTGGTGATTTTCGGCGCCAATACCGCCGACCTCAAGAACTATCCCAACGGCATCCCGGAAGGCGAGCAGTTCGACGCTTTGTGCCAGCAGTTCCAGTGGGGGTCCGGCTAGACCCTCTCCATCGCAAGGCGGGCCCCGAAACCGAGCAAGACCACCCCGGTCACGCGCTGCATCCACTGCCGGACGCGCGGCGCAGTGATGATCTCGCGGATGCGCGTGATGAACAAGCCGTACACGTTCATCCACACCCAACCGATGACGGCGAAGATCAACCCGAGCTCGAGCAGCCGGGGCAGAAGCGCTTGGCCCGGCGCCACGAACTGCGGGAGGAACGTCACGAAAAACACCCCCAGCTTCGGGTTGGAGATCGCCGAGAGGAAGCCCTGCCGGAAGATCGCGTGCGCGGGCGCGGTGGGTGGGGCATCGGCCAGAAGATCCGCCGGGCGCCGCCGCGACTCCAGCAGCGTGCGCACTCCGAGGTATGCGAGATAGGCGGCGCCGACGAGCTTGAGCACGAAGAGAAGCTCGCCCGATGCCCGCAACAGAGCCGACAGGCCGACCGCGGTGGCGCTGACCCAGATCGCGAGCGCCAGTGCGATCCCGGTCGTGGTGAGCAGGACGCCGCGGCGGCCATGGGCCAACGCGTTCTTGGTGACCACCGCCATGTCGGGGCCGGGCGTCACCGACAGGAGCAATGAGACACCGACGAACGCGAGCAGCTGCGTGTCCAACGTCATGCAGTGTCTCGCCCTCGAGGTCCGCCGCAGATTCGCGGCATCGGCGGCCGGAGCCAAGGAGACGACGAGCACGTGAGGGAGCGCATCGCGTAGATGCGTGACCGAGCGCGCGCAGGAGGCGACGCCGGCTTCAGCGCCGAAGGTGCCCGGCCGCCTAGGACGCGAAGATGCAAGGAACTTCGGGGGCGGGACACTATAAGTCGGGGAGGTCGAAGCTGATCTCGTAGACCCCGCCAGTGAGCTTGGCGTGGTGAATCCAGCCCATCTTGCGAAGCAGGCCCAGCATCTGCTGATTCTCGGGCAGTACGATCAGGGTGAACGTCCTGATGCCGTGGTCGCGCGCCACCTTCGCCAGGATGGTGAGGAGCGCGCTCCCCAACCCTCGCCGCTGGAACTCGTCGACCACCGCGACCGCGGTCTCCGCCACGTCGGTGCCGACCACGCGGTCGTAGCGGGCGACGCCGACGATTCGCTCGGTGCTCTTGTGCGTGGTCGCGACCAGCGCGAAGCGGTCGTTGTAGTCGACCACCGCGAGCCGGTGCGCGAGCGCGTCCGGAAGGCGCTTCAGCGGCGAGAAGAAGCGGAAATACACGCTCCGCTCCGACATCGCGGCCACGGCGTCGATCAGCAGCGGCTCGTCCTCCGGGACGATCGGCCGGACGTGGACCTTGGTCGCATCGCTCAGCTCAAGGACGCGGGGCTCAAAACCGGGTGAAGGCATGGCGACAACAAGGTACGGGAACCGAGCCGCGGGCCTCGGCCCTACGATCCGCACTCATGAACGGGAGCCGGCGGTGGCGCAACCTCGGCATCGCATCTGGCGCGCTCGCGGCGGCGCTGTTCGCCTTCTTCGACCTTTATCAGTGGGTGGTCGCCTACGGATCGGACAACTTCCATAACGACTTCACTTTCTATTACGCCGCGGCGAGGATAGGGGTCACGCACGGCTGGCAGTCGATCTACGACCTCGGCCTGCAGCAATCCGAGCTCTACGCGATCGGATCGCGAATCCGGATTGCCGAGCTTGCGCGATACATCAGCCCACCGCCGTTGGCGTGGCTCGCGCTCCCGTTCACCTTGCTTCCATATCCAATCGCCTACTTCTTGTGGAGCGCGCTGCTGCTGGCCGCGCTCGCCGGCACGTGGTACCTGGCGGCGCCAGGGGCGGGCCGAGAGCGGGTGATCCACCTGGTGGCGGCGCTCGCCTGGCTTCCGGTCATCTACGCCCTCCAGCTGGGGCAGCCGGGCCTTTTCGTGGCGCTTGGCGTCGCGGGTTCGTACGCTCTCCTGCGCTCGAACCGGCAATTCCTGTCTGGGCTGGCGCTGGGCGTCATCGTGCTCAAACCCCAGCTCGGATTCCTGGTGCCCGTCGCGCTGCTCGCCGGCGGGCGGTATCGCGCTGTCGCCGGCGCCGCGGTCGGGATCGGCCTGTTGTTGCTCGCGTCGGCGGTCAACCTGGGCCCGGACGGCATCGCGGCCTACGCGCAGCGGCTGAGTTTCGCGGCGGACGTGCCGGTCAATCGCCAGCTGACCCTGGCCCTTGTGATCGGTGGCCTGGCGGCCGCGCGCCTGGTGCAGGGGGCCATCGCCGTCTGGGCGCTCGTACTCGCGTACCGCCTTCGCAACCAACCGCCGGAGTGGATGTTCGTGCTCGCGATCCTCGGCGGATTGCTGGCCACCCCTTACCTGCACCTCGACGACCTGGTGATGCTCGGCCTCGCCGTCTGGCTCTATCTGCGGATTCCCGAGCGGCCAGGCTGGTCATGGGCCTTCGTGCTCGCCCTGGTCATCGCCACCGAAGGGATCGAGGAGTGGGGACCGCTACCTTTGATCGCGGGCGAGATCGCCGCACTGGCCCTGGTCTCAGTCTCCGCTCTGGGCCGTCAGGCCGTCGGTGTCGCCGTCATCAACTCCCGTGACGGCCCGCGCCCTCGCTGAAACGGCGTGCGCCGGCTTGCGACTCGCCCGACCCCACCACCTCGATGCCTCCCCGATACTCGGCTCGCATCGCATCGTCGAGGCTCAGCGCCCACTGCCCGAGCAGGCTGCGCCGATCCGCGCGCAGCGCGCCCTGAGGCAGCTCGGCCAGCATGCGCGCAAGCGCCACGGCCTCGGCCAGCGCGGAGCCTGGAGGCGCCAGCCTCTCGACCAGGCCGATGCCCAGGGCTTCGACCGCGGTCACCGGGCGACCGGTGAGGACCAGGTCCATCGCCCGGCCCTGTCCGATCATCCTGGGCAGGCGGATGGTGCCGAGGTCGATCAGCGGGACGCCGAAGCGCCGGTTGAACACACCGAGCGTCGCATCTCTGGCAGCGACCCTCAGGTCGCACCAAAGCGCCAGCTCCAGTCCGCCCGCCACCGCGTAGCCTTCGATCGCCGCGATCACCGGCTTGTCGAGGCTCATGCGCGTCGGTCCCATGGGCCCAGGACCGGTCTCTTCGAGCTTGTTCCCTTCGCCGCGCGCCAACGCCTTCAGGTCGAAGCCGGCGGAGAAGTTGCCGCCCGCGCCGGTAAGCACCGCCACCGCCAGTGCGTCGTCCTCGGCAAAACGTGCGAAGCAATCGACCAGCCGGCCGGCAGTGTCCGGATCGACCGCGTTGCGCACCTCGGGTCGGTCGATGGTCACGATGACCAGCGGGCCGTCGAGCTCGTACCTGACGCTCACCGCGTGTGCGGACTACTCCGCGTCCATGTATGGATAGCGGTGATCCTTGGGCGGGGCGTAGGTCTCTTTGATGGTGCGCGGGCTGGTCCAGCGGATGAGGTTGAGGATCGAGCCGGCCTTGTCGTTGGTGCCGGAGGCCCGACCTCCTCCAAACGGCTGCAGACCGACGATCGCGCCGGTCGGCTTGTCGTTGATGTAGAAATTGCCCGCGGCGTTGACTAGGGTGTCCGAAGCCTTGCGAATCGCGTGCCGGTCGGTCGCGAAGATCGCGCCGGTCAGCCCGTAGGGGCTTGTGCGGTCGACCAGCTCCAGCGTGTCCTCGAACTTTCCGTCCGCGTACGGATACACCGTGAGGATTGGCCCGAACAACTCCTCCCTCAGAAGCTTGAAGTCCGGGTCCGTAGTTTCGATGACGGTCGGCCGTACGAACCATCCCACCTTGTCGTCACCCTTGCCACCCGCCACGACCTTCGCGGACTCTGACTTCCGCGCGAACTCGATGGCGCCCATGTGCCTGGAGTACGCGTCACCATTGATCACGGCACCCATGAAGTTGCGGAAGTCGGCGACGTCTCCTTGCGGGATGGCCTCGACCTCCTCCGCCATCTCCGACCGGAGACGCTTCCACATCGCTTGCGGGATGTACGCGCGAGACGCGGCCGAGCATTTCTGCCCCTGATATTCGAACGCTCCTCGGATCAGCGCTGTGCGCAGCGCATCCGAGTCAGCCGACTCGTGGGCGACCACGAAGTCCTTGCCGCCCGTCTCGCCGACCAATCGCGGGTACGTTCGATAGTGGTCGATGTTCTGGCCCACCGTCTGCCACATGCCGTGGAACACCTCGGTCGATCCGGTGAAATGGATGCCTGCCAGCTCCTTGTGTCCGAGGACTTGCTCGGAGATCTTCGATGCACTCCCGCTGACCATGTTGATGACACCGGGGGGCAGGCCTGCCTCGTTGAGGATCTCCATCAGGAAGTGACTCACCAGCAGCGTCTGGGTCGCGGGCTTGAACACGACGGTGTTGCCCATCAGCGCGGCGGCGGTGGGCAGGTTGGCGCCGATGGACGTGAAGTTGAA
>Ga0207646_10003028_pt1 | contig 19354 bp, 17 predicted proteins | sample KBSK5502metaG_FD_184343 | JGI IMG/M metagenome (GOLD analysis project Ga0207646, IMG submission 184343) | Corn, switchgrass and miscanthus rhizosphere microbial communities from Kellogg Biological Station, Michigan, USA - KBS K5-50-2 metaG... | ecosystem: Host-associated > Plants > Roots >...
GCGGGCGATCCCGCAGGCATACCTGGACGCCGCCCGCGTGGACGGCGCGAGTGCCTGGCAGCGCTTCTGGCGGGTGACATTCCCGCTGCTCGCGCCCGTGACGCTGTTCGTGCTGGTGACCGGGATCATCGGCGCATTTCAGGTGTTCGCGCTCGTCATGGTGTTGACGGGCGGTGGGCCACTCGGCGCCACCGATGTGATCGTGTATCGCATCTACCGGACCGCCTGGGAGCTGCTGCAATTCGGCGATGCGAGCGCACTGGCCCTGCTCCTCTTCGCGGTGCTCTTCGGGGTGACGTGGGCCCAGCTCAGGCTGCTGGACCGGCGGGTGGAGTATGCGTAACCCGGACACCAAGGGACGCCCGGACCGTCGCGGGAGACGGGGGACGCGGGACGGGTGGGTCGCGTACGCCCTGGCGTTGCCGCTCGCGGTCCTCATGATCGTTCCTTTCCTCTATATGGTCGCCACGGCCCTGATGAGCGAGCCGGACTCGCTGCGCCATCCGGTCCCCGAAAACTTCGCGGCGGCGCTCGGAGCGCTGCCGTTCCAGCGCTTCCTATTGAACAGCGTGATCTTCTCCCTCGCGGTGGTCGCGGGGCAGGTGCTGACGAGTACCACCGCGGCGTACGCCTTCGCGCGGCTACGCTTCCCCGGCCGCGACCGCGTCTTCCTCGCCTACCTGTGTGCGCTGATGGCGCCGGCGATTGTGCTCGTGATCCCGAGGTTTCTGCTCATCGACGCGCTCGGTTGGGTGGACAGCTACCAGGGCCTGATCTCGACCGAGCTGGTATCGGTCACCGGCATCTTTCTGCTGCGCCAGTTCTTCCGCACGATCCCGCGTGACCTCGAGGACGCCGCGCGACTCGAAGGTGCGGGAGAGTGGACGATCTTCTGGCGGGTGATTGTGCCACCGTCGCGGCCCGCGCTGGCCACGCTTGCCGTGCTCGGGTTCGCCGATCAGTGGAGAAGCTTTGTGTGGCCGCTCGTGGCCACGCGCTCGAGCGGGATGCAGCCGCTCGAAGTAGGCATCGCGAACCTGCAGGGCGCGTACGACCTGAGCTGGTCGTACCAGATGGCGACCGCGGTGGCGGCCGTGATACCGCTGATGGTGCTCTATTTCGTGGCGCAGAAGTACTTCATTCGCGGTATTGAGCAGACAGTACTGAAGTAATCAGAACAGCCACTACTAGACGCACAGACGCACAGCGGTGAACAGGTGGTGGTCGACAGGAAGTCCTCAAGACTACTCTTCTGTTCTCTCCTGTGCGTCTGTGCGTCTAGTCGTTGCCTTTCCTGCGAGCTGTCGAGGACCGGAAACTCAACGCCCATCCGATATCCCGTCCATCGCCACCCGCCGGCCACTCCAGCACCGCATGCCCGGACTGCAGCCTGCGGACCGTGCACGGGAGGTCCGCCTTGCACGTGGCGGGTCGCAGCCCTTTCGGGACCGCAATTGTGACCGCGTAGGCGCCGCCATCGAGGTTCGTGGATGTCGCCTTGAGCGTGCGAGTGGCCGCGTCCCAGGACTCGTCGGTGAGGTCCACGGCTCCCTGCACGACATGACGCGTCGTGCCGACCACCTGCGGCCGGGCGACGGCGGGACGGAGCGCAATGGTGCGCGCGCTGCGCGGTTCGAGAGTGAGCGTCAGGCTGTCCTTCAGATCGGTGACGGGGGCGTCGCGCCACACGTCGTAGGCGTCGAACCTGGCTCCCGTGACGCCGAGCGCGGCGAGCGGCAGGGACACGTCCAGGGGCTCGTCCTCCCAGTTCACGACCGCGACCGTCCACCACCGGGGTGCGCCCTCGGCCACCCAGGCACGCGGCGGGCGGTTGCGGCGCACGCTCCAGATGCCGCCGCTTCCCAGCACGCGCACGGCGAGCACGTTTTCTCCCCCCCAGTTCAGCGTCTCGGGTGGCACGCGATAGCGGCGGTAGGCCTGTGCCTCACCCCGACCGCCCTGAGACAGTTCGCCCGTCTGGCCGACCTTCGCGCCATTCACGAATGTCTCATCCGCCTCCGCGATCTTGCCAAGCTCGACGTACACGTTCCGACGCTCCGCTTTTCCAGTGCCTTGATTGGGGAGCCGGAACCTCGTGCGATACCAGGCAAACCCGGCGTACTGCGGATGTGCCCCGCTCGCCTCGTCCCAACGCTGCGGCACACGGATCGTCTCCCACGCTTCCTCGTCGAACCCGCGGGTGCCGTAGCTGGGATCGTCGCCCGTGCGGAAGCGCCAGGGCCCGCTGATCGGGTAAACGTCGTCGCCGGCCACGATCGCGGGTGCGGTGTCGCGCTCGGCGACACCCGTCTCGATGGCGCGGCCCTTCACCGGAGCGACCGGGAGCGTGCGCCGCAACAGAGTGAGGCGGTCGGGTGGGAGCTTCGGTAGGTTGTCGCCAAACAGGGTGATTCCCCCGGTGACCGCGACGACGGACGCCCACACCTCGGCGGCGGCGCTCGAGAGCGGAGGGCGCACCACGAGGCAGTCGGGATCATTCAACCAGGTCGATCGGTGATAGAAGCTCCGCAGGCCTGCGGCGCGCGCCGGTGGTTGGACGCCCGGCCAGCTGGCGTCGACGTCCGGTCCGATGCGCATGCCGTTGACGAGGCCAACGGCGTGCTGCAACGGCGCGCCGCTCGCGAGCAGGAGCGCCTCGGTGCCCAGGCCATCGCGGATCGAGCCCAGCCCGGCGCGGTACGCTTCCGCGTGCGTCAGGCCGCCATAGTGCGCCGTGCCGACCGTCGCCCAACGCAACCGGTCGACGCGCAGGTAGTCGTAGCCCCATTCTCGCACGGCGCGGCGGGCCAGATCGAACAGCCACTGCTGCGCTTTGGGGTGCGCGCCGTCGAGGGCGTAGATCTTGCCGCCCCAGGCCTCGCGCGTTTCGCATACCACCGGCCCGCTCGCATCACGCAGCAGCCAGTCGGGCTGCGCCGCGGGAACACCGGAGGTCTCGGCCACGCCGAACGGCGTCACCCACAGGCCCGCCTTGAAGCCGCGGGCGTGGATCTGGTCGGTGAGCCAGGCGTGGCCGTGCGGGAACCGGTCGTTCGCATCCCACGCTCCGATGGCGCGCTGGTAACCGTCATCGAGCTCGATGTGCCGGAAGAACCGCCGGTCGAAATTCGCGGCGCTGAAATCGAGATTCGCGATCACGTCCGCTTCGGCGACGGTGCCCGACCACTCGGCCCGCGTACACCACCCCGCGGGCGCCACGGCCTGCGCGAGACGCTCCTGATCGACCGGCGAGGAGGGCACGAACAGCGCGCGCAGCGCTTCCAGGCCGTCACCCTCCGGATGGAAGCACAGGCGCATGCGCGAGGCGTCGCCTTCGGGGCGGAGCGGTCGTGCGGGGAGCCAGTCGCTCACGGCCTCGAGCCCGTCCCGTGTGAGCTGCACGCGGGCCTCACCCGGCTCGCCCGCGTCGAACGCAATCGCGAGCCCGCGCCTTCCCCGGGTGAGCCCCGTGGCGGCATGGCTCTCGAGCCCTTCCGCCTCGGGGGCTCCCACCGTGACCAGGCGGCTCGGGTCGGCCGATTGCGCGCCGTTCACGAGCGCCACGAGCGGTCCGTCCCCCACGAGTACTTCCGCATGGGGCAGCTGGAGGAAGCGTACGCCCCTCACCGTGGGCAGATAGCGATCCGGAAAGAGGGTGACCGTGACGGACGCCTGGGGCGTGCTGGCGCCGGCCGCGGTGAGGAGCTCCGCTTCGACCCATACCCCCGCGGCCCGGCCGCGCACGACGACGGCGTCGCCGCCCGGAGGGCGGCGGTTTCCCACCGTGCTATCTTCCAGCTCCGCGAGGGTGAGCGGCTGGTCCCCCACCCACGTCACGATCTCGGCGCCGCGAACCAGCGGAACGGGTGAGCCTTCGCCGTAGTACCACAGCGACCAGCGGTGATGGTCGTCGAGTTCGAACCGGAGCCTCCCTGTCCCCGCCACACCGACCGGTGGAGGGCGGTGGAGGGCGGTCGAGGGCGGTCGGATGAGGCCGCTGGACACCCCTCCAGTCAGGAGCACAAACGTGCGTCGGTCCATGCTCACAATGTTGACGGCCCTGGTGGGTTTGTCCACGCCAGTCGCGGGGCAGGGCAACGCGCTCACCGCAGGGCTCGCATATACGGTCGGCAGCGGGTGGCAGGTCGAGGGATTGGACTTTGGGATCGCGCGCGCCGTTCACGCGGGCCCGATCGCCGCGCTCACGCTCACCGCCCGAGTCGGCTCGTTTATCGACGAAGGCGCGATCGTCGGCGGCGCGCGTGGGTTCGTGTTCGGCGCGAGTCTCGCTGCCCGTACTCCGACGGCGAGCATCGCCCAGCTCGGCGCGGACACGAGTGCCGGCCAGATAGGGCTCGACTTCACGCTCGAGACGACCGGCTACGTCGGCTCGCACTCACCCCTTGCGGTGGGTTCCCCGTGGGGCGGTGTCACGGGGCTCCTCGGGCTGCGGTTCGGGGATCCCAACGGCTCGCGCCTCGGGCTGCTGATCGGTCCCACGGTATTCTTGGGCACGGTCACGGACGTCCGAGCGTTCCTCGGTGTGCGGTTCGAGGCGCCGCTGGCGCGGCGGGAGCGCCATCCCTAGCTTGCCACCGATGGCGGTCCCCTCCCTCGATACCGAGCATCCGGGTATCCGGGTCATTGCCGAAGTGGCGTCGGTGCTGCAGGCGGGCCTCGCCTCCGGGGAGGCCCTGCACGGGGTGGTGAGCGCGCTGCGGCGCGGCCTCAACCTCCGCCGCTGCCGCATCTGGCTCCGCACACCCGACGGCACTCGGTTCACGCCGGTCACCACGCCCGGTGACGAAGCGGAGCAGCCGGGCTATGCCCCGCCGGTGGCCGAGTGGATGCGGCGTGGGCCCCAGCGGGAGGGCGTGCCCGGAGGCTCGATCGTGCGGCTGCCGCTGGTCCACGAGGACGAGCCGCTCGGCGTGCTCGAGGTCGTCATTCCCACGGGGCGGTACGAAGCGATCGCCCACGACGTCGTGGTCGTCGTAGCCCGCATCCTCGCTCCCATGATCGCCGCCACCGAGCTGTCGCAGGACCTCGCCTCCGAGGTCGCGCTGCGCACGCACGAGATGGAAGCGCAGCGCAGCTTCGCCGCCCAGATCATCGACTCCCTCCCGGTCGGGCTGTACGTGATCGACCGTGGCTACCGGATCCGCGCCTGGAACCGCAAACGCGAGACCGGGACCCAGGGCGTGTCGCGCGAGGACGCCGTGGGGCGCGAGATCTTCGAGGTCCTCGACCGCCAGCCGCGTGATCTCCTGAAACGCGAATTCGATCGCGTGTTCGACACCGGCGAGCTGCAGCAGGTCGAAATGGAGTCGCAGGCGAGCGGTGAAGCGCGCTACTACCGGATCACCAAAATCCCGATGCGGCAGGATGGGCACGACATTTCGCACGTCATCACCATCGGCGAAGACATCACCGAGTGGCGCCAGGCGCAGCAGCGCCTCACCGAGACGGAGAAGCTCGCCGCCGTGGGCCAGCTCGCGGCGGGCGTCATGCACGAGATCAACAACCCGCTCGCCACGATCCTGGCCTGCTGCGAGGCCCTCGCACTCCGCACCGAGGACCTGCCCCCCGGTGACCGCCACGGTTACGACGAGTACCTGAAGATCGTCGACGCCGAGGTGCAGCGCTGCCGCCGGATCGTCGAGAGCCTGCTCGACTTTTCCCGGCCGAAGGGCGGGGACAAGAAGCCGACGGACGTGAACGGCGTGGTGGAGCGCACGCTGTTTCTCCTCAAGCACCATGCGCGGTTCAAGCGTCTGAACGTCGTGCGTGAGCTGGCCTCCGGCCTGCCGACGGTGCTCGGGGACCACGAGCGGCTGATCCAGAGCTTCATGGCGCTGATGCTCAACGCGATGGATGCGATGGACTCGCGGGGTACGCTGACGGTTCGCAGCCGCATTAACCCCGATCGGACGGATGAGATCCTGCTCGAGTTCATCGACACCGGCACCGGCATCAAGCGCGAGGATTTGCCCAAAATCTTCGAGCCGTTCTTCACGACGAAGCCGCAGGGGCGCGGCACCGGTCTCGGTCTCTCGATCTGTTACGGCATCATCGCCGAGCACCGCGGGCGGATCGACGTCGAGTCGCACGTCGGCGTGGGATCGAATTTCAAGGTCTACCTCCCCACCGGATGAAGATTCTCGTCGTCGAAGATGACAAGACAGTCGGCCAGTACGTGAAGCGGGGTCTGACCGAGGCCGGCTTCCACGCGGACCTGGTCGGGGACGGCGCCGAAGGGCTGCGTCTCTCGACCGGGGGCCACTACGACATGCTCGTGCTCGACCTGCGCCTGCCCGCCTTGTCGGGCCTCGAGGTGCTGCGCACGCTGCGCGATCGGGGTGAGGGGATGCCGGTGCTGGTGCTCACGGCGCAGGACGCCGTGGATTTCAAGGTGCAGGCGCTCAAGATGGGCGCCGACGACTACGTCACGAAGCCGTTCTCCCTGGAGGAGCTGCTCGCCCGCGTGGAGGCGCTCGGGCGGCGCCCCAAGGCGATTGCGCCGCCGGTGCTCAAGGTGGCGGATCTGACCCTGGACACCGGGAGCCGCGAGGTGCGGCGTGGCGAGAAGGTCATCGAGCTCACCCCCAAGGAATACGCGGTGCTCGAGTACCTCATGCGCCACCAGGGTCGCGTCATGTCGCGGACCCTGATCACGGAGTACGCCTGGGACTACCACTTCGACCCCGGCACGAACATCGTGGATGTCGTGATCACGCGGCTGCGCAAGAAGATCGACCAGGGGCGCGAACCCAAGTTGATTCACACGGTGCGCGGGGTCGGCTACGTCGTGAAGGCGTGACATGCAGACGCTGCGCGGGCGGCTCACCGCCTGGTACTCGGGCGCACTCGCCCTCACCCTCGCCGCGTTCGGCGGGGTGCTGTACCTCGACCGTCGCAGCGCCTCCTACCAGGATCTCGACCAGCGGATTCAATCCGAGGCGGCGCTGACGGCGGGCATTCTCGCCGAGAGCTATCGGGCGCGCGGGACGCTGGTGCGGGCCGACTCGGCGCGGCACCCCGTGCTCATCCCCGATCTGGCCGCGCTGCTCGAAGCGGTGCCCGACTTCCTCGTCATCACCGCACGCGACGGCAGCCTGCTGTTCGCGTCGTCCGACGCGCGCGCCCTGACGTTCCAGCAGGTGGAGCAGCTGCGGAGCCTGGCGAGCGCCCCGCTCTCCGGACGGTCCAGCGGCACGCTCCGACTCGAGCCCAACGGCCCGAAGGTCCACTATGCGGTCCATTACGTCACCGGGGCCGGACCGCAGTTCGGGGCGATTCTCGCCGGGGCGGACGTCCGCACGGCCGAGCTCGGGCCCGACGAGCTGCTTTCCACGTTCGCCCTGGTGCTGCCGCTCGGGGTCGCCCTCGCCCTGCTGATGGGATCGTGGATTTCCCGGCGTGCGCTCGCTGCCGTGGATCAGATCATCACCGAGGTCCGCGAGATCACCGACGGCCGGAGCCTGCACCGTCGCCTCGCCGAGCCGGTAGTGAAGGACGAGCTCGGTCGGCTCGCCGAAACGCTGAACCAGATGATGACCCGGCTCGAGCGCAGTTTCGCCGCCCTACGGCGCTTCACGGCCGACGCGAGCCACGAGCTGAAAACGCCACTCACCGTGCTCCGCGCCGGGGTGGAGCGCGCGATCACGACCCCCAACCTGCCTCAGGATACGCTCGCGACGCTGGAGGAGACGCTCCAGGAGATCAAACGCATGACGGAGCTGGTGGACGCCCTGCTCACGCTGGCGCGCGCCGACGAAGGCATCGCGCCGCTGCACCGCGAGCCCGTGGACCTGCGAGCGATCGTCGAAGAGGTGCGGGAGACCGGCGAGCTGCTCGCCGAGGAGTCGGGGGTGCGGGTCGACGTCGCGACGCCGCCCGAGCCGATGGTCGTCTCGGTCGACGCGACGCGGATTCGCCAGCTGATCCTGAACCTGCTCACCAACGCCGTGAAGTACACCCCCCCGGGCGGGACGGTGCGCATGCAGCTCGGCGCCGCCGACGGCCGCGTCATTCTCAGCGTGGCCGACACGGGCATCGGCATCGCTCCGGGGGATCTCCCGCACATCTTCGATCGCTTCTGGCGCGCCGACTCGGCGCGCACGCGCACCGGCGAGCGTCCCGGCGCGGGGTTGGGACTCGCGATCTCCAAATGGATCGCCGAGGCGCACGGCGGGCGTATCGATGTCGTGAGCCGCCCGGGAAGGGGAACCAAGTTCACGGTCACGCTGCCCCGGGAGGCAGCGGCGGCGAAGTCCTAACACCGCTGTCATCGATTCTTCACGCGCGAGCCATCCCACCGCAAGCGATGGATGTCATTCTCATGGAGACCGCTCTCTTGAGAGACCTCCATGTTCGACCGTCTGATCGCATCGGGGAATCATTTCGCGGATCGATCGCTGGCGCCGAGCAGCACGGTGGCCCTGTTGGTGCATGCGGGGGTTTGCGCGGCCGCGGTGCTGGCGACGCTGCGACCGCCGCAAGTGTTCCGCTCCGCAGGCCCGCGCATCGTTCTTTCGTGGCCGCAGCCATCTGAAGACGGGTCGCATGGAGGCGAGGTCGACGCGTTGCCGGGACCAACAGCGCCGCCGATCGATGTGCCGCCACAAGCGCCCATCGGTATTCCGCCGATCGACGCCCGCCTGCCGTTCGATGCGAAGGTGCTGCTCCGCGGCGCGGGCGATGCACGCGGCGACCGCGGCGTGAACGTACTGTCGGATGGTGCGTGGAGCGCAACCGCGGTGGATGACCCGCCGGCGGTGCTCGCCGGACCACGGCCCACGTACCCGGAAGCGTTGCTGCGCGCCGGGACTGTGGGAACCGTCGTCGTGCAGGTCGTGATCGACACCCTCGGTCGAGCCGAGCCTGGCTCCGTCGTACTCCAAAGCTCGCACGCCGGCTTCGAGGCGGCCGCGCGGGCGTACGTGCTGAGGGCAGTGTTCCGGCCGGGGCGCACGCACGGGCGGGCGGTGCGGGTGTTGGTGCGCCTCCCGATCGGGTTCACGCTCTCGCCGACTCGCTGACGGGCGAGCCGGCGCATAGGTTAGTCACTCAATGAGAGCGGCGGCGATGGCGATGGGGCTCGCGGTCGGGGTGGCGGTCGGTGCGGCACCGGTGGAGGCACAGACCCGGGCCGCCGACCTGGTGACGGCCGCGCGCGCTCAGCTCGGCGCCGGCAACGTCGACTCGGGGCTCGTGCTGGTCGGGCTCGCGCTCGATTCGAGCACCCTCGCGACCGGCCGCGACCGCGTGAACGCGTTCGTGTGGCGGGGCGTCCTTCAATTCTACAAAGGCAGGGACAGCCTGGCGCGTGAGTCGTTTCGCGACGCGCTGACAATCGATCCGCGGCTCGAGGTCGCCGGACTGGCGCACATCGACTCGCTCCTCGCCGTCGAGTTCGAAGCCGTGCGCCGGTCGGTCCAGCCGCCGCCGACGGCCGCTCGCCCCTCGGCAGCGCTCGCTCGCCTCGCCTCCGGAACCCCACTCGACACGGTGTACAGCTGCGTCCCGGAATGTCGCGGGCTCGACCGGCCGCCGCGCCCGCTCGCCGCGGAGTCCGAGATCGTCACCGTTCGCGGTGGGGGCGCGACCCCCATCATGGGTGGCGTGGCGGTCGTACGCTTCGTGGTGGACAGCACGGGCGGAGTCGAGCCGGCCTCCATCGCGGTGGTGTCGTCGCCCAGCCCGGCGCTGGGGGAGGCCCTGGCGGACCACGTCCGCCCGGCGCGGTTCTCGCCGGGGCGGGTGCAGGGCCGCGCGGTGCGGGTCCTGATGCAATGGCGCCTCACCCTGCGGAGCCGGTGAAGGCGACCCCTCACCCGGCTGTCATTGTTTTGTAATGGGGGCTCCACTAGCGGGCGGAGGCCAATCGGCGGTATTTCATACGCAGTTACCCGATCGTCCACTGGAGGACGAAAACCCGTGTTTGACAATCTGATCGAGTCCAAACCCAGGAAGGACGCCCGGCGCCTCTTCGGCGTGGGTGCGGTGTCGCTCGTGGTTCACACTGTCGTGATCGCGGGGGCCGTGTACGCGACGTTGAGCGCCGGCGAGGCGGACAACAGCGTCAAGGTGGACACCGCGATGGTGTTCGTCGACCAGCCGAAGCAGGACAAGCCGCCAGAGCAGCAGCCCGTGCAGCTGGACGTACCGCTCAAGGGATTCCAGACGGTGGTCGCGCCGGACGTGATCCCGACGAACATCCCCCCGGTGAACCTCCAGGAGCACTTCGATCCGAAGGACTACTCGGGCACGGGCGTCGAGGGCGGCCTCGCGACTGGGATGGTGCCGACCGGGAACGAAGTGTTCATGGAGGCGATCGTCGAGGAGAAACCCGCGGTGCTGTCCGGCCCAACGCTGCAGTTTCCGGAGCTGTTGCGACAGGCACAGATCCAGGGCCGCGTGCTGGTGCAGGCGATCATCGATACGCTCGGGCGGGCCGAGCCGCCGTCCGTCAAGGTATTGCAGAGCCCCAACCCCGGCTTCGATCAGTCGGCCAAGAGCTACGTTCTCAAAGCGCTGTTCCGGCCCGCGCGGGTGCACGGCCGGGCGGTACGCGTGCTGATTCAGATTCCGATCGACTTCCGGCTCAAACAGTAGGGACCCCAAAGGAGCCTTCGCCCCATGAGCCTCTCGCTTTACGACCTTTTCGTGTCGATGGGCTTGTTCGCGAAGTCCATCGTCATCATCCTGGCGGCGATGTCCATCTACTCGTGGACGAGCGCCTTCCAGAAGCTGTACCAGATCCTCCGGTCGCAGGGGGAGACGCGGCGGTTCGCGCCCGAGTTCTCCCGCTTCCTGAAGGAGGAGCAGCTCGACGGCGCGATCAAGCTCGCCGAGAAGCAGAAGAGGAGCCACGTGGCGCGCGTGGTCGGTGAGGCGCTCTCGGAGGTCAAGCCGCTGCTGCGCGACCGCGCCACGATCACCGCGGCCGACATCAACTCGGTGGAGCGCGCGGTAGAGCGCGAGATCCTCATCGTATCGGCCGAGCTCAAGCGCGGCCTCGGCATCCTGGCGACGACGGGCTCCACGGCTCCCTTCGTCGGCCTGCTGGGCACGGTGATGGGTATCGTGAACGCGTTCACCGGCATGGCGGCTTCGGGCGGTGGCGGCTCACTCGGCGCCGTGTCCGCCGGTATCGCGGAAGCGTTGATCACGACGGCATTCGGGCTCATCGTCGCCATTCCGGCGGTGTGGCTGTACAACTACTTCACGACCAAGATCGATTTTCTCTCCGTCGAGATGACGTACACCTCGAAGGAGCTGATCGACTATCTGATCAAGAGCGTCGGGTCGGAGTTCGGCCGCTCGATCTTCACGAAGGAATTCCAGACGCAGAAGGCGTCGCAGACCAGTGGCCCTGTCAGCCACTAGCGCCCGGGCGGCCGTCAAGGCCGACATCAACGTCACGCCGCTGATCGACGTGATGCTGGTGCTGCTGATCATCTTCATGATCGTCACGCCCCTCATCGCCGCGGGCTTCCAGGCCACGATCCCGCGCTCGGCAAATCCCGAGAACCGTCCGGAAGGGTCGGACGAGGTCAAGCTCGGGATCGACAAGGACGGCAAGTTCTGGCTCGACCTGGGGTCGGGACCGAGGCAGATCCCGGACGACCAGTTGCCCGACCGGCTCCAAGCGATTTACGAGACTCGCACACAGGACAAGATCCTCTTTCTCAAGGCCGACCAGAACATCGAGTTCGGCCGCGTGCAGCAGGCGATCGAGATCGCCCGCCAGGCCGGCGTGCGGGTGGTCGGAGCCATCACCGAGCAGAAGCAGACGCTGACGAAGAAGAAGGGAGAGGGCTGACCGATGGCCATGGGTTCCACCGGCGGCGGCGAGGGGCTCAGCTCCGAGATCAACGTCACGCCGCTGATCGACGTCCTGCTGGTGCTGCTGATCATCTTCATGATCACGCAGCCGATGTCGCGCAAGGCGTTCGACGTGCAGGTGCCGCCGAAGCAGCAGACCAAGAGCAAGACGCCTCCCCAGGCCCAAATCGTGCTCGAGCTGCGACCCGACGGCTCGTACGCGATCAACGGACAACCGTACGCGCTGAATCAGCTGGAGCAGGCGTTTCACCAGATCTATGACCCGCGCCCGGCCAAGCTGCTGTTCATCAAGGCGGCGCCCAACCGCAAGTACATCGACGTGATGCAGGCGATGGACATCGCGCACGGCGCGGGTGTCCAGGTCATCGGCTTCACGCCTCCGGAGCAGGCCAAGAAATAGCCCGCGGCGCGGTGGTCGCGCCGTGGTGTAGGGGCGCAGCGTGCTGCGCCCCTACATTTGTTGTCGGGGTATACCACAGGCACCGTGAACCCACCCTCCCCCGACCGCTCACCGCTCCCCGGCCTCCGCTTGCCGCTTGGCCGGCGTCGGCTCGGGCCCGGGGCTGCGGTGGCGGTGTTTTTGCACGTAGTGATCGTCGGCGCGCTCGTCATCCGCGGGCGTGAGATCCTGGGGCGAGGACAGGGCGGCTCGCGAGCGTCGGGGGAGGCAAGGGTGAACTTCTTCGCCATCCCGGCGGGGGCCCCCGCGGTCGTGGAGATGGCCCTGTCGCCGCGCCTCACCCTGTCCGATCTGTCCGCGTTGCGCCGCATCCACGTCGAGCTGCCGCCACTCGAGCTGCCGTCGGCAACCCTGCCCGTGCCGACCGTCGCGCCGAGTGGTGGGGGTGGGACCGCGGGCGGGGGGGCCGGAGGGCGGGGGACGGGTCCCGGCGCGGCGGCCGGGGCCGGCGTGGGGTCTGGAACGGGCGACGAAGCGAGTTACATTTTCCCCGCCTCGCCGCGGACGGCGATTCTGCCGCCGCTGGCCAGGGTTCCCGGCTCAGTGGCCGGTCGCACGTACCGCGTGAAGTTCTGGGTGTCGGTCGAGGGCCGCGTCACGCGGGTGGACGTGGTCCCGCCCATCGCCGATGCGGCATACGGCCGGGAGTTTCAGCAGCGCATGATGGCGTACCAGTTCTACCCGGCCCACACCCGGGACGGGCGGAACGTGACCTATGTCGTAACGGTCCCCCTTCGAATCGGTAACTAGCCCGCCGCTCTCGCGGGCGCCAAGGAGCCACAACCTACTATGCTGATGGTTCTCGTCCTCGGGCTCTCTGTCCTCGCCCTGGCCGTCGCCTGGGGCCTGCGGGGCTACGTGCTCCGGCAAGACAACGGCACGGCCGACATGCGGAAAATCTCCGATGCGATCCAGGAAGGAGCGGAAGCCTTCCTGCGACGCCAGTATCGCACCATCGGCACGCTGAGCATTGCGCTCGGCGTCGTGATCTACGTGTTGTACGCGTTTTTCCGCAAGCCACACGCCGACGAGCCGGCCGCCGCGACGCTCGCGCTCACGACCACCCTGTCCTTCGTGTTCGGCGCCCTGTGCTCGGGCGTGGCCGGCATCGTCGGCATGTACGTCGCCGTGCGCTCGAACATCCGGACCGCGAGCGCGGCGCGCTCGAGCCTCAACAAGGCGCTCCAGATCGCGCTGCGGGGCGGGGCGGTGAGCGGGCTGTTCGTGGTCGCGATGAGCCTGTTCGGCGTCGGGTTGCTGTACACGATCCTCGAAGCGCTGCACTTCGAGCCGACCAAGATCCCCCTCATGATCGTGGGCTACGGCTTCGGCGCGTCGTTCGTGGCGCTGTTCGCGCAGCTGGGCGGCGGGATCTACACCAAGGCCGCCGACGTGGGCGCCGATCTCGTGGGTAAGGTGGAAGCGGGGATCCCCGAAGACGATCCGCGCAACCCCGCCGTGATCGCGGACCTGGTGGGCGACAACGTGGGCGACTGCGCCGGGCGTGGCGCCGATCTGTTCGAGTCCACGGCCGCCGAGAACATCGGCGCGATGATTCTGGGATCGGGACTCGCCCTCGCGAACCCGGGCGTCTTCAGTCCGACGCAGGTGGTGGGGTTGATGCTGTTCCCGCTGGTCGCGCGCGCCTTCGGACTCGTGGCCTCGATCATCGGTGTGCTGGTGGTGAAAGCCCGGGAAGACGAGGACCCCATGCACGCGCTCAACCGCGGGTACATGTGGACCGCGCTGCTCGCCGCGGCCGGCTTCGTGGGCGGGACGTACTGGCTGCTCAACCCGCCCGGCTTCGCGGCCGCGTGGTGGCACTTCGCGCTGTGCGGGGTCATCGGGATCGCCACGTCCATCGCCTTCGTCTACATCACCCAGTACTACACCGAGTACCGCTACCGCCCCGTCAAATCGATCGCCGCCGCCTCCGTCACCGGCCCGGCGACGAATATCATCGCGGGGTTTGCCGTCGCGCTCGAGTGCACCGCGCTCCCGACGGTCACGATCTCGGCCGCGATCATCGCTTCCTACAAGCTGGGCGCGTCGAGCGGGCTGGCCCACGCGGGGCTCTTCGGGACGGCGGTGGCTACCATGGGGATGCTGGGCACGGCGGCGTACATCCTCGCGATGGACACCTTCGGCCCGATCACCGACAATGCCGGCGGCATCATCGAGATGTCCCATCAGCCCGAGGATATCCGCAAGCGGACCGACCGCCTCGACGCCGTGGGCAACACCACCAAGGCGCTCACCAAGGGGTACGCGATCGGCTCGGCGGCGCTCGCCGCGTTCCTGCTGTTTTCGGCGTACCTGGACGAGGTGGCCGCGCTCGGCTCGCCGCTCGCCTCCGTGGACATCTCGAAGCCCGAGGTGTTCGTGGGCGGTCTGCTGGGCGCCATGCTGGTGTTCTGGTTCTCGGCGCTAGCGATCAGTGCGGTGACCAAGGCCGCCGTCAGCGTGATTCAGGAAGTGCGCCGGCAGTTCCAGGCCGACCCCGGGATCCTCAAGGGCACGTCGCGCCCCGACTACGGCCGGGCGGTGGACATCGTGACGGTCGGGGCGCTCAAGGCGATGGTGGCCCCCGGGCTGCTCGCCGTGGGGATGCCGATCGCCGTGGGGCTGGTCTTCAAGGTGTTCTTCCATGTCGGCGCCGAGACGGTGGCGTCGTTCCTGATGGTCGGCACGATCGCCGGGATTCTCATGGCGACGCTGCTCAACAACGGCGGCGGCGCGTGGGACAACGCCAAGAAGTTCATCGAGACCGGCGAGTACGGTGGGAAGGGGAGCCCGACGCACAAGGCCGCCGTGGTCGGTGATACCGTGGGCGATCCGTTCAAGGACACGGCGGGTCCGTCGCTGCACGTGCTGATCAAGCTCCTGAGCACGGTCACGCTCGTGCTGGCGCCGCTCTTTGTCTAGCGCACAGCTCTTCCGTCGCAAGACTGTCGATCAATGTATCGCCGACAGCGAGGTCGGCGGCGGGCTCAAGCGCTCGCTCGGTCCGCTTCAGCTCACCGCGCTGGGCATTGGCGCGGTCATCGGGGCAGGGATCTTCGCCGCGATTGGGACCGCGATCTCGGGGGACTCCGGCCACGTCGGCGCCGGCCCGGCGATCGTGGTGTCGATTCTCCTCGCTGGCGTGACCAGCGCGTTCGCCGCGATCACCTACTCCGAATTCGCGGCGATGATTCCCATCTCGGGAAGCGCGTACACCTACGCCTATGCCACGCTCGGCGAGCTGGTCGCGTGGATCATCGGGTGGGACCTGATCCTCGAGTACGCCGTCGGCAACATCGCGGTGGCCATCGGATGGGCCGGATACTTCGACTCGCTGCTGCGGGGCCTGGGGGTCGACCTGCCGCGCTGGCTCGTGACCGACCTGCGCACCGCCCTGGGGGACCCTGCATTGCTCGCCGCCGCGCCGCGCCTGGGGCCTATCCCGATCGTCTTCAACCTCCCCGCTCTGGCCATCGTGGGCCTCATCACCTGGCTCCTCATCATCGGGACCAAAGAGTCGGCCCGTGTGAACACGGTGATGGTGGCGATCAAGGTGGGGATCATCGGGCTGTTCCTGTTCGTCGGCCTCAAGTACATCCGGCCCGAGCTGTGGACCACACCCAGCTTCGCGCCGAACGGCCTGAAGGGGATCAGCGTCGGCGCCGCCATCATCTTCTTCTCGTACATCGGGTTTGACGCGGTCAGCACGGCCTCCGAGGAGGCGAAGAATCCGCAACGGGATATTCCGCGCGGTATCATCGCCTCGCTCATCGTCTGCACCGTGCTGTACGTGGCCATCGGGCTCGTCCTGACGGGATTGATTCCGTGGGACAAACTGAATGTGCCCGATCCCTTGGCGGTTGCGCTGCAGTACATCCACGCCGATTGGGCCGCCGGCATCCTCGCGCTCGGAGCGGTGGCCGCGATGACGTCGGTCTTGCTGGTGTTCCAGCTCGGCCAGGCGCGGATCTTCATGTCGATGGCGCGCGACGGCCTGCTACCGCCCTGGGCCGCTCGCGTGCATCCGAAGTACAAGACCCCACATATCACCACGATCATCACCGGGGTGTTCGTCGCCGTCTCCGCCGCGTTCGCTCCGATCGGCTGGGTGCTGGAGCTCACGAACATCGGGACGTTGTTCGCCTTCGTGCTGGTGGCGCTCGGCATCATCGTGCTGCGGCGCCGCGAGCCGGACCGGCCCCGCCCGTTCCGGACGCCGTGGGTGCCCGTCCTCCCGCTCGTGTCCGCGGCGTTCTGCGTCTACCTCATGGTCAACCTGCCGCTGCTCACGTGGGTGCGGTTCGGTCTGTGGATGGCGATCGGCGTGACGATCTACTTCCTGTACGGGGTACACCACAGCCGGGTGCGCCGCCTCGGCCTCGACAAGCGGTGAAGCTCCACACCAAGATCATCATCGGGCTGCTGTCGGGCGCCGGCGTCGGCATCGTGGCGAACGCGTTCGCGACCGGGGCGGACTGGGTCGCGTGGATCGGGATCCCCGCCGAGCAGGCCGCCGACAAGGTGCAATGGGTGGGTAACAACGTTGCCGGTCCGGTGGGCCAGATCTTCCTGCGGATGCTCCTGATGACGATCGTGCCCCTGGTCTTCGCGTCGCTGACGCTCGGCGTCGCAGGGCTCGGCGACATCCGCAAGATCGGCCGTGTGGGTGGGCGCACGATCGCTTACTTCCTCGTCTCGACCGCCATCTCGGCGACGATCGGGCTGATCCTCGTCAACGTGGTCCGCCCTGGGGTCGGGCTTGATCCGACCCTCGTCAAGGAGCTGCTGGCGACCTACCGCGCCCAAGCACAGGGGTTACAGGCGGGCGGGGGAGGCAAGTTCGGCGTCGATATGTTCGTGAACATCGTGCCCAGCAACCCGATCAAGGCCGCGGCCTCGCTCGACATGCTGGGCATCATCTTCTTTTCCCTGGTGTTTGGCGCCGCGTTGACCATGCTCCCCGAAGAGAAAACCAGGCCGATGGTGCGGGTGCTCGACGCCCTGGGCGAAGCGATCGTCAAGATCATCGACTTCGCGATGCGGCTCGCCCCCTATGGCGTGTTCGGGCTCATCTTCGTCGTGACCTCCCGCTTTGGCTTCGCGCTGCTGCAAAAGTTGGGACTGTACGTCGCCGTCGTCCTCGTGGGGCTCTTCCTGCATGGCGCGATCTCGATCTCCGCGCTGGTCCGCGTATTCGGCGGTCTCTCGCCGCGGGTGTTCTACAGCCGGATCCGGGCCAGCATCATCACGGCGTTCTCCACCAGCTCCAGTAACGCCACGCTTCCGACCAACATCGCCGTCGCGGAAGAGGAGCTGAAAATCCCCCCCAAGATCGCCGGCTTCGTGCTCCCCCTCGGGTCGACGATGTGCATGAACGGCACCGCGCTGTTCGAGGGCGTCACCGTGCTGTTCCTCGCGCAGGTGTTCGGCGTTCCCCTCACGTTATCCCAGCAGGTCGTCGTCATGATCCTCAGCGTCATCACGGCCGTCGGCGCCGCCGGGGTCCCGGGTGGATCCCTGCCGCTGTTGATGGGCGTGCTGGCTGCCGTGAACGTCGAGCCACTGACGATTGCGATGATCATCGGTGTGGACCGAATCCTGGACATGGCTCGGACCACGATCAACGTTGTGGGGGACATGAGCGCGGCGGTGTACGTGGCCCGAACGGAAAGCGAGTGGGATCCGCGCTCCGTGAGCGCGGAAGCTAAGCTAGCCGCCTAGTTCCGCCGCCAGTTTCAGCGCCCCCAGCGCCGAATCGATCCGGTCTGGCACGAGGCGCGCCCGCTTGAGCGAGTTGCCGAGCCGCTCGCGGAACGCGGCGGTGAGCGGCGACTGCGGCAGCAGCAAGCCTCCCGCGATGGCGACCGGCACCGCTCCCGTGCCAGGAAAATGCCGCGCTAAGATCGCGGCCAGATCCACGAGCTCGCGCGCCGCGTCGTCCACCGCCTGACGTGCCACGCCTTCACCTTCCCGCGCGGCGTTGAGGACGTGGGGCGCGAGCGCGGCCATCTGGGCCGGCGTGGCGGTGGCGGTCCAACGCACCAGGTCATCGAAGTGCTGGAGGCCGAGCGCGCCCAGCAACCGCGCCAGCAGGGTGGAGCCTTCGCCCCGGCCATCCTGCGAGCGAGCCGCGACGTCGAGCGCGCGGCGGCCCAGCCAATAACCACCGCCCTCATCGCCCAGCTGCCAACCGTACCCGCCGGCGCGGTGCAGCTCGCCCGCGGGGTCACGCGCGTAGGCGATCGAGCCGGTGCCCGCGTTGACGAGGATGCCGGCGCCGGTGCCGAACGCCGTGGCGAGGGCGACCTCGCCGTCCGCGAGCACCCGCACCCGCCGCGCCACGCCGGCCTCGACGAGCGCCGCCTCGAGCTCCGCCTGCTCCTGGGCGCGCCCCGCTCCGGCGGCGCCCACCACGGCCCGCTCGACCGGCAGCTCCCGTGCCGCCTGGGCGGCGGCGCGCCGCGCCGTTTCGGCGAGCACGGCCGCGGACTTGGCCGCGCCGCCGGGCCGCATGGCGGCGCCCGGCCCGTCGGCACGGCCGAGAATGTTCTTGGGTGAGCCGATCACCACCGTGGAGTGGGAGCCTCCGGCGTCGGCACCGAGCAACAGGGCGGACGGGCGGTCAGGGGGACGGGCGGAAGGTGGCGTCATGCGGAGAGCGTCCGCTGTCCGCTCGTCCGCCCGTCCGCCTGTCCTATCAGTGACGACAGCATCCCCACCGACACCGTCACCGCCGTCCCCAGCGGCACGTACCACGGCCACGCGAGCCCCGGTAGCAGGCGCCACGGCACCCCCAGCACGATCGGGGTCATGACGAGGACGCTTATGATGATCGCCGCGATCACATCGCGCTCGCGGGCGCGCGGCCACAGCCCACCCAGCAGATACGTGCCCAGCAGTCCGCCGTACGTGATCGACGCGATGCTGAGCGCCAGCTGCACGACGGGGGTGTTCTGGTTCCGGAACGCCATGGCTCCGGCGACCAGCACCGCCGTCCACACCAGTGTGAGCCAGCGGCCCACCCACAGGAGATGCGTCGGG
>Ga0207646_10003029_pt1 | contig 19351 bp, 16 predicted proteins | sample KBSK5502metaG_FD_184343 | JGI IMG/M metagenome (GOLD analysis project Ga0207646, IMG submission 184343) | Corn, switchgrass and miscanthus rhizosphere microbial communities from Kellogg Biological Station, Michigan, USA - KBS K5-50-2 metaG... | ecosystem: Host-associated > Plants > Roots >...
GCAGCTTCTGCTTTTCTCCGGGATGGAGCAGATTCCAGCGATCGCTTTCATGTCCGTCGCGATACAGCTCTTTGTAACTTGTCACACTCCATACGTCGGCCGCGATCTGGTACTTTTCAGCCAACAATGTCTGGGCCTTCAGCGTCTCATTGAGGATGGCGCCGCTGCCGAAAAGTTGAGCGTGGAGCTTCGCGTTCGGATTCTCCGCAGATTTGAATTTGTACATCCCTTTAAGAATGCCGTCTTCGACTCCTTCGACGTCCGGCATCGCCGGATGGGCATAGTTCTCGTTCATCACGGTCAGGTAGTAGAAGATGTTTTCCTGCTGCTCATACATCCGGCGAAGGCCGTCCCGGATGATCACTGCCAGCTCAAACGCAAATGCCGGATCATAGGCCTTCAGATTCGGTAAGGGATACGCCAGCAGGTGGCTGTGTCCATCCTGATGTTGAAGTCCTTCGCCCGCGAGAGTTGTACGGCCCGACGTACCGCCTAGCATGAATCCCTTCGCGCGTGAATCTCCCGCGGCCCAGATCAGGTCGCCGACTCGCTGGAAACCGAACATGGAATAAAAGATGAAGAACGGAATCATGTTGATTCGATGCGTGGCGTATGCCGTGCCGGCCGCGATGAATGAGGACATGGAACCCGCTTCGGTGATGCCCTCTTCGAGAATCTGTCCGTCCTGCACTTCCTTGTAATAGAGCAAAGTCTCTTTATCGACCGGTTCATAAAGCTGGCCGACGTGCGAGTAGATTCCGACCTGCCGGAAAAGCGGCTCCATTCCGAATGTTCGCGATTCGTCCGGGATGATCGGCACAATGAGTTTTCCGATTTGCTCATCGCGGAGCAGCTTGGAGAGCATGCGCACGAACACCATCGTTGTGGAGGCCTCCCGGCCTTCTGTGCCGGTCATGAATTCTTTGAATATCTCTTCGGCGGCAGGTCGAACAGCTTCAACAGAAAGGTCACTTGAGGCTGCGGTCGTCACTTGATGTTTCGCGCTTTCGCGCTCACGCTCCGCGCGCGCTTGCGCTCCGCGACGGGCCGGAACAAAGCCACCGAGCTTTTCCCGCCTCTCGCGAATGTATTGCAGCTCCTGACTGTTTTCCGGCGGCTTGTAAAACGGCGCTTCCGCAATTTCTTCATCAGAGATCGGGATGCCGAACCGGCTGCGGAACCGGCGCAGCTCATCTTCGTTGAGCTTTTTCTGCTGATGGGTGATATTGCGGCCTTCTCCGCTTTCGCCAAGACCATACCCTTTGATCGTGCGGGCAAGAATGACCGTGGGCGAACCTTGATGTTCGACTGCGGCTCGATATGCAGCATGCACTTTCACCGGATCATGGCCGCCGAGCTGCAGCTTCTTGAGCTGTTCGTCTGAGAGATGCCGGACCATGTCCAACAGCCGTGGATCGGTCCCGAAGAATTGCTGCCGAAAATAGTCGCCCGATTCCGTCGAATATTTCTGCCATTGGCCGTCAACCGTCTCGCTCATGCGCTTGACGAGTAATCCTTCGCGGTCGTTCGCCAGCAGAGGATCCCAATCGCTGCCCCAGATCACTTTGATGACATTCCAGCCGGCGCCGCGGAATACGGCTTCGAGTTCCTGGATGATATTGCCGTTGCCGCGAACGGGGCCGTCGAGCCGTTGCAGATTGCAATTCACGACGAAGATCAGATTGTCGATTTTCTCGCGGGAAGCGAGCGTGATAGCCCCGAGTGCTTCCGGTTCGTCCGTTTCTCCATCTCCCAGGAACGCCCACACTTTTGCGTCTGATCGTTGCTTGAGCCCGCGATCTTCGAGATAGCGGTTAAAGCGCGCCTGATAAATGGCCATGATCGGGCCGAGTCCCATCGACACCGTCGGGAATTCCCAGAACTCCGGCATGAGCCATGGATGCGGATAAGAGGACAGTCCACCTTCCTTTCTGAGCTCGCGCCGAAAGTTTTCCAGATGCTTCTGGTCGAGGCGGCCTTCGAGAAACGCCCGCGCATAGATTCCCGGTGAGGCGTGACCCTGGAAATAAATGATGTCGCCTTCGTGGTCCTTACTCTTTGCGCGGAAGAAATGATTGAATCCGACCTCATACAGCGTGGCCGCCGAAGCATAGGTCGATATGTGACCGCCAATGCCGGGCTCCTCCCGGTTGGCGCGGACGACCATGGCCAACGCGTTCCACCGCACCAGACTTCGAATACGCCACTCGATTTCACCTTTACCTGGATAGACGGGCTGTTTGTCGGCCGTAATGGTATTGACGTGAGCAGTGTTTGCAGTAAAAGGTACTAAAATGCCCGCTTGTTGGGCATACCTCTGCAGTTCGGTGAGGAGAGTAGTGACGTGCTCAGCGCCGCCGTGGCGGATGACATAATCGAGTGAATCCAACCATTCGCGACGTTCGATTTCGCCAAAGTCGGGAGCCGTCTCGGGAGCGATTCTCTTCATTGTTGGGCAGCCGCTTTAAGTGAAGCTGCAAGGATGATTCCGTTGTCGTAAACCGTAGTGTGTGGCACGTGAAGAACCATGAAGATGGTCTTTCGCGACCACTCTCGTCAAAGAAAGTAGGAGTCGTGTGCGATGGACAGTCTCCAGCACGAAATTTTCAGACTTCCGGAATGGACTCAGCTGATCCGAGTCAGCGCTCGCTTACTGATTGCGGCTTTTCTTGGCGGATGCATTGGCTTTGAACGGCAGCGCGAGCACAAGGCAGCGGGATTGAGGACCCACATACTGGTCTCGATGGGAGCGGCGCTTTTTGTGATCGCTCCATTGGAGGCCGGCATGACCATTTCAGACGCGGGCCGCGTATTTCAGGGCATCGCGACCGGCATCGGATTCATCGGCGCCGGCACGATTCTCAAATTGACTGAGCAACAGGAAATCAAGGGGCTGACCACCGCTGCCGGTTTGTGGCTGACGGCAGCGATCGGGATGGCCGTTGGTTCCGGATTGCTATGGATTCCGGCCCTTGCCACATTCCTTGCGTTCGTCATTCTTTCAGTGGTTGGCAGCACCGAGCCCCGGATGTAAAAATTTACTTACCTCATTTGCCGGTTCGGCCTGGCAGGTGTGCGGCATCCCTTTCGTTTTCGATACAGATGTGTTCGAAGACATCAGTGTCGGGAAGAAGGTCCTCGACAAAACTGATCGTGACCGGCTTCGTGAAAACCTTGGGATCGGTGATCGTTACGGTAACGTCGAGATGACCGAAATCGCGCCGATGGAAGCGCTCTTCGACGCGCATCGCTTCGCTGTGCCCATGGCCGCGGGCATCGAGCCAGGTGAGATCGTTGAATCCCATCGTGTCGACGACCAGAGTGTCCCCCTCCCATCTGCCGATCGAATATCCTAACCATGCCGGCGACGGATCGTCGGGAAACTTGCGTCCGTCGGTGAAGATCTGGCGGAAGATTGTCTCCACTTCATACAGCATGACGATTTGGCCGGGAATCTGAATGATCTTGAATGGTTCCGGCAGGAGATCAGCATGAGGGACGCCATCCGGCCAACACTTCAGGTTGGGACCGACAACTCCCGGCTGCGTGTTCCGGCGCAGAATCTCCGCTCCCTCCGCTGTCAATGGCTCCTCACCGCGTTTGAAGTCCGCGAGGATGTCCCTGAAATACTTTGAATTCGTGGATTCGCCTATTCCGAATAGCGCGCCCGGAACGCGGGGCTCCCCCTCGACCTGCCAGATTCCGGAAAGATCGGGCTTTGCGTTGACGCGGGGAACCGGCCCGGTCATATTCACCTTGCCGTCAGCCGTGCGCGGGGCTCCCGGTGTCGGGTTATTCAACCATTGGGCTTGTGCGCACACGCAAGTTCCCACCAGCACCATTCCAATCCAGATCAAACGACGCATTGCCGTACATTAAACTACATGCGATCGGCTGCCAACGTTTTCCCACATTTTCCAACGCGGGCGAAGGACTCGGTTCCACCACATGATGGCGCCGGTTACAAACATGACTGCGGGAGCCACTCCGAATAGCGCCCAGATCGCCTTCGTCGTCTGATCGCATAACCCGGGACCGTGACACGGAATTCCGATTCCGTTGATGCGGCCGAAATGCAGGTAAGCGAGCCAATAAACAATGTCGTCGACAATGCGCCTGCCGGCGTTCTCGGGAGTGGGAGGCTGGATGCGGTCGGCGAGATCCTGAAACCATTCGGGGAAGCCGAGATAGACGCCGCTCGCGGCAAACATCAGCGTGAATCCGAAGGTCCAGAAACCGATCATGCTGTGCAGGTGCCACGTCATACTCTTCCAGCCCGTGCCTCGCTGCAGCGTCAGGCTGCGACGCCACGTTTTGATGCCCGGCCACCAGATCACCAGGCCCGTCGACGCAAGCGCGATCAGTGCGAGTGCGCCAACACCGTTCACTGTCCGGCCGGTTTGGCCGGCCAGAAGGTTGTCGTGCAAATCAAGCAGGAAGGAGACGAGCCGGATGCCGGTCGGGACCGACTTGCCAAGATCACTGCCGCTCCGGGGATCGAACAGCCGGCGCTGGATGTCACTGCCCCGAACCAGCGATACCTCAACCGCTTCATCCTGATTCCGCGCCCGGCTGAGATTCACAACCCGGTAGCCGGGATACAGGCGCGAGGCAGCGTCCGTCAGTTGCTCGTCCGTCAATCGCGGTTCTGTACTTTTCGAGATGATGGGTGAGGGAGTTGCCGCTCTGTACAGTTCGTTCCGATAGACGAGCACACTTCCCGTCACGCTGATCATCAGAACGTACAGGCCGATCGCAACCCCGCTCCACAGGTGCACCTGAAAGACTGCCCGTCGTAACCAGATATTCTGCGGCTGGCGGACCCAGCGCTGCCACAAGGTCAGTTGCTGCCTTCTCCCCACGAGCGAGAGGCTACGACCCACAGTCCATCGTGTCAACAGAGATTGATCGAGTCGTGCCATCTTTTGCCGCACCTGTGCCAAAAGAAGGCGCGTGTCGTGCTCTCTTTTGCAGAGTTTCAACCCGCCTGATGCGCTTGTCGATTTGAGCGGCGTAGCCTGGGGCAGCCTAACGGTCGAGGATGGAGGGAGAATTGTCTCTTGTCGAACGTTACGAATCGCGGGCGATAGCAGCACCTATATCGTTCAGGATGTCACGGACGCTTTTCTCCTGCGCGGTCGTACATGCAATGCAGGCGACAAGACTGGCCCCGTGTTGTTCTTCCTGATAATTCACCTTGAAGGGCAATACGGCTAGACGTTCTTGAACTTTCTCCGCCTGAGATTCGGTCAATCTCACGCGCAATTCGATTGCTGGTTTCATGACACAGCAAAGATCTCCTCTGCACAAACTGCTAGCTGGATAATGGCTGCTCACTGCGCTCGAATATTTTTCGGGCAACGTCCCCCAACCGGTCGATACACTGCGCACAGTTGCGAAAGTGCCTGGACTCTTCCGCCGAGAGTACCGTTTGCACTCCATCCGACTCGACCAGTGTGGAAAGAACGACTTCTCGGAACCGGTCGTCGCTTATGTGCGTCATGCGCGTTTGATCGCTATTATCCTTCACAGTCAATATCCGCACTCCGTCAGGAACACAGAATCGCGACGGTCCAGTGCAGATCCGGCTGCGAAAGCTCGGATCCCGTGAACACCATCCGCCAGCTTGCGGTGAACAATGCCCTAGAGGCCGACGTCTGTCAACCCTTGAACTTTGACCAGGACTCGTGCCAAAATGGTACGCTCCCACCCTGGAAACCCACGATGGGCTTGGGTTTCAGCCGGTCCATCAACATTAGCAGTCAGCTGCAGTGATTAACGAGGCGGTTGTGGTACAGCATTAAGGTGCTGCACGTCTTTCTCATTTTCCGCGCAAATGGACTCAATCAATTCGGTATCGACGACCACATCCTCTTTGAGTGTGACGCTCCACGGCCGCGTGTAGGCCTTCGGGTCGTCGACGGAAAGGTCGATCAGGAGCGTGCCGTAGTTCACTCGACGGATGCGTTCGGTGACGCGAGCTCCGCTGGTGATGGCGCTGCCCGCGGCATCCAGCCACTGGTCATCGCGATAACCGGTGCTTTCCACGACGAGTGTGTCGCCATCCCAGTGGGCTGTCGCGTAACCGTTCCAGGTAGGATTGGGATCGTCGGGCAGCGCGCGGCCATCGAGAAAGACCTGCCGGTAACTCGCGTTGTATTCATCGAGAATGATCAGCAGACCCGGGTTTTGCACCCACTTCTTCATCGTGGGCAGCATGTGCATGCGAGGGCCACCCGGCGCAATGCAGCGCGTATACGGGTCGTCGCTCGGACGCTTTTGGCGGATGCGGTCTCGTACCCACTGCTGATACGGCAGACCACCGTCGACGCCTGAGCCGATATTCCCAAACTGCGGGCTGATCGGCAGGTCCCCGCACACACGATTGATCCCATCGCAGGGCAAACGATTCGCCGCGCGCCACATGCCCGAGAAGTCGGGCTTTCCATCTGCCGTGCGGGGCGTCGCAGCATTGAGATCCGGTTTACCGTCCGGCGTTCGCGGCACGCCACGCGTGGGGATGTCGAACCATTGCGCGGTCAGAGGCAGCGCGAACATCAGGAAAAGGACAAAAGGCAAGATGCAGCGAAGCGGACTCAGATCGCCTAACTTCTTGAGCACGACCTGAAGCGTCTGCACCAGAGATTCGACATTTTTCTCCAGAGCCTTCATCCGTGACTCGCGCGCGGACTTCCGCAGAGCCTGCAACTCTTCGATGAGCGTGGTGACTTGTGCCTCAAATGCGGGGATGTTGGATTTCAGCTTCGCGCGATCCTCGGCCGTCATGCCGTCTCCGTGCGGCCGTCGAAACTGGCTTATGGCTGCATTCAAATCGCGGACTCTTTCGCCCAGGATTCGGAATTGCTCCAACTTTTCATTTTGTTCATTTCTGCGAACCTTGAAGAGATCAGCCTGGCTCGACACACCTTTCGCGACCGCCTCCGCGCGGGCCTGAGCTTCCTGCAGGCGGGTGGACAAATTAGCCACTTCCTGGGAAATCCCCTCTCCGCATTCCGCGAAACGAGTCATGAGCTTCTGAATGAATTCAACGTCGATATCGGATGTCATATCCGCTGAATTGATCTTTGTGCCGATACGCTCGAGCTCGGCCAGGTAGTTATCAAGAGCCAGAACCGATTTAACTAAAGGAGACTCCCGTTTGGCTTTATCCGACATTTGCCGCGCGAGTATATACTCCCCGTGTCAGGAGGGGGAAGAGAATGACTGGAGTCCGCACGAAAATCGTGGCGACGGTTTTGTCGCTTGTCGTGATTGCAGGCGGCGCATCCGTGGCGTTCGCCCAATTGCACCCGCCCGAGTTCAAGGGCCTGCGGGGAGCGCCATTTCCATCGATGAATCCACCGCCCGATGTGCGGAGTTACGGCGAAGGGCCGGCATGGGACGGCAAGCCGCCCGATGGCGTGCAGCCGCTGCCGCTCGACATGTTCACGTCCAAAGATTTCTACAAGGACAAAGCGCTCTGGTTGGATAAACGATACTACCGCTGCAACTCTCCGAGACAGGTTACCGATATGCGCAGCGGCGGCGCCGGCCAGGCCACGGCCGATCCGCGAATCGGGAGCAATCCGCCTGTAACGGCTCGCTGGGGAGACTGCAACATGGATTGGCCTCGCGAGAACCTCGTGAGTCCTTATCCGTTCAAGACGGCGAAGGAGCACTACCAGGCGTTGCTCGCCGACGCGAAGACGCGAGGCGGACCGACGAAGCACACCTACGAAACGATGCCGAAATGGGACGGGACATACGGCGAGTATGTTCCGAACGGCCGCCGCGTTTGGAATTACTGGCGCGCCAACCAGGTGCCGACCATATTGTCGTTGCTGGCGCCGGAATACCAGCAGCGCATGGTGCGGCAGGTCTATCACGAAGGCGTCGATGCGGCGCATCAGTGGTCCGCTTCATACTGCTGGCCCGAAGGTTTCATGCGGCAGTGGGCCACGGGCCCCAAGCCGAGTCGCATTATCGTGACGCCGGAGATCGTCGCACTAATGGGCAGCGGCATCTCGCGCCTTGTTCACCTCAACAAGGACGCGCCCCCGCGCGCGGATGTTCCGCAGTGGTACGGCGACACGATCGGTTTCTGGGACGGCGATGCGCTGATCATGTGGACATCGAATATTCAAGGCTGGAACCAGCACTCCGGTTTTGAGTGGAGCAGCAAACTCGAGGCGATCGAGATCCTGACTCCCGCTCGCGACCCATCCGGCAAGTTCCTCGGCCTCGATTGGGAAACAGTATTTTACGATCCCGAAGTGCTCGTACAGCCAATCCGGAATTTGTGGCACCGCAATTATCAAAATTCATGGAGTGACGCCCCCCGGCTCACATGGACCGAATGCACGCGGCCTCTGTACCCGATCGATGGATTCGCCACGCAGGTTGCGCCGGGACAGGTCATTCAGTACCGCGTCCCGGATATGCTCGATCGGCCCTGGGCAAAAATCTGGGAAGAGTTTTTCGAGAAGAACATGGATCGGCCCAAAGAGGAGCTGGACCTCGGCTTTAAATAATAAATAAGGAGAACCGGCAATGCATAAGATCGTTGCGATATTCGTCCTGATCTTCCTGGCAGGACTCTTCACGCCGTCCGCGAATGCGCATCATTCGTACGCCATGTATGACGGAAGCGTGTATCGCGTATTTACCGGTGTGATCGTTCGCGTCATTCCCAACGCCGCCCATTTCGAATTTCACTTCGTCCCATTGAACGACAAACGCGACGCTCTGGTGCGCGATGAGAAAGGCGAGCCCCTCGTCTGGGTCGTCCAAATGGAAAGTGCCGGCGAAGCACTCAAACAGGGAATTACGCTGGAAAGTTTCCCGCGCGGAACAGTCATCAGCATGGGAGTCCATCCGCGGCGCGATGGCAAGCCGGCCGGAGACAGAGGCGATTCCGGGATATTCCAATGTCCGAAAGGCAGCACACCTAAACCGGGTATGCACTGCGATTCGGTCGAGGGCCGCAAGTCTTTCGGCCCCGGCGTGCTGCCGAAAGAAACGTATAAGCCACCCCGCTAGTCGTCGGCTTTAGAAGATGTTAATGAATGTGGAATCGAGCGTCATTCCCCTCCTTGCATCACCGCAAGGAGGGGTGGCCGAGCGATTAAAAAGATTTCGCGAAAGCCTCCGCTGATCGCGAGGCCGGGGTGGTTTTCCGATTGAGAAAAAGGAGAACCACCCCGTCTGCGCGGAATAAGGTAGCTTCGCGACTTTCTATTTGACCGCGCAGCCACCCCTCCTTGCGGTGATGCAAGGAGGGGAATATGCCTCAGCCTGCAATTCGTTCACACGGTCAAGGCCGGCGCCTACAAGGGTTGACCCATCTTTGCGGTTTTCGGTACGCTGAAATACATATAAAAGGTCTAAAACGTCGTCATGCCGTTGCTGCGGGATAAGGTCCGGGATGCGGAGTTGGTGAATGCGTGCCTCAGCGGAGACCAGTCCGCGTGGGCGGAATTGATTCGCAGCTATAAGCGGCTGATTTATTCGGTGGCTCGAGTGCTTTGTGCGGATCCGGGCGATGCTGATGAAGTTTTCCAGCAGGTCTGTCTGGAACTGTATCAGAGACTGGCTGACCTTCGCGATGTGGCGAGTCTTCCGAAGTGGCTCGTCATTGTCACGCGCCGCCAGAGCATTACACTCCTTCGCGGCCGCAAAGAGACGACGAGTCTGGACGAAAGCCGCCTGCCCGGAAAATTCCGCATCGAAACGATTGAACATCGTCATGCCATTGAGCGCGCGCTCCAGCGGCTGCCCGAAAGGTGCCGCCGTTTACTGGATGCCCTGTATTTCAGTGAAGACCGCGTCAGCTACGAGAATGTTGCCAGGCGGATGAAGATGCCGGTGGCCAGTGTCGGCCCAACCCGTGCTCGTTGCCTTGAAAAATTACGAGCGATCATGAGTGCCGCATGAAAGCGAAAAGCGAGACCAGCACAGAGCTTTCCGAAATTTTCGACTCCATCTGGTCGCAAATCCGCGCGGCGAACCTCACTTCGGGCCAACCTCGTGGATCCGCATCGGCCGAAAGCGTATCGCTTGCCCGATTCGCTTTGAACCTGGCGGGTTCCAATGCCGATCCGCTTTTTCAGGCGGAAGCGCATCGAATGATGGCATACACCCTGAACGCCAACGAACAATATGAGGAGTCACTGACCCATTACCGGCGCGCGCTCGAGATATTGGATGCCGGGGGAAGAGAAGAAATTGCAGCGAGAACACGGCTGGGATTTGTCGCGGCTCTGCAGACAACCGGCCGCTATACGGAAGCCATCGAAGTTGCCCTGTGTGCGCGGCGCTCGCTGGTTGCGCGCAATGACATGCCGGGACTGGCACGGCTCTATGTGAATCTCGGGAACGTTTATCAACGCCTCGGCGGGTGCGCGCGTGCCCTTGATTATCACCGGAAGGCGCAGGTCATATTTCGCCGGCAAAAGGACAAAGGCGCGATGGCGCAGTGTTTCATCAACGCTGCCATCTGCCTGTCGTGGCTTGACCGGTTCGCAGAATCGGAACGGAGCTACCGCCAGGCCGAACGCCTCAGCAAAGAACTCCGCATGTCCGACCTCTGGGCGCAGGCCCAGTACAACCGGGCGTACCTCCTCTTTCAGCGCGGGCGTTATAGCGATGCTCTGGATTCATTCAGCACGCTGCGGCGGCAGTTCGAAGAGCGGCAGAGCCTTCGTCATTGCGGGCTGTGCGATCTGGACATGGCCGAAATCTACCTTCATCTCAATTTACCCAGCGATGCGGCCCCGCTGGCACGGCGGGCGGCGGAGATCTTCCGCAGGCTCGGCATACGATACGAACGCGCCAGGGCAATGGCGTTCGTGGGAGTGGCGTCGGCGCAAATGTACGATCTGGAAGATGCTCTCTCGATATTGGAACAGTCGCACACGATGTTTCGAGACGAGCAGAACGTCTACTGGTCGGCCCTTCTTGATCTGTATCGAGCCGAGCTTTTGTTTGCGATGCAGGATTTCTCCAGAGCGCAATCTCTGGCGAACGCAGCGCATGAAAAATTTTCTCAGCTCGAATCCGCTTCCAGGCGCGTACTCGCACTCATTCTTCTGGCCCGCATCGCTCTCTGTCTGAGCCGGCATGACGAAGCGCGCATGCAGGCTGAATCGGCGCTGCAGCTGGCGCGCGAATACAAGATCCAGCCGCTCATGTTTCCGAGTCTCGTCATTAATGCAGAGCTTTTCGAGCATGCGGGGGAACACATCAAGGCCGCCGATTTCTACGAACGGGCGGCGGCCGAGCTGGACATGGGGCTTACTGCTCTACGGCACGACGATCTGAAGGTCGCTTTCTTTAAAGGAAAACCTGCGGTTTACGAGGCGCTGGCTCGAATTGCTCTGGGCAGTGGCGGCGCGAAACACTCCGTTGAACGCGCCTATAACTGGTGCGAACGCGCTAAATCTCGAAGTCTGATCGATTTGCTTTCGCAGCACGTGCGCGCCATTCGCGCGCACGCAGATGATCCACTGCTCGGGAAAGTGCAAACGCTCCGCGAGGAATTGAACAACTACTATTTGCGCACGTGGCCTGCCGAGCGCCTTCCATCAAAGAACGAACGCGACAATGTCCAACTGAAAGAACACGAACTGGCGCGACTGCTTCGGGAAATGTCCGACCGGAATGCGGAATACGTTTCGTTGCAGAAGGTCTCGACCGCGTCGCTGGGCCAGGTGCAGCAAAGCCTCTCAGCCGAAATGACAATGGTCGAATACTTCACCATTGGTGACGAAGTCATCGCGTTCGTGATCGACCGGAAAAGAGCAAACGTCGTCCGGAATCTCTGTTCACGTGAAGAAGTGCAACAACTGCAGGAGCAATTGCAATTTCAGTTGGAGCGGATGCTGCTCGATCCAGGTCATGTCCGTGAACACGGCGCCGTGTTGATGGCCTCGACGAAAAAGCATTTGACGGAGCTGCATGCGCTGCTGGTTGCGCCGATACGAAAGATGATTAAAACGAAACAGCTCGTCATCGTGCCACATGGCATGCTGCACTATTTGCCGTTCCATGCTTTCCATGACGGCACACAATATTTAATGGATGCCTGTGAGGTCTCCTATGCACCGAGCGCATCCGTGTTCCGATATTGTGTTCACAAACCCGACGTCGTGGATTCTTCGCCTCTGATCATCGGAGTTCCTGATCCCCACGCGCCACAGATCCGGGATGAAACGGCCGCCCTGTCCCGGTTGTTGCCACAAGCCCGAATCCTCGAAGGAAGACAGGCCACGCGGAATGCGTTTAAGGGCGAAGCAGGGCGAGCCGACTTCGTTCACATCGCGACCCATGCTGTATTCCGCGAGGACAATCCGATGTTCTCAGCGTTCAAGCTTGCCGGCGGCTGGATCACAGCCCTGGATCTCTACGGCCTGCGGTGCGAGGCAAACCTGGTTACACTCAGCGGATGCAGTTCAGGCATGCAGGCCATAGCGGGTGCCGACGACCTGCTGGGATTGGTTCGGGGATTCTTATACGCAGGAGCCCGTTCGCTTCTTCTCACTCTATGGCCGGTGAGTGATGAATCCACCTCGCAACTCATGAAAGCCTTTTATAAGTGCTGGATTGGCGGTATGTCCAAGACGGCAGCCATGCAACGAGCCTGCCAGGAAGTCCGGTCGGACTTCCCGCACCCATTCTTTTGGGCACCCTTCGTGCTTATTGGTAAGCCCTGATTTTTTTTTCTGGCTTAGGTATTTTGCCGAACATTCGTCGCGACCTATGTTTTGTATGGGAGAGCTGGAATGACCCACCTCGAAACATCCACAATCATTGACTTGATCGAGGAACGCCTGGGCGAGCCGGAAGTTGGCGCCTGCAAAGCACATTTGAAGACGTGTTCGGTTTGTGAAGAGGAGTACCACTTCTGGCGGCAAATGAATGCCACCCTGAGATCAGAACGTCTGAAGGATCCTTCAGAAGAACTGACACAGCGGTGTATCAGTATTTTCCCTGGCGCGCCCGCCGCCAAAGGATTTCGCCGGGTTCTCGGCAAAATTGTTTTTGACAGTTTTTTCACCCCGACGGTGGTCCTGGCTACTCGCGGCGAGAGTGGTGCGCGGCAAATCGTCGCTCATATCGACGAGGTTGACATTCATCTTCGCATCGCCGGCAGCGGTTCGAAACAGCGCATACAAGGACAAATTCTTCCGCGTGGCCGCGGAACTGCTGTCAATGCTGCCTGTGTCACCCTTCTTGCTCTGGGCCGCGCCACACAATCGACAACAAGCGACGATCTTGGATTATTCGACTTTAAAGAGGTGCCGAAAGCGCCGCTGGTTATGTCGGTCAAGCTGCGGTCCAGCCATCTGGTGGGCTTTCTATCTATCCCCGAATGAAGTCTGGAGGTTGAGGAATGTCTGTACGCTGGATGCGCGCAATCATTTGCGCGCTATTGATAATCGCTATCATAGGAAACATCTATTGCACGGAAGCCTCAGGCAACATCCGAATCATAGTGAAGCTTCAGGCGGGCGCCTTGATTGGACCGGTACTGACACTTCTCGGGGCTGACTTACTCGACTCGATTCCCGCTGTTAATTTGTATCTGCTGAGAGTGCCGAATGTACCTGTTCTTACTTTCACGCTACAGCTACTGGGCGTTCTCTATATCGAGAACGACACCACACTGAATAATCCCACATTCCAAAATACGGGATTGCTCGTTACGAACTCGGCGCCGGATTTCTATCGCACACAACCGGCTCTGACACTGGTCCGCGACGACCAGGCCACGAGTTACTATGACGGCTACGGTGTCACGGTTGCCGATATCAACAGCGCCGTCGATTCCAGCCATCCAGCGCTTCAGGGTCACCTGACTGCCGGTTACGACTTCGTTGCGGCTCAAGGTCCGACGTATGCCCAGCTCAACGAATCGTCATCGAGCTTTCTGGATGAGTCTTCGTCGAGCTTTCTCGACCAGGCCGGCGGTCAGCCGATCGATCCCGCGACATCGGCTTTCCTGACGGAGTCCACTTCGAGTTTCCTTGATAACGGGTTGCCACTCGGTTTGATCAGTGGCCCGAATGTTGCCTATGGGCACGGCACCATGGTGGCGGGCCTGATTGCTGCTGTTGCACCGCGCGCGATGGTCATGCCATTGCGCGTATTTGACGACAACGGCCGTGCCGATGCTTTTACGATAACGAAGGCGATCTACTATGCGACCAACAATGGCGCAAATGTGATCAACATGAGCTTCGGTATGAATGGTAGTTCGCGCTCTGTACAGGATGCGATCACGGGCGCGGCAAACGCAAACCTTACCATCGTCGGCTCGGCGGGCAATGCGAACTCGCAAGTGAAACAGTACCCGGCTGCGTATTCCCAGGTCATTTCGGTAGCAGCAACCGACATCCAGGACAGGAAAGCCAACTTCTCGAACTACGGCTCGAGCATCGACCTCTCCGCTCCAGGCGTCAACATCATCAGTGCATATCCCGGGGGCTATTACGTCATGGCTTCGGGTACGTCGTTTTCAGCCCCCATCGCCGCCGGCGATGCCGCCGTCGTCGGCTCGAAGCAAGCGACCGGCGTCCGGACCGCCGTAATCAACGGGACCGTGAACATTAATGCGGTGAATCCCGCCTATTACGGCCAGCTCGGCACCGGCCGGGTCGATGTGATGAAGGCAATCGGGCATTGACGGGAAATTGAAAATCGGACGATTCCTGTCCCCTTCTCAATTGCTATGAAAAACCGCAGCGTCATTCTATTTCAGCGCATAGACATCGTAGGTGACAGCCGTGCCGACACGCTCGCCAACGCCGACGGCCTGCAACTTTGTGAGCCAGGTGTAGCGCGGATCTCCGGTCTCGAAGAGTGGCGCAATCCGCAGCGATGCACCCGCCTGCGTCGTCTGGCCGATGCCGTTGTATGTGACCAGAATCAGCGCGCCGTCATCTGTTTTCAGCGTGAGGCGAACGTCGAGCTTGTAAGTTCCGTCAGCCCGATTCGTGATCCAGTCGCCGGCCGGCGTCTGCACCGTCGCCTTGAGACGCGGTCCTTCGAAGCGGCCGCCGGTGACCTGCACGACCGTGCGCGTTCCTTGCGGCGCATTTTCAATAACGGTACGCGTGCCGGTTTCCGCCTTCAACGTCCCGAGGTATTCGAACCCCGGCGTGCGCGGCGAGTCGGTGGCCTTCTGAGCGAAAAGGATTAGAAGCAACAAGGTTGCGATACGCACGGGCCCTCCTTTTTTCGAAGACCCGATTATAGCGACCTGAATCGGAATTCGCGAAGCCGTATGTGACTGCGCGATTCACTGATGCACTCACCGGGTGATGCTTCAGTCGCGCTAGGACTTCTTCACTCACCGGAATACCATAGCTGTTATGCACATTCTCCTCGGCGCTTTGGTTTATTACCTTGGTGGCTCGGTGATTGCCGGGTCGATTCTAGGCGCTGGATTCGCGACGAATTTCAGCGGTCGTCCAAACGACCGACAGCTGAGGCCGCTGCAAAGGATGGGAACGTACATCCCGCTGCACCTCAACGGAATCGATGGCGGCCTCATTGCGAGAGTGGGTGAGCGCCGCCCGACCATCGTCTACGTGCACGGGCGAAGTGCGAATCGAATGGAATTGGCGCCATTGGCCAAGGCCATGTTCGATGAGGGGTACAATGCAGTTCTGTGGGATAGCGAGAGTCGACAGATCAGTTACGGACCAAAGGAAATCGAACAGGTCCGCAGAATTGTCGGTTTTATCCGCAGCGACCCGCACGTCGTGATGAATGAAATCTTCATCGTTGGTTTTTCGTTGGGAGCAGCTATCGCGATAGGCGCAGCCGCAGCGGATACTGATCACGACATTCGCGGTATCGTTGCCGATAGCCCCTACGCCAATCTCAAGGATGTCGCTTCACGGTATATGACAGCGTTCGGGGCTATCCCGGCAGCAGTCGTATGGCCGGCTCGGACGGTCGCATTTGCAACTGCCAGGGCGATGCACGGAATTGAATTCGATGGCCGTAATCCGGCGGACTGGGCACATGGGGTTACCTGCCCGGTTTTCCTGATTCATGGGAAATCCGATAAGACAATCTCGTACGAACATAGCGAGCAGATCCTTCAACGGCTCGACACTTACAAGCAATTGTGGCTAGTCGAGGGCACGGGTCACACGGAAGCCTTTTCCCGTTCACCGGCGGAGTATGTACGCCGTGTGGCTGATTTTCTCAATGGAATCCGTGCGAACGGACGTGCAGTACAATTCCCCAAACAGTAACCTCGAACAGATCGCCGCTGAATGGCCGTGTAACGCCAAACCACAGATTCAACGTTGTGGCCCCGAGTGACAGATTCACTTCTACGGATTGCCGACTACAAAACAAACGAGGATTCCTGCAACTCCCAAAAGCGTTCCTTGAGGACCCTCTCCGTTGATCTTTCCGTTCTTAGTCGTAAGAGCGTCTGACAAGACACGATTTCAAAGCAAATCGATTTGACGCTGGAATGATAGACTGCCGTCATGGCGTATAACGTGTTCATCTCTTATAGCGCCGGTGCCGATCAGGTCGTTGCCTTGCGGCTTCAAACCTTAGCCTCCGTCTACGGGTTTGAAGCGTACGTTCCCCCCGCGCAAACGCGGCATTCGACAGCAACACTTCTACGGCAAGAGGTTCGTCGCGCCATACAGACTGCCGATCTTTTTTTTGCCGGTCGTGACTCAGGCACCATCGCCTGCCGCGATCGCCGAAGTCGAGTACGCACGTGATCAAAACAAGCTGATCATTCCGATCGTCGGACCGTATGTCGACCGCCACTTCCTCCAGTCATTTCCGCAAGCGTTCTACATCGAGCCCTCAAATCCAGGTCAGGTTGAGACGGACATTTTGAACTTTCTTCAACAGTCTCACACGAAAAAATCGAACCGGAACCTTTTTATCGGTTTGAGCGCCCTCGCAGTCGGATTGCTCCTTCTCTCAACAACCTCGGAATAGGCGAGAGACTTGCCCGAGACAAATGCCGCGAACACCGTAAACCGTCTTCGCGACCGAAAAAGGATCTCGGCGAAGCGGAGGCCGTCATTCAAGCGACGGAGGTTGCGGCGACAATGGTCCTGATGGATGATCCTCTCGGCAGGTCTTGGGCAGAAGGACACAGCCTTGACAGACATGGCTTGATCTGGATTCTTCGAAAGCTACGGCAATTTGGTGCTATAGACGAGCTGAAGCCGTACATTCGGAAGCTACGAGCGATAAAATACAGACTACCGTCGGATGAAGTCCAGAGCCTCTTGCATGAATTCGACGAAGAGGCAGATTGAAGCACTCAGCAAAACGCGTTAGCCTGTAGACCTAAGGTTCACATTTACGAATAACGCCGAAACCGTGGATTGCGTCCACCGTTATGACGACGTCGGAATTCAGAATTGCGGTGACCGCCCATGCAAACGTCCCCATCAGCGAAAACGTTTTTGAAGCTCCATCTGGGAGACGCCGTGCCCATCCGGTCTGCCGTAACGATCCGGAGGTGGCGCATCAGACGCGTGGCGTGGCCAATCTCCGCCGAAAGCTCACATGCGATGGCCGGAAGCTCGCGGTCCCAGCGTGTACAAAACCCGTAGCGGGCTAGCAGCTCCCGCATCTGGTGGGGCGTGAGCACAGTGCGAATCGGCTCACCCAAACGGCGGACGATCACCGCAAGGAGAAGGAGCATCCACGCAGGCTCGTTTTCTACTTGCCGTGAGCCTTGAGGTACTTGGCCACGAAGTCACGTATGCCTTTAGCTCCGGCGCTCCCGTCCGAGAGCACTTGGGCGTCGTCGGCGGCGTAGGCCTTCTGGACGCTCCAGCCGTCCTCGAGCACGCGCTTAATCACCAGGAGCCCGGTCGGGCGATGCGATTGCGCGCTGTGGGCAAAGACAGGCCAATTGGAGCGATCCGTGAACGCCTTCAGGAACAGGTCGACTTGTGGTGCCGCGACATCATACGGATCGGTCGCGCTGAAGGGTATGTTGATGTACTTCAGTCCAGCGGCTCGAACCGCATCGCCCTCTGCTTCCACGTTCGCGTTCGCCTCGCTGGCTTTCCGCAGGTTGATCACGGCCTTGAACCCACGGCGTTTGAGTTCCGGCAGCGCTTCAACTGAGACCGCCCCGCCAACGGCGACGTTACTGTCGATTCGCGTGAAGTTGACGATGCCCGGCAGCGTCTCCTTGGCTGGAGCCTGTGACGCCGCCTGCAGGCCGCTCGTCAGGGTGACTAGGCCGAGGACGAAAAGCGCGAGCAGGAAAACGCGGGCAGGAGCAACCGCGTCACGTTCGATTTGACTCATGATCAACCTCACATCCGCGGATAGTCAATTTAAACACTATGCCGAACCGAACATACCCGGCAAGTTCCGATCCGGGCGGCAGAATGTCACAGAGTTTTCATTGATGTGATCTCGTAACGCCAGTTTAGTTCCAATCCATAGTCTGACCTAAATCCGCTCACGGATTCTATCAACAACCCGCAAGTAATTCACGTATTTGAAGCTGGGCAAAGAAAGACACGGAGCGGGAGGTCAAGTGGCCGTACGGTACAACCGCCATCCCACCGATTGAACGCGGGAATTCACCATATTAGATACCGACTATTCAGGTCGTGATCGAATCGGGTGGCGTATTCTTCAGTTGTACAGAAGTAGTTCGATTCGACGATGCCACGTTGCGACGTGCAGGGACGCTTCAATAGGTAGTGGAAAGACCCCAATCATTCTGGCGGCATTGAGCAGCCAAATCGATCAGGGCCTCGTGTTCCAAGTGTCCTTCGTAGTGCCCTACACCCTATCACTTCACGCGAATGGAAGACAGAAATTATGACGAGTGCAGACCCAGCAACCATCGCGACATTTCGCGGGTAACGCCCGTTAGTTCGTTTTCCCCGGCCAACCTGTAGTCGCGGGCTTTAGCCCTCGTTCTTTGTCCTCAAAGCGGACAATTCTGTCCTCAAGACGGACAGTTGTGTACCTGCACCCGACCAACGCCTCCACGCATCAGCGCAAGTCATTGTTTTCATATCCCGTTAGGTTTTGGCCTCTCTCCTGCCGTAGACCCGCGCGTTCGAGTTCACAGAGACATGAGCGGCTGCGAATGCAAGCCCGATAGGGCGCAGCCATCAATGAAAGGAGATGAGAAATTGAGATTTCGACGGATACCCTCATTTTCCTGGTTCTACGGAGCTCCGATCTCGACGATCGGCGTTCCGCTCTCCATCACCCGAATTCTCTTCGGAACAGCATCGAAGCTCTTCGGAACAGCATCGAAGCTCTTCGGAACAGCATCGAAGCTCTTCGGAACAGCATCGAAGCTCTTCGGAACAGCATCGAA
>Ga0207646_10003030_pt1 | contig 19325 bp, 14 predicted proteins | sample KBSK5502metaG_FD_184343 | JGI IMG/M metagenome (GOLD analysis project Ga0207646, IMG submission 184343) | Corn, switchgrass and miscanthus rhizosphere microbial communities from Kellogg Biological Station, Michigan, USA - KBS K5-50-2 metaG... | ecosystem: Host-associated > Plants > Roots >...
TTCCCGTCAGCCGACCACGCCTCGGTGAACTGGCTGTTGTAGAGCCGGTAGTAGAACCCCTCGCGCCGCAGCAGCTCCGCGTGGCTGCCCTGCTCGACGATCTTGCCGCCGTCCATGACCACGATCGAGTCCGCGTTGCGGATGGTCGACAGGCGGTGCGCGATGACAAAGCTGGTCCGCCCACGGCGCAGCTGCGCCATCGCCTTCTGGATCAAGACCTCTGTGCGCGTGTCGACGTTGCTGGTGGCCTCGTCCAGGATCAGGATGCTCGGGTCGGCGAGAAACGCCCGCGCGATCGTGAGGAGCTGACGCTGGCCGGAAGACAGGTCGGAGGCATCGTCGTCCAGGACGGTGTCGTAGCCCTTGGGCAGCGTGCGCACGAACGAGTCGACGTGTGCGGCCTGGGCTGCGGCGATGATCTCCTCCTCGGTCGCGCCGACCTTCCCATATCCGATGTTGTCGCGGATCGTCCCAGCGAACATCCACGTGTCCTGCAGCACCATTCCGAACGCCTTGCGCACCTCGTTGCGAGGGATCTCGTCGGTGTCGACGTTGTCGACGCAGATGCGCCCCGAGTCGATGTCGTAGAAGCGCATGAGGAGGTTGACGATGGTCGTCTTGCCCGCGCCTGTCGGACCGACGATGGCGATGGTCTGACCGGGCCGGACCTGCAGGTTGAAGTCGGCGATCAGCGGCTTCTCGGGCTCGTAGCGGAAGTTGACATGCTCCAGCGCCACCTCGCCCTTCACGTCATCGAGGCGCGCTCCGGAGTCGAGGTCGGGCGCCTCCTCTTCCGCGTCCAGCAGTTCGAACACCCTTTCCGCGGACGCAAGGCCCGACTGGAGAAGGTTCATCTGCCCCGCGATCTGCATGATCGGCATCGTGAACTGCCGCGAGTACTGGATGAATGCCTGGACGTCGCCCAGGGTCATGGTCCCAGTTGCCACCCGGTAGCCGCCGATGACCGCGATGGCAACGTAGTTCACGTTGGCGAGGAACTGGATCGCCGGCTGGATGAGTCCGGACAGGAACTGGGCTCGGAAGCTCGACTCGTAGAGCTTCCGGTTGTGGCCGTCGAAGATGTCAAGGGCCGTGCTCCGGCGGCCGAAGACCTGAACTAGCGCGTGGCCCGTGTGCATCTCCTCGACGTGCCCGTTCAGGCTCCCGGTCCACTTCCATTGGGCCGCGAACTGCCGCTGCGAGCGACGCGCGATCACAAGGGTCACGACCACCGACAGCGGGACCGTGACAAGCGCGATCAGCGCCAGAAGCCAGCTGATCCACAGCATGATCGCCAGGACGCCGAGCACGGTGAGCACCGACGTGACGATCTGGCTCAAGCCCTGCTGAAGGGTCGTGCTGATGTTGTCGACGTCGTTGGTGACGCGGCTGAGGATGTCGCCGTGCGAGTGGCTGTCGAAGTACTTGAGCGGCAGACGCGACAGCTTCGCCTCGACGTCGCGGCGCATCGCGTAGACGGTGCGCTGGGCGACCCCGGCCATGATGTACCCCTGCGCCCACATCAACACAGACGCGAAGAAGTACACGGCCACAGCCAGGAGCAGTGTCAGGCCAAGCGCGTTGAAGTCGATGCCCACTCCTGGCTTCACGTTCATGCCCGAGAGCATCTGGGCGATCTGGCCCTGGCCATGCGCCTGGAGGAGCGCGATCGCCTGGGCCTTGGTCAGGCTCGCGGGCAACATCTTGCCGACGATCCCGTTGAAGATGATGTTCGTCGCGTTGCCGAGGATCTTCGGACCGATCACGGACAGCACGACGCTGGCCGTTCCGAGCCCGACCACGACCGCGATCAGCGGCAGCTCCGGCCGCAGGCGGCCGAGCAGCTGGCGGAGCGTCTTGCCCGCGTCCTGGATCTTGGCCGGCGGTGGCCCGCTCATGCCCATCCAACCGCCGGGCTGGCGGCGCTGCTGGGCGGCCTGGGGCGCGATGGCGCCTCCGCCACCTCCTGGCCGGTTGATCATGCGACCGCCGCCTCGCCCAGCTGCGACTCGACGATCTCGCGGTAGGGCTCCGAGCTAGCCATCAGCTCGTCGTGGGTGCCGATGCCCTCGACCCTGCCTTCGTCGAGGACGATGATCCGGTCAGCGTGCATGATCGTGCTCACCCGCTGGGCCACGATCAGCACCGTCGCGTCACGAGTGTCCTTGCGCAGGGCGGCGCGCAGCCGCGCGTCGGTGCCCGCGTCGAGGGCGGAGAAGCAGTCGTCGAAGAGGTAGATGGCGGGGCGCTTGACGAGTGCGCGCGCGATCGCGAGCCGCTGGCGCTGGCCGCCCGAGACGTTGGTGCCGCCCTGGTCGATGGGCGCATCCAGGCGTCCGGCCATCGATTCGACGAAGTCGCGGGCCTGAGCCACCTCGAGGGCATGCCAGAGCTCCTCGTCGGTCGCGGACTCGTTGCCGAAGCGGAGGTTGCTGGCGACGGTTCCGCTGAAGAGGTACGCGCGCTGGGGCACGAGCCCGAGCCGGCTCCACAGCTGCTCGAGCGGCTGCTCCCGGACCGCGACGCCATCGACCAGCAAGCTTCCCTCGCTGACGTCGAAGAAGCGTGGGATCAGGTTGAGGAGCGTCGTCTTGCCCGACCCGGTGCCGCCGATGATCGCCGTCGTCTGCCCGGGCCGCAGCTCGAACGAGATGTCGTGGAGCACGGGCTTCTCGCCGCCCGGATAGCCGAATGTCACGTCGCGGAACTCGATCACGCCGGTCAGCTGCGACGGAGTGACCGGGTGCGCGGGCTCGTCGATCGATGACAACGCCGTCACGACTTCGAGGAGTCGCGCCGAGCTGGCTTCCGCTCGGGGTACGAGGATGACCAGCGCAATGGCCATCATCAGCGACATGAGGATCTGCATGATGTATTGCAGGAAGGCGGTCATATTGCCGATCGGCATCGAACCGCTGTCGACGAGGTGGCCGCCGAACCACAGGATGGCGACGGTCGTCAGGTTCATCACCAGCAGCACGGCGGGGAACGCGATGACGAAGATCCTGTTCACGCGCAGCGCGGTCGAGGTCAGGTCGTAGTTCGCTTCCTCGAACCGGCGGTTTTCGAAGTCGTCGCGGATGAATGCGCGGATCACGCGCACGCCCATGATCTGCTCACGCATGACCTGGTTGATGCGGTCGATCTTGCCCTGCAGGGAGCGGAACAGCGGAACAGCGGTGGTGAACATGAACGCGACGATCGCCGCCAGCACCGGGATGACCACGATCAGCACCGCCGACAGCTGCACGTCCTCACGCAGCGCCATGATCACGCCGCCGACGGCCATGATCGGAGCCGCCACCATCATCGTCAGCGCGATCTGCATGAACAGCTGGATCTGCTGCACGTCGTTCGTGTTGCGCGTGATCAGAGAAGCCGTGCCGAAGCGGTTCATCTCACGGGCGGAGAAGCTCTGGACGCGGCCGAACACCGCGGCGCGGAGGTCGCGGCCGACCGACTGAGAGGCGAGCGACGCCCAGTACACGCCGACGACGGAGAGGACGCCGAGCGCGAGGGTGACGCCGAGCATGACCGCGCCCGTGCGCCAGATGTAAGGGAGGTCGCCCTTGGCGACGCCGTTGTTGATGATGTCGGCGTTGAGGTTGGGCAGGTAGAGGTTGCCGATCGACTGGATGAGCACGAGGACGCCCACGATCGTCACTTCGCGGACATATGGACGCAGGAAGACGCGGAGCACGCGCACGAGCACGACCGTTTGAGTATATCAAATGATTGACCGCAGTCAATCCATTTGGTAGACTCGAATCAGTTCATGGATCAGTCGGAGCTGCGAGCGATCATGAGGGCCTGGGGCCGGCAGCAGCTCGCGTGCTCAGACGAGACCATGAGGTTCTTCATGGACGTGGAGCTGACCATGCCGCAGTTTCGGGCCCTGGTGATGATTCGCCGCTGGGGACCTCAGACCGGCAGAGAGCTGGCCGGCCGCCTCCACGTCACCCCGGGCACACTGGTGCCCCTTGTCGACCGCGTGGAGGAGCAGGGCTACCTGCGCCGGGTGCCCGACAAGGAGGACAGGCGTCTGACGTGGCTGGAGCTGACGCCCAAGGCCGACCGCCTGTTTCAGCGCCTGTGGGGCATGGGCGCGGCGCGGATCTCCGCAGCCATCGCCCAATTGGTGCCGAAGGACCGGGCGGAGCTGAAGCGGCTCATGACCCGCGTCGCCGAGCACATGGAGGCCGGCGGCGCGGCGGCGCTGGAGAAGAAGGTCACCGCCTAGGCGCCGTGCCGGCCTTCGCCTCCCGCGAAGCGCTTCGCGCCTTCCATCGCCTCGCCCGATCGCATCGCCCGCATGCCGGCCTCCAGCTCGTTTGTGGCAGCTTCCTCCAGTCCTACGCCCCAACGGCTGATCACACCGTCACGGTCGGCGCGCAGCGCCGCTTGCGGGAAAGCCGCGATCTGGCGCGCAAGCTTTTGCGCGTCGGCCAGCGCCTGGCCGGGCTCGACGAGACGGTCGATCAGTCCGATTCGGAGCGCTTCGTCTGCCTTTACCGGGCGACCCGTCATGATCAGGTCGAGCGCGCGTCCCTGGCCGACCAGGCGTGGAAGGCGCACCGTCCCCATGTCGATGAGAGGCACACCGAAACGGCGGTTGAAGACGCCGAGCACCGCGTCACTCGCGGCGACACGGAGGTCACACCACAGCGCGAGCTCGAGGCCTCCCGCGACCGCGTATCCCTCGATCGCGGCGATCACTGGTTTCGCCACATAGAATCGCGTCGGCCCCATAGGGCCGGGACCGTCGAGGTCTCCGTAATCCTCGCCGGCTGCCATCGCCTTGAGGTCGAAGCCGGCGCAGAAGGTGCCTCCGGCCCCAGTCAGGACCGCGACCGAGAGGCTCGCATCCGCGCCGAAGACGTAATAGAACGCATCACGCAAGGCTGCCGCGGTCTCGGGGTCGACGGCGTTGCGGACCTCGGGGCGGTCGATGATGACGGTGAGCACCGCCCCGTCGACCTCGGTCCGTACTTTGTTAGATCGCTCCGCGCTCGTGGTCGTCTTCCATGAATGGATAGCGGTGGTCGGTCGGCGGCACGTACGTCTCCTTGATCATCCGCGGGCTGACCCAGCGGATCAGGTTCAGGAACGAGCCCGCCTTGTCGTTCGTGCCCGAGGCGCGCGCGCCGCCGAAGGGCTGCAGGCCGACGACCGCGCCCGTCGGCTTGTCGTTGATGTAGAAGTTGCCGGCCGCGTTGACCAGCTTCTCGGACGCCTTGCGGATCGCCTGCCGGTCACGCGCGAACACCGCGCCGGTCAACCCGTACGGGCTCGTGCGGTCGCACAGGTCGAGCGTCTCGTCGAACTTGCCGTCGGCGTAGGGGTAGACGGTGAGGATTGGGCCGAACAGCTCCTCGCGAAGGAGCTTGAAGTCGGGGTCGGTCGTCTCGATGACAGTCGGCCGGATGAACCAGCCGACCTTGTCGTCGCCCCTGCCGCCGGCGATCACCTTGGCCGTGTCGGTCTTCTTCGCGTAATCGATGGCGTTCATGTGGTTGCTGTAGGCACGCTGGTCGATCACCGCGCCCATGAAGTTGCGAAAGTCCGCGACGTCGCCCTGGGGGATCGCCTCGACCAGGTCGACGAGCTCGGTCTTCATCGCCTTCCACATCGACTGCGGGATGTAGGCGCGCGAGGCGGCCGAGCATTTCTGGCCCTGGTACTCGAAGGCGCCTCGCACCAGCGCGGTGCGCAGGGCGTCGGTGTCGGCGGAGTCGTGCGCGAGGACGAAGTCCTTTCCACCGGTCTCGCCGACGAGGCGCGGATAGGTCCGGTAACGGTCGATGTTCTGCCCGACCTCGCGCCACATGCCCCGGAAGACCTCGGTCGAGCCGGTGAAGTGGATGCCGGCGAGATCGCGGTGGTTCAGCACCTTCTCCGAGATCTCGGACGCGCTGCCGCTAACCATGTTGATCACGCCCGGCGGCATGCCCGCCTCGAGCAGGAGCTCCATGATGAAGTGGCTGACGAGGAGGGTCTGCGTGGCCGGCTTGAACACGACCGTGTTGCCCATGAGCATCGGCGCGGTCGGAAGGTTGCCGGCGATGGACGTGAAGTTGAACGGGCTGACCGCGAAGATGAATCCTTCGAGCGGCCGGTATTCGAGCCGGTTCCACGCGGTGCCGTCGTTGTAGGGCTGGTTGCGGAGGAGCTGGTCGCCGAAGTAGGCGTTGTAGCGCCAGAAGTCGATCGTCTCGCAGGCCGCGTCGATCTCCGCCTGGTGCGCGGTCTTGGACTGGCCGAGCATCGTGGCCGCGTTGATGGTGTCGCGCCACGGCCCGGCGAGCAGCGAGGCCGCGCGGAGGAGCACCGCGGCCCTCTCGTGGTACGAGGTGGCAGCCCACATCTTGCGCGCGGCCAGGGCGGCCCCGATCGCGTCGTCGATGTCCTTGGCCCCGCCAACCGCGTACTCGGCGATGGCCAGCTCATGCCTGTGTGGAGAGCGGATGTCGGCGCGCGAGGCGCCCCAGCGGCGCTCGCCGCCGATCTGCATCGGGACCTCGGTCCTGGCGTCGGTCAGCTCGGCGAGGCGTGACTTGAGCGAGCGCCGGTGGGGGTCGCCCGGGGCGTAGGAACGGACCGGTTCGTTGGTGGGCTGGGGGACCTGGAAATGTCCGTCGGCGGTCATCTGGCTTCCTCCGCTTGGGGCCGGTTTTTATATCCTGTTGTCGCCTGCCGTCGATCATCCCACGTAACCAGGGGTCGTATCGAAGAACAGGTGGCTGTCGGGCAAATCAGCGCCGAGATCTCAGCGATCGGCGATCGCCTGCATCGCACCGTCGCGCTTCTTCGGCGCCGCGGCTACGCGCTGACGCCCTCCCGGCTCGCCGCGATCTGTATCGGCGGCGCGCTCACGGAGCAGGAGGTGCGCTGGGCGACCGCGGTCGATCCCGGCCTCGCTGTCGCCGAGGGCCTGGTCGTCGAGCGGGTCGCCTCGGTCGAAGCGAGCTCGATCCGCGACCGGGCCGACGGCCACGCCACCGCCTCCCCCGAGTACCTCGAGATGACCGTCGAGTTCGTCCGCCGGCTGGTCGCGTTGGCCCCCTTCATCGCGAGCGTCTCCGTCGCGGGCTCGCTGGCGAGCGGCGGCTTCCGCGCCTCGGACGACGTGGACCTTAACCTGATCGTCGAGGACGGCCACCGCCACCTGGCCTACGTGGTCGTCAACTTCCTCGGCATCCTGCACGCGCTGCGGCACCGGGCCAAACCAGCTGACGACCTCACGCGCCGGCCGGTCGCGCCTCGTCTGATGACCGTGAACCTCGTCCTCGAGCGCTCACAGTGCCTCCCTCTTGCGAGGCAGGACGCGGACATGGCGTTCGAGCTGTTCATGGCGGAGCCGGTGTTCGGGCTCGACGCGCTGAACGAGGTCGTCGCCGCGAATCCGGGACTGCTCGAGCACTTCCCTCAGCTCGCGGAGCGGCCCGCCCCGCTGGTCATCGAATCGCCGCGCCGCGTGAGCGCGAGGTGGTATCCCAGGTTGCTCGACCGGCCGGCGCGAGCGCTCGGTGAAGCGGCGTGGCGGTACATGCAGTGGACCCGGCGGAAGCACCCTGACGCCCTCGCGCGCGTCGCCTTCGTGCGGGCGACGATGCGCCCCTACACGTTGTTCGACCAGGCGTGATCGGCGTCATCGGGCTCGCGCTGGTGGCGGTCACGAGCGCCTTTCTCTTCCTGTTCGGCGTGAACCTCCTGTATCTCACCGTGCGGGCGCTCCGCCGCCCGTGCCTGGCTTTCGGGCCGGTGCCCGACGAGTGGGACGGCGCCGAACCGCTCGTGTGCGTCCAGGTGCCGATCTTCGACGAGCGCTACGTCGCCGAGCGCGTCATCGACGCCGTCTGCTCGATAGAGTGGCCGCGCGACCGATTCGAAGTCCAGGTCCTCGACGACTCGGACGACGACACCACCGAGATCGTCGCCAGGCGCGTGGCGCGATGGCGGCACGGCGGGATCGCGATCACGCACGTCCGCCGGGGTTCCCGTAGGGGGTTCAAGGCCGGCGCGCTGGCTTTCGGGCTGGAGAGGACGACGGCCGCGTTCGTCGCGATCTTCGACGCCGACTTCGTCCCGCCGCGCGATTTCCTGCGCCGCATCATGTCCTCCTTCGACAAGCCCGAAGTCGGCTTCGCGCAGGCGCGCTGGGGACACCTCGACGAGGGCTATTCGTTGTTCACCCGGCTGCAGGCAATGGCGATCGACTTCCATTTTCTTGTCGAGCAGCCCGTCCGGTCGTCGTCCGGCTACTTCACCAACTTCACCGGCACGGCCGGCGTGTGGCGTCGCGCCGCGATCGAGGACGCCGGCGGCTGGAGCGCGAGGACGCTGACGGAGGATCTCGACCTCAGCTATCGCGCCCAGCTGCGCGGCTGGAAGGCCGCGTATGTGGAAGACCTGGTCGTACCCGAAGAGCTTCCCGTATCCATTGACGCGTACCGCCGCCAGCAGTCGCGGTGGGCGACGGGCAGCTTTCAGTGCGCCTTCCGCCTGCTTGGCCCTCTGGTGCGGAGCGACCTCCGCCCCACGGCCAAGTTCCAGGCGGTTGTCCACCTGCTCGCTTACAGCGTCGGACCCCTGATGCTGCTGCAGCTCGCCTGCTACCCGGTGCTCGTGCTGGCCCTCGAGCCCGCCGGCATCCGCCTGCCGCCTGTCCTGGCTGCCTCCGCGAGCGTCGCCCTGCTGGTCGGCGTCGCGCCGTGGTTCGGGTTCATCGCCGCGCAGACCCGGCGCGGCCGCAGGTGGTGGTCGGGGCTTCCGGCCTTGCTCTGCCAGGCCGTCGGCGCCGGCATGTCGCTGAACGCGCTTGTCGCACTGTTCAGAGCCCTGCGCCCCGGCGGGGAGTTCGAGCGCACGCCAAAGCACCACATCGTCACGCGCGGTGAGGAATGGCGCGACCAGGCGTACGTGCGGGTTGGCGACCCCCGCGCGCTGATCGAAGGCGCCGCCGGGCTGGCCTCGCTCGCGCTCGTCCCGATCGCCGCCGGCCGCGGCCAGCCGCTGATCGGCGTGTATGCCTCGATGTTCGGCCTCGGCTTCCTGGTGGTGGCGGGCCTCAGCGCCGTGGACCTGCTCGAGGTGCTGACACTGCGCCGGCTGGGCAAGCGGGCCCTGTCGACCTTGCGGACGGCGCTACCCGCCATCGCCCTGCTGGGCGCGGCGACCTTGATCCTGCTCCTCGCTGCGCGCATGCCCGAGCCCTTCGAGGACGGGTACGGCCACTGGCTCATCGCCGCCAACTTCGCCACCACCGGCAACCTCCACGACCCGCTGTTCGGGATGGAAGATACGTGGCTTCCCGGCTACCACGTGCTCGCCGCGGCGGTGCTGCACGTCTTCGGCGTCTGGCAGCTCGGGGCCCTGAAGGTGATGAGCGCCCTGCTTGCGGCGGCGACCGCGGCCTGCGTCTACGCCCTCGCGCCCAATGCGCGGCAGGCGCGGATCGCCACCGCGCTGCTCGTCTTGAATCCCGTGTTCCTGTTCACATCCGGGTCGGCGGTGGTCGAGCCGCTGGTCACCACCCTGCTCATGGGCGCGGGCCTCGCCGCCGTCAGGGGCCGGATGAAGGTGGCCGCGTTCCTCGCCGCGGCGGCGGTCGTCTCCTCGACCAAGGCATGGATCTGGGTGGCTGCCGCCATCGCCTTCGCCGGCATCGAGCTCGTCCGCTCCCGCAGCCTTCTGCGCTCGCGTGGGGCGGTGGGCTGGGCGGTGCCCGCCGTCGGCTTGCTCGTGCTGCTCCAGCTCGGCTTCTCGCCCGCCAGCCACTCCGTGGCCCGCGGCACGATCGAGGTGGTATCGGCGTCGGCGCGCGGAAGCGTGCCGGTGGGCGGGATTGCCCGACTGCTGGAGCTCGCCTCGACGTTCGGCCTCGCGGCCCTTCCTCTGTTCGCGCTGCTCGGCTTTGGCATCCTGGCGGCCCGCCGCAACCCCCATACCCCGGCGGCCTGGAAGTTCGTCTACGGCCCTGCCTTCGTCTACCTGGCGGCGGTCTTCGGTCTCGTCGCGCTTGGCGTCTACACCGGCAGCCATCGCTACCTCTACCCGGCGCTGCCCGCGCTGGCGCTGCTGGCGGCGGCCGGGCTGGACAGGCACCGCAGAGCGGTCAGCCTGCTGGCGGTCGGCGCCACCTCGCTGCTCGCGATCGGGTTCCTTCCGATCTTTTGGAGCTTCGGCAACCTGAACGCGGGTCTCATGGCCGCCGGGCGCGCCTCGGCCGGCAGCCCCGGCATGCTCCTCACCGACTCGCCGGTCGTCGCCTACTACAGCGGCAAGCAGCCGGCCACGATGGCCGGCTCGGGCGCCCTCCCCGCCAGCCGTGACGACGCCGTCGCCTGGATGCAGGACCACAACGTCACGGCGGTCGTGGTGGAGGACATCAGCTACTACCGCGCCACGACGCTCTTCCCCGACCTCGCGAGCGGCAACGCAACGCTGCCTTTCCTCTCGATCGGCGACCAGAACGCCTACCAGGTCGCAGGAGGCAAGCCCGTCTACGCGTACCGGCTGTGGCCGCAGCTCTCACTGCGCCTCACCGCCGAGGGCAAGACCGCGCCCCTGGCCAAAGGCCTCACCATGGGCGGCGCCGGCACCGGCGAAGGCATGGGCTTCGGCGTCCCGATCGTCCATTACGCGGACGGATGGGTGTATTCCCGGACGTCGACCACGGTTCAGCTGTCACCGACCTCGTGGACGCGGACGTTCGCGCTCGACGAGATCGGCGGAGACGCCGCGCACCGCTACGCCTTCGTCCCGATCGCCTCCCGGGGCGAGATCACCGTCACGTACGTCCTCGACGCATCCAGCGTCGCGATCACGGTCGCGACGGTGTGGCTCGCGCCCGGGTACTCGGAGGTCGGCGTCCTCAACGAGCAGTCCGCCGCCTTCGACGACCTCGCCGCCGCGAGCCAGCCGACGCGAGTCGGCGCGGGGTTCGGCAACTGGGTGCCGGTCACCGGCAAGTGGGCGCGCCTGCGGTCGGCGTCACTCGATATCGAGTGGTCGGCCGCACAGGTCCCCGGAGCTGCGCTGTACGCCGGCCGCGAGCAGGTCGCGCCGGACTTCAACTGGGCCGGCCTCGACTACATCTTCAGCGGATCGTTCAGCGGCACAACCTACCGGATCAACGTGCAGGAGGCCAGGTGATGGAACGCGCAGACGTCGTGCTCGTATACCCACAGCGCGCTCCCAGGCAAGGCCGGCACTGGATCATGCCGTCGCTCGGCCTCATGTACCTCAGCGCGTCCCTGCGCGCGGCCGGCTACTCGGTGCGTCACATCGACCACACGTTCCTCGAGCGCGACGAGGTGCTGGCGGAGATCGACCGGCTGAAGCCGTCGGTGATCGGGATCTACTGCATGATCACGATGCAGGACGAGGCGCTGTCGCTGGCGGCGCAGGTGCGCGGCAAGGCGCTGACGGTGGTCGGCGGCCCATATCCATCGGGCGAGCCGGAGACTTTTGTCGACCAGTTCGACCTGGTCGCCGTCGGCGAGGGCGAAGAGACGATCGTCTCCATCATGGAGCACCTCGACGACCGGCGTTTCGAGGAGATCCCCGGCATCGTCTTCAAACGCGACGGCGAGGTGGTCAAGAGCACCGCCCGCCAGCGCAGCAAGGACATGTCGGACCTCCCGCTGCCTTACCGCGGCGACATCCCCAACGACGAGTACATCCGCTACTGGCGCAAGCACTGGAAGGACGCCACCACGCCGCTGATGTCGACACGCGGGTGCCCGTTCCGCTGCGACTTCTGCCACAAGTCCGTCTTCGGCGACCTCTTCAGCGCCCGGCCCGTCGAATCCGTGGTGGCCGAGATGCGCGAGATCGCCGAGCTCGGTTACGACCACATCTGGATGTCGGACGACCTGTTCACTCTCAACTACAAGCGCACCTTCGAGCTCGCCAGGGCGATCGAGGATGCGCACCTGCCGCTGACCTGGGAGTGCCTGAGCCGGGTGACGCACGTCGACCAGGCGCTGTTCGAGCAGATGCACCGCGCCGGCTGCAAGCGGATTTTCTTCGGCATCGAGTCGGGCGACGAACGCGTGCTCAAGGAGATGAAGAAGGGCATCACGCCGGACCAGGCGCGCGCCGCGGTGACGGCTTGCGTCAACGCGGGCATCAAGGCCGCCGGGTTCTTCATGGTCGGCTACATCGGCGAGACCACCGACTCACTGATCCGCAGCATCAACTTCTCGTCGAGCCTGCCGCTCGACTACGTCAGCTACACGATCGCGTACCCGCTGCCGGGCACCGGCTTCTACGAGCGGGTGCGCGAGCGGCGCATGCACGGCGAGTGGCACAAGGTCCGCCACAACCGCCTGCTCTTCAACACCGACTTCTCGGAGAACAAGCTCCGCGCCGCCATCCTCAAAGGCGCGATCCAGCACAAGCTGAATCGCATGCACATGCGGCCGGCCGCGCGAGCGTTCCAGTTGGCGACCGACCCCATGCTGCGCGTGATGAAGTAGCTACCTTGTTCGGCGATGGCTGATGCCTGGCCGAGCGTCGTCCGTTTCGTCGTCGGCGTGTACTGGCTCTACTTCGCAAGCCAGAAGTGGCAGGGCGTCGGCTGGATGAAGCCGCTGATCCAAGGCTCCGCGCACGACAACCCCATCCCAGGCCTCCACGAGTTCCTGGTCGCCGTGGTCGTGCCCAACTGGTTCGTGTTCGCGCTGGCCCAGGCGGTCGCGGAGACGGTCGTCGCGGTGCTGCTGATCCTCGGCCTCGCCACTCGATGGGCGGCCGTGCTCGGCCTCTTGCTGGCCGCCAACCTGGCGCTCACCGTCGCGTTCGAAGTCCGCGACGACGGGTTTCGGTGGCTCTACTACCTGGCCGTGATCCTCAACGCGCAGATCATCTTCTCGGGAGCCGGCTCGATCGCCCTCGGCCGGTTCGGCTGGGTCCCGGCCTGGTTGCGCTAACTTAACCGGGTGGGTATCGACGCCGAGGGATATGGATTCCCCGAGCATTCGCGCACCCTCTCACGCCTGATCGACGACATCCGCATCCTTTCCCCCGCAGGCGTCGAGCGCGCGGCGCAAGGCTGGGACCGCCACGCCCGCCTGCACGAAGGTGAGATCCACGAGGCCGAGAAGGCCGCGCTTCACGCGATCGAGAAGGCAGACCGCGGACCCGCCTGGGACGAGGTGCGGCGCAACCTCTTCGGTTTGACCGAGTCAGGCCAGGCGCTGGTCAGCTGGAAGGCCGAGCACGGCGACGTCGGGCACAAGGCCGAGCAGGCGGCGTTCATGGCCGCGTTAGGGCTGGTGGCGGGAAACCTGATCCCCAAAGAAAAGGCCAATACCCTGGTGCGGCCGCTCGCCGAGGCGCTGCCCTGGCTTCTCCCCGAGGAGAATCAGCCGGTCAGCTGAGCCTAAGCCTGCTGGGCCGGCACCAGCTCGGCCAGGTCCTCCGCCGACTCGAGCGTCGACTGTTTGACGGGCCGCCGGCTTTCGATCAGCTTGCCCCCCAGCTCGTTGGTCTTGGTGTCGTTCATCGAGAGCACGCCCGCGACGATGCCCTCGCGCAGGTAGAACACCGAGAACCTCCGGCCATCGCGGTCGCCGCGCCAGACGGCGACGTCATCTCCCGAAGCGTTGCCCCGGTATTCGAGGTTCACGTCGTACTGGTCCGACCAGAAGTAGGGGATCTTGCGATAAGGCGTGTCGCCGTCCGCGATCGAGACGGCAAGGCCGCGGCCATGGCCCTTGGCAACCTCCCAGTGCTCCACGCGGATCGCCCGGCCGAGCACCGGGTGATCGTGAAGAGCTATGTCGCCGCCGACGTAGACGTTCTCAGCCGCGCGCAGGCTCTGGTCGACGCGCACACCGCCGCCGTCGACGTGGAGGCCGAGCGCCTTAGGCAGCTCGAGGTTCGGCTCGATGCCCACCGCGACCAGGGCCAGGTCGACCTCTTCGCGCTTCCCGTCGGTCAGCGTGACGCCGGTTACCCGGCCGCCGTCCGTGTGCCAGCTGTCGACCCGGGTACTGGTGCGGAGGTCGACACCGTGGTCGTTGTGGATGCCGGCGTAGATGTTGCCCACGTCGCTGCCAAGCGCACGTTCGAGGGGAACCGCGGCGGCTTCGAGGAGAAGGACCTCCTTGCCGAGCTTGCGCGCGGACGCGGCGACCTCGGCGCCGATGAACCCCGCGCCGATGAGAAGCAACCGGTTAGCGTGCTCGATCGCAGAACGAATCGCCTTGCTGTCGCGGAGTGAACGCAGTGTCATGACGTTCTCGGCCTCGGGAACGCCCGGCAGGCTGCGCGGCGTGCCGCCGAGGCCGAGCACGAGGACGTCGAAGCGCAAGTCCTGACCGCCCTCGAGAGTCAACCTGCGTTCCGTGAGCGAGCCGCCGGTGACCCGCTGTGAGAGCCTGAGCTCGATGCGCTCCTTGTCGTATTCGGCCGTGTCGTGCAGGAAAACCTTGGCCTGCTCGATCTCGCCGCGGAGAAATTCCTTGGAAAGGTAGGGCCTGTCGTAGGGCCGATCGTGGTCGGCGCTGAGGATCGTGATCTGGCCGTCGAACCCTCGCTTGCGAAGCGCGAACGCCGCCGCGTCCCCCGTCCCACCTCCGCCGACGATGACCACATTCTTCATCGCATCACCTCGATACATCCACGTGGTACAGCCATTCGTGCCGGTCTGCTGCCGCGCCTCGCTGCACGTCGACCAGCGCCTGGCGCAGACGCATGCTCACTTCGCCTGGACCGCCGTCGCCGACCGTCCACGAGCCGTGCGCGGACTTGACGGCGCCGACCGGCGTGATCACTGCGGCCGTGCCGCAGGCGAAGACCTCGGTCAGCGAACCGTCCTCGCAGCCGGTCTTCCACTCTTCGACGCTGATCCTGCCTTCCTCCGTGACATATCCGAGGTCGCGGCCGAGGACCAGCAACGAGTCACGCGTGATCCCGGGCAGCAACGTACCTGTCAGCGCCGGCGTCATCACGCGCGCGGCCGCGCCGCGACCGAAGACGAAGCACAGGTTCATGCCGCCCATCTCCTCGACCCACCGGTGCTCGTGCGAGTCAAGCCACACGACCTGGTCGCAACCGTGCTCCGTCGCCTGGGCCTGGGCGAGCAGCCCGCCGGCGTAGTTGCCGCCAGTCTTGGCGGCGCCGGTGCCGCCGGGCGCTGCCCGGCTGAAGTCCTCTGTCAGCCAGACCGTGACCGGCTTGACCCCGCGCGGGAAATACGAGCCGGACGGCGAGGCGATGAGGAGGAACGTCACCTCCGTCGCGGGGTGCACCGAGAGGCTCACCTCGGTGGCAAACATCATCGGCCGGAGGTACAGGCTGTGGTCGGGCGCCGAAGGCACCCACTCGTGGTCGGCGTCGAGGAGGACCTCGATCGCGTCGAGAAAGGTCTCCTCCGGCAGCTCGGGCAGCGCCAGCCTCCAGGCGGAGTTGCGAAAGCGCAAGGCGTGGGCGCCGGCGCGGAACGCGGCCACGCCGCCATCGGCCTGGCGAAACGCCTTGAGCCCCTCGAACACGGCCTGTGCGTAGTGGAGGACGGAAGTCCCGGGGTCGAGGGTGAGTGGTGAGTAGGGAATGAGCTCGGCGTCGTGCCAGCCGGCTGCCACGGTCCAGTGGATGCGGACCATGTGCTCGGTGAAGATCCGTCCGAAACCAGGGTCGGCGAGCAGCACTTCGCGCTCGGTCGCGCTGAGACGCGAGCTGGCATGCGTGACTTTGAATCGAAGGCTGGAGGCCTTGGCGCTCACCGCCCCAAACAGTAATCCGAGAGAGCATGGCGGCTGGGCTTGGCCCAGCCGCGACGCGCGAGGGCCGTCCGGCTTCGGCATCGGGGAGACGCGCCGTTGAGGGCCGCAGCGTAGGGGGAACCTGGCAGGGTTCCCCCTACGAACACAAGAGGCCGAGCCTTGCGGCCCGGCCTCGCGAGAGGAAGGAAGGGGTTTTTCTGGCCTTAGAGCTGGGGCAGCGCCGTGACCGCGATCGTCACCGGCACGGCCTCGACCGGGAGAACCAGCTCTGGCGGCTCCACCGCCAGGATCGGTTCAGCCGCCTCCTGCCGCCGCCCTCGAGTGGGAGGCAGGGTGGCGACCACCGGGTCGAGCATGCGCCGCAGCTGGGTTTCCAGGAACCGGTCGAAGTCGTTCATCTGTAGCAGGAACGCCTCCTGCAACCGGAGTACCCGCGTCTCCTACAAGTTTTTCGCCAGGCCGGCGACCCGGACCCCGAAAGGCGCCGAGTACGAGCCTACGCCGCGCGTTGGGTGGGCTGACCAGGCGGCGGGTGCTCATCGACCACGAGCGTGTTCGGGCCCAGGTTGTGTGCCAGCTTGACGAGCTTCAGGCGGGTCGGCCCGGGTCCCAGAACCCGTGCCGCCATGACCACCAGAGGCTTGACCAGGACGAGACTAGCCGCAGCGTTGACGCGAGGTCGTGTGCGGCGAGCAAGCACTGCAATTAGAAAACGCAGCGAGATCGACGAGTACCGCCGAACCTGGGAACTTTCGAATGCCTCCACTGCCGTGCCCTCTCCCAACCTTCCAGGGAGCCCCACCGAAGCAACCGGTGGTGACTCCTTCGCAAGGTGAACGCATGTCGCCTGGCCCAATACCCGGCCGGCAGCGTGAAGATGTTTTGCCCATCCACGGAATACGGAAGTAAACTCGTGTTTAGAAAGGGGGGTGCCTCTGGAGACAGTCGGAGTCGACACTGCGTTCGGCGACATCCTCGAAGACTTTCAGTCGGCATCGACCGAGCTGTCCCTGCACCGTACGGTTCCGGACATCGCCGAGGCCGCGCTCGAGCTAGCGGTTGCACTGACGAGATCGGCGGTCGCCTTCCTCGCCGTCAACGAAGACGACGGCGAGGGCAAGCGGATCTTCTGCCGGACTTCGGAGTCCGGTGAGATGACCATCTCCGACGACGAGATCGAGCGGATCTTCGCCACGGCGGCGGCCTACGGCGCGCCGATGAGCACCCCGCAGTGGGCGGGCCTGGCCGATTCCGCCCTCCCGGCCATCCGGTCGACGTGCGCGCAAACCCTCCAGGCCGGTGGCCGCACCCTCGGAATGATCGGCGTGGCCTCCCCGAGCGGCTTCACCGCCATGCAGCAGCGAACCTTCACGATCTTCGCCGCGCAGGTCGCCGCCGCGCTCGCCGTCGCCCGGCAGTACGAGCGGCGGCAGGACATGGTGGACACGCTGGTCAACCTCCGGGCCGACCTCGACAGGAGCGAGAAGCAGAGACTGATCAACCTCGAGCGAGCCCGCAGCGCCGAGCGCGTGGAGCGCGCGCACGAGGCGTCGGTCGACGCGCTGCTCGCCGTCTCGAGGCACGCTCGGACGGGGCATGGGCTGCCCGACTTTTACCGCCGCCTCACCCGCAGCATCGCCGAGCTCGTCGCGGCCAACAAAGTGCTGTTCTGGAAGCTGGACGAGGACGGGCTGCTCCGTCCGATCCGAGGTGCACATGGCATCGAGGACGAGTTCATCGCCCGCCTCCACCCAGCGCCGTGCGCGCCCGACCGCGACGACCTCGCCAGCCGGGTCGTGTTTCACGACCTGATGTTCCGGGCGGGCCGCGGCGAGGTCGCGCGGGACCTTCAGTTCGTGCTCGACACCCTGAAGGTCGACGACGCGATCGCGGTTCCCTGGCGCGCCGGCGACCAGCGGTTGGGCCTGGTGGCCGCGTATGACTCACGGCGCTCGGAGGGCTTCACCCGCGAGGACGCCTGGGTGCTGCAGAATGCCGGCCTGGCCGCCGGCCTGGTCTGGCAGCTCAGGTACGCGGAAACCGACCTCAAGAAGACGGTCGAGCGCTTGCAGAGGGTCGACGCCGCCCGCCAGGTGCTGCTCAAGAACGTCTCCACGGCGGTCGACAAGGCGCACAAGCGGATCGCAGGCGACCTGCACGACGACGCCCTGCAAAAGCTGACCGCGGCCGAGCTCCAGCTCCAGCGCCTGCAGCAGCCCAGCGGTGACGGCAGCGCCGCCCTGAGCGAGGCCCGCTCCCTGCTGGCCGAGACCGAGGAGGCGTTGCGACGCCTTCTGTTCGAGGTCCGGCCGCTCGCGCTCGAGGTCCCAGGCGGATTCACGGAGACGATCCGCGAGCGGATTCGGATCCTGAAGTCGATGACCGGGGCTGAGGTCGACACCAAGCTCGACCTGCCCGCCGAGCTGTCGTACGACTTCCGCTCGATGCTCTTTCGCCAGCTCACCGAGGTGCTTGCAAACATCGAGAAGCACGCGGCGGCGACCCAGGTCAGGATCTCGCTCGGGGTCGAGGAAGACGGGATCCGCGGTCGGGTCGAAGACAACGGCCGTGGATTCGTGGTCGCGGAGCGTGACCGCCTCCCCGGACACCTGGGCCTGCTCGCCCTCCACGAACGCGCGCTGCTGGCCGGCGGCTGGAACAAGGTGGAGAGCGAACCCGGGCTCGGCACCAGCGTCGAGTTCTGGCTCCCGATCGCCGAGACTATGGTCTAAGAGTTGAAGACCGCATCCAAGGCCGACCTGACCCGCGTGCTGATCGTCGAGGACCACCAGGTGGTGGCCGAAGGCCTCGCCGCTCTGATCAACGACCAGAAGGACATGACCGTCGTGGGAAATGCGGGCTCGGTTGCCGACTCGATCGCACGCGCGGCCGAGCTGAAACCTGACCTGGTGCTCATGGACTTTCGGCTTACCGACGGAACCGGCGCGGACGCCGCTTCGGCGATCCGCCAGATCCGGCCCGACACCAGGCTCATCTTTCTTACGCGCGAGGACAGCGACGCCGCGCGCATCGCCGCCCTCGAGGCCGGGGCCAGCGCCTTCATCCACAAGTCGCGTGCGGCGCAAGAGGTCGTGGACGCCATTCGCGCGGTGGCCCAGGGCGGGTCGCTCTTCACGCCGCGAACCATCGCCCAGCTGCTCAACACCCGGCGCGAGGTCGAGGCGCAGCTCGAGCGGTTGACGCCGCGCGAGAAAGAGGTGCTGCGGCTTATGGCCGAGGGAACCTCGAGCCGGGAGATCGCGAGCAGGCTGGGGATCAGCTACACGACCGTCCGCACCCACATCCGCAGCCTGGGCAGCAAGCTCGGCGTGCACTCGAAGCTCGAGGCGATCGCCAAAGCGCGCGAGCTGGCGCTGGTCGAATAGGGGCCTCTAATAGCGGCAGAGCCGCCACGATAAGGCGGTTTGTCCGAGCCCTCGGTGGGTGAGCACTCCCAGCCTCTGAGCGTCGAAGCTCTAGGTCTAGACAGTGCCCCCACCGGGAGGTGAGGAGAGAAGACGACCGGTGGGATGTTGTGCCTTGAGCACTGCTCTATTAGGGCGTCGCGGCTCTCCTTGGCTCGGCGTCCAC
>Ga0207646_10003031_pt1 | contig 19324 bp, 20 predicted proteins | sample KBSK5502metaG_FD_184343 | JGI IMG/M metagenome (GOLD analysis project Ga0207646, IMG submission 184343) | Corn, switchgrass and miscanthus rhizosphere microbial communities from Kellogg Biological Station, Michigan, USA - KBS K5-50-2 metaG... | ecosystem: Host-associated > Plants > Roots >...
GTCTTCATGCGCTACTACAACGACCAACGACCGCATCAAGGCTATCGGCTCCGAGGCCGGTCGCCCTCGGCGCTCGTCTGGGGCGCGGTCAAGGCCTGAGCTCATGGACTGCTCTGGGACGACGAAACGGGCCTCCAGCTCCTGTCGAATGCGGGGGCACCCGACATTTGCGCGTTCCGTGCCGGCAGCTGGGGCGCGAACCTCGTCACCTTACGCGCGCTGGCGTTCGCCGGCATTCGGTTTGACTCGAGCCTGAACGCCTACACACCGACGTCGTTCCCGGACCTCGCAGACCGGGAGGCGTGGATCCAGCCGCGTTTCCTCCAAGGCGTCTGGGAATTTCCGGTCACGTTCTTCGTCGACCGGCCGCCGAAGGGCAAGCGCCCCCTCCACGTCACTGCGTGCACGTTTGCGGAGTTCGCGCTGGCGCTGGAGCACGCGTACGCTCAGGGCTGGTTCGCGGTGGTGATCGTGCTTCACAGCTCGAGTTCGTGCGGGTCGCCGCTCTGGATCGCGCCGGCGGCCGGGCCGGACCCCAGCGGCTGCTGGCCCGACGCTTTGAGCGACTGTGCCGCTACCTGTCCCGGCACCGGGAGCGCTTCGCAACCTCTTGCTTCGCCGAGTTGAGCACCGTGCCAACCCCGCCAGAGGGTCAGAGCCCGGCCCGCTCCAATTTCGCTCGCACCTTCGCTCGTCAAGCGAGCCAGCTCCTCTCCAGCGTGGTGTGAGTCGGCCGGCACACGAAGCCAGCCGCACCAAGAGGGGTGCGTAGAGGTCATGTCCAGCCGCCCCCGCGTCCTGATCGCGAACGTCAGCTCGCAGATCGGCTTGACGATGATCCGTGAGCTCGGACGCCACGGCGTCGAGGTGCACGGTCTCTCTGACGACGCACATGGAATCGGGCGCTACTCCAGGTACCTGGCCAGCGGTGCCCTGCGCGAGGAGGGGGAGGCGCTCGTCAGGCAGGTGCGCGCGACTGCGACACGACTGGCCCCGTGCGTGGTGATGGCGATTTCGAAGCCCGACATCTGCCTGCTAAATGACCACCGGAGCGAGCTTGCCGACGTGCCGCTCCTCATCCCAGATCAGGCGCGCATGGCCTTCGCGCTGGATAAGGCACGGACCAGGGAGCTTGCGCAGGAGATCGGGATGAAAGTCCCGCGGGTGTGGCATGTGCGCTCACTGGCGGAGCTATTGCGCGCCGACGTGACCTTTCCCGTCGTGCTCAAGTGGGCGCAGCCCCTCGCCGTGTTCCCGAGGCTCCGCAAGGCAGGCCTGCCGCTGGACAAGTTCACGTACTGCTACAATCGCGCGGAGCTCGAGGCCTATCTCCGACCCTTCGAGGCTATCGGCGAGCTACCGCTGATCGCCGAGTACTGCCCGGGCCATGGCCTCGGCCTGTCATTTTTCATGTGGCGCGGCGAGGCTCTACTGAGCTTCCAAGGCTGCACGAGTGGCCGCCGGAAGGAGGGTTCTCGACGCTGTGCGAGGGCGTCCCGCTCACCATGCACCGTGAGCTTCAAGAGCAGTCGATCGCTCTTCTGCGGAAGCTCAGCTGGGAAGGCCCGGCAATGGTTGAGCACCGCCACAATCCCGCCACGGGTGAGTCTTGGCTGATGGAGATCAACGGACGCTTCTGGGGGAGCCTGCCTCTCGCCTCTCACAGTGGCGCCGAGTTCGTATGGATGACGTACGCCGTACTCGCGCTCAAGGACGAGTCTGTACGGTGCCGGGTGCGGTCCGGTTTGCGCTGTCGGTCGGTGGTCACCGAGATCAAGTGGCTCCTGCGGGTCATGTTCGCCCAGCACAAGATCCAGGACCGTTCGCTCCGATTCTCGCGGCTCCGGCGAGTGCGCCACATGGATCGCGCTCTTCATCGATCCCCGGATTCGATATTTTGTGTTCTCGCTGGACGATCCCGTGCCGGCTCTCGCCGATCTGCTCGGTGGCGTGTTCCGGCGCCTCAGGAGGGGCCACCAAGCGTAGCTCCTGCGAGCGCCCCGCCACCGCAGGCAGAGAGATCAGCCTGCGGCCCGTTGGCACACGGGTGCGTCCTGCAGGCGGAGCGCCAGCCCCTGCACAGAGGTCGTCAGCACCCTGAAGCAGGTCTGGAAGTACTCGGCGTCGAGTTTGTGAGGGTCGTGGATGTGCGGGCGCGGGCGCGGCGCCCAGAGGCCGAGCAGTGACACCTGTACCGGCTTGCCGGCCAGCACGGGGCGCAGGTGGCCAAGGTGGCGCACCTCCATCGCGAGGACGAGACCACCGGGTTCGAATCGGAAGTCCTCGATGTCCCGCGTGCGGTGGGCCTTGAGGTCGACGCCGAAGCGGTGCGCGGTCTCCACGGCGAGCGGAAGGGCCGGGACGTTCCCTCCGGTTGCTAGCCCGCAGGAGGTTGCACGCATCCCGAGTTGACGGGCTGTGACCTCGGCGAAAGGGCTGCGGCAGATGTTCCCCTGGCACACGAAGACGACCCGCCGCACCGCGGCCGTGTCGATCTGCGTCAACGCGGTCCGGCGACCCCTGAACCCCAGCAGGATATGGGTAAGCCAGAGGCGGATGAGACCGCGATAGGTGCCGTACCGGTGATTGATCGAGCGTAGCAAGTAGGCAAGCCACTTTGGGTGGTGTCCCGGGGCCGGGTTCCCGCAGCGCCAGCAGCAGCTCGTCCTTGTGGAGGTGAGCCGGTTGCCGCGTCGGGAGACGTCACTCGCTCAGGATAGCCCATATACCTCCCGCTGACGAGGGGGTTGGTGGGAAGCCGCCTATTGAGCGCGCGGGCGCTGCTGCGCCGTTCCGCGCCAGAGCAGTCGGTCGAGCGCTGGCACGCCCCGCAGTTGGCCCAGTCGAACTTGTAGAGGATCATCCAGTTCGTCTTCTCGGCGGTGATCGACACGCCGGCGGCGGCGCGGAACGTCCCCTGCCCGCATTCGCCCTTCTTCCAGATGACGCCCGTGCCGAGATGCACCTGCGCGAAGTGGTCCTCGCCCGTCACGGGATTGAACGCTTCGCCACGTCCTTCGCCAATGCCCTTCGCGCGGAATAAGCTCTTCTGTCCGTGCCCCTCAATGGTGATCTTGGCTTCACCAGCCCGGCGACGGCCGCCGTTGGTGCCAGGAGTTCCCACGGCAGCCATGGTCCACGAGCCGATAGCCGACGCGCTAGGATCGAGCACTCCGGTCCTCGCCGGACACGGCGTCCCGACCGGATAGCCGCCGTTTCAAGGCCCGAGCGAGCAAGAACCCTCGCCGGCCGAGCAAGCTCAGTCCAACCAGTCGCAACACGTCCAGCCGCGGCCTGAGCCAGGCTGCCCTGCCGAGGTCATCTCAAGTCTACGAAAATAACCGCGGCCGAGCACGTTGAAGTAAGCGTGGAAATACGCCTCACGCCTGAGGCGTCTGCCATTGCGTGATCGATCGGACGCTTCGTGGTGCTTCGCGAGAACCTGGAAGATGTTCCGGCGCCGGAGTTCGACGTTCTCACTCCGGTTCCCAGCGTGCACCCGGTAGAGAGTCAAGGGCTGATCAATACACTCGACGAGCCACTTCTTCGCTACCCGGATCCACAGGTCCCGGTTTTCAATGGAGGTGAGATTTTCGTCAAAGCCACCCACCTGATCGAACGCTCGCCTCCGCAGCATGACCGAGGACCCAACCATCACATTTCTGACGCGCAACAGGTCGTAGATATCCCCGCGTGCGCCGGGAATGCAGGGGTTGATCGAGATAACCCGACCGTCGGCCTCGATCTCGTCCGCCTTCTTCTTGCGCGCGATCTGCTCCTTGAGGATCCGCTCCTTGTTGAGGAGGTGCTGGGCGGCCGCGACGTCCTTCGAGCGCGTCGCCTTCCGGGCGGCCTGGTCGCGGGCCTGCTCCAGCTTCTTGGCCGCGCGGTCGATCCGCTTCGCGGAGCCGGATACGACGGCGTCGCGGAGGCTCGACGCGCAGCGCTCGATGGCGGTCATGGTCGTGGTGGCGGTGCTCATGATGCGATCTCCTGGAGCAACTGGTCGAGCTTGGTGTTCCCCGGCTTGCGGCCGCGCGGGTCCTTGATCTGCATGCGCTCGCGCGCTTCGAGGACGTCGGAGAGCCGGAAGCGCAGCGGCTTCCACCGCCAGACACGGATGTGGTGGCTGAGCGCGCGGTAGCGGAGCAAGGCTGGAGAGATCGAGCAGAATTGTGCGGCGGCGGTGATGCCGACTGTTCGTGGTGAGCGCACGATCTGCTACTCCTCTGATCGGGCGCTCGACTGCAGGCGCTATGACCCTACAGGACTAGTCTACCTCGGATTCCCCCGTCTCTAGTTACCGGTAATAGAGAGCGGCCGCCCCAGTATCATCTCGGTCGCGGTTTCACCGACATCAACTTGCCGCATGCGGAACAGATACAGATCCCCGCTCCAACCCTATAGGGGCCTTTATAGATCGGATGCGTACAGCGGCGCTTGACCTGTTTGGCCATGGCTCCCCCTCTTCGACTAGGGCTGACCTGATGTCAGAGCGACCAAGGCCAACTCCTGGCCGGGGCGTCTGAGAACACCCGGCGTCTCTAGGGGTGAACAACCGCCTCAACTGTAGGTTGCCCGACCCCCCTCAGCACTCCCATTTCCGCTGACGGCGAACAAGCGCCGCGGCCGCGACCGGCTGCGCCGCGTCGATGCAGCGGCGCATCGCCCGGGCCAACGGGCGTCGCGACGCGCTGGCGCCCTGGGCCGTGCGCATCGGCATCGCCGTGGGCGAGGCGACGGAAGACACGGAGGGCGTGCACGGGCTCGTCGTGGTCGAGGCCGCGCGACTCTGCGCCGCCGCGCGCGGGGGCCAGATCCTCGCCACCGCGCTCGTCGAAACGCTCTGCGCGGGCCGCGGGGACCATCGCCCTCGAGCTGAAGGGGGCTGCCGACCCCGGTGCCGGCGGTCGAGGTGGTTTGGGACCGCGAACAGGCGGCTGGGCCGGTTCCTGTTCCGCCTGCCCTGGCCACCATGACTCGCTCGCCGTTCACGGGCCGCGCCAGCGAGCGCGAGCGGCTCACAGCGGCGTGGGCCCGCGCCAATGCCGGCGACCGCCAGATCGCCCTCGTCGCCGGTGAGCCCGGGATCGGGAAGACCCGGCTCGCGGCGGAGGTGGCCCGGGTCCCCAGCGAGCGCGGTGGGATCGTGCTGTACGGCCGCTGCGACGAGGACCTGTCCGCACCCTTCCAGCCGTGGGTCCAGGCGCTCCGCCACTACGTGACCCACGCGGCCCCCGATGCGCTGCGGGCGGAGCTCGAAAACCATGCCCCAGATCTCGCGCGCATCCTTCCGGAGTTGGCCCCGCATCGGCCCGACCGGCTGTCCGCCCCTTCCACCGACCCCGAGAGCGAGCGGCTCCGGCTCTTCGACGCCATGGTCGCAGTGCTCGCGGCGGTCTCGCGCGGGGCCCCGGTCCTGCTCGTGCTCGACGACCTCGGCTGGGCAGACAAGCCCTCGCTCGTGCTGCTGCGCCATCTGGCGCGCGCGTCGCGGCCGGCCGCGGTCCTGGTGCTCGGCACCTACCGCGAGACCGACCTCGTCCAGACCCATCCCCTGGCCGAGACGCTGGCAGACCTCCGCCGGGAACCCGCCGGCGATCGCGTCCTCCTCGGCCGCATAGCGCGCGACCCACTTGCGCACCGTGGGTCACTCACGCCCACGGCGGGGCGAACACCGCCGGCGCCTCCTGCCGGGTCAGGACCCGCTCCACGATCTCGCCTCGACTCCGCGGTGTCGTCCGGGTTTTCTTATGAATGTTCATCCGGGCCTCCTTCTCTGCGGGGCTGGTTGGTCGGCAACCACCACCGTCGCGGATGGCCCGGATGGACAATCTCCTGGCAGTTCACATCTAGGGGCCGCCCCTTCGGACTTCCTTTGTCTTGACCACACATTCCGCCCTGTCAAAGTGCCCGGCCTCGATAAACGTCGTGCTTGGCGCGCTCGGATACTAGCCGGATTCTCAGGTGATTGCCGGATTCTGGCTCGTGAATCTGCTGCTCGCTCCTTACCGTCTATGGCAAGAACAAGACGCGAAAGCTGACGACAACCGCAAGCAGTGCCTCTCTCAGGTAGAAAGGCACAGGCTGACTTAGAGGCCGCGAGACGGCAGTTAGACGAGCGCGAGCGACGACGGGTCGTTAGGACTTGGCTCGCGGTGTTACTACGAGAGGGTGAGTCGCTGCTCAATCGGATCTACGCTCAGCAAGTAGCCCCAGTGCAGGAGGAGGCAAGCAGCCCGCAGAAGGCCGGCGCGCCCAGCGTTCCAGCGTCGCGCGTTCCACGGCCGTCAACGTCAGCGGTGGGATCGGCCGGCCAAGGGGCGCATGAGCGTTCTCCTTTCTACTCTGAGAACGCTCAGTTCCAACCTTTTCGGACTCACGAGACTAGCGGACTTTGGTTACCAGGTTGCTGACAAAGTAGGGCCGATGAACTCACGACGTCACGTGAACGTGCTGGGTTGGCTGCAGATGAATCCGAGGGAGGACCTGCCGGTGTCCGAGGAGTCTGTCGTAGGCTCGTAGCGTCGTCAGTTCTCGAACGCCAGCAGCGCTGACCGGCAGCAGATCCGCCTCAGCATCCTGTTGGCGGGAACGCCAGGCTGTTGGTCGAGGCGCGAGTCAGGGATGGCATACCAGTGACCGGCCGGCACGCTATCGATGACCGTCGCCCCGAAAACCAGAGTCGGCTCAAGCTCGCCGTGGCGAGGAAAGTGAGACTACGCTGGCAAGCAGAAGAACATCCACGAAGGCGCTCCCAGCCTGTCGATCGATGACGGATCCCAGAGGTCGCAGCTGCCACGGTCCTCGCCTTGCCGCAACGACCTGAGCGGTGCGTCACGACCCGAGCTGAACAGTCGGCAGCTCATGGAAGCAGCATGAGGGCCTGATTCACCAGACGCATCGCTTGGCTGAGATCCCGAATCGACCGGTCACGGTAATCCTGTCGGGTCACGCCCCAGTGGGAGAGGTCTACCGGCGTCCGGGAGAGGTTCCACGCGGCGTCGACGCGCTTGAAAACCAGTGCCAGGGATGGGTCAGGGAATTGGGTGTCCTGAGCGAATTCGAGGCCGTGGCGAGCGGCTCGGATCAGGGCGTACGTGTTCCGGGCGGTCCGCACGATGTTTTCATCGAAAGGGACCGTGTCGTCGGTTGACATCGTTTCAAGCCTAGCCAGGGTCTGCCTGCCGAGATCGCTCGACATTCGTAGCTGGACACTGATGAACTTGATGTCGCGCTTCGAAACCAAGAGTTCGGGGGGCAGCGTCAGCTCTTGGGCGTTCGCGACCTCGGGGCCGTGGACGCAGAGGATCAGCGCGGTGAAGACGGCCAACGCAGTGTGTCCGAGCCTGACGTTATTCACCTCCGGCTCCTTGTCTGGTCGCTTCCGCGGCTACTCCGTCGGCGACGGGATCTGCGGCGACCTCGGGCTCCAGCGATTCGAGCGCCTGGTCGTAGACCTGCTGGACCAGGTGCGTGTGCGTCTCCGCTGAGAAACGACTGTCCGCTTTCCGGTACCCGTGCTCGGCGATGGGGGCGGCCAGCTTCGAGTTGTCCAGGAGCTCGATCACGCGGGCGGCGAGCGCCTCATGGTCACCCGGCGGCACTAAGAGCCCCGAGCGCCTATCCTCGATGAGCTCCAGCGGCCCCCCGGCTGCGCTCGCGACTACAGGGCACTTCATAGCCATAGCTTCCACGATAACGCAAGAAAACGGCTCGGACTCGACCGAGGGGTGATCCACGACGTCCAGCCCGGGCAGCAGCCGAGCCAGATCGGAGCGGAAGCCGGTGAAAATGACATGGTCGTCAATGCCGAGCTCGCGGGCCAGGTCCTGCAATTCTCCGGCATAGGCCTCCCGCCGAGGGGTGGGCCGCCGATGAATGATCGCCCGGGCATCCCGCCGGCGCTCCAAGATCAGCTGGGCCGCTCTCAGGAATACCGGTTGACCCTTCCAGGGTAATAGCATGCCGACGATGCCGAAGATGGCGGTCTGCCAAGCGCTGATAGGCGACGAACGGCAGCCCGAGCATTCAGGCCAGGAACACCGCGCCAAAATCGAACCCGTTGTTCTGGTGGATCATGGCGATATGGCGATCGCGAGCGAACCGCCGCAACCGGAGGGCGTAGGGCAGCGTCACCACGAACAGGTCGAGCACACCGGCGATGCGCAAGAGCGTTCGCCGCAGTGGCCACACTCCAGATCCCGATCTCGGGCGGCGCGGGCGGAGCCAGCGGGCTTGCTTGAGGCTCGCCCGTGGCGCGATCACGGCCATGTCGGTGGGCTCATGGAGCTGTCGCCGGAGGAAGGCACCCTGCTCCGGCCTCGATAGCGCGACGTGGGGCTCGAACCGCTTTCGGTCGAGATGCTTCAGGAGCTCACCGAGACTCATTGTTGATCCCGATAGACCGACACTACTCTCAACGATCGCGTGGGCGCCGGCCACCCCATCGAGCGCGCCTCACACTCCGGCGACCGGGGGGAACATCCCGAGACTGGTCGGATCCGGGACCGGTCTCCCCGCCGAGAGTCTTGCAACGCGCTTGAGCACGGTCTCGATAGCGGCCCGCACGCCGTTCCTGACGCCGGTAACATCGTAGTCGCGAAGGGGGTTAGTCACGGAGTCGAGCACGGGTCCCCCTAGTTCATCCTGTGACCGGCTCGCGATCGCGGTAATTGGTCCCGCTAGGCGATCGAGGATCATCTGAAGCTGGCGTTGCGCGGAATCCAGCAGTTGCCGTCGCTCTGGCTCGAGCATGTCACGAGTCGCCAGCTGAAGCGCCTGGTAGGCTAGCAACAGACCCTGTACATACTGGAGCCCATAAAACGACAAGCTGGCGCCGCGCGTATACCATTCGGCCAGGAACCGATTCATCTTGGCACGCCGGGCGACGTCATCGAAGTACGCTGCATCGCGTGCGAAGCGCGCGAGATCGTCAGCGAGACTCCTGACCGACGGATGACGATACCTGGATTCCCTGAAGTCCTCGGGTTTGAGGCAGAGATAGGCCCCAAAGCGGACGCGCATCCACCGGCTACGAGAGGAGTCGTCACCGAAGGACCACCCATACGGATTCTGGCCAAAGATGGACAAGCAGCGCCGCCCAATGTCGGGTTCGTCGATTCCAAAGGTCGTCAGGGACCAAGCCCGGGCGAATGCTTCCATCCCGGCAGCCGATTGGTTGGCGCGGCCATCCCAGGCCGCCTTCGTCATGAAGGCGACCATGTGGGTAATGAGGTCTCGCACGCCTGGCCCCTTCCATTCCCACGACGGAAGATACGGGTTCCAGGTCGGGTAGCCGACCTTGGCGAAGCCCATGCCCAGCCAGTCCCAGACAATCACGTCCTTGCTCATCACACGCGGAACCACTTCACGGATCCCGGCGTCATTGAGGAAGCCATACGTACCCCACACCATGGTTTGGATACGCCGCCGCTTCGCGAGCTCGCTGACCTGGGTCTGGAAGTAGGCCATCGGGTAACCAATAGGGTCTGGCGGGAGACCACTCTCAGAAGCATATCTGGCGATAGCCTGTCGGCATCGCGGGCAGGAATCGGATCCGGCGATGGCGCTGCTCTCGTCTTCGCCCACGTGCAGATAGGGGGAGTAGGGGAAGGCGGCGACGAGCTCAGCAAGCATGCGGTCGATGAAGGCGTAAGACCGTTCGTTGAACGGACAGAATCCGCGGTTCTGATGGTCGGTCATCCAGGGATGACGGCCCGGATGCCGCTCCATGAACGGCCGAAGGGAATCCCCGCGGCTCAGATCGACCATCGGAATCAGCATGATCCCCTGGCCGTAGGCGTAGTCGGACAGGGCTCTTCCGACGTCGATCCGAAACCCGCCCGGGAATCCCACCGGCTCCCCCGGAAATGCGTACTGAAAGCCCAGAGATTGCTCGAACACGATGTAGTTACACTTCGCGGCGGCAAGGCGGTCGATGTGGCGCAACCACCCGTCATGCGCCGATCCGGTGAAGCGATATGGGGGCTTTCGCACGTCGGCGAGGTAGCCTCGCAGGGCGTCGACCGGCCAGTCGACAATCCGCCCTTGGGGGAGACGAGCGGGCGTCTCCATGGCTCCAATGGTCATGAGCTGCATGAGCGTCTGTCCACCCGGCAGGAGCCCCTCCGGAGCGTTCGCCGCGATCACGACCCGGTCTGACTCGACCACCAGAGAGTAGGCTTCCCTCCGGCGTAGCAACGGCCCCCCAATCCGGGAAGGCATTTGGCTCTCATGGGAAGAAAGAAGTTGAATCATCCGCGCGTCATCCGCCGCGCTGCCGAGACGATCGGCCACCGGTATGGAACCGGAGCCGTCGAGCACGACGAGGAAGATCCGCCGTCGCAAGTCTTGGCCACTCTGCAGAACCTGTCGCGATAGACGGGGTCCGCCGAGTTGGGCGAGGTGGCCAACGATCCGGTCGGCGAGCGCCGTCGTCCGCACATCGCCCGCATCCGTCAGCACCACGCTCCACCCTGAATCGAGAGAGATCGATGGACCACCGAAGGCCGCCTGCTGCGGTTCTGGCGTCAGCAACGCGGGTATGTCATTCGGGGCGAGCACCCCGGCAGTACCAGGCCCGAGCTGCGAGCGCGCCGGAGACCGCGAGCCATCGGCAGCGACCAGCTGTGGGGCGAGGGTGAGCATACCGAGACTCCGGAGAAACGTTCGCCGCCTCATGTCAGGTGTGCTCTCGGCTCGCTGGACGCCTCAGAGGAGGTATCCTGAATCCCTGCGGCCAGCTCCAGTATCCCCTGTTCCGGTTGCTCCGGACGCGCGTGCCCGGGCACGCCGAACGAGCTGACCCGAGGCACGGCGCTGATATCGATGACGAACGCCTGGAGGAGCAACTGGAAGCCGAGCAGCAGCGGGAGGACCGCGAGCATCACCTGCCCGGCGGTCGTGGGGATGCCGGTGACGATCGAGTGATGCCAGTACTTCACGCCCAGGAAGAACCCGATCGCCAGAAGAGGAAGGCTCGCCACGATGAACAGCGAGACCGGGGTGAAGTCGTAGACGAAGTACTTGTCGCGGATCCGCGCGAGAGCCGCGGTGAACAGCTTCGGAGGAAAGGACACGAGCACCTTACTGATTCGCAGGGAGCTGTTCTCGTCCCCGTAACGTGAAGGCATGTACACATCACGGACACAGGCGTTGACCAGGTTCAACTCCACAAGCATGGACATTTCGAAGAAGTAGCGATCGGCGACGTGATCGAAGCGTAGTGCGCTCAGCGCCTCTCTCCGGATAGCGGTGTATCCGTTCGTGGGATCAAAGACGTCCCAGTACCCTGATGCGAGCTTAGCGAGAAACGACAACACGATGTTTCCGAGTCGCCTCCAGAATGGCATTGCTCTGAGGGCGGTGGTATTGCGAAATCGATTGCCCTTCGTATAGTCCGCTTGCCCTTGGATGAGGGGGGCAACGAGGCGCGCGAGTTGCGCTGGGTCCATTTGATCATCCCCATCCATCTTGACAACCACGTCGGCGCCGACTCGCAGGGCCTCGCGGAACCCCGTCTTGCTGGCTGCCCCAACGCCACCGTTTTTCTCTCGCCGGAGCAGTTGCACCTTGGGATGAGCGCTCGCCAGAGCAACCGCCGCCGTGTTGTCGGTACTGCAATCGTCGACCACGATAACGTGGTCGATCCAAGAAGGCAGTCCGGCGATCACCTGCCCGATGTGGCGGGACACGTTAAATGCGGGGATGACGACCGTGACACACAGATGCGGTGGCTTCCGGACCTGCGTCTCGCGCATCACGGATCCTCCGACGGTCGGTTGACCGTCACGTGTCGGCTCACGGTGAGGTTGCGGAGGGGCTGCAGTTCCCGGGTTACCGCGGTAGGCAGCGGCAGGCGGTCGGCGACCACGAGGATGGGTCGAATTATCCACCGGTGCGCGGCCGGAGGTCTCGCGACGACCTCCGCGGCCACTCGCCACCTCGCGCAGTCGCTCACCGGCGGGAACACCGCGGCATGACTTGAAAGGGTCGCGGCCCACACTTCACCCAACCTCGAAGGACTCGCCGGAGTGCACGGACCTGCCGTGCAGCCGTGGCAGATCCGTGATACTTCTGGCACCGCAGCGGGGAGCGACAAAAACCAGAGCCCATCGGTGAAATTGGAAGTGGCGTAGACGGGGCGGAGGTCCGAGTCGTTTAGGAAGGTGGCCACGTCACGAATGGGCTGGATCCTTGCCTGCTGATCGATAAAGCTGACCGCCGTAAACATCGGAGCGGAGACGACGTAGCACCCCAGCGCAACGTAAACGAGGCGTCGTTGGAGAAGGCCAGGCGTGCGAAGCGATGCGGCGGTCCACAAACCGATCAGGATGACGGCGGGAGCAGTGCCAGCCTCGAGATATCTCGGCTGCTTGGGCAGCGCATTGTACGAGGTGAGCGAAGTGCTCCCGAACTCGAGGTAGAGCAAGGGAAGCAGCAGCCACAGCACGATCAGGCACGGGGTCCGCCATCGCTTCACGATCGCGAGCACCGCTCCTGCCGCGAGGAGATAGTAGAGGAAACCTACCTGGTTCACGACAAAGAACATGCTGCGCGGGTACAACCAAAAACTCTGGAGTCGCCGCTTATGCTCAGTGTTTAGTGCTCCGGCGACTTCGTGCGCGGCGATCCCGCGGAACCGATGCAGGATTTCACCGGTGGACACCCAGTAGGCGGCGGTCTCCACGGCAAACACCGCGGCAAAGCCGACAAGCGGAAGGGAAGACACCCACCAGGCCCTGTCCCCACGGGCGAGACTCGTCAGGCTCATCAGCGCGAAGGCGCCCATGATCAGGGCTGCTGGTTCCTTTGCGAGATACCCGATGCCGATAGAGAGGCCGCTTCCGAGCGTCCATGCGATGGCCGCGCGCGATGCCACCGCCCGGAGCCCGATGAGGAAGAGGAGGACACCGAGGGCCACGAAGAATCCCAGCGGGAGCTCCGGCAACAAGACCGAGGCATTTAGGATGTTCAACGGGCATAGTGCGTACAGAAGCCCGGCCACCACAGCTGCCACCCGTCCACTTAGCATGAATGAGATGAGGTAAACGATGACGAGCGTGAGGAGCGACGAAACAAGGGCGGGCAGGCCCAAAGTGCACTCGGAAGTACCGAAGAGCCCGAAGGTCGCCGCGGCGGCGGCGTTCAGCGCGATGCGCATGGAGGTCATGCTCTTACTGAATACGAGCGAGCCCTTGAGCATGGCGATCGCGTTGCCCGCATATTCCGTATCGTCGCTAGCGACCAGTCCGCTGAAGAAGGTCAAACGAAGCGTCCCCGCGACGACGAGCAGCGGCAGGAGCGGCCTATGCGTACTGAGCCAGCCCGGCAGCCTCATGGGCGTCGTTCGGCTTGTAATGCTCCGGGCCGGGGGGCCACCCCAGAGACCGGCGGCTCCCCTACAACGACGCTCTCAAGGCGGCGCTGTTGGATGTCCCAATTGTGGTGTAGTTCGACGCAAGCCAGCCCGGCTGCGGCAAAGCGCTCCCCCACAGTCGGACTCCGAGGAAGCGTGACGATGGCTTTGCAGAAGCTCTCGGAATCCGACGCTACCGGCAGATCGCGATCGGGTATGGCATCGATATCTTTGACGGCAGCGGCGCTGGCGACCACGGGGACGCGCATGGCACTCCTTCCCGTTGGCTCATCGCGCGGGACTCGAAACAGGCTCACGGTCCCGACTTTGAGGAGCCGGTTCCTCACGCTCCGAGCCGTCTTCTTGAAACGTTGCTTTGGCGATCCAGAAAGCCTCTCACGTTCCGCTGACATCGACCTAGGGAGACCGGATCGATTTGAGACGGTGCCAGCGAAAGCGGCGCGGCAGATAGGTTTCCACGACCCGGCCGGAAGGGTATAGGACGTCCCAATCGCGCCGGAGGGCCAGATCGCTCAGCACTGTCTCTACCACGCGCTCGGGCGGCCCGACGGTCAACCAGTCGGTGAACGGCATGTCCGGCGCGTGGAGGATGACACATGAGCTCCCAGTACATGAAGTCGTTGACTGCGTATTGCACCGCGCGCCGAAGAGCGCCCCCGTAGCAGGGGAGGATCTGCTCCTCAGAAAGAATCGATAGCACGCCCGACAACATCTCCCGGTCCTTCCACACCGTCAGCAGCTCGCATTCCTTGCCGAATTCCTGCGCGATGGCGTGGAAGAGCCGGCGCGGGAGACGAGGGTGCCGAGCGAGTGGACGCTGTGGGCACCCAATGACGTTACCTCGCGTTTCTGCATGACGGCTTCCCATGAGCATGGACTGGGAATGGGCCAAGATTTTGCGCCCCATCTCCCTAGTTTTCAAGGCAGTTCCAGTTGGAGTTGAAGTATCTACCCAAGATTGACCTCTCTTGGTTTGAAGCGGTAACCGGACATGTTGTTACCTCCTCTCCTCGGCGTCTTCCGCCATGTCTTGAGACAACACCAGACGGCAGCCGACATCTCATATTCGCAGCGCGTTCACGAGGGCCCCCACCACAACGTCTACGTGTTCTTCACGCATCTCGGGAAAGATCGGGAGGCTGAGGCAGCGCGCGGCGATTGCCTCCGCCACCGGAAAGTCCCCCTTGCTCTTCCCGAGGTGCGCCAAGGCCTTCTGGAGGTGGAGCGGCACGGGATAGTGGAGCCCGGTCGCGATACCGGCTTGATCGAGTTCGTGTCGAACGCGGTCTCGGTCGTCAACGAGCACCACGTAGAGGTGGTACACGCCCTTCGACCAGCTCGGCTCTTCTGGGATGTCCACATGGCCGGCCTCCGCGAGAGGCAGGAGGCGCTGGCGGTAGAGGCTGGCGATACGCTGCCGTTGCACGGTCCAGTGCGGCAGGCGACGTAGCTTGACGCTCAGAACGGCCCCCTGAAAGGCTTCCATCCGGTAGTTGTACCCGACCTCGTCGTGATAGTAGCGATCGGACTGCCCATGATCCCGAAGCCGTCGAGCACGTGCCGCAACCGCGGGATCATTCGTCACGACCGCGCCCGCTTCCCCGTATGCTCCTAGGTTCTTCCCGGGGTAGAAGCTGAAGCACCCCATATGGCCGATAGCCCCCACTGTCTGTCCGCGATAGAGAGCCCCGTGCGCCTGAGCCGCGTCCTCTATCACGGAAATCCCATGTCGTCCGGCGATCTCCCGGATTGGGTCCAGGTCGGCTGCCTGCCCATAGAGATGGACTGGCAGGATGGCCCTCGTCCGCGACGTGATCGCCGCCTCGAGAAGCTCAGGGTCAAGCGTGCGGGTAGTCGGATGGACGTCAACCAGCACCGGCGTCGCACCACAGTAGAGGATCCCCCATACGGTCGCAATGAAGGTCATCGGTACGGTGATCACTTCGTCGCCGGGACCGACGTCAAGGCATCGCATCGCCAGATGGAGGGCGCTGGTACCGCTGTTGAGACCGACGCAGTGCAGGGCGCCAACCCTCGCAGCGAATGCCTCCTCAAAAGCCTGCACCTTCGGACCCACGACAAATTGACTTGTCTCGCACACCTCCTTCAGTTCCCGCAAGACCTCGTCCGAGATGGTGTCGTACTGCCCTCGAAGATCGACGAATGGAACCTTCATGATGGCGCTCCTGTTCGCCCTCCTGTATTCCGCAGCCGCACGCGCAGCTTGAGGAGATCGGCGAATGTCTTGGCGATGACGGAAAGGGTTGCTCCGGTGCTGCGGCCAGCTGTCCGGGGATGGTGAGGAAGGCTCACCTCAACCAATCGGAATCCAGCCCGATGCGACTTGACGAGCAGTTCCGTGTCGACCATCGGCGTGTGGCTCTCGATAGCGAGGGTGTCGAGGACAGAACGCCGATATATCTTCACCCAGTGAAGATCGCGCATCCGCACTCCAAAGAGGAGCCGTACAAGCGCCTCGTCGACGGCCGACAGAACTTTTCGCAAGCCCGGATCCTTCCGGCCCGCCCGGTGGACACAGACGACATCGGCTCCCGCGCTGAGGGCAGCCATCGCGTCGGGCAGGTCCTCTGGCGCAAACTGAAGATCGGCCGGGAGCACCACCACTGCAGCCCCACGGGTGAGCTGATAGCCGTCCCGCAGCACCTGACCGATCCCTTCGTTCGTCGGGTGGCGATGGACCCGGACCTCGGCATAGCCGACGGCGAGACGCCGAGCGACTTCGTCCGACCCATCCGACGACCCGTCATCCACGATGAGGATCTCGAACGGTTCCCCGATCTTCGTCAGGACCGCCCTAGTTCGCTCGACCATGGCCTTGAGCGTCTCCCGCTCGTTGTAGCACATGACGGCCACCGACCAGGCGGGGCCGGAACCGGCTTTCCCCGAGGGCGCGATGCCGGCCAAGGCCGAGGGGACAGCCCGTGCGCCGGGCTCGGAAGAGCCGGCCGCCTCCATGACCCCCCCATCCCCCGGTGGGATGGTCCGCCGAACTCGTGCGGGGTTCCCGGCAACGATGGCGCCCGGAGGCACGTCGCGGGTGACCACGGAACCCGCTCCCACGATGGCCCGCTCCCCAATTGTCAGGTCGCCAAGGATGACGGCTCCGCTCCCGATCGATGCGCCCCTTCGAACGACGGTCCTCTGGCAGACCCAGTCTGCCTCAGTCTTCACCGATCCGCCCTTCGTGGTCGCCCGCGGGTACCGATCATTGATAAAGACCACATGGTGGCCGACGAACACGTCATCCTCGATGGTGATTCCTTCGCAGATGAACGTGTGGCTCGAGATCTTGCAGTTCCGCCCGATTTTCGCTCCCTTCTGGATCTCGACGAACGTCCCCAGCCTGCTGTGGTCGCCGATCTCGCAGCCGTAGAGGTTGACGAATCCGTAGATCTTCACGGCCTCGCCGAGCTTGACATCATCGGCAATGCGGTTGAAGTCCGGAGGTCTCATCTCGCGCCCGCTCATACGATCGAGACCCGTTGCCCGGTCTGCATCGATCGCTCGGCGGCCGCCAGGACTTTCACCACTCTCAGGCCGAACGTACCGTCGGTGACGGGGGTGCGGCTCTCGCGAATACAAAAGAGGAGGTGCTGGACGAGGCGCCGCAGCGCCTCGTCGACGGAGAGCGCCGGAGCGGACATGTCACCCATTCGGTACTGGACCATCGCCTGGTGGACGCCCTCGATGCTATGAAGCTCGACCCCCCGGTCGTAGATCTTGACCTTCTCGGTGACCAAGTTGTCGTCGTAGACGGCCATCCGCTTACTCCCGCCGATCAAGATCTGCCGCAACTTAACGGGGCTCAGCCAGTTCACGTGGCAGTGGGCGAGGATGTTGTCACCGTACTGGACCGTCATGTAGACCATAGTCTCGACTTCTTGACCCACGTGCTTTGCGCCCACGGCCTGCACCCACTTGACCGGCCGATGGATGAGGTGCTCCATGATCGAGACGTCGTGCGGCGCAAGATCCCAGAGGACGCTCGTGTCGCGCTGGAAGAGGCCGAGGTTGATCCGCACCGAGTCGTAGTAGCAGATGTCCCCCAGCTCCCCACGCGTGATCACGTCGTGCAGCTTCTCCACCGCTGGGTGGTACACGAAGGTCTGGTCCACCATGAGGATCCGGTCCTTGCCGCGCGCAATCACGACCAACTCCTCGGCCTCGGCGACGGTCGCCGTCATGGGCTTTTCCACCAGGACGTGCTTGCTCGCCTCGAGGGCCTGCTTCGCGAGGGGGTAGTGAGTCTGCACCGGCGTCGCGATCACGACCAGCTCCACCCGCTCGTCCTCGATGAGGGCCGTCGCCGATGGAAATGCCTGCAGCCCAGGATACTGCCGGCTCATCCTCGCGAGTCGAGCCGGATCCTTGTCGCAGCAGCCGATGATCTTGACCTCATCGAAGCTCGCGAAATTGCGGAGGAGATTGGGGCCCCAGTACCCGAGTCCTATGATTCCCACACCAATCATGACTTCCGCCTCCCGTGCGTCATGTCGAACAACAACGGCCCTTCTCCGTGACTCATCCTTCCGACTCCCGGCGAAGCCTGCGCGCGGAAGCCTGGCATGCTCGCGTTTGTGCCAGTGCGTGTGTGTAGACCTGCTCAACAAGCCGGGCATGGGCCTCGCCCGAGAAACGCTGCCTGACCTCCCGGCAACCCGCGTTCGCGATCCGCTCCGCGAGGGTCGGGTTTTCGAGCAGACTAATCAGCCGCTCGGCCAGCGCCTCAGCATCATTCGGGGGGACCAGGAAACCGGTGCGACCGTCCTCGATGATCTCGGTTGGACCGCCTGCCCGCGTGGCGACGACCGGCCGCTTCATGGCCATGGCCTCGGCAATCACACGTCCGAACGGCTCGGGCGAGATGGACGCGTGTGCCACCGCGTCGAGGAGCTGCAGCATGTCGGGCACGTCGTGACGAAACCCGGTGAAAATCACGCGGTCGGCGATGCCAAGCGCTTGCGCGAGCGCGCGGAGCTCTCCCTCGTAGGCCGGCCTGCTCGGGGGAGCCGCGCCGATGACCAGGGCACGTGCGTTCGGCACTTTCTCGAAGACCCGCTTGGCGGCCTCGAGGAATACGGTGTGACCCTTCCAGGGTAGCAGCATCCCCAGGATCCCGAAGCATCGCACGGAAGCGTCGAGGCCGAAGGTCGCGCGCGTGATGGGCGATGGGCGGGACGTCTGAAGCGTATCGAGGTCGAGGGGAGGGTAAATCACCGACACCTGTCGCGCGGGAATCCGCAGGGAGATCAGGTTCGCCTGGGTCGTCGCCGAATTGGCGATGTAATGGTGGACACCGCGAGCCAGCCAGCGCACGACCGGGGAGTTCCACTCATCACCGCGCTGATAGGCGACGAGCGGGATCCTGATGAGGCGAGAGAGGATCAAGCTTGCGAGGTCAAAGCCGTTGTTCTGATGCACGAGGTTAACCTTGCGCCTCCTGGCGTGCCGGTAAAGGCGCCAGGCGTACGGGGCGGTCACCACGGCCAGATCGAGCAGCGAGGCAACCTGGAGAACCAGACGGCGGAGCCTGGGCCTACCACCGCCGAGGCGATCGAGCAGCGCCTGCACGACGGCTGACTGCTTGAGGCTTCGACCGGGCCCGATGACCGTGAGGTCGCCGGGACGGCGGAGGTGGTGACGAAGGTAGGACTCCTGCTCCGGCCGGGACAAGACGATATGCGCTTCGAAGAGAGCTGGATCGAGGTAGTTGAGGAGTGTGCAGAGGCTCATGGTAGAGCCCGAGAGGCCGATGCTGTTCTCGACGAAGAGGATGCTATGAATTGACATGCTGAGGGGGCTGAGGGGCCCGGGCGTTGGCGGCAGCGAGTCGGTCACCGCCGATCACGAGGTCTTCGAGCCGCTCCAGGAGCCGGCTCCAATTGTGATTCGTTTCGACGCAGGTCCGGCCGGCCGCCGCAT
>Ga0207646_10003032_pt1 | contig 19321 bp, 20 predicted proteins | sample KBSK5502metaG_FD_184343 | JGI IMG/M metagenome (GOLD analysis project Ga0207646, IMG submission 184343) | Corn, switchgrass and miscanthus rhizosphere microbial communities from Kellogg Biological Station, Michigan, USA - KBS K5-50-2 metaG... | ecosystem: Host-associated > Plants > Roots >...
CAGCTCTTGATGGGGTTTGAGTAGCTTCATGTCGATGGCCGTCCAGTTGCGACCACCATCAGTGCTGGAGATCAAATGATAGATGTTTTGCAGGCGCTGGATAGCAAAGAGACGACTGCCGATAAAACTTAACCTGCTCCCTGCCCAGGCTACGCGATGGCCATTAGACGCGGCCAGCGTTGCCTGAATGATTGTCCAGGTGTCGCCTCCATCGCTACTGTGTTGTAAGACGGCTGAATCGGGAGAAGCAAGGCTGGTGCCAGCGACATAAAGATCACTGGCTCTGGCCGGGTTCACCGTAATCGAGCAATCGAGAGTGTCCCCGAGCGAGGCTTTAAGCATCTGCCAGTGCATTCCAGCATCGCTACTGCGTAGAAGAACGCCAGAGGACAGTTGGTCCTGGCTTAACGCAGTCAGAGACGGCAGGGCATTCAGGTTCAACTCCGGTGGAGAGGGCAGAGCGCAGGTATAGAGCGTCGCGGAATCACCTGGCGCAGCGACCAGCGACTCTACAAAATACTGCTGCAACACCTGCTGCCAATGGATAGTCGTTGGCAGATGGCGCGTAGTTGAATCGGCCTGGTGGCGAAAGAGCAGGGCAACAGCCCCAATGAGCAACAGAAAAATGAGCAGAAGCGTTAAGCCTTGACGTCCGCCACGTTGTTTGCGATTTGGTACGGAAGGAGTGGGCATGTCACCCTGTGCTTCGGCTTGCATCCTGGCGAATCCTTTCAACACAAATCTCTTTGTGCCTCATTCATTCTTGTTGTAGAACATATTGAAGCATAAATGATGAGTGTTGCGCCAGAAAAGATGACAAAATGGCTAGAGAAAAATCCCTCGCTTTTTGGCTCCCTCTCTCGGTACGCTACGATCCCTGATGCTCCTGCCGCTGGATGGTGAGGCGCAGGCCCTCAAGGTACGCACGGTGCCGGACCAGTTCCGCCAATAGCTGAACGCCCATGTGTGTGCCAGCGATGCTTGCTCCGGCACATAAGGTTCCCTTGTCTCTAAAAGCAAAGCGGACTGACCACTAGGGCTTTATTGTTTGTTCCTTCTCGTATTCACGATAGTATTCCAGTTGCTTATCCTCCACCAGAAGGCCGACATGATAGATATATAACAGGGAGAAGAACATAAAAAGCAGGATAATAGCGATAGCCGTTGCCGCACCAGCAGGGTTACTCACTCCTATTGCGCTGAGGAATATTCCTATTATGACCCCCATAATCAATCCGCCTATGGCTGCTGCAATACCACAAATAAAGGCGCAACCTCCTATTTTAGAAATAGGTTTTTCAAGCTCCATCTCAGGATTATCTTTAAACAAGAGGTCAAGGACAAAATCTGCAGTATCAACTAGCCCTTTCCCAAAAATTTCTATCCATTCCAACCAACTTATATGTCTAGAGGGAATAGAAGATTTTTGCTGACTAGATGCAGAATCCCGGGACGATCCAACAGCAGCTTTTCGCATAGGTGAAGCTTTCTTTCTCAAGTACGATACGATACCATAGATATATCCAATCATGCCGAAAACCGCCATAATAAGACTGGCAATACTACTCGCATTGTTCAGCCATGCCATAGGTTCTTCTCTCCTCCTACCTGAGACACTATTTACTGATTTAAACGAATGTTCCGGTAAATCATCAAAGGTAGGACAGGGGAAACTCTTGCTATATAGGCATATTAGCTATATAATGGTCGCAAAATTATCAATGGAGCACAGATGATACCTCCTGGTACAATCTTACAAGATGTATTGCAGGTCTTGAGTAATCCTGCATGGACTGGTATCGGTGTGCTCGCTAGTTCCATTCTCTCCTATATCGCCTTGCGTAATTCCAGGCAGCCACATACCAACCATCAGCCCCATCCTCAAAAAAATCTGGGAAGATTAGAAATTCAATATGTTTTACCAAGTCCTCAGCAATCACAGACCACCCTTACTTACAAACCATGGCCTTTAAAAAAATGCCTCAAACCTGGAACTTCTTTTCTAAACTTCTATTGACTTTCGGAATGATTTGTGCTATGTAACTAGATGCCATATCAAATTTTGTGGAATGGAACATAGCAGAAAAGCCCAGCTTCTGGGCTTGGACTGAGTTGAGTACCTTTTCGTCGTCTATCGTTACACAGCATTCGGGCTCTTCCGCACTTCGCGTGCTCATCAAGAAAGAGAAGTGGCTAGAACTGGCTTAGTAAGCCAGTGCGCACCTACTCAATGTGTGAGGGAGGATTTTTTGAGGGAGCTATCCTCCAATGCCTTTCTGAATTGGTTTCTTGACAGATCAACACAATCGCTGAGCACGGGAAGTGCGGAAGAGCCAGCATTCGGCATGGCATCCTCGCAAGCGACTAATCGTCTGTGTCATAGTCTTCGGGTCTGGTAGCACGTTCCTCGACAAACCTGTCATAATCTTCACGCCTAATCCGATAATCCCGTCCAAACCGAAACGCCCGCAACTTTTTTTGTCGTATCCATGCTCGTACCCGATCAACGGGAACATCTAACTCGTTAGCTATATATTCTACAGATAACCATTGCGTACTCATAGCTCCACCTTAGACTACGAAAATAGAAGTGTTACCACACTTCGACAGGATTGTACATGATCTTTAGCTGGTAGTCAAATGACCCTGGCTACTAGCTAGTTAAGAAGCAATTAGCATGTAATAATAGGTAATCTAAGATTTAGCAATCAATAACATGGATTGCCAATTTTGGCAAGTAATAACAACTACTATTGACTTTTAAAACAATTACCATGTATAATAAACAATGAGGAACTTTTGAAGTCATAAGCAAGAAAGGAGGCGATACGGTACTACCCTACCGTGTGCTAGACGATAGGGTAGCGAGTGAGAACGTCCACCACCGTTGTCTTCGTAGCTTCGTTCTCGGTAGCCATTGTGTCATAACTGCACAGGCGTGTCAAACGACAGAAAGCGAGCATAGCAGTCATGCCAACACCCTTACCGGTGACAGAAACGTTACAGATTACCCCCTTACTCGACATCCAGAGCGCCAGTTTTGCGACGTGTTACGCGCAAGGGCTGTACTGGTCACTCGCTGGCGAACGGGAAATGAACGGCCCGCTTCCAGAGAGCTACGTTGTGGAGCACCTGGAAATGTACATCACGCGCGCCTACTTTGATGGCACGCATGAGCATTGCTTGCCTTTTCTTGGCTTCTACCTCGGAATGGTCCATGGCGGCGTCCTGACTGATCGGGGCCAGCTCCGGCCTGATGTCACGACCCTGGTGGTTTTGCAGCAGCGACAGACCACGCGAGGCTATCGTGCTGGCCGTGAATGGTACTTCTACGAGGCCAGCCAGCGCGAACGCTGGCAGACCGAGAGCGACCTGATCGAGCGGTTGCGCGAGGTGGCGCGCGAGCACCTGCACTTTCGTGACCAGCAGGCTACCCTGCGCTACGCCTTTGGGTGTATTCTAGGCGAACTCAGTGGGCATCTCTTCCCCAAGACGGCCCAGGAAACGCATGCGTGGGAAGCTGCATGGCAGCAGGTACGGCAAGCCTACGCGCAAGAACAGGCGCAGCGTGGACAACAAGTAGGACGTGCTTGAGGATGGCCTCCCATGCTAGCATGGGAGGGGTACCAACCATGCTGGGAGGGAAAGCACTACCGGATCTTTCACTCTCAGCAAGAAGAAGGGCACAAGAAGCTCCATTCAGGGAGATAAACCATGTTACTGTGTCAGAAGATCAAAATTGGGGTCTCTGAACGAGGCGCCCACACTTTAGAATCGTGCAGGAGCCATGCCCATGAAGCCGCGTAAGCGCCGCCGCAGTGGGCCCTACGACCCGCAGACGATCACTAGAGCGGTGACCCACATCCGGCTGGAAGCAGCCAATGCGGGTAAGCTCACTGCCCTCGATGACCTTGCCCAAGTCTACCTCGCCCTCTGCCAGCAGTACGTCACCCTGTTCTGTATCCAGGAGCGCCCGGATAAGTTACGTGCCCCGCTCTTTGCCACAGCGTTATCTGAACGCTGGCAGCGGGTGGCCATCCAGCAGGCGGCGGGCATCGCCCGCGCCTTTCGCACCAACCGCGCCCAGGCCTACCAGGACTATGCGGATGACCTGCTGGACTATCACGAGCAAGAGGCGGAGGGCACTCTGGATGCCGAGGCTAAAGAACCAGCATGGAAAGAGTGGAACGTTCCCACGCTGCGGCAGACCTGCATCCAGGCCAATGCCAACGTTGTCGAGCTCGAAGCCGCGCAAGACTCGACCTTTGACTACTGGTTGAAGATCAGCACGCTGGAATTCCGCAAACAGTTGCTGCTCCCGGTCAAGCTGGCTGCCTACCACCGCGAGGCGCTCAAAGGCAAGACCATCAATACCAGCGTGACCCTCAACAAGCGCGCTGATGGCTGGTGGGTGACGCTCTCCTACGACAAGGTCGTCCCGGTCCACACCGCGCCGTCTGCCCCGGTGGTCGGCGTGGATGTTGGGATTGCCAACTTCCTGACCACCAGCGACGGCAAGCACTACGGCACCTTTCATGGCAAACTGCGCGAGCGGCAGAAGCGCGACCGGGAGAAGCGGCGGCGCAAGGCGAAGCTGCGCAAGTGCCTGGAGAAGAAAGGCGTCAAGAGGCTCCCCTCCACGAGCAGCAAGAGCGGGCAGCGGCTCGCCCGGCACGTGCGGCAATCGATCAACCGCGCGGTCAACCAGTGCTTTAAGCAGCACGAGGGCTACCAGTTCGCCTACGAACACCTGTCGGTCGCGACCATGAAGTACAAGGCGCGTGCCATGAATGCGTATGTGTACGCCTCCAACCTGGCCCACATCCCCAAACAACTAGCCTGGAATGCCGCCAAACGAGGCGTCGCCGCCATCAGGGTCAGAAGCGCCTATACCTCGCAGGAGTGCAGCGTGTGCCATAATGTAGACAGAGCCAACCGGCCCAACCAGCAAACGTTTTGCTGTGTGGTCTGTGGGTACAGCACGCATGCCGATCTGAACGCGGCGATCAACATCGAGCATCGCTGGGGAGACGCTGAACTGCGCGCCTGCAAGGAGAGGAAGGCAGTCAAAGCCTTGCTCATGCAGCGACATCAGGCATGGAAGCACCAAAACGGTTGGCCGTAGTCCAACCGCCCGCCCAGTCGGCTGTTTCGTAAACGGGCGTAGGTGAAAGTCAAAGGTTTAGGCAGGGCAATACCTGTCGAGACTTTTGGCAACTATCACACCCATGGCAAGTTCGCCATAAATCCTTGGAACGACTCCACACCGAAGACCGGGATGCGGAGCAGCGCAAGTGGGTTCCAGCTCTGCTGGATACTGCCCGTCATGCCAAATGCTGTCGCTGCCCCGACATAGCCATCAGTTGCGAGTAAGGTCGCAATTGTCTGGCGTTGCCACAACGTGCCACGATTGAAAGGATCGCCGTAGGGGTAGCAAAACTGCTGCACGATGATCCCCAGTTGCGTTTCGAGGGTGCGTTGCGATTGTTGGAGTTCCTGTTGGACCACTTCCTCTGAGATGGAGAGCCACCTGGTCAGGTCTACATGATGGACCGTGTGTGAACCGATCTGCATCCCATGGGCCAGCATCTCGCGCAGTTGGGACCAGCTCACGCGGCTTGCCCAGCCGACCTGGCCGGTGATGATGTAGAACATGCCGCTGAAGTGGTGGGCCAACAGGATGGGGTAGGCGAATTGGTAGTGATCTGCATCGCCATCGTCGAACGTGAGGACGATGGGCTTTGAGGGTAGCGGTCCTCCATAGTAGAGCGCATCGAACAACTGATTGAGGGTAATGGAGTGATAGCCATGCAGCTTGAGGTAGTCCATTTGCTGGCTGAATCGTGTTGGTGGAACGACCCAGGGAGGCGTATAGTCCGATAAAGGATCAGTTGAGGTATAGGGCGTAATATGGTGGTACATGAGGATGGGGACTTGAACCGTCCTGGTAACTGGCCTTATTGGTGGCAGAATGGGTGCTTCCAGATCAGCGGGGCCACCATCAAGGATGTACCAATGCTGGTTCCCATAATCGCCAGTATATTGGACGATGAGAGGCAGATTGTGAAAGAGCTGACCGGGGTGCGCGTCCTCCGGAGGGAGTTGAGCGGCTTGTAGAGCAGCAGCTTTGGGCGCGAGTTGGAGCGAGACAGGAAGTGCTTCCACCTGGGTATACTGGATCATTGTCTCCGGATCCACCCAGAAAGGGAGGGCCTGAACGTGACCCAACGTAAAGTCCTGGAGAGTGTGGTCTTGAAAACGGGTCTGCCAGAATCTGGCAAATGCCTGTTCGTTCGGCCATTTCGCTTGCATCTGTGGATGGAGCAGCGACCACATCACGCCATACTGCTGATCGAGAAGAGCTTGCAGGTATTGCCGAGCAAGGCTTTGCACCATCAAGGCGGCTCCAGCTTTGCGTAATGTCCCTGGTCGATGAGCAGAAGCGGAGGGGATGCCCTGTGCTGTAGCGGCATATGCAGCCCTGGGAAATGGTTCGGTGCGTGAAGCCGATGAGGAGAGACAACCCAATCCCAGGATGCCGGTGAAAAGTACGAGCAGAAAACGAGGAGCGAGTGAACGCGCTTGTCTACGCAGGTTCTCCATGGCTCACCTTCACTACGTCATATTCTATGACTATCATATCTCTATGTGACAACACATAATAAACGCGCGAGAGCCAGGTTTTTCTCTGCTGGAGATCAGCGGCTCGTGATAGTCATCCCGCTCGCGTGCTGCTAGAGACCTACCTCGCAGCAAGAAGAGCCGTCGCAGTCATACCAAGGAGCAGCAGTGCGTTGATCGTCCACAACGCAGTGCGTATCCAATTGCTTTTGACGAGCGTATCGATGACCTCTGTGGAGAACCCTTTACGGTCTAACTTTTCGTGCAGAGGCGCCTGCCACGCCGCGGTGGAAATGAGGACAGCAAGATCGAGAACCACCACCAGCACCGCCGACCAGAGAGGTACGCTGGCTGGACGTATCCAGAGAAGCAGCACTGCGCTTACCAGGGCAAGCAATGAAGGGAGTATAACGAGAAAGGGCAGGGTGCGATTATGGAAAGCATGATAGACGCGAAATTCATCACGACCGACCAGTGCAAAGAGTGGGTATTCCAGCACTTGCATGCTCCAGATGACACCCGTCATGTAGAGCGTGAAAGCGAGTGTAAGCAGTAATGTCCAGACATTCATATGTAGGAGGAATCCTTTCTCGGTGGAAGCTTTCTACTCCAGCGAATACTGTTGCTGAAAGCGCCACCTGTGCTCGTCATACGATGACCAATTGATTAGCTCCTATTGAACAGCCCACCTGGCCGAACCCTGCTGCGGAACCCCCCAATTACTTGTGAGGAGCAGCGGCGGTAATCTGCTGGTAGATGCCCCAGAGATCGAGCAGCGTGCAATTCTCAATCACGCGACCGTCCTTGACCTTCACCATGGTCACGACCTCCCAGCTCACACGGCGACCAGTTGCCGGGATGCCGAGGAAATCAGCCACGTGCGTTGCCTCCGCACGCTGACGAACCACAACCGCGTCCTGCCCTTCGACAATAGCTTCGATGGTCGTGTGCCAATCTGCCAATGGGATCAATATATTCCTGGTGAGGTTCTGAAAAGCCGCCTGGTAACCCGTTGTCCAGTCAGAGAGGCCGATACAGATATCTCGAAACCCCTCCAGATCGACGACTTCCCCGAGATGCTCAACATCACCTGCTATTTGACGGCTTTGCCATTCCTTGTAAATCTCAAGCGGACTTGCCATGGGTTGCTTCCCTTTCTTTCTTTGCTTGCTGGTATAGTGAACGACCAGACAAGGGCTTATACGAATTGCAGTCAAAGCGACAACATGTCCCGGCAAGGGGCGATGCAAGCATCCCCACTCCACTCCACACCGCCCCCGCCCCTACGCGGCTTATCGAGCAAATCGGTAGTATATACTACCTCCAGTGTAAGGCTGATCCATAGAAAGGTCACCTGCCAAAAGATAGGGTGTGGGTTAGGGTATGAGAGAAGGAAGCAAAAAAGATCTCAGGTAAATTTGCAGTGTCAGGGCAGCAAGTCAAGATCCCTGGCGCGCACGATGGCTTGCGTGCGGCTATGCAGGTTGAGCTTGCCATAGATGTTAGCGAGATGCCACTTGACGGTACCGACAGTGATCACCATGTGCTGCGCAATTTCCCGGTTCGACATCCCGGCAGCAAGCAGGCGCAGTATCTCTATTTCGCGTTCGCTCAGCGGCTCGACAGGCGGTTGCTCTCTCAGAGCGAGGCTCTTGTGGGCTGGTGACGGCGCATTGTTTGCAAGGCCCTGGTCTTCTCCAAACATGTTCAGGAGCCTCTCCACATAGTGCAGCACATTGCGAGGCGAGGCAGCGGGACTTTGCTGCGCCGGGTAGGTGCGGAACGCCGAGAGGAGCGACAGCATGGGTGGGCCTTCATCTGCAAAGATGCGCACATAGCCTTCTGGTTGGGCCTGGGACAAGGCCCGGCCAAGTGCAGTCATTGCCTTGGTCGTACCATCGTATACATGTCGATAACCAAGAGCCTGGAGAAGGAGTACCTCTATCACCTTTCTCCTTCGTCCCCCTGCCTTCGCGGCGAGAAGGAGTCGATGCAGGAAGGGGAGCGCGGTCTCATACTGGCCCTGGGCGAGAAGCACCCGTGCGAGCGTCACGTGTTCGAACTCGCGTGCATAGCTGAGTTCGTCCTTTACACTCAACTGCGCTTCTCGTATCCAGTGACGTGCAACTGCTATGTTACCGCGCGCCACCCAGATGAGTGCCTGCATTGCTGCCGCGTGTGAGGCGATCAAGGGTATCGTACAGTTTTGTGCGAGTTGCTCTACTTGCATCGTCAAGTCGAGCGCCTCATCCACCTGCCCCTGAGCGAGTTTCAGACGTGCGAGCGTCGTAGATCCACTGGCTACCAGGCTCTCGTTTCCTCCCTGTTTCCCACGTTCAATGCCCTCTATCACGGAGCGTACTCCCTCGTCTAGCTCATTCCACTCGCGGAGCACCTCGCCCATGCCTACATAGGCCCAGCCTGCAACAGTGACGAGTTGCCCACCGGTCGTCTCTGCATCCTGGATGATCTGCCGGTACGTTCTGGCCGCTTTGGAGAGTTGTCCCTGTTCGACTTGTAGCTGAGCCAGGGTGCTCAGAGCAAAGAGCCTGGTATAGTCATTTCCAGCACGCCGGCTGATTCTGCTCGCCTCATTGATGGCCCGGCTTGCTGCCACTACATCTCCTGCTGCTTGATAGGCGAACCCTAAGCCCAGCGTAATGACGCCACGCCAGGGAGAGGTCTCTTCGGAGAGCTGAGCCAGCGCATAGTGCCCATGCTCGATAGTGCGTGCGCTATCCCACTGCATGATGGCGATACTCGCATGAACGACAGCACGCATACTCTGAAGCCCGGCATGTTCCGGGGAAGCGTTCTGGCCAGCAGCTTCGAGCGCGTGGACGGCGGTGTCCGCCAGGGCGTTGTCGATACTGGCGTTTAGTGCGCACTCGGCGGCTTGCAGATACGGCATGGCTGCATCTACCTGGCCAAGCGTATAGAATGCCCAGCCATAAAAGAGGCAGAGCCTGGGTTGAGACCGCACCAGATCATCAGGGAGTGCTTGTAACCACTCCAATAAGGTAGGAAGGTCACCCCGCATCCACATTGAATCGGCCTGCCGTTCGGTTAAACACATGGCGCGTGTGAAATCTCTCGCGGCTAACGCGTGTTCTACGGCTTTTGAAACCATCTCATGGTGTTCATACCACTCGCTTGCTCGCCGGTGGAGTTCTGGCAAAAGGGAAGGGGATGCCTGACACAAATGCCGGTACAAGATGTCAGCGAACAGGTGGTGATAGCGATACCAGCGTCTCTCATCGTCGAGCGGGACAATGAACAAGCCCGCTTGCTCTAACATCTCCAGGATACTCTGGCCGTCGCTCCGTCCGGTGATAGCGTCGCAGAGTGAGCCGGTGAATTGGTCAAGCATCGAAGTATGGAGGAGGAAGGTCTGTACATGTTCGGGCTGACGCGCAAAGACTTCTTCAGACAGGTAATCGAGAATGTAGCGATTGCTGCCGCTGAATGCTTTGATGAAGGCGTGCATATCACCGTGTCCCTGCATCGAGAGGGCAACAAGCTGTAGCCCGGCAATCCAGCCTTCGATGCGCGTCTCTACTATCGCCAGGTCTTCGGGCGATAGACCCAGGTTCATGACCTGGTTGAAGAGTGCAACTTCACCGGAGGTAAAACAGAGGTCCTGCGCGCGCAACTCGGTCAGCTGTCCTTGACCACGCAAGCGTGCCAGGGGGATTGGAAGCTCAACCCGGCTGGCAATCATCAGATGCATCTGAAGCGGGAGATGCTCCAGGAAAAAGCTCATGCCCTGGTGGATTTGTGGGTCAGTGATGAAATGATAGTCGTCAAGCACAAGTGCGAAGTCGTAAGGAAGAGCAGCCAGCGCATTGAGGAGTGTCGTCAAGACAGGCTCCGACAAGGGTGGCTGCGCTGTGTGGAGAAGAGGGTAAACCTGCTCACCGATACCGGGCTGCAAAGGTTCTAGCGCTGCGATCAAGTAGCTGAAGAAGCGCAGCAGGTGATTATCGCCGGGGTGGAGTGAAAGCCAGGCCGTGGCGAGCCGGTATTGAGTAATCCACTCGGAGAGCAGCGTGGTTTTTCCGAAACCGGCAGGAGCGGTAATGAGGGTGAGCTTGCGTGTTGCCCCTTCGTTCAACCTGTGCATTAAACGTGGTCGTGGAACCAGGTCCAGGCGGGGATGTGGAATGTACAGCCTGGTTGCCAGAAGAGTGTTACGTTGCATGGTTGCTTGATCCTGCCTCTGCACGTCTGCACGCAAGAGAAAACGTGCGCATGTTGCCGATGGTAAATGCGTCGAGTGTACTCCCTGCATTATAGAGGCTCGAGTTGAGTTTGTATAGTCCGAAAACTCTTGACAAAACCTCTTCGTTCGACTAAACTGGTTATGTACGATAAGTTTCGTATGAAAGAAACTCGTATGTACGAGATATTTCGAATGTGATTACGAGGTGGATGGATGAATGTTCGCAATCCGGCGGGCGGAAGGTCTCCAGCGGTAGAAATCGAATACGGCCTGGCCTACGAGTTCTTGATGTCGCTGAGCGTCTTCTTTGAGCAAGAAGGCCATGAGTATGAATTGGATCGCGAATGGTTTGACGCTGCTCGCACCAAAGTAACTCCTGACTTGTTAAAGGACATACAAACGTTCCTTTCGGATTGTAATCACGTCTGGAATCACCTGGTTGGCCTCGTCTATGACAGTGCACCGCCCAGGGACGTGCCTGCATTTCTGGCCCACCTGCGCGAAACTGAGCCGCTAGAGCTGCGTTTGCACCTGATTGGATACTACCGGCGCAGTACCCGCCGCACGACGCCGCTGGATGTCATGCTTCGTGCCGCCGAGGGGGACCAGGAAGCGCAGAGGCAGGTTCTAAAAACATCGGTTTCTCATGACGAGCACTGGCAAGAACTGCTTCATCGTCTTTTCTCAATTGATCCAGAGACGACGAAAGCCAGCCTTTTAACCATCCTTGAGTCCTGGTATGAATGCGTCTTTCGCGACCTTGAGCCGCGGGTCACACCAATCCTGGAACGCGATCTTGAGGCTAAGCGAGCCTTGAAACCGACAATGTCTCCTGAGCGATTCATCGAGACTGCCACCAACGGCCTTGAGTATGTTCCAGAGCCGGGATTTCGCAAAGTGCTGCTCATTCCTTCCTATGTTAATCGCCCCTGGAATGAACTTTGCGAGTACCAGGACATGAAGATTTTCTGCTACCCCATTGCCGATGAGAATATAGCGGAGGACAGCAATGTGCCGCCTGTACGCCTGGTGAGGCTCTACAAAGCTCTCGCTGACGAGCGGAGGCTGCGTATTCTCAAGATGCTGATGACAAAGAGTTACTCGTTACAGGAACTAACCGATGAGTTTGGCGTTGCCAAGACGACGTTGCACCATCACCTTGCCATCTTGCGCACTGCCGGTTTAGTGCGTATTCAGTCGAACGAACATTTCTACAGCTTGCGCCAAAATACGCTATCCGAGGTGTCTGAACTACTCAATACATACCTGAAAGAGAAATGACCGTTTTTCGTTGCGTTCTGTTGTGCTTGCACTCACTATAGTGTTGTGTACGCGCCTTTTTTCCTTGAAAGGGGATAAAGATGCATCCACTATTCAACCAACAACTGGCAAAGCAACATATGGAGGATCTTCAGCGCGAGGCTAAGATAGATCAAGCGGCTCTACTTACCAACATGGCGGGAGAAGTGCACCATCGTTTGTACCCCCTGAGCTTTCTGCGATACTGGTACAACAGGGCGAGAACTTTGAGAACTTTGAGAACTTTGAATAAACGACCAGGGCATGAAGAAGTGAGGCTGGAAGAGGTCAAGCCCGCCGTGTTGACAACATTTTCCGTCATGCATGAAGGAGGATTGATTTCTGAGTACGATGACCGGTTCATCGAGAGATTTGTAGAAACTCTTGAACGGGAGCTGGTACATCAATCACAATGCAATTGTGTCTAGCTTCAAGTGGAACGCTTGCGCGAGAGATGCTCGACCATCCAGCGAGCTATCGTAGCGTTGATCTCCCCAGGAACGGGCTGCGGTCCGGGTGGGAGATCGCTGTGATAGGCGGCCAGGTATGCAAGCGATTGAGCCTGTAAAGCCAACCCTAGATCCATCGTCTCTATTGGATTACCGCCACCGCCTGCGAGGTTAAGCATCTCACCTTGGGCCAGGAGCGTAATGCGCCTTCCATCTGCGAGCGTGAAAAGTTCGACCCACTCACGGAAGCGTTCAATCGCAGTCGCTCTCTGCCTTAGTTCAGCGATGTCAATCTCCCATGAAAAGTGACCTGCATTTGCAAGAATGGCCCCATCGGGCAAGTGGTCAAAGGAATCGCCGGCGATGACTCCGGGTGTTCCTGTCGCGGTGAAGAAGACCTCGCCAATGCCTAACGCTTCCGCGAGCGTTGTGACACGCATCCCATCGAGCACCGCCTCAAGCGCCCGGATTGGGTCTAATTCTACGACTGTCACCTGGCCGCCGAGTCTGCGCAGGCAGCGTGCGATGCCGCGCCCGACTGAGCCATAGCCAAAGACGACGAAACTCCTGGATTGCACCAACAAGTTCGTCTCACGCATAAAGCCCTCGACGATGGTTGGTCCAACCCCGTGCTCATTCTCCATGATGAGCTTGAGCGGGCTGTCATTGATCACGATGATCGGAAGCGCTACTGCGCTGCGCAGTTCTCCCCGTAAGCGGTTGGCGCCGGTGGTTGTCTCCTCGGTGCTGGCGATGACACGGCCTCGACCTGGATGGGCAAGATAGGTCGCGACGAGGTCGGCTCCGTTATCCAGGAGAAGATGAGGGTCATGTGACAATACCTGGCGTATGTGCTCTTGATGCCTGGTAAGATCATCCTCCTGTTGTCCATACACAATGACTCCGGCGTGCCTGAGCGCGGCTGCTACATCGTTCTTCGTGGTACCCGGGCTGCCGGTAATGACCACTTCGGCCCCTCCTGCCTGCAGGACAGTACAGAGTACTGCCGTCTTCGGTTCCACATGCAGGCAGATGCCGATAGTAAGCCCGGCAAAGGGCTTCGTCTCGCTAAACTGTTGTCGCAGTCTCTGAAGGAGCTGTTGATGGAGTTCTGCCCAGCGAATCTTCTGGATACCTTGCTCCACAAGATAATCACGGGGTGTGCCTTGTGCTTGTTTACCGGTCATGGGTCACGTCTTTCTCTCCAGGTGGATAAGGTTATGCCGGCGGTTTTTGAGCGGCCACCAGGCTGTGCTGATGTTTGACTTTACCACGCTGCGTTTTGTAGCGTCAAGCGGTGAGGCTTTCTGATGTCAGTATTCTTGCTTTTTGCCTGGGACAAACTATGCTATACTATGGCTAAGGAGGAAAGGACGATGGCACAGCAATTAGAGCCGGTTACATTTGATGAGTTTCTCTCGAATGCCGACTCGATCTTTGCACAGATTGAACAAGAGGGGAAAGGAGTTCTTGTAGAGCATGATGGGACTCTTTTTTCCGTGAAGATGAAGCGACCAAAAACAAAAAAGAGAAGCAAGGTCATTACGTCACAGGACAGCATCCTTCACATCATCGGCATTGGAGCTTCCCAAGGACCAACAGATACCTCTACGAACAAGCACCGGTATCTTGCTGATGCAGCCGGTGATCTCCATGGCGCATGAGACGACTTTTTGTTGATACCTCAGCCTACTTTGCGCTCACTGATAAGAGGGATGAGAATCACGAAGCTGCGGTCTATTTCATCCATCAGCTTATCAGGGAAAGCGCAGAGCTACTCACTACCAACTACATTGTTGCGGAAACGCACACGCTGCTTCTCAACCGTATCGGATACGCAACAGCACTCCAGGTTCTGGAGGACCTCTACAAAAGCCAAACGAGGATCTACCGTGTCAGGGAGGCTGAAGAGAGAAAAGCGCTCGAGATTATCAAAAGGTACACGGATAAGGAGTTTTCACTGGTAGATGCAATCAGCTTTGCGACAATGGAGCGCTTCCATTTGACTCAGGCATTTGCTTTTGATCACCATTTTGCTCAGTACGGACTCTCACTCCTACCTGCGATGAGTAGCAGAGGGTAGCTTTTCTCCTGGGATATCTCTTGAACGTGATGAGCTGGTTTCTCAAACGAAAGCATAACCTTATGAGAGTCATGAGGAGAGAAATAAATGGGACACACATTCCAAACCTCGGATGAACAATATGCGAAGCTGGCGGCCTATGCAGCACAACAGGGACAAACACCTGAAACACTGTTTCAGGAGTGGGTGAGTATAATAACACGAGATACAGAGAAACTACCCTCCGTGAGTAACGTCAAGCCAACCGACCATGAGCGGCAAGCGGAGCGTGAAGAGGCGTTATTGAACAGTCCTTTATTCCAGGTAGCTGGGATGTTTGCTATTGGCGAACAGAGTTGGGCTGATCGACACGATGAGTATCTCGCAGATACGTACCTTGAGAACTATGCAGACGGCGGATGATTTATTCGTAGATACTTCTGGTTGGGCTTACTACCTGTATAAACTACCTGTGTAATCTTTACCACATTGGTGCATACATAGAGTTTATCTTTATCAATCCACAACTTGCAAAGCTGTTCTTTGAATGCGATAATTAGCTCGATTGTTTTCATAGCTCTGATGGCGCCTTTCCCTACCAATTTTATCGTTGTGCATTTCAAGTATTAGGAGAAACAGTGATGAAAAACTTTCTTAAACGAAAACAGGCCCGGGCTATCGCCGCATTGGTCATGGCTATAGTCGTATTGGCCACATTAGTAGGATTAGGGCACAGCACCGGCATAGCCAGAGCAGCCTCCCCCGACGGCAATGGTGCCCAGAAGGTGCCGCTTACCACAACGAATAGAAACTGTGACGGCTCGCTCGCGACGCCACCGGGAATTGGGGGGGGAACCGGCTTTGTGATCATCAACAAAACTGCCTCAGGAAAGCTGATTGCGAATGTGGTGCTTGAGAACGCCGCCCCCGACGCTACCTACAACATCAGGCTTATCCAGATCTTACCGAATGGTGTAGATTGCCAACCCTTCAATGGCCCGGGGGAGGCCACGCTCACCACGGATGCTCTAGGGAACGGGAACGCGAACTACCAAGAGGCTGTGCTAGCTGGCGCTAACGGTGCGTTCGTGGCCCTCAATAACCAGGCAGATCCTGGTAATGATTTCTACACCACCCCGGTTGTGAATCCTTAGCGAGGCATTGCGTTCAACGGTGCCCAGAACTGAACGTAAGCATGCTTACCTTGCAAATGAGCTGGTGCCCACGCCTGAAAGAACAAGATCGACAATTCGTTCGGGGAGCGTTTCATCGAGGGATTCTCCCAGCAAAAACAGGCGCACATAGAGCACTCCGATGAGCATCTCGAAGAGCAGCGGAATATCTGTCTGCGCAGAGAGCTCTCCTCGCACAATAGCCCGCTCGAACAGTGGCCGCAGGAGCGTGCTTCGACGCTGCCAGTAATCCTTAGAGAAAGTACCAATCGCCGATACATTCCTGGCAGCGATCCCCGTCTGAATGAGAGCTTGTCCGACCGGAGACTGCAGAAAAGTGCGCAGTAATTGTAAAAGTTGGATCAGATCAGAACGTAGCGTTCCGGTATCGGGAATGGGAATATCTTGTGCGACCCGAGAGGCGACTGCATCGACAACAAGCTGTTCCCTCGTTTTCCATCGACGGTAGAGCGTGGTTTCATGGACGCCAGTGCGTTCGCCAATGGTGGCAAAGCTCAAGGCTTCATACCCCTTCTCCTGTAAGACCTGGATGGTGGCTTCAAAGACAGCAGCCTGGATGCGAGCACTGCGCCCGCCAGTTCGGCGGCGAGGACCAGGCGAGGCTTCGATCATCTTGGCAGGGTATTGTGTGTTCATATGCTCAGTATAGCTCGCTGAACCTGCTAATGCAAGTGCCTCTTGCATTAAAATGGAAACGATGGTATGCTTAATGCAAACTTTCTTTGCATTAATCTGGAGAAGGTTGTTCATCAGAGTCGTTCAGAGCGAAAGAACAAGCGAAAGGAACCATCGTATGCCCTCTCAACTTGCAGATCCCTCCCAGCCCCTCCGCCCACGCGCGCCTCAGCATCGGGAGGTGCCTTTTCAGCCTCCAGATCCCTCCCAGCCCGCCGGACAAAGCATCATTCGCCGGCTGCACGAGGAACTGTTCATCTGGCTCATCACCGTTGATGCCACAGGGACGCCACACACACTCCCGGTTGGATTTCTGTGGGATGAGGCTCAATCCACCTTTCTCATCTACAGCGCATCAGAGGCTGATCGTGACCGCTTGGCGCATCTTCAGCAGAACCCGAAGGTAGGCCTCCATTTTAATTTTGATCTGAGTGGGAAAGACTCCTTCATTCTCACCGGTGAAGCGGAAGTCGGCACCGACGATCTCCCTTCCGATCAGATTCCTGCCTGGAGAGAAAAATACCAGGCGCTTTTCTCGCAGATGGGGATGACCCTCCAACAGGCTGCGGCGCTCGCTCCGGTTGCCTTGCGCATTCGTCCCCTGACGATGATCGTCACATCCTGAACACTACATGGAGAGAGTCCTGCGCGCAGGACTCTCTTTTCCCACGAGACGCTCAACGAGATGACAATAGGAAAAAGCAAGCAAGGAAATAGCCGTTTTTCCCTCAAATATTGATACAGAAAAGCAGTGACTCCTTCAAATTGCTATGTATGTTTGTCAACTTTCCTGGTATCATGAAGGAACTTGAGATCTACGCAAAGAAGGAACGAACACAGCATGGCACTGAAATTTGGTTTGCTTGTTCCCCAGGGCTGGACCATGGATCTGGCACGTATCAAGGACCCCGTGGAAGCCTATGAAACGATGACGAGGGTTGCGCAAACGGCTGACGAGGTCGGCTTCGCTTCCGCCTGGCTCGTTGACCACTTTCACACGATTCCATACCCCTCGCAGGAAGTGACGTTTGAATGCTGGATGAGCACGGCTGCACTGGCGCGTGATACCAGCAACATACGTATCGGCCAGATGGTCACGTGCAATAGTTATCGCCATCCCGCGCTGCTGGCAAAAATGGCGAGCACTGTCGATGTACTCTCGCATGGCCGCCTGAACTTTGGCATCGGGGCGGGTTGGTACGAGCACGAGTACCGCGCCTATGGCTATGCGTATCCTGATGCGCCGGAACGTCTGCGTCAGTTGCGCGAAGCGGTCCAGGTGATTCGCGCCATGTGGACACAGGAAGAGGCTACCTTTGAAGGCAAGTATTATCAGGTGCGTGGTGCCATTAACCAGCCCAAGGGCGTGCAGCAACCACATATTCCGCTGCTGATCGGGGGTGACGGTGAGAAGGTGACGCTCAAGCTGGTGGCGCAGTACGCCGATGCCTGTAACGTGGGTGATGATCCTGCCACCGTGAAGCAGAAGCTTGCCGTGCTCAAACAGCATTGCGAGACCGTGGGACGTGATTACGAGAGTATTCATCGCACATCATCCACCCTCTGTCTCCTGGCTGACAGCGATGAGCAGGCTCTGGCGCTCCTTCCTGCTGAACTCAAATCCAGGCTTGGAGAGGGTGTGAAGACCGCCCTGATTGGCAGTCCTGAGACGCTTCGTCAGCGCCTGGCCGCCTATGAAGAAGCTGGCGCGCAGGAGTTGCTGATGCGTTTTGTCGATGGGACCAACCTGGAGGCTCTTCGCCGCTTCGCCAAAGAGTTCTTCGCCTGAAAGAGTTAAACGAACATGCTTGTATCTCGTTGTGCATCGCGTGGGAACACCCCTTTATTACGTTATCGCTTGCTTGCAATACGCGTGGATAAGCCTCTTCATCCAAGCAACACACATGCCATGAAGAACCTTCTAGAGCCACTTCGCTTGAAAACGATAGCTCGTTGCGCATCCCGTGGGGTCTTGCTCATTTCCGGTGGAAAACCTCAATATATCTCATGAGCCAAAGAAGAAAGGCTCAAGAGAAGCCGATTCCTCCACCAGGCCTGGAAGTCGCGAATCTTGAGATTGACACGCCTCCCGACCGCAAGCAAAGGTGCCAGAGCCAGCTGCTAGCGTTTTAACGCCACAAGCGGGATCTGGCGACGGGTTTTTGTCTGGAGCTCGGCAAAAGATGGATAGCGCTCAACTAGCCTGGCCCAGGTCTGCTCGCGCTCGATACCCACCAGGGTGGCTGCGGTCGCGCGATAGGTTTCAGAGCCCACCTCAACCGTCACGTTCGGATGAACAAGCAGATTCTGGTACCAGTCCGGGTGTTTGGGAGCCCCGAAATTCGAAGCGAGCACCAGGAGATGATCACCGTCAGGGATATACATCAGAGGGCTGGTTCGCGCCTGACCACTCTTGGCACCGATGGTGGTGAGCAAAAGCAAGGGACGAGCCGCAAACGGCCCATCCGTCTTGCCCCTGTTCGCCCGAAACGCTTCGATGAGTTGACGGTTGTAGGCATGCTGATCTTGCATCGTTCCTCCACTTGAACGTCTGTTGCTTTTTTCGCTCTAGTGTACCACATCGGAAGATGGGGATTTGCCTCACCTTGTTGCTACCTCGTTGCGCAACCCGTGGGTCATAAATAGGCAGATGAACATGCCGTTTGATCTGTTGGTAGGGCGCAAAACCTTTGAAATGTGGGCACCGTACTGGCCGCAACGTGCGGACGAATGGCCGGGCGTCAATGCAGCGACCAAGTACGTCGCCTCGAATACCATGACTTTTCACGAATGGCAGCCC